>PPYF01026807.1_pt1 | contig 49026 bp, 43 predicted proteins | sample 1559871 | NCBI WGS metagenome assembly PPYF01 (sample SAMN08240021, study PRJNA423297) | Human gut metagenome, whole genome shotgun sequencing project.
TATAAGGACAGAGAGTCTCTGAAAAGTGAAGGCAGGTACGCAGCCGCCATATCTTCTCTCGCCAACATATATTTCAGCGAGGGAGAATACGAGAAGTGCGCCGTATTATGCCGCGAGGCGATGAAAGAAATCGAGAAAGAATTCGGTCAAAACGACGCTTGGCATATAATATCCGATAATCTGGCCGAAGCCGAAAGAAAGCTCGATGATTCAGACTCCGATATGACAAGCGATTCTGCCGGAAAGTAAAAGAAAATGAAAAAAGATGTTGACATCTTTTCAACAATTTGGTAATATAACTCTTGCAGTGATTTTAAGTCACCAAGTGTGGCGGTGTAGCTTAGTTGGCTAGAGCGTCCGGTTCATACCCGGAAGGTCGGTGGTTCGACTCCACTCGCCGCTACCATTTTTTTATTAAAAGTCGGGAGTTTAGCTCAGCTGGGAGAGCATCTGCCTTACAAGCAGAGGGTCATAGGTTCGAGCCCTATAACTCCCACCATCATCGCGGCCTGGTAGTTCAGTTGGTTAGAATGCCAGCCTGTCACGCTGGAGGTCGACGGTTCGAGCCCGTTCCAGGTCGCCAACTTTTGCCAACTTTTAATAAAGCTGCCGATTATAATAAATTTAAGGCAATCTAGATTAGACATGAAATTAACGCATATAATATGCTTAACAGAACATGTCAGGCATACGATATGGTGGGTATCGTCAAGTGGTTAAGACCCAGGGTTGTGGCTCCTGTATACGTGGGTTCGAATCCCACTACCCACCCCATATAAGATCTAATTGCAATTGGAAGCTTTACACAGCTTCAAATAAAAGATACGATGTTGGGGTATCGCCAAGTGGTAAGGCAACGGATTCTGATTCCGTCATCCGCAGGTTCGAATCCTGCTACCCTAGCCAATTTATACTGTTGAGCCCATCAGGGCTTGACGGGGCGACATAGCCAAGTGGTAAGGCAGAGGTCTGCAAAACCTTTATTCCCCAGTTCAAATCTGGGTGTCGCCTCCATAACATATCCATTAGGATTAAAAAACCCGAGAATGAGTTCTCGGGTTTTTTATTGCATTCAGCTTGAACGGCAGCAGTGAAGAATATAAATGCATGATATGGGCGGGTATCAGTTAGAATGGAGCAGAAGCTGGCCGACATGGAGCAGAAGCTGGCCGACATGGAGCAGAAGCTGGCCGCCGTGCCGGACTAAGCAGAAGCGCATCCAAATTTCGGGAAGTGGTAATCATTTTCTGAAAAAACACCGATATTGGATACCACGGTATCCAATATCGCAAAAACCGTGTCCATTTTCTGCGTTTTTGGCAAATTTGGATACGGATATGTCAGAGAAGCAAAATACAGCGAGAGCAAGGCCTCCTAATAAGACCGAGATGATTCGCCTGTGAAATTAATATTGACCGAGGTAATTCGCCCGGCAATCCGGGCATTTACACCATCGGGTCGCCGCCTGGCGGTTTGGTCACTTCCTGAGAAGGGAGGTGATAGCTATGAGTTACATAACGCTGTCTGACTTTGTTCAGCTCTCGTTATTGATGATAGCCGTTGTCAGCCTTTGCAAAAAGAATGACAAATAACGCAAAACCGCCGAACTAATAAGTTTGACGGTTTTAACTAAACTTTTAGGACTAAGCCGCCTGACGAAAAGCGGCGATCCTTTGCTAATTAACTATATAACACATTTTACAGCAAATGTCAAATATCGATGAGAAAGATAAACAGACAAAATTTTGCATTATCTATCCATTCACTTGATTACAAGTTCATGTTTATAGTGTTTTTGAATAAACATGATTTTTTCCTTGATTTTACGTGTTTTAAGCTATAAATTAAAACATGGAGAAAATAAGCGGCCTGCATAATGCCGCAGAAGTAAATATGGAGGGCAAAACATGAATATGAGATTTAATGAAGATGAAAATGTTGTAAATGAAATCAAGGCTAAACTTAGAGAATCCGGCGGATACTGTCCGTCAAAACCGGAGAAACTGCCTCAGAACAAATGCATGTGCCAGGAATTCAAAATGCAGATAGAAGACTTGAATTACGAGGGATATTGCAGCTGCAAGCTTTATTATAAAGAAAAATAAAACTGGGTGTTGAATTGACAAAAGCGTATAAAAAGTGTACATTATGATTGACATTAGGAATCTATATTTTAGATAAGGAGATTTGACCATGGAAAAGAAACCAAAGATATGTATACTAAGATGGGAAGGCGGAAAAGTTCCTGAAGCACTGCTCAACCTCGAAAATTTACCTGGAAACAGCACGAACCCGGCTTCGTATCCGTTTGAATTAAAGATGGTGCAAGTACCTGGAGCCTGCATGGAAACCGTTATGTACAATCCAAGCCAGAAGCTTTTGGAAGATATGATCGCTCTTGCAAAGAAACTTATAGAGGAAGAAGATATAAAAGCTTTCACCACCAGCTGTGGATTCAATGCTATCTTCCAGAAAGGCCTGGCAGACGCTTTAGACGTTCCTGTATTCACTTCGTCGCTGCTTCAGGTGCCATTCATGCAGCAGATCATAGGAACTAAGAACACTGTCGGCATCATTACAGCCAACAAGTCCCTTCTTACAAAAGATCACTTTGATGCGTGCGGATTTACTGATGATCTCAATTTTGAGGTGTTCGGACTTGAAGACTGCAAAGAATGGAGCAAGATGTTCAACGAACCTGAAGCTTCCATAGATATGGATGCAGTTGAAAAAGAAATCGTTGGTACAGCCGTCGCTGCAGTAGAAAAGAACCCTTCGATCAAGGGTATCGTACTTGAGTGTACTGATTTGCCTCCTTATGCGAGAAAAATCAGCGAAGCAACAGGATTGCCTGTACTGGACATAGTTACCCTTATCGGATATATGGGAATTTCTCTCGGCGAGATCAAAATGTTCTAATCCGGAGACAACTTAAGAACAACATATAAAACATATAGATAATAGCAATATATAAGAGACATTCCGCTCACGGATAAAATGGGCTGGAGTGTCTTTTTTCTTATCATCATGGCATAGTTTTCCGCACTAGACCGATGCTTTGAGACGCCGGAAATGTCAACAGTAAAAACGTTAGTATGAAAAGGCGGGCAGCCGCTTTTTTATATATAAAACATGAGGAGGTAAATATGGAAAGAGAGAGATTTAAAAAAATGATTTCATTGATGTTGATATTGGCGTTATGCTCGTCATCTGTGACGATGGCATTTGCAGAACGCCAGACTATCATCATCAAAGGCAAGCCGCTGAAGGGGTTCGACAAAACATGCGTAGGATCAGCCACCGGCATGACTTATACGACGTCTACAGATAAGCTGTATGTCGATGGAGAGGTGGCTTTCTGCATACAATCGGGTTACAAAATACAAGGATTTGACCCAAGCGGTGAAGATGAGGCAGAGTTGATTTATGATGCAAGCGAGATAGTTGAAAACGACAGTCTTCAAAATAAGATAGCTTATCTTGGCTGGCACGACAGCAGCAAGACAGATAAAGACTACGCCTTTACTCAGATGTATATCTGGCAGTCACTGCCTGACGTACCAGCCTCAGGAAATGCGACGATTAAATTTGTTTCGACCGATTTGAATAATGAGTACAGAGAGTGGAAAAAAGAGATAGACCGGAGAATATCAAACTGGAAGACCAAACCTTCCTTTGATTACGGAACTGGCAAGAAGGCTATAGATATTGCCGCCGGTGAAACGAAAACCGTTACCGACAGCAACGGCGTGCTTGAAGACTACAAAGCTTTTTCCTATACTGACAGCGGAATAACCGTTTCCCATAAAGCAGGAGCAAATACTTTAACCGTAAAAGCATCAGAAAATTGTTCGATAGAATCAGTCAGCATGAACAGTGATTCATTGCAGAAAGCGGGGTGCTGCAAGTATGACAAGTCCGCTGCCGCGTCATATATATACGAACATGAAAAGTCGCAGAACATAGCCACTTATGCACCCGGCTTCATCGAGCCCATAAGTATGGAGCTGAAATTCGATGTCAAAACCGTCACCGGCAAGATAGCCATAGAAAAGACCAAATCACCGGACGCAGCCTCAGACCAGACTATGCCCGAAGCAGGAGCAGAATTTCAGGTATACCTCAAAACCGCCGGAAGCTACGCAGCCTCACCTGCTGACTATAGAGACATAATCACCACAGGTAAAGACGGCAAAGCTGTGACAAGAGACCTGCCCCACGGAACATACATAGTCCGTCAGACCAAAGGAGCCGGGGATCACAAGTTTATCGAGGATTTCGAGGTAACGATAGGAACAGACAGCCACGATAAGGTATATACCTACAAAATAAACAATGAAACGCTCCAGTCAAAGATAAAAATAGTCAAGAAAGATGCTGAAACAGGGAAGACTATCCCTCTCGCAGGGACTAAATTCGAGCTCACCAATCTGACGACAGGGGAGCAGATCAAAAGCGGCTTTGAAGACGGCTGCTTTGAGACCGATAAAAAAGGCGAAATCGCTCTGCCTTTCCCTCTGTACTATGGCTCATACAGACTTACAGAGAGAAAAGCACCTGAGGGGTACGTACTGGCAGGACCGATAGAATTCACCGTAGACGGAAGACAAGAGACTTTGGAGATAGAAGTCAAGGACATGCCGCAGAAAGGAATAATCAAGCTGCACAAGACAGGCGAAATCCTCCAGTCTGTGAAAGAAAATGAAGACGGAACATATACGCCGGTATTCGGCTCTGCCGACATGGAGGGAGCTGAATTTGAAGTAAGCGCGGCCGAGGACATCATAACGCCTGAGGGAACAGTGCGCGTAAGGAAAGGCGAAGTCGTCGGCAATCTAGTCACCGATTCGGAGGGCAACGCTCAGACAGGAATTCAATACCTGGGGAAATTCAATATAGTGGAGACGAAAGCTCCTTACGGCCATATACTGGATGACACCGTGTACACTGTAGAATTAAAATATGCCGGGCAAGAGGCCGAAATAACGGATACGTCCATAGACTTTGATAACGACCGTCAGAAGGCCAAAATACGGCTCACAAAGGCAATCGAAGAGGACGAGCTATTCGGCATGTATTCTGATGAAGCATACAAAGACATACGGTTTGGACTCTTCGCCGCTGAGGAAATAACGGCAGCCGATGGCAGCACTATCCCGGAGAGCGGCCTCATAGAGGTAATCGGAGTTCAGCCTTTGCGCGGGAGCGATGATGGAGAAAACCGCGGGGAAGCGATAGCTGGAGAAGCGCCTGGCGCCGATGAAGAACCAGGAACAGAAGCCGGCAGCAGCGAGCCCGAAGAATCAAAAGAGCCCGAAGAATCAGAAGAGTCCGAAGAGTCCGAAGAAAATACTGCCCAATATACCGAATATACCGGCGAATTTGAAACAGATATTCCATTCGCCAGGCTATACGTCAAAGAACTGGCAGCCAACGGGCAGTACGTCATAAACGATACTGAATACCCGATAGAGTTTTCATACCAGGGGCGGGACATGGCAATAATTGACATCGACGTAAACGACGGCGAGGCAATAGAGAACGACCTGATAAGAGGTAAGATAATAGGCCTTAAGACAGGGGACAAAGACAAGCCGCTTGGAGGCGCTGTATTCGGACTATTTAAGCAAGATGAAGAAGAATTCACAGCGGAAAACGCCTTGAAGCTTACAGAAACCGACGAGAAGGGATACTTCGAGTTTTCAGATATCCCTAAGGGGAGCTGGCTGATTAGAGAGATAGCGTCTCCGAGAGGATATCTGCTTTCCGATGAGATCCACGAAGTTCTTATCGAAGAAGACGGCCAAATCATAGAGATAGAGGCAGCCAACGCTCCGAAGATCGGATATGTGAGATTTTTACACGACATTGAAATGACGGAAGAAGAACTATGCATGCCGGTAAAAACAGGAGACGAAATAAAGATACCTCTGTGGCTGGCTTTGATTATAATTTCAGCAAGCGGAGCAATTACCGCAGCATGGAGAATGGGATTTTTTTCATCTAAAAGAAGAAAAGATAAGAAATAATTCAGCAGTCAGAATATCATCATTTTAAATATGGGAGGAATGAAAAATGAAGAGAAAAGCGACAGCAGCCGCAGCGGCTGTTTTTTTATTGGCAGCGATGGTGACAGCGACATCGGTGATGGCCAAGATGCCGTCAAATATTGGTTCACCGGCCAGCTATAATGAGCCGGAAGCTGCTAAAAAGCTCGCCGAGGCTGAAAAAGAAGACGAGACGGAAGCTGAGGCAGAGGCCGAGACGAAAACCAAGACGGAATCTGAGACGGAAACCGCTGAAAATGAGATTATAAAAAATTATTACGGTTTGACCGGGCGCAGTGTTCCGGAAACTGTGATAGCTGAGGACGGCACCGTATTTGTGTTAGAAGACGTGACATACAGAGCCGATGAGTTCACCGCAGAAAAGACATACAGAGATTATGAAAAACAGCCGGAAATCCCGGAAAAATACAACTTTACCGTCAACGGCAAAACGGTTGACGGGACTCTTGTAAGTATAGAGTCAGACACGTCTGAAGCGTATTGCGCACCCTTTACGGTGACAGGAAAATTTTACGGAGACAGCGACTGCTTGTATTACCAGATGGAGGATAATCTCATCCCAGCGGAGACCACTCCGCTGTTTGAAGCGTATTCGGAGGTATTGCTCGAATATTTGGGCTTGGATCCGGAGATTTACAGGATAGATACAGGCGAGTGGGTCTCGGAATATCCTGAGGAGAACGATGATACTGTAAAAACAGCGGAATACAGCGGAATGAGAAAAGTAAAAACTTATACCGCTTTGTATGAGGGTGCGACATATTTTGCGCGGGCAGTTTACAGAAGTAAGACCGTATAGCAAAGACCGGGGCAGATAAAGCATGTGAAGTATTTATAGGTTAAGCGCCGGCTGTTTTGCATAAAACAGCCGGTTTAGCGCAGGCGGCCGCATTTATGAAATCACAAGACAGATAATGAAAACTTTATAGTATGAGGCAGGATTCTTGACAAGTCGGAAACAAGTGCATTGACAAGTCAGCAGAAATAATTTATCATTTAATATGAACGTTGTTCAGTTTGGAGAATAATTTATGAATAAGACAGTTACATCTGAAGAGGATATTTTAAAAGCCAGCAGAAAGATAATTTCCGAAAAAGGCTTGTCTTTTCTCAGCATGCGTGCCGTTGCTGCGGAGTGCGGCATTTCGGTTGGGTCGGTCTATAATTACTTTCCGTCCAAGACTGAGCTTATAAGGCTTACTGTCGAAAGCGTCTGGAAAGAGATATTCAGACCGCTGGAAGAAATTAACCAAGTCGGAAATTTTGCCTGCTTTGTGCAGAATATATTTGGTGCCATAAGTGAGGGAAGTGAAAAATACAGAAGCTTTTTCAGTATGCACTCCCTGAGTTTTGCATCTTTCGCCTCTGAAGACAAAGCTGAGAGCAGGCAATTGATGGAGAGATACTTTAAATTTCTGAAAGATAAGATGCTCTCTGCTTTGGAAGCGGACGAAAATGTCAGGGAAAATATATTTACAGACGGATTTTCAGCAAAAGAATTTACAGACCATGTATTTACTTTGCTGATTGCACTCCTTTTGGAAGGACGCAGGGACTGCATATCTCTGATAAAAATGATAGAAAACTGCATTTATTGAATTGAGTCAAGGAGTTCTTCAAAGCGTTAATTTTTTGACTCAAAATGAACAAAGTTTATTAACGCGGTATTTAATTATGCTTTACATTTATGACATTATGATATAATGAACCCAATAATCATATTGTTCGGCGTTGCCGCAAGGTAGGGTTCATTGAATCACTTTGCCATACTAGCTTTGTGATATAGCAAACAAAGGAGGTTTTATTTTGGTAAAAAACAGAGCGCTGCTTCTGATAGCGGGTATCGTATGGTTCGCCGCAGGATTCAACATAGCGAGGATAGGCTTTAATGCTTATGCCGCCAACATTTCGGCGGTAAATTTTTTGTGTTCAGCTTGCATATTTTTAGTATTTTGGTTCATGGTGTTCAGCAGACTTGTGAATAAGCATACAGGGCGTATAAAAAAACATGATGCTGAGAGACAGTATTTCTGGAAATTTTTCGACATGAAGTCTTTCATTATAATGGCTTTCATGATGGCATTCGGAATAACCATAAGAGCGTTTGAAATCGTTCCCGAAGTATTCATAGCTGTTTTTTACACGGGGCTCGGACTGGCTCTGTCCCTGGCAGGACTGTTATTTGCCGTGAACTATATAAGGTATGATGGTTGAATATTATAGGTTGACGCTTATATATCGCCATGTTATAATGAGAAAAAAATAAGAGGATGTTTCCTGTATCCCCGGATACAGGGTAAGAGGCATCAGATCATATTCCGTTAGGGCCGGATTCGCAAGCGATGGGAAGACGGAGGGATATGATTTGATGCCTCTTGTTTTACTCATACATATGTCAAGAATTCAAACAGTCAGTATGGATATTTTGATTGCAGCCGCCAATCTCTCGTAGAGCTGAAAATCGCTTATACTCGAACAAATATTGGGCTCCAGCATTTCCTTGATTTTAGCAATCCTGTATCTGATCGTGTTTTGATGGCAGTTAAGGACTCTGGCAGCTTCCGCATAGTCACCGCCGCAAAATACCCATGCTTTAGCGGTGGATAATAGAGCTGTGCTTGATTCAAGGGGAGCGAGATAATCGCCTGCATAGCCAGCGAGAACCGGATTTTTAGCCAGAGGCATCAGCATCTTGAATGTTCCGATGTCGCGATAGCTGCATAGCTTTTCCTTGCCGTTAAATTGAGATGGGAAAAGCTGCATAGTACGATAGGCGAAGTAACTCTCGCGGATGCAGCGCGGAAGACCTGTGTCGGATTCATGGACCTAGCTGAATCCTGTAGATATTTCCGAGGAAGATATACCGGCAATTTCGATGTATTCGTCCCAGATGAGCTTAAACGCCGCCTGATTAGGAACTGAAGCCGTCATGAGAAGCATGATTCCGCCGTTGTAAGCGCCAAGCATAGCTTTTTCACCGATGAATTTATTGTGATAAAAATTGCGTATTATATAATTTGTATCCAAGGACGCCGTGTTGGGAGCTGCTGCAAAATATGCGGCAGCAGTGTACTTCTTGAAATGAAGAGATAAATTTCTTTTCAGCTCTAACGCCTCGGAAGCGGTGGGCTCGTTATCAATAATGTGCTGTATCCGGCTTTCCGACAATATACGCGCGTTGTCATGTTCAACTGCGTCCATGATTTCAAAGATTATATTTTCAAAGTAAGAGTCGCCGTCAAAACTCAGGATAGGAAAGTTGTTCGATTCGGCAAAGTCTTTTACTTCCTGAGGAAGCTGATCAAAAAAGATTTTTTTGTATGCGAAAGCGCTTATTCCGTGTGAATTTAAGCTTTTGACTGCCGGAAGAATCAGAGTAGGCTCATCCTTGGCGAAGAGAAGACTGGAAATAACAAAGCTTGATTCGTCGAACGGGACAGCAGTGGTTTTAACGCCGTCAACGTATTCATAATCAAGGATGCCGGCTGTGACTACATAGCGGTTCAAACCGCCTGCGCCTGCTTCGACATGCATGTTTTTTAAATGCGTTAATCTTAATATATCGGAAACTAAAAGAGCCATTTATGGTTTTCCTTTCGATTTTTTAAACTATGTATTTGTAATTTTTACAAAAAATATAGCTTTTATGTCAAATAATAACAAAAAAATGGTCTCCGTCAAGTGATAAAATTTGAATATAGGAGAGCGTTTCCAAATGAAGGAGGTATTCTAAATGTTTGATGTCAAAGTGTTATCCAGAGAAGATACGGAACAGCTTCTGGATATTGCAGATGTGATAAGCGTGGTTGAAGACGTTTACAGGCAGAAAGCCGGCGGCCAGACTGTCGTATGGCCTATGGTATTTTATGAGTTTGACCCCGGTTCGGCCGATATGGATATCAAATCTGGATGGCTCAAAGGAAGCGGGATCTTCGGGCTAAAACTGGTATCGCTGTTCAGCGCCAACGCTGAAAAGGGACTGCCGTCTCTCGTCGGTACGATAATGGTAATGGACGATGAAACTGGCAAACCGCTGGGATTCCTGGATGGCAGCCATATCACAGGCATGCGTACCGGAGCAGCTGGAGCCATAGGAGCAAAATATCTGGCAAATCCTGATTCTGAGAATCTGCTTCTCGTCGGAGCCGGTCATGTGGCAGGCTTCCAGGCCGCCGCCATGCTGTCACTGTTCCCTGAACTGAAAAAAGTCAGAGTCTACGACCCTATTTCCGATGAGCTCTCCGAAAAATTCGTCAAAGCTATCCCAAATAAGTTAAAAGACTTTTTCCACATTCCTGCGGAGAGAGTCGACAGAGTAAGCTTCGAATCTGCAGGAAAGGAGGCAATGGCAGAAGTGACGGGAGACAGCCAGATAATAATAACGGTAACTCCATCAAAGAAACCTCTGATTATGAAAGAATGGGTAAGCCCGGGAACACATTTCAGCTGCATCGGTTCAGACATGAGCGGAAAGGAGGAAATAGATCCTGCCATAGTGGGAGCAGCGAGAGTCTTTACCGACGACAAGCAGCAGTGCATAAACGTTGGGGAAATTGAAATACCTGTAAAAGAAGGCTTCCTCAAGGCTGAGGATATCGCCGGAGATATCGGCCAGGTGATCACGGGAGAAATCACAGGCCGTCAAGATAGCAGACAGATAACTGTTTTCGACGCTACAGGAATAGTACTGCTGGATCTGGCGACTGCCAGACTGGCTTTGAGCAAAGCTGAGGCGGGAAGCTTCGGCGCGACGGTAAATATTTAATGTTATTAAAAGGAGGATTCAAAATGAAGATCGATACTTTTAAAGTTGAACGATGGATGAACGAGTATGAAGACGACGCGGTGTATAATCTGGCCGAGACATGCATTGATTCGCTGACTCTTGACGAACTATTCAAGCTTGCGGGAATAGACGGAGATGAGTTTCTGCTTTCCTTAAAGGACAAGAAGATGACATACGGCGATATTTTCGGTTCTACGGCTTTCAAAGACGGAGTGGCGTCTCTCTATGAAGACATCCGGCCGGAGCAGGTGATACCTACTCACGGGGCGATAGGAGCCAACAACATGGTAATAATGTCTCTGATAGAGCCGGGGGACAACATGATAAGCGTGATGCCGACATATCAGCAGCATTACTCCATTCCGGCTTCCATAGGGGCTGAGGTGAGAATCCATCAGCTTACTTATGAAAACAAGTTTCTGCCGGATATAGAAAAGCTGGCGGGTCAGGTGGACGAAAAGACGAAGATGATAACGATAAACAATCCTGATAACCCTACAGGCTCGTGGATACCTATGGAAACCATGAAAGAAATAGTTAAGATTGCCGAAAGCGTCGGAGCCTATGTGCTTTGCGATGAAGTGTACAGAGGCATTTCAGAGGACGGAAGTTACATGCATTCCATAGTAGATATCTATGACAAAGGAATTTCAGTAGGCTCAATGTCAAAAATATTCTCACTTGCGGGGCTTAGGATGGGCTGGATCGTTTCACCGTGCGAGGAGGTCCTCGAAGCATGCCACATTCGCAGGGATTACGATACGATAAGCTGCGGATGTCTTGACGATGTGCTGGCCTCCATAGCACTGAATGCAAAAGAAGCGATTTTCAGCCGCAACCGCGATATACTGCTCAAAAACAGAGCAATCCTCGATAAATGGGTAAAGGAGACGCCGGGAGTTCATTACCTGCCGCCTGTGGCCGGAACCACCGCCTTTGTATATTACGACAAGGATATCCCGTCTTACGAATTGTGCATAAAGCTGATGAAATCCAAGGGAGTAATGGTGACTCCGGGAGCGGCCTTTGAAATGGAAGGCGGAGTTCGCATAGGCTACGCCTTTGACTCTAAGACGCTGGGCAAGGGTTTAGACAAATTCGCTGAATTTCTTTCAGAAATTTAAGTTCATCAGCCAGCCGAAAAAGATACGGCAGTATCCGGCAAAGAGATAAAGAGATAAAGAAATATGATTTTATGAAGAGGAGAAAAGAAATGTTCAATGCGCAAGAGGTACATAAGGCCTACGAGAGAATAAGCCCATATATCAGAAAAACGCCTTTGGAAGAGTCATTTTATCTCGGAAGTGAAGAACGCAGATATTTTTTCAAATTAGAATCATTTCAGAGGGTGAAAAGCTTTAAGATCAGAGGGGCGCTGAACAAGATGCTTACTCTGACAGAAGAAGAAATCAGGCGCGGCATCGCGACGATCTCTTCCGGAAACCACGGCAGCTCCGTCAGCTATGCGTCCTCGCTTCTGGGAATAAAAAATGCGAAAGTCATAGTACCGCAGACTACGCCGCAGAGCAAAATAGACAAGATTCGCTATTTTGGCGCTGACGTCATGCTGCTGGGAAAAGATTACGATGAAGCGCACCGCTTGGGAATGGAGTACATAACAAGCCGGGGCATGACATATATCGACGCATATTACGATGATCCCAAGATTTATGCAGGTCAGGGAACCATAGCGATAGAGATACTGCAGCAGAATCCGGATGTCGACACGATAGTGGTGCCCATAGGCGGCGGAGGACTCATTACAGGGATTGCGGTAGCCGCAAAATCCATCAAGCCTGATATACGCATCGTAGGCGTGCAGACGGAGGCCTGTCCGGCTATGGTAAAAGCCTATGAGGACGGCATATTCTATGAAGAATATCCCTGCGCCGGCTCGATATGCGATTCCCTCATAGGCGGCATCGGAGCTCTGAGTTATGAAATGGCCAAAGATTACGTAGATGAGTTTCTCGTGGTTTCCGAGGAAACCATAGGCAGGGCTGTAAGCTTCATGGCGCGGGAAGAAAAATATATCGTCGAGGCAGGCAGCTGCACCACAGTCGCGGCGGTGATGGATATGGCCGAACGTATAGGAGGAAAAAATATTGCCCTCGTTTTAAGCGGCGGAAATATCGACGGAAAACTCCTGTATGAGCTGATGGGAAAATATCAGTAAAGGAGAACATGTAAAATGAAGAAAGCTTTAGAAGAAGAAATATTGCGTTCGATTGAAGAAATCATGCCGCAGCTCAGTCATATAGCAAAGACTCTCTATGAAAATCCCGAGATAGGGGGCGAAGAAAAACTGGCCTCCCGGCTGCTCTGCGAGTTTCTCACGGAAAACGGCTTCTCCGTGGAGAAGGATTACTGGAAAATACCTCATGCTTTCAGAGCTGTCTATGATTCCGGGCGAGAGGGGGCAGCCGTCGGGCTGTTTGCCGAATATGACGCTCTGCCGGACATAGGCCACGGCTGCGGTCATAATCTGATATGCGTCACTTCTTTAGGCGCAGCGGTAAGCTTGAAAAAAGCGGTCGATGAGTCAGGCGGAAAGGTTGTCGTCTTCGGCACGCCCGGAGAAGAAAACCTCCAGACTAAAACCGTCATGACGCCGGAGGGAGCTTTCGATGAGATAGATGTGGCTATGATGATCCACCCGCAGCCTGAGGGAACTAGCTGTTGTGAGAAGACGCTGGCAGTCGAATCTCTGCAGATCGACTTTTTCGGGAAAGCTTCCCACGCAGGACTGGCTCCCGAGGAGGGCATCAACGCCTTGGACGCGGCTGTTCTGTGCTATACGATGATCAGCATGAAAAAACAGTATTTTCCGGAAACCAACGTCCATGGCATCATCGGCGAGGGAGGCAAAAAAGCCAGCGTAATAACGCCTTACGCCAATTTGAAATATCTTACCAGGGCATGGGATATGGAGCGACTGGCTGATTTGAGAACTATGGTCGAAAACTGTGCAGAAGCTGCCGCAAAAGCGACCGGATGCAGCTTTAAAGTCTTCAATAATGAAATGACCAACGCAGCCTTGATGTCTAATAAACATATCTTAGATGTGTTTGAAAAATATCTGCGCCGCTTTGGAGAAGAAAATATTTCCCATGAAGATGTGAAGATCTCGACAGATATGGGAGACGTCAGCCAGCGTATCCCCAGCATACATCCTCTCGTCAGCCTGGACTGCCCAGACGCGGCTCTGCACAGCAAAGAGTTTGCAGAGGCGACCATGACGGATTATGCCGAAGTATATCTCAGACGCTGTATCAGCGCGCTTTGCTTTACGGCGGCGGAGATACTGGAAGATGAGAAACTGCTGGAAGACATAAAGAGCGAATTTGCATCAAAAAAGAGGGGGGCATGAAGCTTCCCTCTTTTTTTCGGAAACTCTATTTATTACAAGTCCATTTTTCGGCAACTCTATTTACAGCAGTCCTATTTTACGGCAACTGTCTTGCCGGAGAATTTTTCCACATAGCCTATGATCTCAGCGGCCGGTATCCTATCCTTGAGGACTGATATCAGCTTGAGAGCGTCTTTCTCAGGCAGGGAAATCAAGAGACCGCCGGAAGTCTGAGGATCGAACATCACGTCGGACATGGCAAGAGGAACGCTTTCCGCAAAGCCTGCGCTGCAGCCTGTCCAGTTACGGTTGTTGTAAGCGCCTTTCGGCACTATACCCATTTCGGCCATCTCGTATGCCTGCGGCAAAAGAGGAACTTTTGAACTCTCTATGATTATGGTTCTGCCGCTTCCTGCCGCCATTTCGCTGGCATGTCCTATGAGACCGAAACCGGTGATATCGGTGCAGCTGTTCACAGAAAAGCCATCCAGAGCCAAAGCCGCCTCCTTATTGAGAGAGGCCATCGACTCTATCAGCGCCTTTTCCGTATCCGGCGTGAGCAGGTCGGCTTTTATGGCAGTGTTGAGGATTCCTGTGCCGATAGCCTTGGTCAGTATCAGCAGGTCGCCCTCTTTGATAGTATTGTTCCGCAGGATCTTTTCCGGATGAACGAAACCGCTGACGCATAAGCCGTATTTAGGCTCGTTGTCTTTTATCGTGTGTCCGCCGCAGACTATCGTGTCGGCTTCCTTGCACTTGGAATAGCCTCCCTGCAGCACCTCCAGGATTATCTCCTTGTCGAGATCCTCAGGCATGCAGAGCACGTTCATCGCCAGTTTAGGCCGTCCTCCCATGGCATATACATCGCTGAGAGAATTGGCCGCGGCTATCTGGCCGTAGCTGTACGGATCGTCGACTACAGGCGGAAAAATATCCACAGTCTGGATAAGGGCGGTATTTTCATCTATTTTGTAAACTGCAGCGTCGTCGCTGGTATCAAAGCCTACGAGCAGATTATCGTCGTGGAATTTAGGTAATTGACGCAAAACTTGCGCCAGAGCGTCGGGCTCTACTTTTGCGGCTCAGCCTCCGTTTTGAGTTAAATCGGTAAGTTTGATTTCTGACATTTTGACCTCCTTTTTGATTTTCTCGCTGAAATTTTGTCTTGCGGCCCTGCCTCGCGAGGCAGGCGGAAGACATTTATTTTCGATATTATTATACAGTTCTTTTGCATTTATTACAAATAGAAAATAATGATTAAAAAAGCAGGCCGCAAAGACAAGCTTATGCTTGACAGTTTTTTGGCAGTGGTATAAATTATAAGTATGAAAGCATTGATAATTACAAATAATCCAAAAGTTAATATTGAGTTGAAAAATAAGGAAAATATCGAGTTTCACCCGGAGGCGGACCAGGAGGAAATACTTAAAATTGCCAGAGACTATATACACCTCGGAGCGAAGCTCATAATGCATCCGATGATGGGCAGGATAAAGCCTCACGAAACGCCGTACAAATCGGTGTATCTGGAAAAAACAGAGGGAGATACGGATGCTGACAGCGTTATAATCATAGAAGACAGCATTGCTGAGACCAGGAAACTCGTTGAGCATACTTACCGCAGGAAATATGACGAACAGCTGCTGCCTGACTTGCAGTATATTGATTTATTATTGCTAAAGAGCGGCATCGAAGAATACAGGAGATAATCATGACGACCAAAAAAGACTTGATGCTCAAAAATGTAGACCATATACTTCTTGTAAACAAAGATTACGAAATCGTATATAATTCCCGCTTTGACCCTGCCATAGGCAACAAACCGGACATGCAGGAATATAAAAATTTCTTTGAGATGTATCCTTCTCTTGGGAAAAACAACAGTTCCATAGTCAAAACCATGTCCACCGGAACGGGAATTTTCAAAGACGTGCAGGAATTCGTCGATATAAACGGAAATGTTTACGTAACGCAGAACGTGACTATTCCTATCTTCCGCGAGGGACAGATAGTGGGCACCGTGGAGCTTACTAAAGATTTGACTACCGTGGGAGACGCAGAAAGCAGGAAAGAATATCTCAGCAAGCTTTCAAAAGAGAGCAGCTTTAATCCGAACATGGATAACAACGAGCAGATTAGCTTTGACGATATACTGACCATTGACGGAGAGATGCTGGACGCCATAGAAAGGGCGAAGATATTTGCCATGAATCAGAATCCGACTCTGATTTACGGCGAAACCGGGACAGGCAAAGAACTGTTCGCCCAGTCAATCATAAATTACGCGGCCAATCCTAAGCAAAAGATCATCATTCAAAACTGCGCCGCGGTGCCTGAAAACCTCATAGAATCCATCCTTTTCGGCACGACGAGAGGATCATACACCGGCGCGGAGAACAGAAAAGGACTGTTCGAAGAAGCCGACGGAGGCATTTTCTTCCTCGACGAGCTCAACGCCCTGCCTTACCATGTTCAGGGCAAGCTGCTGAGAGTAGTTCAGGAGGGAACTTTCCGCCCGATAGGAGCCAGCAAGGAGAAAAAAGTAAACGTCAAGATAGTTGCGGCCATGAACATAGACCCTATGGAAGCCATCGAAAAGAACATCCTGAGAAAAGACTTGTTCTACAGGCTTTCAGGAAACATGATTTATCTGCCGCCGCTCAGAGAAAGAAAAGACGATATAGAATATCTTACCGACAACTATATAGATTATTTCAATGAAGTCTATGGGAAAAATGTCAAAGGCATATCGGAAGAGCTGAGAAACTTTTTCCTCGATTATAAATGGGAGGGAAATGTCCGGGAACTGAGACATGTCATAGAAGCCATGGTCAGCATGACCAAGGGCGAAATACTGCAGTACAGCGAGCTGCCGCTTTATCTTAACGAGAAGCATAAAGGTGCAGGCTCAGCAGGAGGCAGAGCCTCGGGCAGCGTTCCCCACAGGGAAAAAGACAACATAATCATAGATTTGGACAAAGACAGCTGCGACCTCAGAAGCACCGTGGAAAAAGTGGAAAGAGACCTGATAATAGGTGTTTTAAAGCGCGTAAAAGGCAATAAGACCAAGGCAGGAAAAATCCTGGGCATACCCAGGCAGACTCTCAAATATAAGATGGGAAAGCTGGGCATAGAAGACATAGAAAAATAAGCAAACCGTCAATATTTTGTCGCAAATGCGACAAAAATTTATCGAAAAAACGATTTTGATGTTAAGTTGTATTCGCAAATTAACATATTCGTTGAAATTCCAACGAAAAAATTTATTAAATATTGCATGGTTTTGGCATAGAACTTGCAATACTTAATAACGTACCACAAAGCATTAATACCACACACAAAAAACCAAGAAAGGAAAACTCAAAATGAATTTGGAACTAAGAAAAATCGCGATTAAAGACATCCAGTTCGGCGATGAAGAGAAAATCGTAGACGGTTGCCTTTATGTAGACCCGAAGAAGCTTGAGGAATTAGTTCTGGAAGACAGTAGAGTAAAGAGCGTTTCATTTGACATTGCAAGACCTGGTGAATCTGTAAGAATAGTACCCGTAAAGGATGTAATCGAGCCTAGAGCAAAACTTGAAGGCGGAGAAGTATTCCCGGGACTGTTCCACGAAGATATGCAGGAAGCTGGAAGCGGAATCACTTACGCGCTGACAGGATGCGCCGTTACTTCTACAGGACCAATCGTAGGCTTCCAGGAGGGAGTTATCGATATGTCAGGTCCTATGACTGACTACACAATTTATTCACAGCTTAACCACCTGGTAATGATTATCGAAAAACAGGATAACGTTGACCAGCATGACCACGAAACCGTAGTAAGACTTGCAGGCATCAAAGTTGCCAACTATGTTGGAAAGATCGGCTTTGGCTGCGAAGATTACGTTGCTGAAAATTATGAATGGAAATCCATCGGAGAAAAGTACGCAGAGTATCCGGACCTGCCAAAGGTAGTATATGTATACAACTGCATGGCTCAGGGACTGCTCCACGATACTTACTTCTATGGCAGAGACACCAAGGTGATGGTGCCTACGATGATCACTCCGCTTGAGGTTATGGACGGAGCTATCATTTCAGGTAACTGCGTATCGCCTGGTTCCAAGACGACTACTTACATGCACCAGAACAATGCTGTAATAGACGAACTTTTGAAAATACACGGAAAAGAAATCAATTTTATGGGTATCGTCCTCAATCCGCTGATGACGACCCTCAAAGAAAAATTCAGAGATAGAATGCTTACGGTAAGACAGGTTAAGATGCTCGGCGCTGACGGCGCTATCATTTCTCAGGAGGGCTTCGGAAACCCTACCACCGACCTGATGATAGTCTGTCAGGAGCTGGAGAACAACGGAATCAAGACCGTAATCATCACCAACGAAGACGCCGGTACAGACGGAATGAGCGAACCTCTTCCTGACAGCGTGCAGGAAGCCAACGCCATCGTTTCCACCGGAAACTCAAACGCAACAGTAATGCTGCCTGCCATGGAAAAAACTATCGGAAACCTCAAAGAAGTTGAGAGAGTCTGCGGCGGTAACGTTACATCGATTCAGGAAGACGGACGTCTGCTTCTGGAAATCCACGGCATCATGGGAAGCCACAATCTTCAGGGCAACACCAAAGTAGGCGCAGTTACCATATAGCTTTAGAGAAAGGAGAACTGAAATGAAAAGAATTTTGTTTTACACTAACCAATTTTTTGGACAAATCGGTGGAGAAGAATTCGCATACACAGAGCCTTTTGTAGAAGCTGGTACTCGCGGTAACGCCAACGCTTTCGCTCCTTCTATCAAGGGCGGTGAAATCGTTGCTACTATCGTTTGCGGCGATAACTACTTTGTAGAAAACATGGATGTATGTAAAGAATTCATCAAGAAGCAGGTTGAAGAATACAAGCCTGACATTCTGATCGCAGGTCCTGCCTTCAACGCAGGAAGATTCGGCATCGCATGCTGCGAAGTCTGCAAATTCGTGCAGGGAACTTATGGTATCCCTTCAGTTACAGGACTTTACTGGGAAAACCCAGGCGTGGAAATGTACAAGGCAGACTGCTACATCATGGAAGTAGGTAAGTCAGCTGCTACCATCAGAAAAGCGATTCCGCTCATCACAGGCTTTGTAAACAAGCTGATCTCAGGCGAAAAGCTGGGAACTCCTAAGCAGGAGCACTACTATCCGAAGGGACAGCGTGTCAACGTATTCCACGAGGAGAGAGGAGCCAAGAGAGCCGTGGACATGCTTGTCAAGAAGCTCAAAGGCGAGCCTTATGAAACAGAGCTGGAGATTTCGGTATACGAAAAAGTTAATCCGGCGCCTCCTTTGAAGGATCTGTCAAAGGCCAAGATAGCCCTTTGCACCACAGGCGGCATAGTTCCTATGGGCAACCCTGACCACATCTTCGCTGCTTCAGCCAAGTTCTGGAAGAAGTACAGCTTAGAGGGCATGGACGGCCTTAAAGAGGGCGAATTCGAGTGCGTACACGCCGGTTATGACCCTGTATACGCCAATGCGGACCCTAACCGTGTTGCTCCTTACAGCGCTCTTAAGAGACTGGAAAAGGAAGGCGTTATCGGTTCCGTATATCCTTATCTTTTAACTACAACAGGAAACTCAACTTCCGTTGCTGATGCTACCAAGTTTGGTCAGGAAATGGCTGAAGACCTGCTCGCTGCAGGCGTTAACGGCGTAATCCTGACGAGCACCTGAGGAACCTGTACACGTTGCGGTGCAACAATAGTTAAACAAATTGAAAAAGCAGGCATTCCTGCAGCCCACATCTGTACGGTAACTCCTATATCCAAGACGGTAGGAGCAGCCAGAATTTCCGGCGCGCAAGCTATACCTTATCCTACGGGAGATCCTAATCTTCCTGAGGCTAAGGAGGAAGCAAGACAGACTGAGATCGTTATGAACGCGCTTGAATTGCTGACTAAGTAGTACGAGTATTTTGACGAGGCTCTGCAGTGTGCAGGGCCTCATTTTTTATAAAAAAACTTGCAAAGTTAACAAGACAAAGTGCGTCTGTTTGTGTTATGATAAAACAGACGTATAGATAAAAACAATTTGGGGGTAGATGGGTGCTGGTGTGCCCTCTGGTCTTCAAAACCAGTGCGAGGGGTTAGGAGCCTCTTGGGTGGGTTCGATTCCCACATACTCCCGCCATAAAACAGAATAGGGGGAAGAATATGAACAGTAAATTGCTTAGAAAGCTGCCCAAAGTCGACGAACTGCTGATGGACGAAGAAGTCAGGGAAGCGTCATGCGGTCTTTTGAGAGAGCAGGTGGTCGACGTGATAAGGACTGTCATAGAAAACATCAGAAAAGATATTCTTGCGGCAGAAGAGCCGCTTGGAGATTCTTTCGTTTCTTATGAGTCGGTGGTGCAGAAAGTGATTGAAGCTGTCAGTTATTCTCACGTTAAAAGTCTGCGCCGGGTCATCAATGGAACCGGCGTAGTTTTGCATACAAACCTGGGAAGAGCAAAGCTTTCAAAAGCCGCCATGGAAGCTGTATCGGAGGTGGCGGACAAGTACTCTACTCTCGAGTATGACCCTGTCAAGGGCGGCCGGGGCTCGAGGCACGTCCACGTGGAGAAAGTGATAGAGAAGATAACGGGAGCGGAGGCCGCCATGGTGGTCAACAATAATGCGGCTGCCACAACTATATGCCTTGCAGCCTTAGGAAGAGGAAAAGAAGTTATAATTTCAAGGGGAGAGCTGGTGGAAATAGGCGGTTCGTTCAGGATACCGGAAATTATGGAAGAAAGCGGAGCATGTCTGGCCGAGGTGGGTACTACCAACAAAGCCAAACTTTCCGACTATAAAAAGCGTATAAACGAGAACACCGGAGCCTTGATGAAAGTCCACACCAGCAACTACAAGATAATCGGCTTTACCGAGGAAGTATCTCTAAGGGACTTGGTCAAGCTGGGAAGAGAAGAAGATCTGCCGGTGATATATGATATGGGCAGCGGTCTGATGGTGCCTCTCGATGAATACGGAATCAGCGAGCCTACCGTAAAAGCTGCCATGGCCGACGGAGCCGACGTGGTGCTTTTCAGCGGGGACAAGCTGCTGGGCGGTCCTCAGGGCGGAGTCATAATAGGCAGAAAAAAATATATAGACATGATGAAATCTCATCCGCTGGCCAGGATACTTAGAGTCGACAAGATGACCCTTTCCGCCATGGAAGCCACTTTCAAGGAATATTACGACGACGACAACGCAAAAGAAAAGATACCGGTTCTGGCCATGCTGACCAGGAGTCCTGAACAGCTTAAAGATGACGCGGAAAAGCTGCTTTCCGTGATAGAAGAGACTGCAGGAGACTGCCCGGCTGGCAGACGCATAGTCGCTGCGGTTGAAGAAACGGAGGACGTGGTAGGCGGAGGTTCCGCCCCGGCCACAGTTCTTAAGGGATACTGCGTTTCAGTTGTCTGCAGCGGGATTTACTCTCAGGAACTGGAACGAAAGCTCAGAACGGATGCTTTGCCTATCGTGACAAGAATAAATCACGACAAAGTGCTGTTTGACGTGAGGACCATCGCCGAAGAAGAATATCAAGTTATCGCGGACAGACTGAAAAAAATAACTGAAGAGAAATAGATATGAAAAACGTAATTGTAGGAACGGCCGGGCATGTGGATCACGGCAAGACATGTCTGATAAAAGCCCTTACGGGCATGGACACCGACAGACTAAAAGAAGAAAAGAAGCGGGGCATAACCATCGAAAACGGTTTTGCCGACATGATCTGCGGCGATTACAATATCAGCATTATAGATGTGCCGGGACATGAAAAATTCATAAAAAATATGCTGGCTGGCATCGGCGGCATCGACCTAGTATTGCTGGTAATAGGCCTTGACGAGGGCGTAATGCCGCAGACCGTTGAACACTTTCAGATACTGAAAATGCTCAATATAAGAAAGGGCATAATCGTCTTCACCAAGCGCGATCTGGTGGAGGACGAAGAATGGATAGAGCTGGTCAAAGACGACGCCAGGGCCCTCGTTCAGGGTACTTTCATGGAAGACGCACCGTCCATAGAAGTTTCGGCCTACGATAATTTCAACATTGAAGAACTGAAGCAGCTCATAGTGGATAATATAGATGACGGACTTTTGAAGAGCGATGCAAAGGAGCTGTTCAGGCTGCCTGTGGACAGAGTCTTCACCATAGACGGCTTCGGCACGGTGATAACGGGAACTCTGATAGAGGGCACCATAAAGCTTGGTGACGAACTTACGGTTTATCCCGAGGATAAGGCCACCAAGGTCAGAAATCTTCAAGTGCACAACGAATCAGTTCAGGCGGCTTTCGCCGGACAGAGGACCGCCATAAATTTGGCGGGGCTTAAAAAAGAAGATATCGAGAGAGGAAGCGTTCTGGCGGCTAAAGGCTCCCTAGAGCCGACCATGATGGCAGACGTGAGGCTGGAACTCTTCGACGATATAGACAGGAGCGTGCTCAACGGCAGCAGAGTTCACTTTTACTGCGGCTCCTCACAGGCCATAGGCAAGGTCGTGCTCATGGACAGGGACGCGGCGGAAAAAGGAGAGACCTGCTATGCTCAGATAAGGCTGGAGGAAGCCGTAGCCATAAAGAAAGACGACAGATTTATCATAAGGTTTTATTCGCCGCTGATAACCATAGGCGGCGGAAAGGTTCTCGAAGTTTCGCCGGAGAAGCACAAACGCTTTGACGAGGAAGCCATAGAGGCTATGAAGATAAAAGACTGCGGAAATATAAAAGACACGGCGGAACTTGTAATCAGGGAAAAGAGCAGATATTTCCTAGGAAAAGGCTATTTTGCCGCCAAGCTCAGGCTGGACCCTGCCGAACTGGAGGAAATAGCCGAATCGCTGGCCGGAGAGGGAAAAATAAGGATTCTGAGAAAAGAATACCTCATTCACAGGGATTATCTGGGAAATATACGGGATTTCAGCCGTACTCTTCTCGAAGAGTATCATAGTAAAAACAGTATTTCCGAGGGTATGAACAAAGAAGAATTCAAATCCAGAATAAACCAGAGATTCAAACTTCCTGACGCCAAATTCGCCGACGAACTCATCGCGCTGCTGGAGGCGGAGAACCTGATAAAAATAGGGGAAAAGAGTGTCGCTCTGGCGGACTTTTCCGTAAGTTATACTCCTGAGATGGAAGCTGTGAAGCAGCGCATACTCAAGATGTACGCAGAAAGAAAATACGAGATGCCGACCAACGAAGAAGTACTGCAGGAAGCCGCGCGTTCTGAAAAGGAAAAGAGCAATGTAAGACATATAATAGACGCTCTGGCCAGAGACGGAGCCCTTGTAAAGCTCAATTATCAGTATTGCATAGACAGGCAAGCTTTCGATTCGGCCCTTGACGGTCTCAGGGAAAAAGTAAAAAAAGATGGGCAGATCACGCTGGCTGAGTTCAGGGATATGATAGGCACATCGAGAAAATACGCGGTGGAGATACTCGAGTATCTCGATGAAAAGAAGATAACGATGAAAGTTGACGACGCCAGAGTTTTGCTGTAGCGGTCAGTCAAGCGGTCTTGACTTGAGGTGGCCGTGAGGTTATCTGAGGCAGCAGTGATCGAACCAATGCGGCCTGAAGCAGCAGTGATTTAGGAGAAGAATTATGGAATTTAAACAGATTGAAGCTTTCGTAAACGTTATAAAATATAAGAGCTTTTCCAAGGCGGCAGACGCTTCGTTTCTCACTCAGCCGACCATAAGCACCCACATAAGTTCCTTGGAAAAGGAACTGGGGGTGACTCTTATAGACAGGCTGGGCAAGGAATCCAGACCGACCAAGGAGGGCAGAGCGTTTTACAAATATGCCATAAGCCTGATAAATACCAGGGAAAAAGCGATGTTGGAGATAGGTAGCCGCGGAGGTGAAATTTCCGGCATAGTAGATATAAGAGCTTCAAGCATACCTGGCCAGTATATAGTTCCTGAGCTGATGACAGGATTTCGCAAAATTTTCCCGTCCGCCAGGTTCTATATGGAGCAGTCGGACAGCGAGACAGTGTGGGACTGCATAGAAGAGAACGACGGAGAGCTGGGATTTACCGGAGGGTATAAGAGCAACGGTTTAAAATACGATCTGCTGTTCAAAGATTCGATGGTGCTGATAACCCCGAAAAGCGATAAATATATGAAGCTGAGAGAAAAATCCGAATACATACAGAGAGAAGATTTTCTGGAAGAAGATTTCGTCTGGCGTGAAGAGGGGTCGGCGACGCGAAGCACATTTGAAGATATGATTTATTCCGGGCACGGAAAAAGACCCGGCGTGATAGCCACAGTCAACAGCCTGGAAGCCATAAAGAGGTGCGTAGCCGGAGGTTTGGGAGTTTCCGTGCTTTCGGAGACTGCGGTCAGTAAAGACGCTGAAGCCAGTTACCTTTCATTTAAGATGGCGGACGTCAAGCTGGAAAGGGAATTTTATCTGGTGACCAATAAGAACGTTACACTTTCTCCTACAGCGATAAAATTCAGAGATTTCGTTCTCAATAAGTTTAGCAGATAGAAATACTGCAGGGAGAGAAACCATGCTCAACATAGGAAGCTTAGTAGTAAACAGTCTTGACTATATCTTCATAGTAGATAAGGATTACAGGATAATCTACAACACGAGATACGACGAGAAGCTCAATGATGGCAAGGACGGGACTGAACCCCTGGGGTATTTCAACAAAAATTATCTCGAAGTGTATCCCGGCCTGAACCGCGATAACAGCAGTGTTATAAAGTGCATAGAGACAGGGGAAATAATAATAAACAAACGTCAGGAATATTACGATTATCTGAACAATCGCTATGTGACCAACAACGTCACTTTTCCGCTGATGAAAAAAGGCAAGCTCATAGCTGTAGTCGAGCTGGCCATGGACGTGGACGAAAGCGATGAGGACAGGAGCGGCGACGCCAACCGGAAATTTGACGAGTTCGTTCTCAGAATAAAAAAAGACGCGGGAATGATCACCTTCGACACCATATTGACGGAAAACAAGCAGATGAAGGAAAGCATAGAAAAGGCCAAGATACTGGCCACTCTGCCCAATCCCACTTTGATATACGGCGAAACCGGTACCGGCAAGGAGCTGTTTGCCCAGTCGATGATAACTTACTGCAAAGTCCCGAGGGGAAAGGTGGTCATCCAAAACTGCGCGGCTGTGCCGGAAAATCTCATGGAAGCCATCCTCTTCGGCACCGTCAGGGGAGCGTATACAGGAGCGGAAAACAAAAAGGGACTGTTTGAGCAGGCCGACGGCGGAGTACTGTTCCTTGACGAACTGAACTCCATTCCCTATAACGTCCAGTCAAAATTGCTGAGAGTCCTGCAGGATGGCAGTTTCCGCCCTTTGGGCAGCAACAAGGACAAACACGTCAAGGTCAAAGTCATAGGAGCGATGAACATAGAACCTGTGGAAGCGATCGACGGAGGAATAATAAGGAAAGACTTGTTTTACCGCTTTTCCAGCGGCCTGATAACTCTGCCGCCACTGCGGGAAAGACGGGAAGATATAACACTTTTCATAAAACATTATGTAGATTATTATAAGCGCGCATACAACAAGGAAGTGAGCGGTGTAGACGATGAAGTAAAGGAACTGTTCATGAACTATTCGTGGGACGGCAACGTCAGGGAACTTTCCAACACCATAGAATCCATGGTGACTTCTCTCACAGACGGCACAGTGCTGACGAAAAAGCAGATACCCAAATATTTGCTTGAGAGAATGGACAAGGAAAGAAATGAAGCGGAGCAGAAAGAGGAGGATTTGTTTTCCGGCGGAGATGAAAACGACCAGATAGCTTACCATGAGGTCATGGAGGCCGTGGAAAAAAAGATGGTCAGAAGAGCTCTGGAGATGGCAAAGGGCAATAAGACCAAGGCCGGTGAAATCCTCGGTCTGCCGAGGAAAACCCTCGTCTACAGGATGGAGAGGCTGGGGATAAAATAGAAACAGACTTGCAGAATTTACGCAGTAAGACAGATAAAATAGGTACCAGAAAAAAGGTCTCAGGCGAGACCTTTTTAGTTTTGCATATTTTCTATTATTGAAATCAATTCCTGAAGCCAAAGCGAGTCGCTGTCATAATCCTCCTGATCTACGCCTCTGACAAGAAATAATTTTTCATGCAGCAAAATTGAATTGGTTTCAAAATAACAAGTTTTTTTATCCAGAAATAAATAAACTTTTGTATATCCCTGAAGCTTTGAATATAAGCAAATATTTCTTTCAGTTCTTGGCAATTCAAGGAATAACGGTGAAACCTCTTCAATCCTCCGGTTAAGAGCGCGACTGATATTGTCCTTAAATATTTCATATCGGATATCGCTCAAATAGATTTCTCTGTAATCAAAATGCGATTCTATATATTCAAATAACCGCTGATAAGAATAAGGCTGAGGTATGATTGTACTCTTTATTGCCTCATAATTTTCACTTCCGGCAGCCTTATCTGAAGTACATAGTCCGGGTTGAGCAAAATCTTTTTCTACCTTCAACTTACTTGCCACCACCCGCTGATTTGCCAAATGCCAGTTAACAAATAACTATTCCTCCTTTACTTTCAAAATGAATCCCCACACGGCAAGACCGATTCCGAAAATACGTACCGACGGTATGATTTGAGGAAGCCTTATGTCAGCATATCTGTAATCATAAATAGAGAAATCTGATTTGATTAAAGTCATCAAAAAGTCAGGTACAAATGGAGCCAGTAAAATTATAATCAAACCGGCGATAATGAATTTGCTTGAAGTTTTTTCCCTTTCATTTTCCCTTCTCCTTTCGCGCAGAAGTTATCTCTTTCTGAAGTAAACATCACAATTAAATTTGGCGCTGTATGCAAAAACGCATAAGCGCTTTCAGCCTATGCGTCTAAGGGAGCTATTTAATCAATTATACTGTCTTTTCATATTTATGCTTATAAATAAATCGCAAAGGCAATAAGCTGCTTGCTGATTTAATGAAATTAAACAATTAAAGCATAAAACCTATTATCTAATGTCAAGGTATCATATTCATGCTGCCATGTCAACAATTTAATAAATTCATGAAGGGTTCGTTGGATTTGCAGAAAATTGCCCGAGGTAAACGGCGAAAAACCGCCGCAATCTGAAAAATAATAACGGCGAAATTTAGCCGGAAAAACGTTCGCGATACATCGGCCGATGGGGAGTCTGTCCTAAAAGTATTGATATAGAGCCATTTCTGCTTTATAATAAAAAATGGCACGTTTGTTGCTATATATAATTTATGCTAACGCTGTTTTAAACAGTTACAGATTAAGGATGTCAGAAAAGGAGAATACACAAAATGAAAATTGGTGTAATGAAAGAAATCAAACCAAGCGAATACAGAGTTGCCGCTGTACCTTCAGCAGTAGCCGAGCTGGTTAGAAGAGGTCATGAAGTAATCGTAGAACATGACGCAGGAAAAGGAAGCGGATATTCAGACGAAGATTACAAAGAAGCAGGAGCTAAGATCGAAAACGAAGCTGCTAAGATCTGGAACTCTGTAGATATGATCTACAAAGTAAAGGAGATTTTCCCGGAAGAATGGCAGTATCTGAGAAAGGACATGATCGTTTTCACTTACATTCATTCTAACGCTCATTTAGATCAGACAGAAGCTCTGCTTAACAGCAAATGCACAAGTATCGCTTACGAAGATATCTCCGACGACAGAGGCCAGTGGCCGCTCTTAAGCCCAATGAGCGAACTTGCAGGAAAGGGCGGATTCCTCGCAGCACTCAACTTCCAGCAGACTGTTCACGGCGGTCCTGGAAAGCTTTTAGCAAACGTATGCGGCGCACCTGCTCCTGTAGTTACTATCATAGGATGCGGACATTCCGGAATGGGCGCATGCGAGCTTGCTGCAGCATTCGGATGCAAAGTAAATGTTCTTGACATAAACTACGAAGCTATGCTGGCTGCAAAAGAAATCATGCCTAAGAACGTATCTTTCATGTTCTCCAACAGAACCAACCTGCTGGCCTGCCTGAAAGAATCAGATGTAGTTATCAACTGCATACTGTGGCCTAAGACCAGAAAAGACCATCTCATCTACAGAGAAGACCTCAAGCTGATGAAGTCAGGCGCAATGATCGTTGACGTTGCCTGCGACGACGAGGGAGCTGTAGAAACATGCAGAAGCACAAGCCACACTGATCCTGTTTACTATGAAGAAGGCATCATGCACTACTGTGTAGACAACATTCCTTCAGCTTTCGCGCAGACTGCGTCCACAACTCTTTCAAACGCAACTCTGCCTTTCGCTATGGCTATCGCCAACAAGGGTGTTGAAAAGGCTCTCAAGGACGACAAGCACCTGAGAAGAGGTCTTACTACTTACGACGGAAAGCTCACTCTGCTTGAAACAGCTGAAAAATACGACATTCCGTTCGTATCACCTGACGACCTGGTTAAAAACTTCTAGTATTCACATAAAAAATCCTCAGACACGATTTGTCTGAGGATTTTTTTAAGTCTTTTTGAAACCACCGGCTTACCGCCGTCGGCCGCCATAAGATGACGTCAGCCCGCCGCTGGCCACCTAAGCCCAGAAGCTGGCCGCCTAAGATTCGACGGAGCCTGACTCTGCGGACTCTTCCGGGACGTCACGCTTTTGCCCCCTCTTGTTTCGCCTCCGGACGGTTCTGAGGAATCTGATTCGGCAGATTCTTCGAACTTACCGTCCTCGTTTTTTCTGCGCGTCTTGAGGATTATCACCGAGCCTGGCCTGAGCTGCGCCAGTATCACCGAAGCGAATACACAGGCAGAACCGAGAATTTCCTTGAAAGTAAAAGTTTCCCCCAGCACTATGACTCCGGCGAAGGCTCCGAACACCGATTCCAGACTCATCAGGAGAGCCGCGATGGTAGGATCGGTATGCTTCTGGGCAGTGACCTGGAACATATAGCAGATACCTGAGCCGAGGACGCTGGCGTAGAGGATTTCCGGGCCGCATGTGAGTATGTCCGACCAAACCGGTTTTTCCAGTATGAGGGCAAATACAGCACAATATATTGAAGCGATGTAAAATTCTATGCATATAAGGTGCATGCCGTTTATAAATTTTACATATTTTGAAATCAGAAGCATGTGCAGGGCTCCGAAAGCAGCTCCGGCGATGACCATGATGTCGCCCGGATTTATGCTGAAGCTTTCAGTACCTGTGGCGCAGAGGTTATAGAGGCCGAAAGTCGCGAGCGCCACGCCAAGCCACATGTTCAGGCTGGCTTTTGACCTGAAAAGTATGAAGGCAAGAAGCGGTACGATTACTACGTAAGTCGCAGTAAGAAAAGCCGCTTTGCTGGCGTTGGTGTATTCAAGACCCCACTGGCCGAGGACGGCGCAGCACAACTGCACGAAGCCCATCACGGAAGCCAGCTTTACTACTTTTAGAAAAGATTCCTTATTATAATGGGTCCTTTCCTCAAGCGGCTTTCTCTTTTCAAGAAAAAGCACGAACGGCACTATGGTGGTGGCTCCGAAAAAATATCTCAGCGCCATGAAAGTAAAAGGCCCTATTACTTCGGCGGCATTTTTTGAAAATACAAAATTGACACCCCAGATAACAGCGGCCAGCAATAATAAAAGATTGCATATGATAGTGATTCTTTTTTCTGAGTTCATTTCTACCTCGTCACGTGAAAAATTATGTCACGATAATTATAATCTAAAGATAGCGTTAAGAAAAGAAAAATCACAGTAAAAAGACAAAAAATTTTCGCACAAACCGACAAAAAATTGGCGAAATTGCAAGCTTAACACGAGGGGTCCGGAAATGAGTTTTGCAGCAATGATAAAATCGTTGGATTTTCAACATATATTTAACATTGAAAAAAATTATATTAGATATTGAAATGGCATGGAAATTGCATTAAAATAATATCGTGGGTGTTAATGCACAAGTAATTCTATATTTTATTGAAAGGAGACGGTTCAATGGCAATTCTGAAAGACAAGAAAGCCATCATTATCGGTGACAGAGATGGTATACCGGGACAGGCTATTGCAGAGTGTGCTGAATCGGCAGGTGCAGAAGTAGTATTTTCATCTACTGAATGCTTTGTCTGAACGGCCGCTGGTGCTATGGACCTGGAAAACCAGAGAAGGGTTAAAGAGTTTACTGAGCAGTACGGAGCTGACAACATCGTTGTTCTGCTGGGAGCAGCAGAAGGCGAAGCTGCAGGTCTTGCCGCTGAGACAGTAACTTTGGGAGACCCTACTTTCGCAGGTCCTTTGGCAGGAGTCCAGTTGGGACTCGCAGTATATCACATTTGTGAGCCTGAAGTTAAAGCTGAAATTGATCCAGCTGTATATGATGAGCAGATTAGTATGATGGAAATGGTTCTCGATGTTGATGATATTTGCAATGAAATGAACGCTATTAGAGAACAGTTATAACCATGTTATGGGGAAAGGCCTTTTCTAAGGCCTTTTCCCAAGATACATAGCTATAGCTTCATGACAATCGTAACTTGAAAGGTATAGAAGATAAGTTTGAAAAAAAGGAGACAAGACTCTATGAAAATATATGACATTATAATCATAGGTGCAGGCCCTGCAGGCCTTGCTGCCGGACTTTACGCCGGAAGAGCCAGAATGGACACTCTCATCATCGAGAGACAGAAAAACGGCGGTCAGATTGTAATTACCAATGAAATCGAAAATTATCCAGGATGCTGCGAAGAAGAGACAGGACCTTCTCTCATAGACCGCATGGTTAAGCAGACGGAAAAATTCGGAGTTGAGCATGTATTTGACACCATCACAGACTGCCAGCTTGAAGGCGAGGTCAAGACTTTAAAAGGTCTTCACGGTGAATATCAGGCCAAGTCCGTAATCATCGCGGCAGGAGCTCATCCTGTTCCTATCGGATGCCCGGGAGAAAGAGAGCTTTCAGGAAAGGGCGTTTCCTACTGTGCTACATGCGATGCGGCGTTCTTTGAAGACTTCGAGGTATACGTAGTAGGCGGCGGAGACTCCGCGGTAGAAGAAGCCATGTACCTGACTAAATTTGCACGCAAGGTTACTATAATCCACAGAAGAGACGAGCTGAGAGCTGCTAAGTCAATTCAGGAAAAGGCTTTCGCCAATGAAAAGATAGATTTCCTCTGGAACTCTGTAGTTGAGGAAATCAAAGGCGACGGTCTGGTAGAGTCCATGGTTATCAAGAACACTAAGACCGGAGAGACAAAGGAAATCACAGCCGACGAAGAGGACGGAACTTTCGGTATCTTCGTATTCATCGGATTTACACCGAACTCAGACCTTTTCAAGGGTAAGGTAAATATGGACGAAAAAGGATACATTCTTACGGACGACGACATGAAGACAGACATCCCAGGCGTATTCGCCGCAGGAGATATCCGCAAGAAGAGCTTGAGACAGGTTGTAACAGCCGCTGCCGACGGAGCTATCGCCGCGGTACAGGCTGGAAAATATATTGAAGAAAACGAATAAAAATCAATTATTAAAAATCAGGAGGATTAGAAAATGTTAGAAGTAGATAAGACAAATTTTGAGGCAGAAGTACTGCAGGCAGACGGTTATGTATTGGTAGATTTCTTCGGCGACGGATGCGTTCCTTGCCAGGCTCTGATGCCTCATGTACACGACATGGCTGAAGTTTACGGAGACAAGATCAAATTCACAAGCCTTAACACTACAAAGGCAAGAAGACTGGCCATCGGTCAGAAGATCATGGGACTTCCTGTAATCGCCATCTACAAGGACGGCGAAAAGGTAGAAGAGCTGGTAAAAGACGACGCTACCAAGGAAGCTGTTGAAGAAATGGTAAAGAAATACTACGCAATGGTGTAAACGAGAAGGAGTCACATATAAATGAGCAATTACGCGGTTATCAAAGGCGCCAGCTACATTCTGGCTGCAGCGCCTGATATGGTTTTACACAACGGAACAACTCAGACTACGGAGATGGTCGTAAATCCTGAGTCAGAATACCTGAAAGAACTGCCAAAGCACCTCAGAAGCTTTGACGATGTACTTTCCTACATTCCTAATCAGGTTTACATCGGCAACATGACTAACAAAGAGTTGGCAGAAACTGAATTCCCTTGGTATGACAAGAAAGCTGCTAAGGCTGAAAGATACGGCAAATACGGTGAAATCATGCCTCAGGACGAGTTCCTCGGACTGATGCAGATCTGCGACGTATTCGACCTTGTTAAGCTGGAACCTGAGTTCGCCAAATCAGTCAAGGAAAAGCTGACTGCTCACGGCATGCTGAAGCCTGAACAGATCGATATCCTCGACAAGAATACAGACGGTATGGATGAAATCGAAAGACTGGTAAACGAGGAACACGCTGAAGGTCTCTACAATGATTTCAAATTGGTAGGAGCAGTTAAGAGAGCCCACGACGTAGACGCCAACCTGAGCGCCCACGTAATGCTGGAAAACCTGGTAGCCAAGGCTTCCAGCGTACTTGCCCTGCTTCACCTCGTCAAGGTTACCGGAATCAATCCGGAAGAAGTAGACTACGTAGTAGACTGCTGCGAAGAAGCATGCGGCGACATGAACCAGAGAGGCGGCGGCAACTTCGCTAAAGCTGCTGCTGAAGTCGTAGGACTTTCAGGAGCTACAGGATCAGACGTAAGAGGCTTCTGCGCAGGACCTGCTCACGCCATTCTGGACGCTGCTTCCCTCGTAAAGGCCGGAACTTTCAAAAACGTCATCGTTACTGCCGGCGGCTGCACAGCTAAGCTGGGTATGAACGGAAAAGACCACGTTAAGAAAGGACTGCCTATCCTCGAAGACTGCATCGGAGGTTTCGCGGTGCTTATCAGTGAAAACGATGGAGTAAACCCTGTAATCAGAACAGATATAGTAGGAAGACACACAGTAGGAACAGGCTCTTCACCACAGGCCGTAATCGGTTCCCTCGTAACTGATCCTCTGGATAAGACAGGCATGAAGCTGACTGAGATCGACAAGTTCGCTCCTGAGCTCCAGAACCCTGATATCACAAAACCTGCAGGAGCAGGAGACGTTCCTGAAGCCAACTACAAGATGATCGCAGCTCTCGGCGTAAAGAGAGGCGACATCGAAAGAGCAGAAATCGCAAACTTCGTCGCTCAGAGAGGCTTGACAGGCTGGGCTCCTACCCAGGGTCACATTCCTTCCGGAGTTCCTTACATGGGACCTTGCAGAGACGATATCTTAAACGGAGACGTTAAGCGCGCTATGATCATCGGTAAGGGAAGCTTGTTCCTCGGCAGAATGACAAACCTGTTTGACGGCGTTTCCTTCGTAGTTGAAGCAAATTCCGGCAAGCAGGAAGAAGCTTCAGCCGTTTCAGAAGACAAGATCAAGAGCCTGATCGGCGAAGCTATGCGCGATTTTGCCAAGTCTCTGATGGAATAGTAAGAAAAGGGAAGGAAAAAGATATGTCAGAAAAGCAAATCAAGAATATGATTGCAAATACCTTCTTGGACATAGCAGACGCCCTTGAAACCGGCAGCTTCGGCAAAAAGCCGGTCATCGGAGTGGCTGTTGCAGGAACTGAGCACGGCATGGACAATATTTATGCCGGAGTTAAGCTTGCTGAAAAGAAAGGTTACAAAGCAGTCGTCATAGAAGGCGAAGACGCGCACAAGCAGATGGAAAAGATGCTTGACGCAGGAGAAATCCAAGGCGCGGTGACAATGCATTATCCGTTCCCTATCGGCGTTTCAACGGTAGGCAGAGTCGTTACACCTGGCATGGGCAAAGAACTCTATCTTGCCACTACTACAGGAACTTCTTCCACCGACCGCGTGGAATCCATGGTCAAGAACGCTGTTTACGGCATCATCGCCGCCAAAGCTTCAGGCGTTGAAAACCCGACTGTAGGCATCGCCAATATCGACGGTGCAAGGCAGACTGAGATCGCGCTGAAAAAGCTGAAAGACAACGGATACGACATCAACTTTGCAGAATCATCAAGAAGCGACGGCGGAGTGGTCATGAGAGGAAACGACCTGCTGGAAGCTTCCGCCGACATCATGGTAATGGACGCTTTGACAGGAAACCTGATGACTAAAATCTTTTCCGCCTACACTACAGGCGGCAGCTACGAGTCTTTAGGCTATGGCTACGGTCCTGGAATCGGAGAAGGTTACGACAAGGTTGTAATGATAATTTCAAGGGCGTCCGGCGCGCCTGTAATTGCCGGAGCTATACAGTACGCTACTGAGCTTCTCGAAAATAAAGTGCTGGAAGTTGCGGCCCGCGAGTTTGAAGCTGCAAACAAGGCAGGATTTGCAGAAATCCTGGCTGAAATAAGAGACAGCAAAAAGGGAGGAGAAGCCCCTAAGGCTGTTACAGCACCTCCAAAGGAAGTAGTTACTTATGAAATCCACGGAATCGAGGTAATCGACCTTGAGGACGCCGCTGCTTCTCTCTGGGAAAAGGGAATGTACGCTGAAACAGGAATGGGCTGTACGGGACCTGTTATCCTTGTAAGCGATGCCAACGCTGAAGCTGCAAGAAAGGTTCTCGAGGAAAAAGGTTATATCCAGTAAATATGGATGATAATACTCTTTGATTATTAATGGGATAGTATGAAAAAGCGCCGCGCATGCTTGGAATCGGCCACGTGCACGGCGTTTTGCTTTTTTGTAAATGCAAAAAGAAACCCGGGCCTGGCCGTTAAATGCGCCGGAGCCCGGGTTTCTTTTTTTGTGGTTAATTCTATATTATTCTTTATGGTGCAGAAGCTCAAAACCTTCTTTTTTCACAAGGTAGAAGCTTTCGTATTCCATGTCTTGGAGACTGCGGAAGTCGAAAGAATCGTCCTTTGGGGAAAATTCAACGCATGTCCCGCAGGAAGAACTCAGCTTGCGCGGTACAGGCCTCATCTTTGCGACGCCGAACGTCTTTGCCTTTTTAACAAAGACGTTTGCGTCAAAGTGTGTATGAAATGTAACTAAGAAGGTCATAAGCATTTCTCCGATTCTGATATTTAACTCGCGGGCTTTATTGCCCTGACATGTATTTTATATTCTTTATTTGGAAATTTCAATGGTGAAGTCGCCTTTTTCTTCGCTTTCCTTTACGGAAACGGTGCATCCCTGACTCTGGGCGAATCTCATGACGTTGTTCATGGCTGTGTTGTTGTCTACCAGAACTTCCAGCTTTGATTCTTTTGCCAATGCCTTTTTAGTCATCAGCACGGGCTGAGGGCACGAACATCCTCTTGCGTCTACCAACATTGTTAGGCTCCTTTCTTTCTGTTGCCTGCGATATTTACGACCGCGATTATTGCAACGATTACGATACCTACGATTACAGCGATCTGTCCGTTTGCAGTAGGGCCTTCGCCTGATGAAGCAAGTCCCATGTTGTGGCAGAAAGCAGCGCCCACGAACATACCGATTACGGTGATTACAGAGTCGATGTTTCCCTCGCCTGCCAGGATGAGCTGTCTCAGAGGACATCCTCCGAGGAGCACCGAACCGAAGCCTACGAGAACCATTCCCATGAAGTTCCACAGTCCGTCGCTGTGAGCTACAGGCTGGCCCTCAAATCCAGGATTGAAGAATCCGAAGATGAGGTTTACCACGATGGTTACTACTATGAGAACGATGAATCCGTAGAGCATTGAAAAATCTTTAAACATGATGGAATCTCTGATTCCTGCTACAGTACAGAATCTTGTCCTCTGGGCCAGAGCGCCTACGAGCAGGCCGGCAGCCAGTGCGATTATTACCGGAGCGTGCATCGAACCAGGGCCTTCCTGGCTGAATACGAGAACCGACGGAACTCCTACCAGCAGTACGAGGAAGATGATCTGGATTACAGGGAAAACGTAGCTTTCCGCGTTGGATACCTTATATGAACGGTTGAGGGAAAATCCTTTGTTCAGAGCCAGTATTCCCAGCAGGATACCTCCTACGAAGCCTACGAGGCCTACGATAGCGTTCAAGTCTCCGCCGCCGATTCTGAGCATCATTCTGAGAGGGCAGCCCAGGAACATGAGGGCTCCTACCATCACGAAGAAACCGAGAACGAAACGAACAAGAGGGTTGGAGCCGCTTCTTGCGATCAGTTCTTTCTTTGAGAAAGCCATTACAGCTGCTCCAAGAACGAGGCCTATTATTTCAGGTCTTATGTATTGTACTATTGGAGCGCTGTGAAGCTTCAGGGCACCGGCAGTATCTCTGATAAAGCATGCTATGCAGAAGCCCATGTTGGCCGGATTTCCGAACTTCACCAGGAGCACGGCAACGAGTCCGATTATTGCGCCGGTAATGATGATGAATAACTTGTTGTTTTTCATGTTGCCAATTCCTTTCATATATATTTTGTTAAAATTTCAAGTCCGTAGTTATTTTAACAACAGGTGTATAAAAAGTAAAATTGTATTTATTTATGACTTACGAGGCTTGAATAGATTAACGCGATTGCCAGGCAGCCAGCGACAAGATATTGGCAATATGTGCCTTTGAAATTTGACAAAATCTATTTTACATTGCAGAAATAAGGTAATATAATCATCTTGAAATATGATATATAAATGCGAAACAAAAAATAAAACAAAATATGAGTTCCGGAGATGGGAGAATCATGAGAAAAGTTTATTTGGATAATGGAAGTACGTCTTTTCCGAAAGCGCCGGGTGTAGGCGAAGCCATGTCGAAATTTATAACGGAAGTGGGCTGCAATGTCAGCCGGGGCGGCTATGAAACAGCGTATAATCTTGGAGAAACCATATTTGAAACCAGATCGATGCTGTGCCGCATGTTCAATTTCCCGGATGAGAAATACGTGGTATTTACGCCAAGCGTTACATACAGCCTGAACTTTGTGATCAAAGGACTGCTGAAACCAGGCGATCACGTTATAATTTCGTCTGTCGAACATAACGCTGTAGCCAGACCTTGCGAGTCGCTTCGTCCGCATGGCGTGGAAATCACTGCAGTTCCATGCGGCAGTGACGGGATTCTCGATATGGAAGCTTTTGAAAACTCCTTCAAGGAAAACACCAGACTTGTCGTGATGTCTCATGCTTCCAACGTATGCGGCAGCGTTCTCGATGCGGAGAAAGCCGGAAAAATATGCAGGGCTAAGAACGTGCCTTTCGTCCTGGACGCGGCTCAAAGTGCCGGAGTCATAGATATAGATTTTGAGAAATGCAATCTTTCTGCCCTCTGTCTGACCGGTCATAAAGGCTTGCTCGGCCCTCAGGGCATAGGAGCGCTTCTGATAACGCCGGAGCTGGCGTCTGCGCTTGAGCCTGTGATATGCGGAGGAACGGGCAGCGCCTCGCATCTTCTGACGATGCCGGAATTCATGCCAGACAAGTTTGAGGCAGGAACGCTCAATTTGCCTGGAATAATAGGGCTCAACGCTTCGCTTAAATATATCGAATCGCTCGGAACGGCTGCGATATTTGAAAAAGAAAAAAAGCTGGCGCAGTCATTTATTGAGAAGATAGACAGCTTCAACGATGAGGGGGCAGGAATACGTATCGTCGGCACCAGGGACTGGAGCAAGCGGCTTAGTACGGTATCCCTTGATTTTAACCGGATAGACAATGCGGAAGTTTCTTTCCTTTTGGATTCCGAATACGGAATAATGACCCGCTGCGGACTGCATTGCGCGCCGCTGGCTCACCAGACGCTGGGAACTTACCCCCAGGGCACGGTGAGATTTGCTTTCGGCCATGAGAATACAGAGGAAGAAGTAGAGTATGCGGCCAACGCCATCAGGGAAATACTGGAGCAGTCGGAGCAGTAGAAGGAGAAAAAGAGAAGTAAACAGCTGCCGGGGATCTTGCCGGACCGGTGATTTTATCTAAATTTGTGAATATTTCTTCTATAATCTTTCAGAATAATAAGTGAAGACAATTAGCGAGCGGTTTCACAAGACAGGAGGGTTATTATGGAAAAGAAGACGGATAGGACGGCTGATGTGGGCAAGAAAGGCAGCAGAGCCAATAAAGAAGCAAAAAGCTATGACTGCCCTGGTGAGGACAGAGGGTATGCTTTTGAAGAAGTAGAAGAAAAGTAAGAACCAATCGGCTAATCGGCTAATCGACCAATCGGCGGCGTTCCGGAACGCTTCAATGCGAGGCACCCGGAGCGCTGCTTTTATTTTTTGCGGGAGTCGTTTGTTTGTTGATTTTCTAAGCGTTAAATTTTTCTATGGCTGTAAAAAAGATGATTTTGTTCCAACAAAAATACAGGATAAAAGGTCAGATTTTGATAGCTGAATTATTGACTTTTGACATTTAAATTCCTATAATATACAAAGAAGCCGAATGTCGTAATAACGGCAGCGGAGCAAAAAAGATGCCGCAAAAGAGCGAGAAGAAAGACACGCATGTTTACGACAAATCGTTTAACTCAATGTCAGACTTTTGCGCTGCGGCGGGATTCGTGCTGCGGCGCTTTTTCTTTGAAAGCGCTTTGCTTCGGCAAGGCGCGGTGATAGACATGAGAGAAAAAGAGAAGAGCGAAAGCACGCATATTATCTTTGAGAACGCTCAGTTATACGACAGTATGTATACAGTGTTATAAATACATAATCAGGCAGAGGAGGCACTGGAATGAGTTCTGATTTAAGAACTGCCGCGGCAGGGCTGCGGCGAAGTCCCTTTCACTCCTGCTTAGCGCAGCATGAGACTGCGTAAGCTGTCGGCAAAATGAAAAGGCGAGGCATAGCCCGCCGGTATGCTGAGGCTTTTATGATAGAAGGAAGGAGAAATATCATGGCAAGAAAATTAAAAACGATGGATGGAAACACCGCCGCCGCACATGTGGCTTATGCCTTCACAGAAGTGGCAGCGATCTATCCTATCACACCGTCATCCCCGATGGCGGAAAGCATTGATGAATGGACTGCACAAGACAGAAAGAACATCTTCGGCGAAAAAGTCAACGTTGTTGAAATGCAGTCAGAAGGAGGAGCAGCAGGCGCCGTTCACGGTTCCGTTGCAGCAGGTGCGTATACTTCAACGTTTACCGCTTCCCAGGGACTGCTTCTGATGATCCCGAACATGTATAAGCTGGCCGCAGAGCAGACTCCTACGGTATTCCACGTATCGGCAAGAGCCCTGGCTACTCATGCCCTTTCGATCTTCGGCGATCAGTCGGACGTTATGAGCGTTCGTCAGACAGGTTTCGTAATGCTGGCTTCAAACAGCGTTCAGCAGGTAATGGACCTGGCAGCTGTCGCTCACCTTTCAGCGATTAGCGGAAAGCTTCCGGTTCTTCACTTCTTTGACGGATTCAGAACTTCACACGAAAATCAGAAAATCGAAACATGGGATTATGACGTACTCAAGGAAATGGTTGACTGGGATGCAGTAAAGGCTTTCAGAGCCAGATCTCTCAATCCTATGCACCCTCACAGCATGGGAAGCGCAGAGCAGCCGGAAAGCTTTTTCCAGCACAGAGAAGCTATAAACCCTGCTTACAACGAAGCAGCCGATCTCGTTGCCGGATATATGGATAAGATCAACGAAAAAATCGGTACAAACTATAAACCTTTCAACTACTACGGCGCACCTGACGCAGACACTATCCTGATCGCTATGGGTTCAGCCTGCGAAGCGGCCGAAGAAGTTGTGGATTACTTAAACGCTAAAGGCAAAAAGACAGGTATCGTAGAAGTTCACCTCTACAGACCGTTCTCCGTAAAACATCTTCTCAGCGTAATTCCTGAAACCGTTAAGAAGATAGCTGTTCTCGACAGAACAAAGGAACCGGGCGGAATGGGCGAGCCTCTCTATCTGGATGTAGTTGCAGCTCTCAGAGGAACTAAATTTGAAGACTGCCTGATCACCGGAGGACGTTACGGACTTGGTTCAAAGGACGTTCAGCCTGGAGATATCCTCGCTACTTACGAAAACCTCTGGAGTGATGCGCCTAAGAAAGAATTTACTCTTTCCATCAACGACGATGTTACAGGTCTTTCCCTGACTCCGTCAGAATATCCTGATACAGTTCCTGCAGGAACAGTTCAGTGCAAGTTCTGGGGTCTGGGCGGTGACGGAACTGTCGGAGCCAACAAGAACAGCGTTAAAATCATAGGCGACCACACGGACAAGAAAGTACAGGCTTACTTCCAGTACGATTCCAAAAAGTCCGGAGGCGTTACTATTTCCCACCTGCGTTTCGGAGACGAGCCTATCAAGTCCACTTACTATGTAAAACAGGCGGACTTCGTAGCTTGCCACAACGAAGCTTACGTTAACCAGTACAAGATGGTAGAAGACGTAAAACCGGGCGGATACTTCCTACTCAACACCACATGGAGCGACGAGGAGCTTGACAAGCAGCTTCCTGCAACCATGAAGAGATACATAGCAAACAACAACGTTCAGTTCTACACCTGCGACGCCGTAGACATCGCCAAGGGAATCGGACTGGGCGCGAGAAGAACCAACTCAGTTCTGCAGGCTGCTTTCTTCAAGCTGGCTAACATTATTCCAATCGAAAAAGCTGAGGAATACATGAAAGACGCCATCAGAAAGACTTACGGCCGCAAGGGTGAGAACATCGTAAACATGAACATAGCCGCCGTTGACCAGGGAATTGAAAAGATACACAAAGTAGAAATTCCTGCTTCATGGGCCAACGCAGCTGACGACGCGCCGGCTCCTAAGATGGTGGGCCGCGATCAGGCGCACACCGACTATCTCAACGAAGTTGTTGTTCCTTACAGCAGATTAGAGGGAGACGATATCCCTGTATCTGTATTTACCAAGACTTCAACAGGTATGGTTCCTAACGGTACCGCCGCTCACGAAAAGAGAGGTATCGCGACAGATATTCCTGTATGGACCAAGGAAAACTGTATCCAGTGTAACTGGTGCTCATATGTTTGCCCTCACGCTGCAATCAGGCCTTTTGTGCTTGAAGGCGCAGAAAAGGACGGCGTAGACGGAGATTATGTAGAACTCAAAGGAAAGGGAACGGAAGGCAAACTGTTCACCATCGGTATTTCCGCCCTCGACTGCGTAGGCTGCGGTTCCTGCGCTCAGGTATGTCCTGCCAAGAACAAGGCCCTCAACATGGTTCCTGTTTCCGAGGATGTCACTGCAAAAGAGCAGAAGAAATTCGACTATCTGTTCAATGAAGTAAGCGAGAAAGAAGTTCCGTTTGCTGAAAGCACAGTAAAGGGATCCCAGTTCAAACAGCCGCTCCTCGAATTCTCCGGAGCTTGCCCTGGATGCGGAGAAACTCCTTACGCCAAGCTGGTAACTCAGCTTTTCGGCGACAGAATGTTCATCGCCAACGCTACAGGCTGCTCGTCAATTTGGGGCAACAGCCTGCCAAGCACTCCGTACACGGTAAACAAAGAGGGCAGAGGTCCTGCATGGGCCAACTCCCTGTTTGAGGACAACGCTGAGTTCGGTCTCGGTATGGCCGTGTCCATGAAGGTTCGCCGTCAGGAAATGAAAGCTGTAGTAGAGAGACTGGAAGATACTCTCGGTGATACTGCCAAGGCTTGGGTAGACGGCATGAACGATGCTGAAGCTGCTGAAACTGCAGGAAAAGCTCTTCTCGCAGCATGCGAAAAGATTGCAGACAGCAACAAAGACGCCAAGTACGTTGTAGACAACAAGGATATGCTTATCAAGCCGTCCGTATGGATCTTCGGCGGAGACGGCTGGGCTTACGATATAGGTTACGGTGGTCTTGACCATGTTATCGCTTCCGGTGAAAACGTAAACATCCTCGTATTCGATACAGAAGTTTACTCCAATACCGGCGGACAGTCCTCCAAGTCCACTCCTATCGGAGCTGTCGCCAAGTTCGCTGCTTCCGGTAAATCCGTGAAGAAGAAAGACCTGGTACAGATAGCCATGGCTTACGGATATGTATATGTAGCTCAGATCGCCATGGGAGCAAATCAGGAGCAGACTCTGAAAGCTATCAGAGAGGCTGAGGCTTATGACGGACCATCCATCATCATTGCTTACGCTCCATGCATCAACCACGGCGTAAAGAAGGGTATGAACAAGGCTCAGGAAGAGATGAAGCACGCAGTTGCTTCCGGATACTGGAACCTGCTCAGATTCAACCCTGCTCTTGCTGAAGAAGGAAAGAATCCTCTGATCATCGACAGCAAGGACGCTACCGAAAGCTACAGAGACTTCCTGATGGGCGAAGTCCGTTACAACTCGCTGTCCCTCAGATTCCCTGAAAGAGCGGAAGAGCTCTTCGAGAAATCCGAGGAAATGGCCAAGGGCAGATTTGAGCACCTGAAGGCATTGCAGCAGAGCTACGAGACCAAGACCGAGGAAAACTAATAATATCTTAATATCTTAATATCGTTATATCGTTGATTGAGATGAGGGGCCGCGCGTCAATGCGCGGCCCTTGTTTTTATTATGTATGTGTGTGGGGAGGATGGGCTGGTGATGAGGCTGGTGATGAGGCTGGTGATGAGGCTGGTGATGAGGCTGGTGATGAGGCTGTCGAATCTTGTCGATGTTGGTGCTCTGTCCAATTTCTAGTCTAGCTCTATGTCGAATCATGTCGATGTTGTACATTTTTGAATATTATTTGAATTATGACAACAAATTTCTTTAAATCTGCTAAAATTGGCTTTGCTAGGCGTATCGAAATATGTCGATGTTGTACATTTTTCGGATTTAGAGAGAATTTGCCAACATATTTTTTTAAAAATGTTGGCAGGATTTTAGATATTGTGATATCTGCCAACATTGGGTCGGCTTCTTAGCTGATTCGACAAATTGCGACATTGTGAAACAAAGAAAATGTTGTCAAAAATCAGCTAAATAAAAGAATTGTACAACATTTTCCATAATCTTACATGGCTGTTTGTGAAGTTGTAATTTGTGACGGGTGCCTATTGAAAAAAATAGGCTGTAGTTTGTGCCTTGGAGTTTATACAAAAATAGGAGTATCCAAATTTTGGAAAATCGTATCCATTTTCCGAAAAAACACCGATATTGGATACCGTGGTATCCAATATCGCAAAAACCGTATCCATTTTCCGTGTTTTTGTAAAATTTGGATACTCCTATGTGAAATATGGTTCAAATGATTTTGACACTAGTTGTTAAAATAGGCAAAATCAAGAAATTGTATAACGTTTTTCATAATCCTACAAGCAGTTACCTCTCCCATTTTTTGGTTATCTTAATTCAAACGCTCTGTGCATCTCGCAATTAAAGCTCCTATTTTGACCTGAAATCCATAGAGCATTACATGCTGACCATGCTTCTTTGTGCCCAAGCTCATCTCCGTTGCATCTGTAAGGCATTTATGCTAATATATTTTCGTCGGGGAGAAAAAAGGCGGCAATGTGGCTCGGCATTGGTAAATATCGTCAGAACAAAGCCAGCAACGCCGATGGCCGGCGTTGGTAAATATCGTCAGAACGAAGCTGTCGATGTCATCGGCTCGGCGGTTTGCGAGCCTCAGAAACAGGCATACGCCGGCGGCCGTTATGCATTTAGGAACAGCCGACGGTTCGGCGGCCGGTATGCATTAGAAACAGGTGCAGACCGGCGGTTGGTGCAGGGCGGCGACAAGAAAGAGCCGGCGGCAGGTGCAGGCAATGAGAAATAGCCAACGGCTTGCGTGCCTCAACAGCGGATATCGAATGGTCGCATGAAAAGACATCGTAGGTCGGCCGTATGAAATCATCGCCGCAGAATTCTTTCATAAACCAGCCGCATGAAAAGCCATATAAAAGCCGCAGAATCCATATGCAAGCCGTATAAAAGGACATATCAAAAGACATGCCAAAAGGGCATCAAAGGGAGTATAATTGAAAGGACAACGAGAATGTACAGGTTATTTATCATAGAAGACGACAGGGGAATAGCTGAAGCCATATCCGATCAGGCGCAGATGTGGGGGCTCGAGGTTAAATGCGCGGAAAATTTCCGCAATATTTTGGCTGAGTTTGCAGAATTCAATCCGCATCTGATACTCATAGACATAGGACTGCCGTTTTTTGACGGATATTATTGGTGCGGCGAGATACGAAAGAGCTCCAGCGTACCCATAATATTTATTTCTTCCGCGTCGGATAATATGAATATCGTTATGGCTATAAATATGGGAGGCGATGATTTCATTTCCAAGCCTTTTGATATAAATGTACTGATGGCCAAAGTCCAGGCCATGCTGAGAAGAACATACGACTTTTCGCAGGCCGTACCGGTGCTGGAGCATAGGGGAGCTCTTTTGAATACCGGAAGCAATGTGCTGATTTATGGAGATGAAAAAATCGAGCTGACTAAAAACGAGTACAGGATTCTCCTGAACCTGATGGAAAACAAGGGCAAGGTGGTCAGCCGTGAAAAATTGATGGAAAGCTTGTGGCAGACGGACAGCTTTGTAGATGAAAACACGCTGACCGTAAACGTAGGCAGACTGAGGAAAAAGCTTGAGGCCGCAGGGCTTGAAGATTTCATCAAGACTAAATTCGGCGTGGGCTATATGATAGGATAGCGTGAAATTTGATGTGGCAGGTTAAAATATATGAGGAAAAAAGATGTGACGGAATTTTTAAAGACGTATTTCAGGTACAGGAAAAAAGATATATTTGTTTTCTTGCTTTTCTGCGCCATTTTTGCAGTCTCGTTTTACCTGTATCATTTGCCGCTCAAAGCGGTAGCTTATCCCATGCTGCTGTGCGCGGTCATAGGAGCGGTGCTGCTTGGCGCCGGCATAAAGAACGCTTATTTTAAACATAAAGAACTTGAAAGGCTAAGCCGGCTTTCCGCCGGACTTATGGACAATTTACCCGATCCTCAAACGATTGAAGATGAGGATTATATACAGATAGTGGAGGCGCTTTGCAGTGAACAAAGGCAGCTTTCCGGCGCAATGGACAGGAGATACCGTGACATGGTGGATTATTACACCATGTGGGCTCATCAGATAAAGACGCCAATAACGTCGATGAAGCTTCATCTGCAGAAAGAAGATACGGAATTTTCAAGAAAGATGTCGCCGGAACTTTTTCGCATAGAACAGTACGTGGAAATGGTGCTGACATTTTTGCGCCTCGATTCTGATACTACCGATTATGTAATAAAAGAATATTCCCTCGACGACATAGTGAGTCAGGCTGTAAGGAAATTCTCCGGAGATTTCATAAACAGAAAGCTGACTCTGGAATATAAGCCTCTCAAGGCAAAAGTCATTACCGATGAGAAATGGCTTTCTTTCGTGATCGAGCAGGTCCTGTCAAACGCACTGAAATATACTGTGAATGGAAAGATAAGCATAAGCATGGAGGAACCTAAGACTCTGTGCATAAGCGACACAGGAATAGGAATAGCAGCAGAGGACTTGCCGCGCATCTTTGAAAAAGGATACAGCGGATATAACGGCAGAGTCAACAAGAGAGCCAGCGGAATAGGGCTGTATCTCTGCAAAAGAATCTGCGGAAATCTGGGACATGGCATCACGGCTCAGTCTGCCGTAGACAGGGGAACGACTGTCAGAATAGATCTGAACCAGAAAAAGCTCGACGTGGAATAGCGCGCCGCTTCCCAGAGCTGCCCGCAGCATGACCTAATGACTCGGGAATTGCGTCCGGCCGATGACAAGGCAAATCTTACATTATTGTTAGAAATGTTTGCGATATTGTAAGCCGATGTAATGGCGTCAGTATCGCATTTTTGATATTATTGATTTAGCCGGGGAGGACATGAAGCTTCGGAAGGACATGAAGCTTCGGAAGGACATGAAGCTTCGGAAGGACATGAAGCTTCGGAAGGACATGAAGCTTCGGGAGGACATGAAGCTTCGGAAGGACATGAAGTTCAAGACCGGCAGAAATCTTAAAAGGATTTTTAAAATCAAAAGGGAGGATTTTTGATAATGAGTATTTTGGAAGTTAACGGTCTCAGAAAAGTTTATACCACCCGTTTCGGCGGAGCCAAGGTAGAAGCGCTTAAAAATGTTAATTTCAGCGTGGAGCAGGGCGAGTATGTGGCCATAATGGGCGAGTCGGGCTCAGGAAAGACCACGCTGCTCAACATTCTGGCGGCCCTCGACAAACCGACGGGAGGAAGCGTGATTTTGGACGGAAAAGATTTAGCTTCCATAAAGGAGTCTTCCATATCGGCTTTCCGCAGAGACAATTTAGGCTTTGTATTTCAGGATTTCAACCTGCTGGACACCTTCTCCATAGAGGACAACATATATTTGCCGCTGGTTTTGGCGGGAAAGACTCACAAGGAGATGCGCCAGAGGCTGAAACTCATAGCAGAAAGGCTGGGGATTTCAGAGCTCTTGAGAAAATATCCGTATGAGGTATCAGGGGGACAGAAACAACGTGCGGCAGTAGCAAGAGCTCTGATCACCAACCCAAAGATAATTCTGGCAGATGAACCGACGGGAGCCCTCGATTCCAAGGCCACCGACGAACTGCTCAGCTTGTTCAGAGGAATCAATGAAAACGGGCAAACTATACTGATGGTGACACATTCGGTTAAAGCGGCCAGCCATGCGGGAAGAGTGCTGTTCATCAAAGACGGCGAAGTGTTCCATCAAATCTACCGCGGCGACGGTACAAATCAGCAGCTGTATCAGAAGATTTCCGATACATTGACTATGCTGCAGGCAGGCGGTGAGAGATAATGAATATAGGATTCTACCCAAAGCTTGCCTTTTCAAGCATGAGGAAAAATAAAAGGTTTTACTTGCCTTACATTCTCACATGCATAGGCATGGTGATGATGCAGTATATCATCGTATTCCTTTCCGTGACGCCGGTGTTCAGCAAGATGCCGGGAGCCGGCTCTCTTCAAATGATGCTGGGATTGGGCGGTTATATAATCGGAATTTTCTCAGTTATATTCCTGTTTTACACAAATTCGTTTCTGATGCGCAGGAGAAGAAAGGAATTCGGACTTTACAACATACTGGGAATGGGTAAGTTCAATATCGGCCGGGTTTTGTTCTGGGAAACTGTGCTGACAGCGGCCATCGCTCTGAGCGTAGGCCTCGGCCTTGGTATAGTTCTTTCAAAAGCGGCGGAACTCAGCCTGATGAACATGCTGCATGGAGATATAAGCTACACCATTTCGGTATCCGGAAAAGCCATCATGACCACGCTGCTCTGCTTTCTGGCCATCTTTGCACTGCTGATGGTCAACTCACTGGTAAAGCTGAGCATTTCAAGCCCTATTTCCATGCTTCGCAGCGAAAACGTCGGGGAGAAAAAGCCTAAGGGAAACTGGCTTTTAGGATTGATAGGACTGCTCTTTGTCGGAGGCGCATATTATATGGCTCTGACCATAAAGAACCCTCTTTCGGCTCTGATGTGGTTTTTCGTAGCTGTGATAATGGTAATCGTGGGAACTTACATGCTTTTCATATCCGGCTCAGTGCTGATGTGCAATATCCTCAAAAAGAATAAAAAGTATTACTATAACCCGAAGCATTTTGTGTCGGTATCCTCAATGGCTTACAGGATGAAGAGAAACGGAGCCGGGCTGGCTTCGATATGTATACTGGGAACCATGGTGCTTGTCATGATAGCGTCGACTTCATGCCTGTATTTCGGAGCTGAAGATGCCATGGGAAGCAGGTATCCGAGAGAAATAAATTCGACGGTTACCTTTGAAGATCCAAGCGAAATGAGCGAAGAAAATGTAGCGATTCTGCGGGAGAAAGCCGAAACGGCAGCCGCCGGCGAGGGCGTGACAGAAAAGAATATACTTGATTACAGGTACGCACAGGCCACGGGCGTAGTCGACGAGACCGGTGAGATAGATGTTGATATAGCATATCTTTCTGAAGTTTCGGAAAGCGATATAGATAATCTTTATATCTACTATTTCATGTCTCTTGACGACTACAACAAAATGACAAATCAGAATAAAACTCTCGAAGATAATCAGGCTCTGATATATGTCAACAGGGGAGAATATGATTATAAAAAAATTAAAATAGGCGATAATATAAATTACGAGATAGTTGAGGAAGTCGATGAATGTGTTGACAGCCCATATGCATCTATGGACGCTGTTTCATCGGTTTTCATAGTAGTGAAGGATCTTGACAGCTGTATGGAAAATTTAGACGCGCTTTCTGAAATGTACGGTCAGACTCTGATTCAGCTGCGCTGGAATTACGGATTTGATACAGGTTTGTCAGATGAAAGGCAGATAGAGGTCAGGGACAGTATGATAGGAACGTTTGACAACTTATTAAGGGACGGCGAGAGCTCTTTCAGCGGAGTAAGCTGTGAAAGCCTGGCAGACAACAAGGCTGATTTTTACGGAACCTTTGGCGGACTGCTCTTCCTCGGAGCAATGCTAAGCATAGTATTCATCTTTGCGGCAGTGCTGATCATCTACTATAAGCAGATCTCGGAAGGATATGAAGATCAGTCGCGGTTCGATATAATGCAGAAGGTCGGAATGACGAAGAGAGAGATAAGAAAGAGCATAAATTCGCAATTGCTGATAGTATTCTTTCTGCCTCTCGTCGCAGCGGGAATACATCTCACATTTGCCTTTCCGTTCGTCCACAAGATGCTTCTGCTGTTCAATCTGATGAACGCAAAACTTCTCATAGCGACCACAGCGATAACTTTCCTGATATTCGCCGCATTCTACATGCTGGTTTACCGCATCACATCAAACGCTTATTACAAGATAGTGGCTGATAAGAAATAAAGACTGCAGATATACCATACCCGATACACCTGCCAGGGAGACAATCTCTGGCAGGTGTTTTTTTATTTGTTTGGGAAAAAATATGGAAAAAGAAGATTTTAAAAAATATTCGCAAAAAATATAAAAAACAGATTGACAAAAAGGAGGAAAGCATGTAAACTTAAAAT
>PPYF01114096.1_pt1 | contig 49025 bp, 44 predicted proteins | sample 1559871 | NCBI WGS metagenome assembly PPYF01 (sample SAMN08240021, study PRJNA423297) | Human gut metagenome, whole genome shotgun sequencing project.
GGGGCGGGCTCAGCGGGGGCGGCCGGGGCGCAGGCGGCCAGCAGCGCGGCCAGGGCCAGGGCGGCCAGGCCGGAAAAAAGGCGCAGTTTCATAAAAAAATCCTCCTTGGCGTCTCCTATCATACCATAGGGGACGGCAAAAAGGGTTACGGGGGCGGTTTCAATCCGGTTACAAGAAACTACGATTGCCCTTTTGCAAAAAATCACATATAATAGAGGCTGCTGATTATGAGAGGGAGGCAAGTTATGATTCTGAACGTGCTGGCCGTAGGCGACGTCGTGGGGGACAGCGGCGTGGAGTACCTGTCCCGCCATCTCCGGGGGCTGAAGAAGCTCAAGGGCGTGCATTTCACGGTGGTCAACGGGGAGAACGCGTCCGGCGTGGGGATTCTGCCCCGGCAGGCCCGGGAGATCTTTGACGCCGGTGCAGATGTGGTCACCCTGGGCAACCACACCTGGAACCGCATCCAGATCGCCGACTTTCTGGAGGACGACCGGTATACCCTCCGCCCCGCCAACTACACCAGCCGGGTGCCCGGCCGGGGCTGGGGCGTGTACGACGGCCCCGGCGGCCTGCGCATCGGCGTCATGAACCTGATTGGCCGGTGCGAGATGGACAGCAACTTCGACAACCCCTTCACCACCGCCGACCGGGTGCTCAGGCGGATGGAGGGGACCGATGTGGTGCTGGTGGACTTCCACGCCGAGGCCACCAGCGAGAAGGGGGCCATGGGGTATTACCTGGACGGCCGGGCTCAGGCCGTGTGGGGCACCCACACCCATGTCCCCACCGCCGACGGGCAAATTCTCCCCAAGGGGCTGGGCTTTGTCACCGACCTGGGTATGACCGGCCCGGCCGAGAGCGTGCTGGGCATCCGGCCGGAGCAGGCCGTCAACCGCTTTCTGGGCGGGCTGCCCCGCCGCTTTGAGCCCGCCCCCGGCCCCTGCAAGCTGGAGAGCGTACTCTTCTCCATCGACACCGACCAGCGGCGGTGCGTGAGCGTCGAGCGGGTGGACATCCGCGCGTAATATCCCCTGCGAGAAAGGAACCGAGACATCTATGCTGACAATCATCCACGGGGCGGATTTCCACCTGGACGCCCCGTTTGCCGCCCTGCCCCCGGACAAGGCCAGGGCCCGCCGGGCCGAGCAGCGGGAGCTGCTGGACCGGCTGGCCGGGCTGGCGGAGGAGCGGCGGGCGGACGTGGTGCTGCTCTCCGGCGACCTGCTGGACGGCGGCCAGACCTACCAGGAGACCGTACAGGCCCTGGCCCGGACCCTGGGGGGCATCCCCGCCCCGGTGTTCATCGCCCCGGGCAACCATGACTGCTACGGCCCCCGTTCGGTGTACGCCGGCACGGCGTGGCCGGACAACGTACATATCTTTTCCACCGTGGCGGTGGAGGGGGTGGAGCTGCCCGGCCTCAACTGCGTGGTGCACGGCGCGGCCTTCACCACCCCCCAGGCCGACCGCTCTCCCCTGATGGGCTTTGCCGCCCCCCGGGACGGGCGCATCCACCTGATGGCCCTCCACGGGGACGTGGAGGGGAAGGGGCGCTACGGTCCCATCGCCCTGGAGGACATCGCCGCCAGCGGCCTGACCTACCTGGCCCTGGGACACATCCACGCCTGCTCCGGACTGCAGAAGGCGGGGGACACGTACTGGGCCTACCCCGGCTGTCCCGAGGGCCGGGGCTTTGACGAGCTGGGCGACAAGGGCGTGCTGGTGGTGACGGTGGACGACGGCGGGGCCGTGTCCGCCGAGTTCGTCCCCCTGGCCCGGCGGCGCTATGAGATCCTGACCGTGGACGTGACCGGGGCGGAGAGCCCGGCCGCCGCCCTGGCGGCGGCCCTGCCCGCGGACGCCGGGGAGGACTGCTATCGCATCGTGCTCACCGGAGAGCGGGGGGAGGAGCCGCCGGAGCTGGCCGCCCTCGCCGCCCTGGCCGAGCCCCGCTTTTACAGCGTGACCCTCCGGGACCAGACCCGGGAGCGGCGGGCGCTGTGGGCCCGGTCGGGGGAGGACAGCCTCACCGGCCTCTTCCTGCGCACCCTGCGGAGCGGGGCGCTGGAGGGGGACGGGTTGGAGCTGGCCGCCCGCTTCGGGCTGGCGGCCCTGGAGAATGGGGAGGATCCCTGCCTATGAAGATTTTGAAGATGCGCGCCACCTTCGGCAAGCTCCAGAGCGCGGAGCTGGCGCTGGGGGAGGGGCTGAATGTCATTGAGGCCCCCAACGAGGGGGGCAAGTCCACCTGGTCGGCCTTCCTGCGGGCCATGCTCTACGGGATCAACACCAAGGAGCGGGACCGTCAGGGCTACCTTGCGGAGAAGAACCGCTACCAGCCCTGGAGCGGCGCGGCCATGGAGGGGAGCGTGGAGCTGCTCTGGCAGGGGCGGTCCGTCACCCTCCGCCGGGGGCCCAAGGGGAGCACCCCCTTTGGCCGCTTTGAGGCGGTGTATACCGGCACGGCGGAGCTGGTGCCCGGCCTCACCGGGGACAACGCGGGGGAGACCCTCACCGGCGTGCCCCGGGAGGTATTCGAGCGCTCCGCCTTCGTGGGCCAGGGGGGCGCGGCCATCGACGGCGCCCCCGCCCTGGAGGCCCGCATCGCCGCCCTGGCCTCCAGCGGGGAGGAGGATGTGTCCTACTCCCAGGTAGAGCGCCGCCTGCGGGACTGGCTCAACCGCCGGAAGCACAACAAGACCGGCCTGATCCCCCGGCTGGAGGAGGAGCTGGCCGACGTGGAGGAGACCCTGGCCCGCCAGTCCAAGGCCTTCCGTCTGGCCCAGGAGGCCAGGCGGGAGCTGGAGCGGCTCCAGGCCGAGCACAGACTTCTGGAGTCCGAGCGGGACGCCCACCTCAGCCGGGCCATGGCCCAGCGCAGGGCCCGGTGGGAGGCGGCCCAGGCCGCCCTTGCCGAGGCCCAGGCCCAGGTGGACGGCCTGGAGGCCGAGCGTACCCGCCACGGCGCGCCTCCCGACCGGGATACCCTGAAAAGGGCCCAGGAGGAGCTCAACGCCCTCAATACCCTCCACGCCAACCGCAAGCTGGCGGAGAGCCAGCTGGAGGAGGCCCGGGCGGCGGAGGCGGAGGCCCGGGCCTCCGCAGAGGACCCCCTGTTCCCCGGCCTGACCCCCGACGAGGCCTGGGAGCGGGCCGGCGCCGACGCGGAGGCGGCGGGCAGCCGGCCCAAAACAGCGGGGCTGTACGCGGGCGGCATCCTGCTGCTGGCAGTGGGCGCGGTGGGGCTCATAGCCACCCTCTGCGGGACGCTGCCCTTGCCCCTGGGGGGGAGCCTTCCGGCCGTTTTGACGACGGCCGGGGTGTCCGCTGCTCTGGCTATCGGGGGGGCAGCCCTGCTGATCGCCGCCGGGCTGTGGAAAAGACGATTTGCCGCCGGAGCGGCAGAGCTGCTGGCACGCTACGGGGCGGAGCGGCCCGAGGATATTCTGGGCCGGGCCAGCGCCTACCGGGAGGCGTGTGTGGTGGCGGCGGAGGCGGCCAAAAAGCGGGAGGCGGTGGAGCAGGCCCTGGCCGGGCACATCGCCCGGGACGAGGAGACCCGCCGGAGGCTGCTGGAGCTGGTGCACCCCTTCGCCCCCACGGTGACGGACACCTTCGGCGTATCCGCCGCCCTCTCCCGGGCGCTGAACCTGGACGAGCGCCTGTCCACCGCCCGGGTAAAGCTGGAGGGGGCCAGAACCCTGGCCGACAGCCTGCCCCGGCCCGAGGAGGTCTCCGGCGGGACGGACGTGGAGCCCCGCTTTGACCCTGCCGAGACCGCGGCCCGCCTGAGCGCGGCGGAGGGAGAGCTCTCCCGGCTGCGCAGCGGCCTGGCCATGGCCCAGGGGGAGCTGAATACCCTGGGCGACCGGGAGGCCCTTCAGACCCGGCGGGAGGCCATCCAGGAGGAGCTGGACCGCCGCCGGGCGGAGTACGACGCCCTGGGCGCGGCCCTGGCCGCCCTGGAGCAGGCCCACAGCGGGCTCCAGGCCCGGTTCTCCCCGGCCCTCAACCGCCGGGCGGGGGAGCTGCTGGCGGAGCTCACCGGCGGGAAATACGACAAGGTGGCCCTTACCCAGCAGTTTGAGGCCCTGGCGGAGGAGCACGACGGCCTCCAGCCCCGGCGGGCGCTGACCCTCTCCCAGGGCACCGCCGACCAGCTCTACCTGGCGGTGCGTCTGGCGGTGTGTGAGCTGGTGCTCCCTGCGGAGGAGCCCTGTCCCCTGGTGCTGGACGATGCCCTGGCCAACTTCGATGACGGCCGCTGCGCCCTGGCCCTGGAGGCCCTGGCCCGGCTGGGAGAGGAGCGGCAGATCCTCCTGTTCACCTGCCACAGCCGGGAGGCGCGGCTGGCGGAGGGCCGGGAGGGGGCCGCCGTTCTGCGCTTGCAATCGTGAGCAGGGCGGGGTATAATAGAACGATCTTTTTTCCCATTCGGATGGAGCTGATACCTTTGGCAAAGAAGCAAACACAAGACGGGGAGGAGCAGGAGGAGCTCTCCAGCGGCGACTCCCTCAAGCTGGATCTCTACTTCTGGCTCCAGGCCCTGGTGCTGGCCCTGGTGGCGCTGATCCTTCTCTTCACCTTCGTGGGGCGCATCATCGGCGTGGACGGCAGCTCCATGTATCCCACGCTGCACCACGGGGACATGCTGCTGCTCCAGAGCGTCGGCTATGAGCCCAAGCAGGGGGATGTGGTGGTGCTCACCAAGGCCTTCCGCGATGTGGACGGGCCCATCGTCAAGCGGGTCATCGCCGTGGGCGGACAGACGGTGGACATCGACTACGACGCGGGCACCGTCGCAGTGGACGGACAGGTGCTGGACGAGCCCTACATCCATGAGGCCATGCTGTGTCCCACCTATGAGAACCAGACCCATATTGAGGTGCCGGAGGGCTCCATCTTCGTCATGGGCGACAACCGCAACCACTCCAGTGACAGCCGGGACGTGACCCTGGGCACCGTGGACGAGCGGTATGTGCTGGGGCGGGCGGTGTGCGTCCTGCTGCCCTTCCAAAACTTCGGCATGATCCCCGAAGGGGAGCAGACCAGATAGCATGCAAAACGCGGGCCGCGTATCCAAGGGATACGCGGCCCGCGTTTTAATTCAGGACAGGCGGAAACGCTCCAGCTTCTGATAGAGGGCGGTGCGGGAGATGCCCAGCAACCGGGCGGCCAGCGCCCGGTTGCCCCCGGCATAGGCCAGGGCCTGCTCCAGGGCGGCGCGCTCCTGGTCGGCCAGGGTGGGGGGCGGCGCGGAGGCGGGGCCGGACGGCGACGCCGTCCCCGCCAGGGGGTCGGTGACGCCGAAGGCCTCGTTGTAGCTGCGCTGGCCGATGGTCAGCTCGTCCACCACGTGCCGTCCGGTGATCTGCACCCCGTCGTAGAACACCAGCCAGCGGCCCACCAGATTCTTGAGCTGGCGGACGTTACCCGGCCAGGTGTACCGCTGAAGGTACTCCATGGCCTGGTGGGTGAGGCGGAGCCGCCCGCCCTTTTGGGCGCAGAGGCGGTCGATGAGCAGGGGAATGTCCTCCGGCCGGGCCCGCAGGGGCGGCAGGTAGAGTTCGATGGTGGACAGGCGGTAGTAGAGATCCGCCCGGAAAGCCCGCCGCTCGCTCATGGCCAGCAGGTTTTGGTTGGTCGAGGCGATGATCCCCGCACGCAGGGGGATGATCTCACGACCGCCCACCCGCTCAAACTCCCGGGACTCCAGCACCCGCAGCAGCTTGGACTGCATCTGCAGATCCATGTCCCCGATCTCGTCCAGCAGGAGATCCCCGTCCCCCGCCAGTTGAAACTTGCCCATCCGGGCCTCGGTGGCGCCGGTGAAAGCCCCCTTCTCGTGGCCGAAGAGTTCGGATTCCAGGAGCTGCTCTGGGATGGCGGTACAGTTGATGGTCACATAGGGGAGGGGGCGGCCCCCGTGGCGCTCGGCATGGATGCCGCTGGCGATGATCTCCTTGCCGGTGCCGGTCTCCCCCAGAATGAGTACGCTCTCACCGCTGTGAGCGGCCTTCCGGGCCTTGTCCAGCAGGTCGGCCACCCGGGGGCTCTCCCCTACAAAATCCTCCAGGCGGTAGCCGCTGTCCACCCGGGCCAGATCCTGGTAGAGGCCCCGGAAGCCGGCGGCCTGGTCGCTGAGCTGGGAGAGCACCTTTTTCAACCGGCCCAGGTTGCGCACCGTGATGGTGCCCACCACGCCGATGACCCGCTCCCCGTCCAGGACGGGAAACAGGCTGGAGATACAGGGCCGGCCATGGAGCTCCAGAAAGAGATCGGGCCGGGGTTGGCCGGTGCGCAGCACCTCCTCGAAGGGGGAGAGCTGGTCCAGCACTGAGATATGCTGCCCCACCACCGCTGCCCGCTGGGACGGGTCGGGGAAGGAGCTGGCGCTGATGTAGAGGATGCGGCAGTCGGTGTCCACCAGAATGGCGGTGTCGAACAGGCTGTCCAGCATCCGGTCCAGGACGCCGCCCCGGGTGTGCAGCTCCTGGCGGCTGATGTGCAGAGTCTGCATGTCCTCACCACCTGTTCATAATCTGAACACTATTATACAATATGTGCGGGAAAAAGACAAGACAGCCGGGCGGGATGGGGGGAGAAGGAGGGCAGAAGTCCCCTGTGGGGCGGGGGTTCCGGGCCGTGCGGCGCATTTGGCACGGGGATTGCTTATGAAAATAGACGTGAATACAAAACACAGAAGGAGTGTTTATCATGAGCAAGAGACCCGAACTGACCGCTGCTGAGCGCGCCCTGCCCTACGCTAAGTTTTACGACCTGCCTATCACCCCCATTCCGGAGGAGAAGCTGGCCGTGCTGGCGGCTGGCCCCATCGATCCCAGCCTGGCGCTGAAGATCGAGGACCGCAACGACCTGTTCAAGCCCGGCTATCTGCCCTGCGAGATCGGCTACTGCGTCATGCCCAACGGCACCGGCTTCCTGGCCAACCGCACCGAGATGCCCGGCGTGACTCCTGAGATGTTCGAGTGGTGGTTCGCCTGGCACAGCCTGGAGGATCTCCGCTACCGCATCTGGGACCCGGAGGATCACTACTATGCCCGCCAGCAGATGCGGGAGAAGACCCTGGACCAGAGCCTGCCCATGCGGGAGCGCACCTGGGGCACCGTCCACCATGTGCTGGAGGATATCGGCCCCGGCCCCGACGAGCTGGTTTTGGAGTTCCGCTATCCCCACGAGCTGGGCTATGAGGAGGAGAAGGTGGGCACCGACGCCTGCGCCGCCCTCATCTGCGCCAACGGCCACGGCCCCGTCCCCGGCCAGGGCGTGGCGGCCATCATGACCCACTTCGTCCGCGAGATCCCCGGCGGCATCGAGCTGCGCTCCCGCTTCTGGATCGGCTACGGCCTGGTGGACGGCAGGCTGGTCAAGCTGGTGCCCGACGGCGTGTCCGTCCCGGAGGAGGTACCCATGGGCCTGTTCGCCCACAACCTGAAGGAGTTCGGCCACCTGGCCGCCATCCTGCCTCAGGTCTACGCCGAGAACAAGGACAACTGGTAAGGAGGAGCCGTCATGTGCAAGAAGAGCAAATTCCCTCTGGTATTTAACATTTTCCTGGCCTTCTTCATCACTTTGGTGGTGACCATCTTCGTCAAGGCCGGCGAGGGCGCGCTCACCCCGGAGAGCTTTATCATCGGTATGATTCAGGGCTTCTGCCTCAACATGACCCTGGAGACCATCATCGATCTGCCCGCCATGGGCAACAAGTTCGTCCGCGCCTTGGGCGTCAAGAAGATGGAAGGCCCCGCCGCCTACTTCCTGCGCCTGCTGGCCATCGTGTTCGTGATTGTGCTGCTCATGAGCTTCCTGCTGATGTTCTGCGAGATCGGCTTCGCCATGGGCGCGGGCTTCTTCGGCTTCTGGATCACCAAGGTGCCCGCCATCTTTGTGGTGGCCTACATCACCGCCGCCATCGTCTTCATCCCCTCCATGAAGGCGACTGCCGTCATCTGTTCCAGGGAGGACTGAATCGGATGACACAGGAGGATGTCTATAAACCCTCCTGCCGTCGAAAGGACCTTTTCGATAGGCGGTAAAACATACCCCCGCGTGCTATGGCACGCGGGGGTATGTTTTACCCGGTGACGGCATCCCGGCGGGAGAGCCGCCGTACGGCCAGCAGAGAGAAGAGCAGAAGGTAGAACCCGCAGCCCGCCAGAAAGGAGGGGAGGGGCAGGGCCATCTGGGGGTTGTTGGCCCGCATACCCAGGCAGAGCAGGGAGTAGGGAAAGGCGGCGCCGAAGCCCTGGCTGGTAAGGAGCAGGCCGAAGATTCCACCCACCAGGGCGATGGCTACCGGCGGGGCGAAGGCGCGGATGGCCAGACTGAGGTAGAGCTGTACGGCGCACACCGCCGTACAGCCCAGGGCGCCGAAGGCCAGCCAGCCGGGCAGCTCCGGGGGCAGAGGGGCGGAGATACCTGCCAGCCTGCCGCTGAGGAGAAAGAGCAGGCCGATGAGGGCCATGGCCAGGGCGGACACCCCCACGTCCAGCAGCAGCTTGCCCAGGTAGAGCGCACGCACTGGTACCGGGGCGGTGAGGGCGGCGTTCCAGTTGTGGTCGGCGTGCTCCAGCCGCCACTGCCAGGCGCAGAACACGCCGAACTGGGCGGGGAGGAAGAACATGGAGGCAAACAGGGTGTGCTGGGTCCACAGGCTGTACCAGCCGGCGTCCAGCACCTCCAGGTTGCCCAGGTAGTTGAAGGTGCCCAGCACCGCGGGAAAGAGGGGGAGTACCAGGAAGGCCAGCCACACCGGGGCGCGGCGGCACTTCATCAGCTCCGCCCGGAGACAGCGCAGTACCATGCCTCATACCTCCTTTCGGACGAACAGAGTCCGTCCCACAGTGAGAAAGAGGGCCGCCCACAGGCACAGGAGGGCCAGATCCAGGGGCTCCGGCCGCCGCCAAAAGAAAGCGGTCCAGCGGGTGGCCTCATCCCATTCCATCCGCACCAGAGAGAGCAGGCCGTAATACCCCCAGGGGACGCACCGCTGTACCCACACGGGGAAGAGCAGGGCCATGAGTCCCACGAAGCTGCCGAAGATGCCGCATACCAGAGCCACGGCCTGGTTGGCGAAGCGGAGGGACAGCCCCTGCTGGAGGGCGTAGAGGGTCATGGACACCGCCCAGGACAGGGCGGTAAAAACCACGAACCGCCCCCAGGGCGTCCCGCCGGGGAGGCCCATGGCAAGGCCCAGGGCCAGAAAGAGGGCGCCGCGCGCCAGGAGCAGGCCGGCCAGCACCAGGGCGCCCCAGGCCAGCTTGGCGGCGTAGAGACGACCGGGGGTGACGGCAGTCTCCAGCAGCTTGAGGGTATGCCCCCTGTGCTCCAGCTCACAGCTCCGGCTGGCAATCACCGCCACGCCGATAGGGAGCATAATGGCGTCCACCATTGCCAGGTTGTAGAGCAGAAGCATCCACCCCTGAGCCAGCGCCTCCGCATCCTGCTGGGTCAGGTAGGCCCCAAACCACAGGAGCTGGGCGGCCAGCAGGCCGGCGCAGACCAGGGTGAGCTTGCGCCGGCGGCACTTGCAGAACTCCAGGGCCAGCAGCTTCACAGGCTCTCCTCCCTTCCGGTGAGCTCCAGAAAGAGGTCTTCCAGGCTCTTCTGCCGCTCCTCCATGCGCAGAAGATCCACCCGGTGGGAGGCCAGAAAGCGGGAGAGACTGGCTGCATCGGCGTCGGAGAGCAGGGGAAGGGTGAGCCAGCCGTCCTCCAGGGTGCAGGGGACACGGTTCTCCCCCAGCAGGCGGGCCGCCCCGGCGTTGTCGGTGGTGCGCAGGGCCAGGCGGGGGCAACTGCGGGCGTGGAGCGCGGACAGGGTGTCCTGAAACACCAGCCTCCCCTCCCGGATGATGCCCACGTGGTCGGCCATCTGGTCGATCTCGCTGAGCAGGTGGCTGGACACCACCACCGTCATGCCGAACCGGCCGGGCAGGGAGCGGATGAGCTCCCGCATCTCCTGGATGCCCGCCGGATCCAGGCCGTTGGTGGGCTCGTCCAGGATCAGCAGCCTGGGGAAGCCCAGCAGGGCGGCGGCCAGGCCCAGCCGCTGCTTCATGCCCAGGGAGTAGTGGGCCGTCCGCTTGCCCTTCTGGCCGTCCAGCCGGACGATGCGCAGCACCTCCCCGATGTCCCGCTCCGGCGCCCCGCGCAGGGTTTGGACGATGTGCAGGTTCTCCGCGCCGGTCAGGTGGCCGTAGTAGCTGGGGCTCTCGATCAGGCTGCCCACCTGACTGAGAGTCTCCATGCGGGTGCGGGGACCCATGGGCCGCCCAAAGACGGCGATCTCCCCTGCCGTGGGCCTGGCCAGCCCCAGAAGCAGCTTGAGGGTGGTGGATTTGCCCGCCCCGTTGGGGCCCAGAAATCCATAGACCGCCCCCTCCGGCACGGTGAGATCCAGATGGTTGACCCGCAGAGCCGGGCCGTACTGTTTGCACAGCCCGCGGGTTTCCACAACAGCGTTCATGTGAGGACACCTCCTTGTTACACCGCAAGGATAGCGCCCCTCCCTTACATCCCGATGAAGCCATCCTTACGCTTACCTTACGTTTTCCGGCCGGGGCGTGCAAAGGGGAAGCCAGTTGTTGTATAATAGAAAAACAGCGGGAACAGGGCGCGGGGCCATGTGCTTTCTGCCCTGCGCAAGTCGGCAGGGGCGGCCCTTCTGGCCGCCCGCGGGCGACCACGAGGGTCGTCCCTACGGGGCATTTGCTCCGATCAGAAAGGACTGGGAAGCAAGGATGGCCTATCACATTTTACTGGTGGACGACGCGCCGGAGCTGCGGCGCATGGTGGGAGAGCTGCTGGAGGGGGCGGGCTATGCCGTCACCCTGGCAGCCGACTGCGCCCAGGCCCGCCGGGCGTGGACAGAGTCGCAGCCCGACGCGGCGCTGCTGGACGTGATGCTCCCCGATGGGGACGGGTTTTCCCTGCTGGAGGAGCTGCGGCGGGTGGAGAACTGCGTGCCGGTGCTGTTCCTCTCCGCACGGGACGAGGATGAGGCTCGCCTGCGGGGGCTGGGCCTGGGGGCGGACGACTACATCACCAAGCCCTTCCTGCCTCAGGAGCTGCTGCTGCGCCTGGCGGCGGTGCTCCGCCGGGTGTACGGCGCTGGGGCGGGGGAGGTGCTGCGCCTCGGGGCAGCGGAGGTGCACTGGGGCACCGGCACGGTGCGCCGCCCCGGCGGCGGTGAGGCTGCCCTCACCGCCAAGGAGTACGCCCTGCTCAAAAAGCTGGCGGCCAACCGGGGAAACATCGTCACCATCGACGCCCTGTGCCAGGCCCTGTGGGAGGGGCCCATGGTGGGCTATGAGAACACCCTCATGGTTCATATACGCCGCCTGCGGGAGAAACTGGAGACCGACCCCTCCCACCCGCAGTACCTGCTCACCGTCCGGGGGCTGGGCTACCGCCTGGCCCAGGAGGAGCGGCCGTGAGGGGGCGCAATCTCCGCCGTACCCTGGTGGCGGCCGGCCTGGTGGCGGCCTCGGCGGTGCTGGTGCTGGTTCTGGCGGTGGCGGGGCTGCTGGCCTTTATTGTCACCTCTGCCGGGGCGGGCAGCTCGTGGAACGCCTCCATGGACGAGCTCTCCGCCGCCCTGGTGCGGACGGAGGGGGGCTATGCCTTTACCGGCGGGGAGTACCTGGCGGAGAAGGAGCTGTGGGCCATGCTGGTGGACGAGGGCGGCGCCGTGGTGTGGCAGCAGGGCAAACCTGCCGATGTGCCCGACCGCTACTCCCTTACCGATGTGGCCGCCTTTACCCGCTGGTATCTGAGCGACTACCCGGTACAGGTACGGGTACGGGAGGACGGTCTGCTGGTGGCGGGCGGCCCGAAGGGGAGCACCTGGAAGCACCCCTTCGTCTTGGATATGGATGTGCTGAAGACCATCCCTTTCTGGTTCGCGGGGCTGTTTCTGCTGGCCCTGCTGGGGGTGCTGGGCCTCACCGCCCTGGTGCTGGGCCGCCAGTTCCGGCGGGAACAGCAGGAGCGGGACTTTGCCCGCTCCGACTGGATCAACGGCATCTCCCATGACATCCGCACCCCTCTGTCCATGGTCATGGGCTACGCCGGGCAGTTGGAGGCGGACCCGGTCCTCCCGCCCCGGCGGAGGGCCCAGGCCGCCATCATCCGCCGCCAGAGCCAGACCATCCGGGATCTGATCAATGACCTCAACCTGACCATGCGCCTGGACTACGCCATGCAGCCCCTGCGGCGGGGGAGCCTCCACCCCGCCGCCCTGGTGCGGCAGGTGGCGGCCGACGTGCTCAACGGCGGGCTGGAGGAGCGGTACGCCCTGGCGGTGGAGGTGCCGCCGGAGGCCGAAACCCTTACGTTGGAGGGGGACGCGTCCCTGCTGCGGCGGGCCCTGCTTAACCTGGTGAACAACTGCGTGCGCCACAACCCGGAGGGCTGCGCCATCACCCTGACTGCGGCAGCCGAGGGGGAAGTATGCACCCTGAGGGTGGAGGACGACGGGGGTGGTGGTCTGCCGGTCGGACTGGCGGAGGTCGGACTGGCCCCGGACGGCGGGGCCGCCCACGGCACCGGCCTCAGGCTGGTGGAGCAGATCGCCAGGGCCCATGGCGGCGCACTGGAGCTGCACCGGGCGGCGCGGGGCGTCCTGGCCGTCCTCCGCCTGCCCCTGTGAGCGCGCAGAGCCCCCGGACGCCAATGGCATCCGGGGGCTCTGCATGAGAAAGGGGAGGTATGGGAAGAAAACGCTACTGTTGGGGCGGCATGACCGTGGCCATGCCCTGTAGAACCACCTCGCCATGCTGGTTGGTACAGGTCGTATCCAGCTTGACGATGTTCTTCTCCGCGCGGATTTCGCTCACTGTGCAGGTGGCGGTGACGGTGTCCCCGAAGCGGACGGGCCTGGTGAACTTCAGCTCCTGGCCCAGGTAGATGGTGCCGGGGCCGGGCAGCTGCATGGCCAGGACGGCGGAAATGAGGCCGGCGCTGAGGATGCCGTGGGCAATCCGTCCGCCGAACCGGGAGGCACTGGCCACGGACTCGTTGACATGGGCGGGGTTCAGATCGCCGGTGATACCGGCGAAGAGGTACACGTCGGTCTCGCTGATGGTCTTGGAGTGGCTGGCGCTGTCGCCCAGCTTCAATTGCTGAATGGTCATGATGCGGCCTCCTTCTTGTATGCGCTGACGGGGATCAGAGGAACAGGCCCCAGATCAGGGCCAGCCCCAGAGAGGATACCAGCGGAATGATACAGGTCGTGATACAGATGTCGATGTAGGACTCCTTGTGGGTACAGTTGGACACGGCCAGCAGGGTGAGCACCGCGCCGTTGTGGGGCAGGGTGTCCAGGCCGCCGGAGGAGATGGAGGCGATGCGGTGCAGGGCCTCCAGAACGCCGGTGTTGCCCGCAGCCATTTCGGCGTACTTGGGGCCCAGGGCGGACAGGGCGATGGACATGCCGCCGGAGGCCGAGCCGGTGGCGCCGGCCAGCAGATTGACGGCCACCGCCTCGGAGAAGAGGATGGAGCCGGGCATGTTCAGGGCGATGCTGGTGAGGGAGGCAAAGCCGGGGACCACCTTGACCACGGAGCCGAAGCCAACGGCGCAGGCGGTGTTCATGATGGCGCCCATGGAGCCGTTGGCGCCCTCGTTGATGGCGGGCAGCAGGGTCTTGGCCTGGTTCAGGTTCAGCAGGCAGGCCACCAGAATGCCGCACACCAGGGCGATGACGATGGCGTAGTTGGAGGCCAGCTCAATGCCGGCAAAGCGATTGAGCAGCCAGGGGAACAGGTTGAGCATGAGCACAACGACCACCAGGGGGACGATGCCGGTGACCCAGTGCCAGGAGGGCAGAGCCTTGGAGTCGTGATCCACTTCCTTGTGCTTGGGGTCGGGGACAAAGTGCAGGCCCTTGCGGCGGGACTGGCGCACCCGCCACTCCAGGTAGATATAGGCGGGCAGCAGCATAACGGCGCAGGCCACAAGGGACAGGAGCGGAGCCGCCATGGTGGTGGTGCCGTAGTAGTCGGTGGGGATCAGGTTCTGAATCTGGGGGGTGCCGGGCACGGCGGTCATGGTGATGCCGAAGGCGCCGGTGGCAATGGCGCCGGGCAGCAGGGTGCGGGGCAGGTCGGCGGCCCGGTAGATGGAATAGCCCATGGGATAGATGACGAACACCACGACGAACAGGGAGATGCCGCCATAGGTCATCAGCAGGCAGGGGATAACCACTGCTGCCACCGCGAAGCGGGGGCCGATCAGCTTGACCAGGGCGTTGCCCAGGCTGCGGGCGGAACCGGTCAGATCCATGACCTTGCCGTACACCGCGCCCAGGAAGAAGGCGGGGAACCATTGGAGCACGTAGTCGGCCATGCCCTTCATATAGTCGCCAATGTAGGCGTCCAGGATGGCATAGCCGCTGAGCACGGCCACCACCACGGCGCAGACAGGGGCGACCCAGATGATGGAATAGCCCTTGTAGGCCAGGAACATCAGCAGGACCAGGCCCAAAATAATGCCGAACAGGGATAGTGACATTTGGATTCCTCCTCTACAGATACAGAATAAACGTCCCCTCTCAGATCAAGGCAGGGTGAGCCCCATAGGTTCCGGGCGGAAGATGCGGGGATCCATCGCCCGGACCTTGCGGATGATGGGCTGGAAGTCCATCTGGTCCAGAATATCCCGCTGTAGGTCCACGCCGGGGGCGATCTCTTTCAGCTCCACCCCCTCCGGAGTGAGGGCGAAGACGGCCCGCTCCGTGACGTAGAGCACGTGCTGGCCGCGTCTGGCCGCATAGGCGCCGGAGAAGGTGATCTGCTCCACCTGGCGCAGCAGCTTGCGCACGGACCCCTCGCGGCGGATGGCCAGCCTGCCGTCCTCCACCGCCACGTCCAGCCCGCCGGCGGTGAAGGTGCCGCAGTACACCACTCGTTTGGCGTTCTGGGTGATGTTGATGAAGCCGCCGCAGCCGGCGATCTTGGGGCCAAATTTGGAGACATTGATGTTTCCTGCGGCGTCCATCTGGGCCAGGCCCAGGAAGGCCACGTCCAGCCCGCCGCCGTCATAGAAATCGAACTGGGCGGGCTGGTCCAGAATGCAGTCGGCGTTGATGGCTGCGCCGAAGTCCTTGCCGCCGGCGGGGATGCCGCCGATGGCCCCTACCTCGGTGGTCAGCACAAGCCCCTCCAGGCCCTCCTCCGCCGCCACGGCGGCCACCCCCTCCGGCATGCCGATGCCCAGGTTGGTGACTGCGTGGGGGAGCAGCTCCATGGCGGCCCGGCGGGCGATGATTTTCCGCTCTCCCATGGGCAGCGGGGGCAGGGAGTGCAGAGGCACGCGCACCTCGCCGGAGAAGGCCGGGTTATAACGGGTGCCGAAGGTCTGCATATGTTCCTCCGGCGGGGCCTCCACCAGCACGTCCACGTAGATGCCGGGCAGGCGCACCAGGCGGGTGTCCAGGGAGCCGTATTCCACAATGCGCTCCACCTGGACGATGACCGTTCCGCCGGAATTCCGGGCGGCCTGTGCCTGGGCCAGGGCCTCGGCGTATACGCCCTCCCGCTGGAAGGTGCAGTTGCCCCTGGTATCGGCATAGCTGGCCCGGAGAATAGCCACCTGAATGGGGATGGCAGGGTAGAACAGCTTTTCCTCCCCCTCCAGCTCAATGAGCTTTACCACGTCCCCGGCCGCCCGGGCGGCGTCGTTGAGCTTGCCCCCCTCCAGGCGGGGGTCTACAAAGGTGCCCAGGCCCACATGGGTAATTACGCCGGGCTTTCCCGCGGCAATGTCCCGGAAAAGCTGGGCGATCACCCCCTGGGGCAGGTTGTAGCCGGCCAGCTTGTTTTCCGCGCACAGCCGGCCCAGCTTGGGGGAGAGCCCCCAGTGGCCGCCGATCACCCTGCGGCAAAGGCCCTCCACCCCCAGGTGGTTCAGGCCGCGGCTGTCGCTGTCGCCCTGACCGGCGGCGTACAAGGCGGTCAGGCCGTGGGGCCCCTCGCCGTTTCGCGCCCGCTCCTCCAGCGCTCTGAGAATAGACTCCGGATGCATCAGGCCGCTGGCGAAGCCGCCGAAGGTGACGGTGTCTCCGTCGTGGATGTACTGGCGCACGGCATCGTGCGCCGACAGGATTTTGGGCATATCTGCACTCCCTTTCCGCTCACCATTCCTCCCCGGAAGAAGGCGGCACGGGTTCGGCTGGTCTGCGGCCCGCGCCGTTGCAGAAAGTATACGGCATAGGAAGTACATCTGTAAAATGAACAATTTGATAGGCTGCATTCCAAAATCGGAATAGATTGCACATTATTGTAGAACTTTTAGCGCTATATTTGTGGCATATCCACAGTATCATGCCTTTTGCGTATGGACGAATGCGCGGGGGGAATGCTGTGCTTCATTTTTAACAATTTCACAGTAGAAACTTTGTGCGGCTTTTTCTGGAAATTTTTTTATTCTTCGATTATGATAGGGACAGCATCACCGAGGACGTGGAGGTAGCTATGGATATTCAGCACTTGAAATATTTTGTTGAAGTGGTTCGGCAGGAGAGCTTTACCCGCGCAGCCGCCCAGCTTTTTGTGACACAGCCCATGCTGACCCGTTCCATCAAACAACTGGAGGAATCGCTGAATGTTCTGCTCATTGAACGCACCAGCAAGAGCTTTCACCTGACCGATGCGGGACGGATCCTGTACGAGCGGGCCCAGGAGTTTCTCATGCAGTATGAGGCGATCTTCCAGACCATGGCGGACGTGCGCTCGGTCAAGACCGGAGAGGTACGGCTGAGTATTCCCGGGGTGCTGCTGGACATGTATTTTCCCGAGCTGTTTGCCAGCTTTCACCGGCAATACCCCGGCATTGACATTAGCCTGGTGGAGGAGGGCTCCAAGCTCACCGCCGCCTCGGTGGGATTGGGAAAGGCGGATCTGGGACTGGTCATGCTCCCGGTGGAGGAGCCGTCCCGCTTTGAAAGCCACCTTCTGGTCAGCGATGTGTGTCAGCTTGTGGTGAGCCGGGAGCATCCCTTTGCCCAGATGCCCGGCGTACATATCCGTGAGCTGAGAGGGGAGACCATTCTGACCTTCAGTGAAACGGCCACCCTGCACGACACCTTTATTCAGATGTGCGGCGAGCAGGGCTTTGCCCCCCGCATTGCCTATAAAAGCCTGATGCCTGGCTTCAGTTTCAAGATGGTGGCCATGCAGCAGTGCATCGCCTTGCTGCCCCTGCCGCTGATCCTTCACGGGATGTGCGACAAGCTTGTCACCGTGCCCCTGGAGCCGCGCATCGTGTGGGATATTGCCATCATCCGCAGGAGACAGGGCTATCACTCCTTTGCCGCCGCACAGTTGTTCGACCATATTCGCGCCCACTTTGCAGAGCGGAAGCCCTTAATGGAAAAGGCCGGCCCGTCATAAGACGGGCCGGCCTTTTCCGGTGAGGACAGCTGAAATCAGAATTGATACACGCCGTCGGCGGTCTGGGTAAACTCCGCCTGGAAGAAGGCGGCGCAGGCCCGGGCCATGTACTCCGGATCCCGGCTGCCCGCCGTCTCCACGGCGGAGTGCATGGCAAGCTGGGCCATGCCGATGTCCACCATGGGGATGCTGACCTGGTGGCCCAGCAGGTTGCCCAGGGTGGAGCCGCCCGGCTCGTCGGCCCGGTTGGCAAACACCTGCACCGGCACCCCGGCCTTTTGGCAGATGGCCTGGAACAGGCCGGCGGTGAGGCCGGTGGTGGTGTACTTCTGGTTGGCCGAGTACTTGATCACCACGCCGCCGTTGGGATAGACCTTGTTGGCCGGATCGGCCTTCTCGGGGAAGTTGGGGTGGACGGCGTGGCCGTTGTCGGCGGAGAGGAGCAGGCTGCCCGCCAGGGCCTGGCGGCGGGCCTGGGCGGAGAGGCCCAGCGCCTCCCCGATGCGGGTGAGCACGTCGGGGAGGAAGGAGCTCATGGCCCCCTGGCGGGTGCCGCTGCCCACCTCCTCGTTGTCGAAGAGGCAGTAGAGCTGCCCGAAGCGCTCCGTGCCCTTCGCGCTGAGGAACCCCTCCAGGGTGGCGTAGGCGCAGCCCAGATCGTCAATGCGGGGGGCCTGGAAGAATTCACCCTCCGGCCCGATGCGCACCGGCGCCTGCCGGGGGCAGAGCACCAGATCGGTGGCCAGGATGTCCCCCGCGTCCACCCCCAGCTCCTCCGCCAGCAGGGCGGTGAGGGAGGGGCCGCCGCCCAGGGCGTAGAGGGGCTGCATGTCCTTCTGGGCGTTGTAGTCGTGGCCCCGGTTCACGTCCCGCTGCTGGTGGATGGCCAGGCTGGGGATGGTGAGCAGATCCCGGTCCAGATAGACCAGACGCCCCTCCACCCCTGCCGAGGTGCGCACCACCGCCCGGCCCGCCACGGTGAGGGGCCGGTCCAGCCAGCTGGCGCAGTTCATGCCGCCGTATCCCTCCACCGCCAGGCGGACGTAGCGCTTGTCCCCCTCCAGCGCGTCGTTTTTCACATAGAAGGTGGGCGAGTCGCTGTGGGCGGCGGTCATGCGCCAGCCCTCCGGGATGCCGCCGGGCAGGCGGAAGGCGATCAGGCTGCTCTGGTTGCGGGTGGTGTAGCAGCACTGGCCGGGGGAGAGCGCCCAGGGGGCGCTCTCCTCCAGGCGGGTAAAGCCCGCCGCCTCCAACCGGGCGGCCGCAGCGGCGGCCGCGTGATAGGGGCTGGGGCTGTCCTGAATATATTCCATCAGCTTGTCGGTTGTCTGCATGGCAAAGCCTCCTTTTTCCACTATTATAGAGCAGGAGGTGGAAAAATAAAAGGTTGACATTGTCTACCTACTATGCTATGTTACAGGTAGACGATGTCTACCAGATGGAGGTGATGAAATGGACGGAGAACTGGTGCGCCTGACGGGAACCGAGTGGGCGGTGCTGGACTGCCTCTGGGAGGCGTCCCCCCAGACCATGACCCAGCTGGCCCACACCCTGGCCGGGCGTGAGGGGTGGGCCAAGGGCACCACCACCACCGTGCTCAAGCGGATGACCGAAAAGGGGTTGCTCACCTGCCAGCAGGGGGAGCGGGCCAAGTGGTACGCCCCGGCGGTGGAGCGCCGGGCCGCGGTGGTGAGCGAGACCCGCAGCTTCCTCCGGCGTATCTGCCGGGAGAGCGTGAGCATGCTCACAAACGCCGCGGCGGAGCCGGAGCGCCTGAGCCGGGAGGAGATCGACGCCCTCTACGACGTTTTGAAGGGACTGGAGGAGAAGGAGCATGGCTGAGTGGATTCTGACGTCGTCCCTGCTGATCGTGATTGTGCTGGCCGTGCGGGCCCTGTTCCGGGGGCGGATGGGCCTGCGGCTGCGGTACGCCCTGTGGCTGCTGGTGCTCCTGCGCCTTCTGGTGCCGGGCACGGTGTTCCAGACCGGATTGAGCGTGCTGAACTATGTGCCCCTGCCCCAGACGGCTGCGGCACAAGCCCAGCCGTCCCAGTCCGGCGGGAGTCCCTCCGCCCCGGAGGCGGAGCCCATGCCCGTCCGGCCGGAGGGGGAGGCGGAACCCCGGCCCTCCGGCCCGGCGGCCGCGCCGGACTCCGCTCCCGCCGGGGCGGCGGACTGGAGGGGCGTCCTGACCGCGGTGTGGCTGGGCGGCGCGGGGGTGCTGGCCGCCGCCCTGCTGGCGTGCAACCTGCGCTTTTATCTGCGCCTGCGGCGGATGCGGCGGGCCCACCCCATCCCGGGGATAGCCGTGCCGGTCTATGTGGCCCGCGGGCTGCCCTCCCCCTGCCTGTATGGCTTTCCCCGGCCCGCGGTCTATCTGACCCCGGCGGCGGCCGGCGAACCGGAGCTGCTGGGCCACGTCCTGCGCCATGAGCTGACCCACCGCCGCCACGGCGACCACATCTGGGCGGTGCTGCGGGCGGCGGCCCTGGCCCTCCACTGGTACAATCCCCTGGTCTGGCTGGCCGCCGTTCTGTCCAGGCGGGACGGGGAGCTGGCCTGCGACGAGGGGGCCCTCCAGGGGGCGGACGACCGGGAGCGGGCGGCCTACGGCCGTACTCTGATCCGGCTGGTGACGGCCCGGCCGTCGGCGGGCGAGCTGCTGTGCTGCGCCACCACTATGACCGCCGGAACATCGAGCTTAAAGGAGCGGATTGCCATGATTGCAAGGAAGCCCAGAACCCTGGCCGCCGTCCTGGCGGCGGTGGCCCTCCTGGCGGGGCTGGCGGTGGGGTGCACCTTCACCGGCGGGCGGAGCGACGCCTGGGAGCCGCTCTCAGAGGAGGAGCTGGCCTACTTCAACGGAGACGGCTTTTTCAACGGGGGCTACCTGAACATCCGCAACCAGTTCCTCAGCTCCACCTATGCCGCGCCGGAGGAGATCGACCTGTTCCAGCTCTTCTACTGCGGCGACGGGGACGCCGACGACGCCGCCCCGCCGGACGGCGTCGACCCGGTGGCCCTGGAGGCGGCCATGCTGGCCGCCGAGGGCGGCGATGACCCCGACTGCCCGGCCACGATCCTGACCACCGCCCAGATGGACAAGGTGCTGGAGGAGTATCTGGGCCTCACCCTGGCGGAGACCGGCCAGGTGGGGCTGGAGCACTTCACCTATCTGCCCGACTTCGATGTGTATTTCTGCTACCACGGCGACACCAATTACCGCGGCTCCGTCACCTTCACCGGCGGGGAGCGGCGCGGCGAGCTGGTGCGCCTCACCTACCACGACACCTTTCTGGGCGACGGATATAAGCAGGTCACCCTGCGGGAGCGCGGGGAGGGCTGGCAGTTCGTGTCCAACCTGGCTGTTCAGGCCGAGGAGCGGCTTCCCCTGGAGAGCGGGCTGGCCGCCCTGCCGGCGGAGCTGGTGGACAAGGTTGTGGTGGTGGAGAAAAACGATCTCAAGTCCTATAACTCCGGCGTACTGGCTACCTATTATTACGCGCCGGACTACAACACCGAATGGGGCGGACAGCTCCTCCAGGTGGGGCGTTACAGCCAGGTGGGCTTTGAGCAGTCCTATTACAGCTGGGAGCTGACCGGCGGCTGGTCCTACCTGGGCCGGAGCGGGGACTGGTACTACGCCTGCCACAGCCCCACCGATGTGAACTTCAATCTCGACCACTACGACGACTACCATGCTACAGGGACAGCCCTGAGGGCGTGGCTGGAGGAGCTGGCCGGCGCCGCCGAGCTCACCCCTATGGAGGAGGACACCTTCTATCAGCGGGTCACCGGCTCCCTCTCCTATCCCGGCGGGGAGCATCTGCGGGTGAGCTACCGGCCCTATTACGGACTGTCCGGCTATGGGGAGAAGGCGGAGAACACGGTCTACACCCTGGTGCTCTCCCAGCCCGCAGCCCAGGGGGAGGGGGGCATCTGGTGCGTGGACCGCTGGGTGGATCAGAACGGCACGCGCTATCTGGTGGTGCCGGAGGCCGATCAGCCCATGGACGACTATTACGCCGCTCTCCAGATCGCCTGCGATGCCGGAGACCGGCCCGATCTGCGGGAGCCGGCGGCGGTGGCTCTGGCCTTCGAGGAAGCCTGGAGCGGGCGGGATTTGTCCCTAGAGGCGTTTCAAGTGGAGGGCCCCTGCGGGCTCGATGAGCTGTGGAACCTCCCGCTGGCCGTGGCGGAAGTAGGGCCATAGAGAGGCGGAGGACGAACCGCCGTCCGCGCAGAAGAGAGGGGCGCGCCCGCAACCGCGGGCGCGCCCCTCTGCGTTCAGGCCGTGGGAACGGTAAAGGTGGCGCCGGTGTAGTACCAGTCCACGATGATGGAGACGCGGGCCCCCGCCGCAGAGGCGAAGGTGGTGATCTGGCACATCGACCAGAGGCTGGTGGCCGGGTCCTGCTGGCGCAGCCGCATCCAGTGGGTCTCCTGGGAGTTGTCGTAGAGAACGTCGTCAATGATCTGGCTGGTAGAGAAGGGGACGCTGTTCCAGGTTTGGGATTCGATCGTGCTCCCGTCGTAGATGGTCGTCCGCCTCAGATCCACAAGCACGGGGGCGGCGGTGTTGGCGGCCCGGAGGCTCAGGCGAATAGAGCTGGAGCTGCCGTTCTGTACGTTGAGAATCAGCTTGCCCAGGGGGATGTCCCTGGTGCTCCCCGTAGCCGAGAGATCCATGTTGTAGACCTCGGGCGCGGCCCGGAGGTGGGGGGAGATCACGTCGGCGCCGCTGCCGTGGAAGCGGACGCGGTAGGTGGTGGGAGTGCTCTCCTCCACCGTGATGGTGGGCGCGGGGCCGGTAGCGCCGATGTCACCCTTGACGCCGGCACTTCCCGTCGGTCCGGTTGGCCCCTGGGGCAGCACAAAGTCCCGCGCCACGCCGGTGTCGGAGGGGGTGGCGGTGACAGCAGCGCTGTGTCCAGCCCTGGTCTGCAAAAATACATCGTACTGCGCTCCTTTCAGGGCGAAAGACCCCGCTTTTCCGACTGCTGGTACTGCCTCGGTGTCATACCGGTATATCTGCGAAATACCTTTCTTATGAAGAACGAAACAGAGCCGAAACCACATCAATTAATGGGTTATCGGCTCTGCGTCTTTGCGTCTGGCTCTTTGATAACTGATATATTCAGTTGTTTTACATTGATTAAGGTCTCTTGCTTACACTTTGGACAGTATAGAGGATAGTTTTTCAAGATTGTATTATCTCTAATTCTGTCGCGAGTTTTGCACCCACAAACAGGGCATCTTATCCATTCTATTTGCACAATTAAATTACCTCATAAGAAAATATAAAACTCTGTCATTAAAGTCTTTTGCCTCTTCGTAAGTAGCATGACCTAATGTTTTATAGATAAATAATTCACAGTTTCTAATTTTGTCTGATAATTCTGTTGCGGCGTTTGCTCCTACAATTTTGTCACAACCACCACCAATAACTAAAGTTGGACAAATAATTTTCTCTAATTCCAAATAGGAATTGTGTTCAATACAAGAAGTTGCTTGAATAAGAAATCTATCACAATTTTTTGGTTTTCCTATTACTCCAAGAAAAGGGTAAAGAAAGCGATACTTTTTTAAATATGTTTCCGAATAAGAATGTTCCGCAGTATCTATCATTAGCTCCTTATAATTTCCTTGTTCTGCTATTGCAATCCAGTTACAAACGACTTCTTCCATTGTTCTATTTTTTCTCGAAACAGTAACAGCCAACACAAGTTTTTTAACCAGCTCAGGATAATCAATAGCAAGATATTGTGCGATCATTCCGCCCTGCGAAACTCCCACAATCATTGCATTTGAAATTCCGATAGCTTTCATTGCATTGGCTTGATCTTTAGCCATCTCTCTTGTAGAATACCCGTATTTCAGGTTGCTTTTTCTGCTAAATATGTAGACTTTAAAATCACGGGCAAATTTTTTATATGCAGATGCCAAAATGATAGCTTGCATTTGCCCGTGAACCGGCGATATTCCATCGCTCAGACCAGGCAAAATAATGAGCGGTTGCCTACCTTTACCAAACTCAATATAATTCATTGTTCCGTCTGCTATGTCTATCTGACAGCTCTGAGAATTATATAGCATATCGTTACTCCTCTATTTTTTTGTTTCAAGACCGGATTTCAAAATTTCAATATAGTCTTTGAGCTTTTTTGCAAACTCGCATTGAAGTGTATCAACACTATTTTCAGTGTTCATTCTGGAAATAAAATCTTCTTTGAACCCCAGCAAAAACCATTTTAAAACCTCAGCAGTTCTGTACCTATCCCATCTCAATGTCGATATATCAATGCTTTTCAATGTCTTATAGTAAATATTTTCTCCTTGTGTTTTATATCTTTTTTCAATTTTGAGCCGAAGTGTGTCATCACCTTTTGAAAAAGCAGTTGTGATTAACTTGCACTTGTCAGGGTGTTTTATATACCAAGCGAATTCCAACTCGGAATATTTAATAGTTCGTTCAAATAAATCCGATGGAAGATCTGCAAAATTCTTTTCCAAATCTATTGTAAGTTCCATTATGACTGTATCGAGGATATAGAAGTACAGTTCCTCTTTACTTTTAAAATATTTAAATAGACTTCCTTTGCTAATCCCCGCATTTTGGATAATTCTGTTTGTTGAACTGTTTATATAACCATGTTGTGAGAATTCTGCTATACATATTTCTACTATTTTATTGCGCTTTTCTTCGCATAGATCAGAGAACATTTTAGTTGGCATAACTTAACCTTTCTTAGTGACCATGTGGTCACTAAAAGTTTTAAAATGCGGTGACCATGTGGTCACCGCATTTAGTATAGCAGAAAGCAACGAAACTGTCAAGTAAACATGCATGAAATTAAATAGTCAGTAGTATGAAATGCACGGTCGTTCAAATAATATCACATGAAATGTAAAATTACATTAGGTGATGTTATGGAGATAAAGCAAGACAAAAGATGATTTAACAAAATAACTCTGCTCACAAAATCCCACCAGGTAGCCCACATCCCCTACCGTGAGGGCAGGGTTGAGGAGAAGCGGCTTGCTCTGTTCTACCCGGATCTGGTTCAGACAGTAAGTAAACGTGCAGGAGCGTTCGGCCTGAAATTTCCTGCTCAGGTAGGCGGGAGAGCAGCCCACGTGCCTTGCAACCTTTGTCAGTTTGAGTGGTCTGGCGAAATGGAGCCTCATGTAGGCGACCGCCTCTGCCACCAGGTCACTTTCCGTCTGCTTTTTCATTCGGATTCCCCCAGTTCACCCTGCAAAAATGGACAGCCATACCTGTTAGGAAAACCGCGCTGACTGCGCCGAACACCGGGTAGATCAGACTAATGAGTTCACCGAAGCCCAGCAGAGACGCGCCCCAGGCCACCAGGGAGACAGCGAAAAACCGGAGGACCCTCTCCCGGCCGTGCAGCTCTGTTCCGGCGGAGAGCCGCTCCATACCAGCCAGAAAGCAGGAAAAGGCGGTGACCACCATGGCGATCAGCAGGAGCAAAAGATAGGGAATGCCGAGTCCTGGGGAGATGGCTGTGACCACCGTCAGCATGGGAAATTCCGTCTCGGCCGCCCCGGGATAGTGGTTCAGGACAAGCAGAATCGGCGCGGCCACCATGAAAAGCATGGTACAGCCCAGGCCAATTCCCCTTGGAGTGCACCTTGGTGGGACCTGCCGCCCCAGGGGGGCCAGGATTGCCACAGCGCTGAACATGTTATAGGCCGAAAATGCCATAGCGGAGGGAAGCCACCCAACACCGCCCTGGAACGCAGGCGGCGGACAGGCAGGCAGCAGGAGCAGGGCCCCCGCCCCTAACCCCACCGTACAGAGAACCAGCGCGGGGGCCGCAAAGGAAAAGATAGAGATCATCCCCCGCAGCCCCGACAGAGAGAGGGCTGCGATCAGCAGAGCAAAGAGCAATCCGCATAGCCAGGGGGGCAGTCCAAAGGCCTGATGAAGCGCCGCCCCCGTCCCCGCTGTCATGATGGTTACCACCCCGAACAGGAGCAGGACAGAGAAAAGAGCCAGGAGATGTCTGAGCGCCGGGCATTGCCAGGGGACCATCAGGAAGGACAACTCATGCCGGCCGGTCCGCCGGACCATGGTAAGCAGAAGCAGCCCCGCCCCACCCAGCAGCGCGATGCTCAGGCACAGCCCCAGCCAGCCCACCGGGCCAAACCGGCCGAAAAACTGCCACATCTCCCTGCCGGAGACATAGCCGGCCCCCAGAAAACACCCCGAAAAGGCAGCCCCAAGCTGGCGTGCGGAAATGGTCTGTTCCAAAGGTTCCTCCACAGGTCTCCCTCCGTGCTCAATATACGCTTTTTCCCAGAGCCGACTGGATCAGCTCAGAGGCAAGAATGCCGCTCTTATTGGCGGTATCCAGGAAGGGATTGACCTCCACCATGTCCATGGAGATCAGCTTCCTGCTCTCCGCAATGGCCTCTGCCGCCAGAAAGGCTTCACGGGGGGTCAGGCCGTTGTAAACAATCACTCCCGTGCCCGGCACAGCCTCCGGAGTGATGGCATCCACATCAAAGCTGAGGTGGATGCCATCGGTGCCCTCTCCGGCGATCTGGATGGCCTGCTCAATTACCGCGCCCATCCCGAGCTTGTCGATCATATTGATCGGAAACACAGTGACCCCCGCTTGCGCCATACGCTGCCGCTCCAAATCGTCAATGTCCCGTCCGCCGACCTGCACGCAGTGAGCCACGTTAACCGGCGCCGCTCCCTGGCCGAACTCCACCATACAGTCAGGTCCGTAACCACAGACAGCGGAAAAGGGCATCCCGTGCATATTGCCGGTGCATGTGCTCTCCTCGCTGTTCCAGTCGCCGTGGGCATCGATCCAGATGACGCCGATGTTGCCGCTGTGCCTCTTCGAGACCGCCGCGATGCTGCCGGCGGCGATACTGTGGTCGCCGCCCAGGATAACGGGGAAACGCCCCTCCTCCAGGGTTTCCGTAACGGAGAGGTACACCCGCCGGTTCACCTCTGACACCTGTTCATAGTGCAGCAGCTTTTCCCGGCTGGCCCCTGTCCGGGGAGCGAGGATATCTCCCCTGTCCCGTACGTGGTGGCCCTGCCGCTCCAGACCCTCCACAAGCCCTCCAAACCGGATGGCGGCTGGCCCCATGCTGGCCCCCCGCTGCGAGGCGCCCCAATCCGACTGAACGCCGATCAGGTCGAGTTTCCGTAACATATCTGCCACTCCCTCTCCGCAGAGACCTGCGGCTCAGATGACTTTTTCCACATAGGGGCTGGTAAATGCCTTGAGCATGCTGCCGTAACCAAGGGTAAACTGTATCCGGTCCCCCACTTGGTATACAGTGGTGCAGTGGGTCAGATCCAGCAGCAGGTGATCCGAGCTTCCGCCCAGGATTTCTATCTGCGGATCCCTGGGCTGCAGGCTGTCTGTGTCCACATCCTGCCGGCCCACCGCCACGATGGCCCGGCGCATGATCCCCTTATCCTCATAGGTGGGCCGGTGTCCGAAAGCATCCACGCCGATCTCGCCTACCGGGAGGGAGGGCTTTTCCTTGATTTCAATGACTTCCGCCTCCAGCTCCAGTGCGTCCCCCACGGTTCCCGGGATTCTTGTGCCATAAGCAGTGTCATTGCCCAGCAGGAAGGACTCGCCCAGGCGCAGATTATTGATGCCCTCCGGCAGATTCCCCTGTTCAATCAGATAAATGGAGCTGGAATTCCCGCCGGAGACCATGGGGAGCCGGATGTGGAAGCGCTGCTCCAGCTTTCGCGCAAGCCCCACCAGCAGGGAGAGATTCTCATTCTTCGGAATGATGGCCCCGTAGCAGGTGAGGTTGGTGCCAAGCCCATACAGGCGTATGTGCTTGAGCAAAAGGAGCTCTGCCACCGTGGAAAAGATCTCCTCTTCCTTTTCGTAAAAGATTCCCTCTCGGAGATCGCCCAGGTCGATCATCAGCACCACATTATGGCGCTTGCCCGCCCGCCCGGCGGCTTCGTCCAGCAGCCGGATGGTGGACAGCTCCGACTGGAAGCTGACATCCGCATACTCCACCACTTCGGATACCTCGCTGGGCATGGACAGGCGGAGCAGAACCGTCTGCTTACCGGCCTGACGCGCCTGTGCGGCATAGGATTTCAGGTTCTGGATGCGGGAGTCGGCCAGAAAATCAACCCCCGGATGCTCCGTGAGCATGCGGACGATGGGGGGATAGGCGCACACGCCCTTGGTCACGATCATAAGGGTGCAGCCGGGAACCTTTTGGATTATGCCGGCGCAGGCGTCCAGGTTCCGGCGCAGTTTGTCCATGTGAATACGCACTCTGGGGTACATGGCTTACGAACTCGCTCCTTCCTGTGTAATGCGGTTGGGGCAGTGGAGGCGGGTACAGCGGCTGCACTCATGGCTGCAGTCCCCTGCTTTCGGCCTGTTCTCCCGGTAGGCGCTCATATCATAGCCCATGGCCTCGCACTCCTCAATGTGCCGCTGTAGCTCCTCTTCCCGCTGCTGCCGCTGGGTCTCAAGCCGGGAGAGCTCCTTGTTGCAGACGGGTACCGGCTCCTCCGCTTTCCGCTCCGGAAAGGTCATGCCCAGGCTCTGCTCCAGCAGCCGGGCGGCCGCCTGTGGGTACCGCTTGGACAGCACGCCCAGCGAGGCCATAATATAGTCGTGATCCACCAGGATCTGGGCGTGCTCCCCGGGAAGCAGCAGCATGCCCGACTCATTACAGCGGGTGATCTCCCGCATGATCTCCTCACGGTGGGGCAGCCGGGTGAGGGCGCCTCCGGTGCCCACGATGTATTTGACCTGCGTCAAATCCTTGCCCTCGGCCACCGTGCTGCGTCCGGAAGGGCCGTAGATATACCGCAGCCTGCCGGCGTGCCGCTCCGCCGCCTTTACCACGGCCTCTCGGGTAAGCAGCTCCACCAGCTTCACTTCTTCCTCCGTTTTGGGGATGGCCCGATAGGTCTCCAGGGCATGCTCCATGGAAAAGCCCTGCTCCCGGCACTGCTCCCGGAGCTTCTCCTCGCCGATGGACTCCACCACCTTCCAGCGGTTGACATACACGCCCAGATCCCCTTCAACCGTGCGCTTGGCCTTCGGCTCGGGTGAAATCATGAGGCGGGCGACTTGGTCGGACTCCACCGTGACGGAATGCAGATCTGTTGTCGCCCCGCCCACGTCCAAAACAATGAGGTCGCCCAGGTATTCATACAACAGCTTGGTACATTCCATCACCGCGCCCGGCGTGGGGATGATGGGGCCTGTCACCATCTCCCGGACGTGCTCCATGCCTGGAGCATGGGTGATGTTTTGTTCAAACGCATCCTGAATGACCTTCCGGCAGGGCTCTACGTTCAGCGCGTCGATCTTGGGGTAGACATTCTCCACAATGTAGAGCTGCTCCCCCTCCTCCTCCGGAAAAATCAGGCGCATCTCCTCCTGATTCTCCACATTTCCGGCGTAGACGACGGGGATTTTAAGGTTCATGGAGCGGATCATCTCCGCATTGGCGATCGCCGTGTCCCGTTCGCCGTAGTCCACGCCGCCTGCGATCAGAATGAGGTTGGGGCGTATTTCCTTGATCTTGGCCAAATCAGTCCGGCGCAGCCGTCCCGCCGTAACGTAGTGGAGAATCCCTCCCGCGCCCAGGGCCGCCTCCCTGGCGGCCTTGGCCGTCATGTCGTATACCAAGCCGTGTACCGTCATCTTGAGGCCGCCGGCGGCAGAGGATGTGGCCAGCATCTCGCGGTACTCCAGGGACTCCGTTCCCAGCTTGCCGCACAGGTCGGAGACTGCGCTCTGCAGGCCGATACGTACATCTCCGTCCAGTACAGAAGTGGGGGCCTGGCCTTGGCCGAGATAGACCGGGCGGTCGCCCTCCAGGCCGTGAAACGCGTTTACCACGGTCGTGGTGGAGCCGATCTCCGCTACAAGGACATCTACTTTCATTACTGTCACCGCCTTTCTGCTGCATTGGAAGGCAGCAAACATACTACAGATTTGCTTTGCAAACAGGCAAACCAGGGCAGAAGGCCGCAGCGCCTCTGCCCCTCGGTTTGCCTGTTTGCCCGACTTGTTTCGTTCGGCGCGCTGTTGCGCGGGACAGGACGACATTCAGCCGAATCAGCCGAGCGGATTGATCCTGCCGGTGGCCACAAAGTAGATACAAATAACCAGAAGTGCCAGAAGGGCGACAAAAACGGCCTTATCAACCTTTGTCTCGAATACTTTTAGTCCCTTTTCCTTTTGTCCCTTGGCATAGACAAAGATACCGGGCACATAAAGCAGGACGGTTGCCAGCATGACGCTGATGCCGGCGGCAAAGACCATCCAGACCGCGTAAACAGCGTTGAAAATACCAATTCCTTTGATCAGCCCGTTCTCCTGCTTCAGCGCCACCTTGCAGAAATACATTGCGCTGAGGAAGTACGGCACCATGATCATGCCGGTGGCAAAGAAGTAAAATACCTGATAGGTCGATTCATTGAAATAGAGCAGAACCAGAAATACCTGCGCAATGATGCTGGTGAGGACAATGGCGAAGACAGGCGCGCCATTTTTATTGGTTCGGGTAAACGCCTTGCAGAACGCGCCGCTCTTGGCCGCCTCATATGGGCACTCCGTGCACATGATGGTGTGGCCCAGCGTGGCCCCCAGCAGGGAGATAATAACGGCGATATTCACCAGGGCAGCGCCCCAGGGGCCCACCACGTGCTCCAGGATACCGGCCATGGGGGGATTGCCCAGGGCGGCCAGCTCCTCATTGGTCATCACGCCGGCGCTCAGGAAGGAAATGATAATATAGAGAATCAGTACGGAAAGGAAGCCGATCACCGTGGCGCGGCCCACGTCGCTGGAACGCTTGGCGCGGCCGGAGATTACCACGGCTCCTTCAATGCCGGTAAACGCCCACACTGTGGTGGTGGTGGTCGCCATGACCTGCTTGCCAAAGCTCATTCCGCCCTCGCTGCCCGAGAAGTTCTGCATAAAGGTCTCGAAGGAGAAGGCGCGGGCAAAAATAATGACGACGATCAGCACCAGAATGGGGATAATTTTTGCGATGGTGGAAACCAGGTTGACCGCAGTGGATTCCTTTGTGCCGCGGAGCACCAGGATAATAGCAATCCACCATACCACGGACATGCCAATGACCGACGGGATGTTGTTTCCTACGCCGAACAGGGGCAGAAATTGTCCTACCGAGGCGAACAGAAGTGTCAAAAACGAGATGTTTGAGAGCAGCTCACTTAACCAATAACCCCATGCGGAGTTAAATCCCACATAAGAACCAAAGCCGGCGCGCGCATAGCTGTAAACGCCGCCCTTCAGCTCGGGCTTCAGTTTGTTTAAGTAATAAAAGGCCAGGCAGAGCCCCAGCATACCGATGCCGGTTATCAGCCAGCCCACCAGAACAGCGCCGGAACCGGCCCCGGCCGCAGCAAAGTCGCCCGGGAATGCAAATACCGCACTTGCGATTGTTGCGCCGATGACCAGGCCAAGCAATCCGATAAAGGAAACGCCGCCTGCTTTGTTCGTCGTTTCTTGACTCATGAAGGCTCCTCCTAAATCCAAAATCAGGTTGGGGAATGGGGTTGGGGTCCGTTCATTTCATTTGACTGCATTTTAGACGAACCTGAAACCTATCCTGCCCCGGCTCCCCTTCAGGCCTTCGCCGGGGCATGGATAGATATGGAGCAATCCAGCCGTTCGGGGATTGCTTTGAGCTTACAGCTCACCTCTCCGGCGCATGGCCTCCTCTGCCAGGAAGGTGGCCACGTCGATCCCATGGGAATCCCGGCCGAAGCCCTGGTCAATGCCGGTCTTGACGGCCTCATCCGGGATGACCTGGGTGCCGCCGGCGGCGATGATTACCCGGTCACGAATGCCCTTTTCCACCGCCAGCTCGTTGATGCGCTTCATATTCTTGTAGTGGACGTTATCGTGGGAGATGATGGTGGAGGCCAGAATGGCGTTGGCGTTCAGCTCCACCGCCGCGTCCACCAGCTTTTCCACCGGGACGGAGGTGCCCAGGTAGTGAACCTTGACCCCCCACTTTTCAATGCCGCCGTGCTTGATATTGATAATCTCCCGCAGGCCCACGGAGTGCTCATCCTCGCCTACCGTGCCGCAGACCACCACCATGGGGTGCTCCTCGAACTCTTTGTAAAGCACGGCGTCACTCAGATGGTGGGGCTCGGGGGGGACCTCCAGCTTGGTGGGATCCACGTCGAAGGTCAGCTTGCCTTTCATCTCGATGCGGGTACCCTCCGCCTCCTGAAGAACCTCCTTGCTGATCACCTCAGGGTGATCCAGACCCAGCCGCTTGCCGATCTCCAGGGCCGCCGCCTCGGCCACACGCTTCTCAGCGGGGATACACATGGTCAGCAGGATGGTGCCGTCGGCGCACCACTCCACCTCGGGCTTGATGGCCTCTCCGTCCAGATACTTCTTTACCTTGTCCAGACGGACGTTTACGTTGTCCTCCTCATCCAGCTCGTCGATGTAGACGATCTTGCTGCGGTCCTCAAACGTGCAGCCGCCAATCAGGGCGGAGGGGTTGGCCGGATCGCCGCCGTACTGCTCCACGTTGTTGTAGCCGTAGTGGGCAGTGACGGGGGCCATGTAGTCCTCGGCCCGCTCAAAGATGTAGCCGTAGCCCACGCCGCCCTCAATCTTGCGGGCGATGCCGTCGCCGTTGCGCTCGGGGTACTTGGCGGAGTCCACGAAGAAGCCCTCCTGAACAGCGTTGAAGTAGCCGCCGACCTCCACGATCTCCTCCATGAACAGGCAGGCGCGCTCCTTGAGCTCACGGGCCATCTCGCGCAGGGGGCCATCCTTTTTGAGCTCCACCATCTCCATCAGGCCGTCCAGACCGATGAGGGTCTGCTTGGCGTTGTCGATGGCCTCGATATTGTAGATGTGCCAGGGGACGTTGCGGCCCTCGTCAGGGGTGATGGTGGACTGGATGTCCGCGCTGGTCAGCTTTGAAATGAGCATGTTCAGCACGTGGGTCACTGTCGCCTCGCGGGTGGAGGAGCAGATGTACTTCGTGTTCTGCTGGGCCCGCATCTTGTAGCGCCCGCAGATGTCCCGCAGCGCCACGGCGTAGGGCAGGTCGGTATAGACGCAGGGGGCCGGAGTGGCCGTGGGGGGCACGGTGGACAGGCTGATGTTCTCCGGCTTCATGCCCACCCGCTCGGAGAACAGGGAATTGATGGCATGCTGCACGATCAGCTCAGGCATAACCTTCCACGCCTCCCGGGCGGTGGCGTTTGCGTTGTGGGCGCCATCAATCTGCAGCATCCCGGCCCAGGCCATAATGGACTTGGACTCGCAGGCGTCCACGAAGGAGCGCACGCAGTTGATGTCGCGGTAGAGGACGTTGTACTGGGGATCCTGGTGGGCGCCATTGATGCCTTCCTCGGCAAACATGACGGCCACATCGGGGCCAGCTACACCGGAGACATAGGAGTGATAGTTGATGGGGCGGCCCACCTCCTCCTCGATGAGATCCAGCGCCTTACGCTGTGCGCGGACCTGCTTGCGGGTGATGGGAACGCCGCCGATTCCCTGGGGGGTGCCCTCCATCAGGCCGTCGATGTGGGACTGGCCCATATGCCGGATGACCATGATGTGGTCGGCGCCGTGCCAGGCGGCCATGCGCATGCGGCGGATATCGTCCTCAAAGCGGCCGGAGGCAATCTCGGTCGTGATGACCGGAAGCGGCTGGGGGTCGATATCGCCGAAGTACTTGGCCGGGGGAAGGCCGACGCTCTGCTTCAGCGGCTCGGACACATCGTGGTAGGTAAAGGGGCCCATCTCCAGGTTGGGGGCGGGCTTGCGCCAGGTCCATCCCCGGCGCTTGGGCTCGTACTTGTCCAGATCCTTGAGGATGTTGCGTACATCCAGCTTTTCGTTGGGCTTCAGGGTCATCTCAGACATACTTACTTCCCCTCCTTGAACAGCGCGGCGGCTTCATCCCAGTACTTCCCCTGGGCCAGCAGGTGTCCGGCCTCCGGAATGGAGAGATTCTTCTCCCTGGACAGCTTGTAGACTACATGGCCGGCGCCGTGGCTCATCAGGCTGTGATCCATACAGCCCTCCACAATCTTCTGGGTTTCCAGAGAGGAGATGCCCATCCGCAGCAGCACGGCACGCTCTACCGAGGGGGTGGTATTCCTGCGGCCCAGCTCCAGCAGCGGGGCAACCACCTGCTCGGTCAGCGCCCAGAAGCGGTCATACAGCTCCTGGTCGGTCAGATTGGCGATATGCTTTCTTCTCTCAGCAAAATCATCGGCACGCTTCATGGATGTCACGCTCCTCTCTCAAAGTGTGGGCACGATGGCGGCCACCTGCTCCCTGACCCAATCCACGCTCTTGTTGGTCTCCTGGGCCAGAAACTCATAGTCCGCCTCGGTGGGGGTGGCCGTATAGGTCTTTAGGGCCGTCTTGATGAGGGAATGGCGCATCTTGTCCAGATCCAGATCCCTGACCTGGAACTGATAGGGATCGGCGGGCAGGATCACGCTGACGCCGGGCACCTCCTCGCCGGGCTTGCCAAAGCGCACCTCGATGCCGTTCTCCCGGGCAAAGTCCAGCTGGGGCTGCACGTGCTTGCCCGCGCCGGTGTACTCGGTCTCGCTGACTACCAGGATCTGATCCTCCGGCAGCTCCTGGGCCAGGCAGAAGGCGGCGGCCAGAGAGGTATTTCCGGCGGGGCCGCGCTCCAGGCCCTCCAGGTTTGCCAGCAGCTCGGTGATGCACATAACTTCGCCCTGCGTCACGGTGACATAGCGATCCATATAGCGCAGGGGACGGGCGGCAGAACGGGGCACGTCGGAGCGGTCCGGCCAGTTGGCAAACGGGACGCCGAAGCCGGTGTGGCCGGTGGTACAGGACTTCCGGTTGAACTGGGTGTCAGAGGCCATGTGCAGGCCGGTCAGATCAATTGAGGCGGCTACGATCTGCGTATGGCCGGCCCCCGCCTTCCGCAGGCCCCGGGCGGTGCCGGTAACCATGCCGCCGCCGGCATTGGTGCACACAACCATGTCGGGATCCCTGCCAAACTGGGCGCGGCACTGAAGGGCAATCTCATGGCCCAGTGTTTCGATGCCGGCGATGCCGAAGGGGGAATAGAGGGAAGCATTGAAGAAGTCGGTGTCCTCCAGCAGGGAGAGGGACTCATAGAAGAGCTCGGGGCCCACGGTGATCTGCACCACCTCGGCTCCCATGGCCTCGCAGGCCCGGGCCTTCTCAATGATCTCGGGCTGGCCCACCTCCCGGGAGTCGTAGGCTTCCTGGACGATGATGCACTTGAGGCCCTGCATCGCGGCCTGGGAGGCCACGGCGGCGCCGTAGTTGCCGGAGGTCGCGGCGATGACGCCCTTATAGCCGTGAGCCTTGGCAAAGGCCACCGCACAGGCGGCCCGGCGGGCCTTAAAGGAGCCGGAGGGGTTGGTCATCTCATCCTTCACACAGATGGTGGCGCCATAGCCGGGCTTGGCGCACTTGCGGGCCAGGGCGGTCAGGTTCCGCAGCGTGAAGAGCGGGGTATTGCCCACTCCGGTCAGCCCCTGCACCCGTTCTACCTCCTCCATGGAGAACCCCGTAGAGGACATCATCTTCTCGTAGTCAAAGGCGATAGAGCCGCTCTCAAAGGCGGAGAAATCCATGCCCAGGGCCTTCTTCATAATTTCGCCCTTGCGGCTCATCACGGAGGCGTAATCCTTTGCCAGTGCCATCACTTATCACCTCCATACAGGAATGCTCTGTAATTGCGGTCGATCTGCACCAGCTCGGGCACGCACTTGCCATAGCTGTGGGTGTAATAGGGGTCGACCTCCACCAGCGTGCCGGTCTCCACCCGGTCTGCGGCCGTGGTGACCTGCACCTCGTCTCCCAGATTGGCGTCGGCCGCCAGGAATCCCTTTGTCCACATCACCAGCGGGGTATTTCTGGTGTCCTCAGGATCCTGAGGGGCACGCTGGCCCACTGGAAGCAGGATCTTCTTAATCCGTACCCATGTTCCTTTTTGAACCATTTCACAGCTTCCTTTCTCCGCGGGTCCGGAGGAGAAAGCTCCTCCGGGCCCGTAACCGTTTCAAGTCGATTGGACGGTTCCTTACTTCACCAGCTTGCAGTCCTCGTCGATCATGTCCCGCATGTCGCCCATGATGGCGTGGGGCACGGGGATGTCGACCATGGTTTTCAGGCCGGGACGGGCGTTGATCACGTGGGGGATGCAGTTCATGATCATGGCCATGGTGCCGATTCCGCCCTCGATCTCGGGAGTATTGACCATGTTGACCGGGGGAATGCCCTGAATTTCCACATAGTCGCCGGTATGGATGCCCACCTGCTCGGGTTCGATCTGCTGAGGGTGGTCCATTTCGATCTTCACCTGGCCGTCCACGGTGCCCCAGCCCTTCATGGCAACGCCCGCCACATGGCCGGCGGCGGCAAAGCCATAGGGGGACTTGCGGTCCACGTCGGTGACGATGGGCTCCATGTCCTGCTCGAATTTATCCAGCTTCCAGCCCAGAGCGTCGGTGATCATGCGGATGGACTCGGCAAAGCCCACGTGGCCGGTCATGGTGCCCGCAGCCTTCCGCTTCTCAAATTCGGCCACCTCCAGGCCGATACCCTGCTCCTCCATGACGGCGGGGCCGAAGGGAGACAGGCTGTTCACCCGGCGGGAGACGATGTGATCCACGCTCTCGCAGGCGCCGGTCCACAGGATGACCAGCAGATCCATGATAAGGCCGGGGTTGATGCCGGTGCCCAGCACGGTGACGCCGTTCCTCCTGGCGATCTCGTCCAGCTTGGCCGCCAGCTCAGGCTCCTGGGCCTGGGGATAAGCCATCTCCTCGGCGGAGGTGATGACGTTCATGCCCCGCTCCATAACAAACACCAGTTTGTCATAGACATCACGGGTAAAGGAGTTGGTGCACACCACCACGATATCGGCGGCGCCGGGCCGGATGACCTCCTCGGCGGTGCCCACGATCACGTCCTCGCGGTCGCCGCGCTCAATGCCGGGCACCACGTCATACAGGCTCTTGCCCAGCTTGGCGCCGATGTCGATGGCGCCCACAATATCCACGCCCTGCTTTTTGCAGAGCATCTTGCCGATGCCGCCGCCCATGGCGCCCAGTCCCCAGAGAATTACCTTCACATTTTTCATGCTGCATTCATCCTTTCCGTTACAGGTCGTGTGGTTCAGGTTCTGTGTCCTGTCTGCGGATAGAAAAAGCAAAGGGTGTGCCAGTTTTTCCGGCGCACCCTTTGATTTGTATAATATTTCAATTAAATTCTTATATTTTCCATTTATATGGACAATTAGCCGGGGTTTAGAGGACATCCACAAAATTTTATTCTGAAACGGCCTGTGAGCTGCTCTGGCAAACATGCACCAAAACAGGTTGACAAGGCGCAAAAAAATGGGCATTATGCCCACTTTTTTGCGCCCCCCAAGAAGCCGTTAATAAAGAATTCCATATTTTTTCAGCTTGTGCTGAAGGGTCTGCCGCTTCATATGCAGACAGGTTGCGCACTGGGATACGTTCCCCCGGCAGCGGTCGAACATGGTGCGTATCGTTTCCTCCTCAATGCGCTCGATATAGTCCTGCAGGGACTCGCCCGCCTGAAAGTCTGTGCCACGCCGGTCCACGGCCTTGCCGGGCGCGGGCAGGTCCAGGAGCTCTGTTGTAAAGCCGCTGTCCCCATCCATCATGAACATGGCCTGGATCAGGATGTTCTCCAATTCCCGGACGTTTCCCGGGTAGTCGTATTCCATGAGCTGGCGCAGCACATCCCGCGGCAGCTCCGACAGGCGCTTTCCCATCTTCGCATGGTGCTTTTCAATCAGCGCCTGGGCCAGATAGGGGATATCGCCCCTGCGTTCCCGCAGGGGCGGAATATTCAGGGTGACCACGCTGAGGCGGTAGTACAGGTCCTGACGGAGTTTTCCCTGGCGGATCAGGTCGACAGGGTCTTCATTTACAGTAGTGATTACCCGGACATCCACCGGAATATCCTCTGAGCCCCCAACCCGCCGGATGTAGGACTCCTGCAAGACCCGGAGCAGCTTGCTCTGGAGCTCATAGGGCATGGAGTTCAGCTCATCCAGCAGGAGCGTACCGTGGTTGGCCAGCTCAAACAGGCCCGCCCGGTCCACCGCTCCGGTGAACCCGCCCTTGGCGGTGCCGAACAGAAGCCCCTCCAGCAGGTTGCTGGGCAGGGCCGCGCAGTTCTGCGCAATAAAGGGCTTCCCGCTCCGCGTTCCACCGTAGTGGATGCTCTGGGCGAACAGCTCCTTTCCGGTGCCCGTCTCCCCGTAGATCAGCACCGGCATGTCGTTTTGCGCCGCCCGCTTGGCCCGCTCCATGCTCTTCTGGAACTTGGGATCACGCCCGATCAGATCGGAAAAGTGATAGCGTTTGAGCTTCTGTTTTTTGGATGTCTCCTGCGTCCCCACCTGACTTTGCAGATGGGCCAGCCGGTCGCACAGCTCCGACAGCTGAGTTACGTCATTGGCTACCTCGATCACGGCGAGTAGCTTCCCGTCGGCATCTTTGACCGGAATGGTAGTATTAATGGTGTGAATATATTTGCCGCTGGCGTTGATGTACCGCTGCGGCTGATTGACGGTGGATGCCCCGGCCTGGAGCGCACGGTAAATCGTACTGGACTCCAGATCCATGTGAGAAAACGCATCCTCAAAACGCCGGCCGACCACATCTGCCGGCTCCATCTGTTCCATCCTGGCCATAACGGAATTGTAAAAAATGGAGGTCCCCTGCCCGGCCACAATATGAACCCCTTCATTCAAAAGGCCTAAGAGCGCCGACAGGATCTCCTTATATTCATTTTCACGCACTATGATATCTCCCAGTACACGCTGTGCCTCTCTTTTGCGAGAGCCCGTAAAAGTAATCAAAGCTAATATAACATATAAAGTCACAGAATTTCAACGTAAGATTTTGACCACTTGAAAAACCCGGCTGGAGGCAGATGACGCTTAAGACCACACCGTGCGGGCAGCCATAACTCGGAGGCAAAAGAGGATAGTATGCGCAGCAGCCGGAAAATCCGCTCCGGATTTGATGCCGGCGGGCAATTTTATTTGGTCTAATCAAATAACTTTTTTAGCTGTTACAAATTCTTTTCAATCTGGATCGGGCAGGGAAAACACCGTATCCTCTATGGACAATGATGACAGTCAAAATAGAAAGAAACCTGTCTTTGACCGAAGTCAAAAACAGGTTTCTTCGCCGGGTGATGGCTACAAAAAAGATGCAGTGGTTGCAGGTCTGCACCAAAAACCAAATCGCAACCCAGCAAAGCGGTTGCGGTTTGGAAAGGAGCCGCGACAAAATGAGTAAGCGGTGACTTTTACAAAAAAGTCGCCGCGAACGATATGACGTCCGCGGCGACATGTCCTGTGTTGATAAAAAATGCACTTTGATAAGGGCTTGGGATTAAGGTTGATTCTATAAAGAAAACCGTTTGAATTCCTCAAGTGTCGCTTCAAGTATCTGTCTGTTTTCGTGCTCAGGCTTTAAATACTGTTGCATTTCTTCAAATATCTGATCGAGATTTTGCAGGTCTGAGTCTGTATATATTCTATACAAAAATATTAAACTTTCGGTAATATTCTTTGTGCTTCTGCATCTCTTTTTCAAAATTGGCTCTGGCCTCTAAATTGATTTCTTTTTGATTTTTTTCCTTTGTCCTGGATAAGTACCCATGTGTTGACCAGGGAGAAAATTCAAATCCCTGTTTCTGCAATGTATAGGGATTAATAATCGTGAAATCCAACCGATACCTGTGCTGTGTCTGAAGACCGCCATATCGCAATTCTGGGATCAAGAGCGGGATTTCGTATGGCTGCTTGCTGCTTAACACCAACTCGCAATACTTTTTGGCAATCTCCATTTCATAGGGTGATCTCGTTTGTCGAACCATAATATTTTGAAAAAATACCAGGTATTGTTCTATCGTAAAAAACTCTATTCTTTGCGGTGAATGGGGAACGACAAGTCCTGTCTCCAGGACATGTCCGATGGTCCAGTAGTTTGGTTTAAAATGTCGAATTTCACTGACATCGTTTTCCCATTCTCCATTTTTAAAACGAGGGGTGATGAGAAGTCCGTAGCTTGCATTTGTTTGCCCAATCCAAAGTGCTGCTTCTTCCTTTTTAGGGCGTTTTTTTGCCAAGGCATCGCAGTTGCGCCAATATGTGCGCTTTAAAAAAAGAGTCACATATTCTAAGAGTTCCGGATCACTTGTCAGTTGCTGCTGAAACTTATACGCCGCCCTGGATGCCTCTTTTCCCGCATCGACGGTCTTTATGTGGTTTATAAGCCCCTGGAACCAACGGGCGGCAAATTCCTCAGGTGAGCTTATCACGTCATCTGTAACATTAAGATACGTCGTGTGCTTCCCTCCGATTTTTGCGTGGAGGGATAATTGCTGAGATTTGAAGTCATCTGGATTGTCTTTGCTGAAGGCATGGCGCCGCAAGATACTAGGAAGCAGTGCGTCCAGTTGACATGTTAGCTGCGCAATCTGTTCTTTTTTCTGTCGCGCAAACCACTGCTTTCCTGTCATAACAGCCACCCTTTACACATTTTTCTCCCAGAGTATTGCTGTAATTATATCAAGTATTCCTATTTTATGCAACTCAATATTAATCTCATGTGGTTATGACACAGGGGGGGCAAATCCCAAAAATCTTCCATTTTGTATCTCGATTTCAGCTCGTTTGCACTTTCATGCCTCATCTCCGAAGTGAATACAGAAATAGCTGAAAGTCCTGTCATGATAAGGCTTTCAGCTATACCCCCCTATCCGCCAGTCTCATGTAAACTGTTCGAATTGGGTGGGGGCATTCAAAAATCTTGGCGCAGGCGGAATTCACTTCCGCCGGGTATGTGAAGTCCTCGCGGTATTCATAAAAATAACCACACCGAAAGGTGTGGTTATTTTTATGCAAATAACGGTTAAAACCGATATTTCTGCAAAATCGAAAAACGCCGCAGAGCGGCGATCCCAAATCACAACCCAGCGCAGCGGTTGTGATTTGGGAAGGAGGAGCAGCAAAATAAATGCGCTCTGACTTTTTAAAAAAGTCGGAGCAAACGATTTGACGTTTGCTCCGACGTGGTCTGAGTGTCATGAAAGGATCTGTGGAAAATACAGTAATATCAATGGTTTGTAAACGGGAAGCAAGGAGTTTTATCCAATCAAATCATATAATCGGAAATATCCTCCGCCTTTTTCCCTTTTTCTAATGCATCAAACTGCGCCTTGATTTGCTCATTCCGTTTAACATTCATGCCATTAGGAAGATATTTAAGGTCCTCTTCCTTGATGTCGATCTCTGCAATATCGTTTTTCTCACCGTATTGCGGGAAATTGACCAGCCAATAACCGTCTACTTCTTGTTCATAACAGATCCAACCCTGCATTCCTTTGTGTACGCCTTCCCGGGCATAGCTTTCTTTTTCCACAATCACTTCAACACAATCCATCATCTGCATTTTATTCACCTCCGTACGGTGTTGTCAGTCGTATCTCGCCGGTAGACTCAACCATCCAACCTGATATAAACGATACTGTTCCATCGCCATTTCTTCTCGGGATTTCAATTCTGATACTTATTCTTTGACCTGCGAAATTTAACCTTCCCAATTCATAATTTCCAGATACATACTTTTCCCTTGCCTGTCGTTCTATTTCTTTTTGCAGCCAAAATGCATCCACAACTGTATAGCCCCATTCATGAAACAGTTTATCTTTCCCGTGTGGATGTTCACCTCTGGTATTAAACAAATATGGGTCAAATTTGCTGTATGCGCTATGTGCTGCAGCGTTGCTGACAACAATGGTATAAGGAATCGGGTCTAATGTGCAGTGACAGTATGGATGGTGCGGACAAAGCGGAGCTTTTTCCTTCTGAAACCAACAGTCATCCAGCCTCAAGCATTCCTCACAGTGAGTTTTGCCCTCTGAATGGTGCGTCCATTTGACCCAGCTTGGTAGTCCTGCACTCTTTTGTATTGTGCCGAAATATCGCTTATAGTACAACAGTTATTCCCCCTTAAAAGTACAAGAAAATTATTTTTCATAATATAGGGGGAAACAGGCAAAAAGCTGCATGTTTCTGTACAACTTTTTTAGAATAATTTTAGAAATAAAAAATCGGAGTATCCCGGAGGATACTCCGATGGTGCGGGCGGCGGGAGTCGAACCCGCACACCATGAAGGTAACGGAACCTAAATCCGTCGAGTCTGCCAGTTCCACCACGCCCGCATGATAACTCAGTATACTATTCCCGTGCAAAATTGTCAATTGCACTCTGCGGAGCGGGCAGTTATAATAGAGAAGAACGTAAACCGCAAGGGGGAAACCGACCATGAAACGTGCTCCGCGGATTGCCGCGATTCAGGATATCTCCGGCTTCGGCCGCTGCTCCACCACGGTGGTGCTGCCGGTATTGGCCGCCATGGGCGGGGAATGCTGCCCGCTGCTTACCGCCTGCCTCTCCGCCCACACCGCGTTTCCGGCCAGCGAGAAGGCCACCTTTCTGGATCTGACCGGCCAGATGGCGGGGACGGCGGCCCACTGGGCGGAACTGGGGGTGACCTTTGACGCCATCTACAGCGGCTTTCTGGGCTCTGCCGGGCAGATCGGGCTGATAGAGGACTTCTACCGCCAGTTCCGCCGGGAGGGGACGCTGGTGCTGGTGGACCCGGTGATGGGGGATCACGGGAAGCCCTACCGCACCTACACGCCGGAGCTGTGCGGGCGTATGCGGGATCTGGCGGCCCAGGCGGACGTGATCACCCCCAACCTGACCGAGGCGGCGCTGCTGCTGGAGGAGGACTACGCCGATCTGCCCCGGGACGAGGAGGGGCTGCGGGCGTGGCTGGAGCGGCTGAGCCTGGATGGGCGGCGCTCGGTGGTGCTCACCGGGGTGAGCCTCCGGCCGGGCGCCATCGGCGCGGGCTGCTTCGACCGGGCCACAGGGCGCATCCGCTTTGCTATGGCCAGGCAGGAGCCGGCCCAGTTCCCCGGAACCGGCGACCTTTTCGCCAGCGTGGTGCTGGGGGCGATGCTCCAGGGGGAGCCGCTGGAGACAGCGGCCCAGCGGGCGGCGGAGTTTGTCCAGCGGTGCGCAGCCCACACCCTGGCGCTGGGCACCCCGGTTCTGGAGGGGGTCCAGTTCGAGCCGCTGCTGGGAGAGCTGATGCAGAGATAAGGGAATCCCCATGCCGCCGTACTTCGGCGGCATGGGGATTTGTCTATTGGGCGGACTGGTCCAGGCGGGTGAGCAGGCGCTCCAGGTGGACGGCCTGCTCCAGGGTACAGTACTCCACCGGGCGGCCCTCCACCAGATCCAAAAACGCCGCGGCCTGCCGCGCAAAGCGGAGCCCGGGCGGCTCGGCGAGGTGCTCCGAACGCGCCTCCCCCTCCGGGGCGTAGGGACCGTCCGGGGCCTTGGGCCAGTAAGTGAGGACGCCTTCCTCCACACTGGCGCGGAGAAGCCCGCCCTCGCCGGAGATGCACAGGTGGATGCCGTCCAGCCCTACCCGGCTGACGGAGACGCTGCACAGCGCCCCGCCGGCCCCCCGGCCGCAGAACACAAAGGCGTCGTCGTTCTCCACACAGGTGTTTCCCTGACCGTCCGGACGGCGGGTGGGGAGGAAGGTGCCGCCGTAGCCGGCGGCCTCGGCCAGCTCCACGCCCGCTGCATATTGGAGCAGGTCCAGCAGGTGGCTGCCGAAGTCGCCCAGAGCACCGCTGCCGGAGGCGGAGCGGCGCATCCGCCACTCCAGAGGGACCGCGGGATCGGCCAGGCGGGTGCCGCCCTGGCTGGCCTGGGCCAGATAGACCCGCCCCATCCGCTGGCGGAGGAGAGAGCGCAGCCGCTCCACCACGGCGGTATAGCGGTAGACATAGGCCACCATCACCCTGGCGTCCCGCCGGGCCAGCAGCCGCTCCGCCTGCCCCGGCGGGGCGGTCTGGAGCCCCAGGGGTTTTTCCAGAAGCACGGCCTTGCCCCGCTCCACCGCGCGCTCGGTATAGGGCAGGTGGAACTGGTTGGGAGTGCAGAGCACCACTGCGTCCACCACGTCCAGCAGCTCCTCCAGGCGGGTGGTCATCCGTACCCCGTCAAGCCCGTGCCGGACGCACAGCCGCCGGCAGCCCTCCAGGGTGCGGCTGCACACGGCGGCGACGGTACAGCGCCCCTCCTGGGCCAGAAAGCCCTCCACGTGCCGGTCGGCGATGGCCACCGTGGTGCCCGCGCCGACGATTCCAATCCGAATTCCCATACGTCCGCTCCTTTTTTCAGCTTCACTCCATCATAGCACGGAGCGGGACGTTTGCAAAGCGGTTTCAGCGCAGGCGGAACAGGCGGCGCAGGTGGATGCCCTGGGCCTGGAGGGCGGCCAGGTAGAGCACGCCGCCGAACAGCAGGCAGGCCAGGGCGGCGGGGAGAGCTTCCAGGCCGGCGCGGCGGAGCACCTGGAACAGAAGGTTGATCACCAGCCCCATGAGCAGGGCGGAGAGGGCGGGGGCGGTGCACCACTGAAAAATCTGGGCCCGCAGGCCGGTGGCCCGGCGGACGGCCCACCAGTTGAGGAGTACCCCCAGGGCGGCGGAGGCGAGAAAGCCCGCCACATAGCCCTTGAGCCCCACGCCGGGCAGGCCCATGAGGAAGAAGGTACAGCCGAGCTGCACCACGCCGCAGAGGATGGAGTTGCGGGCGGCGGCCCCCGGACGGCCCACGCCGTTGAGGGCGCTGGCGAGGACGGACTGGTAGCAGGACAGGAGCACCCCGACGGACAGGGGGAGAATAGAGCGGCCCACGGTAGGTTCCCGGAACAGGGCGGCGCCCAGGGTGGGGCCCAGCACCACCAGAAAGGCCATGGCGGGGAGGATCAGCACCGAGGTGGCCAGCATGGAGCGGTCCACCCGGTGCTGCACCAGACCCCGCTGCCCCAGGGCGGCGCCTTCAGCCAGCTTGGGCACCAGCACCAGGCCCAGCGCCCCGATGAAAGCGGTGGGCAGGCAGAGCATGGGCAGGGTCATGCCGCACAGCACGCCGAAGGCGCTCATGGCCTCCGAGACCTCCGCCCCCGCGTGGACCAGCCGCTGGGGGATGAGCACAGAGGTGGCCGAGCCCATCAGGTTGCCCAGCAGGCTGGTCAGCCCGATGGGGACGGCGATGGAGGCGATGCGGCGGTTGAGCTGCCGGTGCTCCAGCGGCGCGCCGGTCAGGCCGCCCGCCCGGTTCAGGTGCCGCCGGGCCAGCAGGAGCAGGGTAACGGCGGAGAACAGCTCGCACAGGATCATGCCGGTGACAATCAGCCCCACCGTCCGCTCCGGGTTCTGGGGGAGAAAGACTACCAGCAGCCCCAGCACCGCTCCGGTGCGGATGAACTGTTCACACAGCTCCACCGCCGCCGGCGGACGGATGTTGCCCGTGCCATAGAAGAAGTGCTTGTGCAGGTTTTCCACCCCGGTGAGCAGGATGCAGGGCAGCAGGAGCAGCAGGCCCAGCTGGGTGCGGGCGTCCCCCAGCAGATAGACCGAGATGGGGTCGTAGAGCAGGACCACCACCGCAGCCACCGCCGCAAAGAGGAGGAGAAATACCGCCAGGCAGCGGCGGAGCACCTGGGCGATGGCGGCCCGGTTGCCCCTGGCGTGATACTGGGAGGAGAGGTTGGACACTGCCACCGTGAGACCCACGGCGGTGAGGGCCATGATGACGGAGAACACCGGCATGATGAGCTGGTACAGCCCCATGACCTCCGCGCCGATCAGCCGGGAGAGCAGGATGCGGTACACGAACCCGAGAAATTGGGAGACGATACTGGTGCCCGTGAGGATCAGGGTACCGTAGAGCATAGAGGTACGGTCGAGTTTCAAGGCGCACCCTCCTTTCCCTAAACCCTATTCACCACGGGTTGTCCCCCATACGCGGGAAAATCTTTGACAAAACGGCCGCAAGCGCGTATGATAAATCCATTCATACTTTGTAGTATGGAAGAAAGGGCCAACCGTGGCGGCCAAAGTGATCCATGTGCCCTGATGTTCCCCAGCAGCGCGCCGGCTCTCCTGTTCAAACACTGCGGGAGGGCACCGGGCCCAGCATACCGGGCCTTCCACGTGGGCAATGGATACCGCCCCATGTTCCTGTCCCTGGCCGATCTGCCTGTGCGGGATGTGCTGCCGGGTCTGCGGGGATGAGTGGAGACCGCCCGGCTGGCCTGCCACGAAAAACCGGCCGGTTTGCTGATTATCCTGAGAGATCTGGAGTGACCTTTTCCTGATTTATGCATCCTGACCACAAATTTTGATAAAAAAATAACGCTTTTTTCTTGCATTTCACTTGCCTGTTGGCGTGGAAAGCAGTATACTTATTAGGAAGGTTTGTGTTAAAAAAATAACGATTATAATCGCAGGCTTTGATATTGGATTAAGGAGGCAGAACAAATGGGATTTGTGAAGCTGGAAAAGCAGGGCCATGTGGGCATCGTGACGATCGACCGTCAGGAGGCCCTGAACGCCCTGAACAGCCAGGTTCTGAGCGATCTGGACGCGGTTATCGACCAGGTGGCGGCGGACGATGAGATCTATGTGATGATTCTGACCGGCGCGGGCCGCTCCTTTGTGGCGGGAGCCGACATCGGTGAGATGAAGGGCTTCTCCTCGATCGACGGCAAGAAGTTCGGCGTGCACGGCGGCGGCGTGTTCCTCAAGCTGGAGAACCTGTCCAAGCCCGTGATTGCGGCGGTAAACGGCTTCGCCCTGGGCGGCGGCTGTGAGCTGAGCATGGCCTGCGACATCCGACTGGCCAGCGAAAAGGCCCGGTTCGGCCAGCCCGAGGTGGGCCTGGGCATTACCCCCGGCTTCGGCGGCACCCAGCGGCTGCCCCGCATCGTGGGCGTCAGCAAGGCTATGGAGCTGATTCTGACGGCCAAGACCATCAAGGCCGACGAGGCCAAGGCCATCGGCCTGGTCAGCGAGGTCTACCCCGCCGAGGAGCTGATGGATAAGGCCATGGAGCTGGCCAACGCGATCTGCGCCAACGCCCAGATCGCCGTGTGCGAATCCAAGCGCTGCATCCGCATGGGCATGCAGACCGACATCCACACCGGCTCCGCTTTCGAGGCCGAGGCCTTCGGCGTTACCTGCGGCACCGAGGACAAGAACGAGGGCATGGGCGCGTTCCTGGAGAAGCGGGCTGAGAAGCACTTCCAGAACCGGTAAGCGGTACATATGACGCCTGTCATCGCAAACCTGTCCGACCAGGTATGGAATGTTCTGATCAAACCAATAGAAAAGAGGTTTTTTACTATGAAGAAGATTGTGGTCATCGGCGGCGGTACCATGGGGCTGGACATCGCCCAGGTATTTGCCCGCAACGGCTATGACGTTGTGGTGCGCGACATCAAGGACGAGATCATCCAGGCCAGCGAGGCCCGGCTGAACAAGGGCCTGGATAAGCTGGTGAGCAAGGGCAAGCTGGACGAGGCCAAGAAGGCTGAGATCCTGTCCCACATGAGCTTCACCACCGAGCTGGCCGCCGCTGCCGATGCCGATCTGGTGGTGGAGGCCGCCATCGAGAACCTGGACATCAAGAAGAGCATCTTCGCGGAGCTGGACAGCCTCTGCAAGCCGGAGACCATCCTGGCCTCCAACACGTCCTCCATCTCCATCACCGCCATCGCGGCGGCCACCAAGCGGGCCGACAAGTTCATCGGCATGCACTTCTTTAACCCCGCCACCGTCATGAAGCTGGTGGAGGTCATCCGGGGCGCCCACACCTCCGATGAGACCTACAAGACCATTGCCGAGCTGGCCGCCGCCATCGGCAAGGAGCCCGTTGAAGTCAATGAGGCCCCCGGCTTTGTGGTGAACAAGATTCTGGTTCCCATGATCAACGAGGGCATCGACCTGGTCTACACCGGCGTGGCCAGTGTGGAGGGCGTGGACACCGCCATGAAGCTGGGCGCCAACCACCCCATGGGCCCCCTGGCCCTGGGCGATCTGATCGGCCTGGACGTATGCCTGGCCATCATGGACACCCTGTACGACGAGACCCACGATCCCAAGTACCGCGCCTCCCTGCTGCTGCGCAAGATGGTCCGCGCCGGCAAGCTGGGCCGTAAGACCGGCATCGGCTTCTACGACTACTCCAAAAAGTAAACAGGGCAGACGCAGTTCCCTATGCGAGCAACGACGGGCGGGAGCCCCTGACTCCCGCCCGCCCGTTCTGAAATATAAATCTTAGGAGGAAGGCAACAAATGGATCTGCACCTTTCCAGAGAGCAGGAAATGCTCCGCAAGATGTACCGTGACTTCGCCGAAAATGAAGTCAAGCCCCTGGCCGAGTGGGTGGACGAGAACGAGGCGTTCCCCGAGGAGACCGTCAAGAAGATGGCGAAGCTGGGGATGATGGGCATCTATTTCCCCAAGGAGTACGGCGGCGCCGGCGCGGACGTTCTGTCCTATGTCATGGCCGTCGAGGAGATGAGCAAGGTCTGCGGCACCACCGGCGTTATCATCTCCGCCCACACCTCCCTGTGCTGCGCTCCCATCTATGAGAACGGCACCGAGGAGCAGAAGAAGTATTACCTGCCCAAGCTGTGCTCCGGCGAGTGGATCGGCGCGTTCGGCCTGACCGAGCCCGGCGCCGGCACCGATGCCCAGGGCCAGCAGACCACCGCCGTGCTGGACGAGAAGGGGGAGAACTGGATCCTCAACGGCTCCAAGATCTTCATCACCAACGCCGGCTACGCCAACGTGTTCGTGATCTTTGCCATCACCGGCGTTACCACCGACAAGCGCGGCCGCAAGAAGAAGGAGATCTCCGCCTTCATCGTGGAGCGCACCGACCCCGGCTTCTCCGTGGGCAAGCACGAGAAGAAGATGGGCATCAAGGGCTCCTCCACCTGTGAGCTGATTATGGAGGACTGCATCATCCCCAAGGACCGCCTGCTGGGCAAGCAGGGCAAGGGCTTCGGCATCGCCATGAAGACCCTGGACGGCGGCCGTATCGGTATTGCCTCCCAGGCCCTGGGTCTGGCCGAGGGCGCCATCGAGGAGACCATCAAGTACACCAAGGAGCGCGTCCAGTTCGGCCGGCGCATCTCCCAGTTCCAGAACACCCAGTTCCAGCTGGCTGACATGCACGCCAAGACCGAGGCGGCCAAGTGGCTGGTGTACTCCGCGGCCATGAAGAAGGAGAACCATGAGTCCTACACTGTGGACGCCGCCATGGCCAAGCTGGTGGCGGCTGAGACGGCCAGCGACGTGACCCGCCGCTGCGTGCAGCTGTTCGGCGGCTATGGCTACACCCGTGAGTACCCCATGGAGCGCATGATGCGCGACGCGAAGATCACCGAGATCTACGAGGGTACCTCCGAGGTGCAGCGCATGGTCATCTCCGCCAACCTGGGCGTGAACTAAAGGAACTGGAGGGAAAATTACGATATGAAATGCATCGTTTGTGTCAAGCAGGTACCTGATACCTCCGGCGTGGTGGCGGTGAAGGAAGACGGCACCATGGACCGCGCGGCCATGGCCACCATCACCAACCACGACG
>PPYF01099022.1_pt1 | contig 48910 bp, 55 predicted proteins | sample 1559871 | NCBI WGS metagenome assembly PPYF01 (sample SAMN08240021, study PRJNA423297) | Human gut metagenome, whole genome shotgun sequencing project.
TGGCGGAGTGGACGGGACTCGAACCCGCGACCCCCGGCGTGACAGGCCGGTATTCTAACCAACTGAACTACCACTCCTTGGTGGATGCTGAGAGTCTCGAACTCCCGACTATTCATCGGAGCTCTCAAGCAACGTGGGTAGATTATACACATAAATTCTATCCGTGCAATGAGTATCGAAAAACGTGGCAACAAGTATCGAGTAACCCTCACTATACAAGGCAAGTTCCACAGGGGGACATTCGATACACTCAAGGAAGCGAAAGCCTTTAGTCTCAATCCTTCAGGCTATTTTGAAGATGATGGAAACATCAACTTTAAGCAACTGCTTGATCTGTACGCAGATCAGGTAGCGAAGTATCACAAGGGTGCGAAGCAGGACATTCTCCGAGTGAAAAAGATACAAAGAGATGTTCGTATCTCCTCCGTCAAAATCTCTCAACTGAAGGTTAAAGACTTCGACGACTACTTCTGTAGGCGTCTTAAGGTAAAGACAAATAGGAATACAACTGTGTGCGAATGCACACTCAAGAAAGAACGAGCCATAATGCACTCGGCTTTGCAGTTTGCAATTCGCAAAGGTTACATTGAATCCAATCCCATGACTGGTGTTATGAAATTAAGAAGCCTCCCTCCTAGGGAAAGGATTGCCTCCGATCAAGAGATCGCTATGCTCTGTCAAGAAGCAGGTTGGTATGCAAGAGATATGCCTAAGTCTGTTACGCAAAGAGTCGTAGCAGCATTTGTCTTTTCAACATTAACAGGAATGAGGCTGGGAGAAATCTGTGAGCTTGAAAGATCATGGATTAGTCACAAGTCAATCTCACTTCCGGCCGAAGCCACTAAGACAAATCGCAGAAGAGATGTCGCATTATCATCTGAAGCACGGAGGTTGTTGAGCTTACTTCTTCCGTTAGGCTACCCAAAGGTGTTCGGATTACATAGAGGTTCAGTCACTACTATATTTAGAAGACTTAGAGATAAGCTGGGATTCACAATAAAGAAAGACAGCCACGGCAACGTAATACAAGAAGCCCTCCGTTTCCATGACGGAAGGGCAACGTTCTGTACTCATGCCGCTCAGAAGCTACCGCCGTTGGCATTAGCTCGACAGCTAGGGCATACAGATATAAAGATGACTATGCGGTACTACCGTGAATCGGCAGACCGCATAGCAGACCTGTTAGATTAGTTCTCCTCTAAGGGAACCAAGTAGTCTTTCAATTCACGTCCGAGAGATCGGAATCCACCGACGACAGGGATGCGGCTTTCAAGAACACTGAAGGCCCTTCTCTCATCCTTGTTGCTCGGACGTTCACTCTTAATACCGAGACCTTCCGCCGTCATGTTGTAGCCAGTCTTAGCAACATGGTAAGCATCCATGACCGTACCGAATGACGGGCCAAAGAGCTGCTTCGCAACGTTGAGTTCACCGTAAGCTCCGTCCTGTGTGGATTCAGTAAGGTTGAATGCAAAGTCACCGATGACACCCAAGGCACCAAGACCCATCAGACCTGAGGCATACCAACCGATAATAGAATCAACCTGTGTACCTTCGAGGTTATCCGCCCAAGATTCCCAACCAAGCTGACGGCAGATTTCAGAAGCGAGTCTCTGCTTGACACTATGCATATCTGCAAAGGACTGATCGTCATCTTCGTAGTCAATGTTGCGACCTGAGATCACATCACGTAATGCCTGACCACCGGCGCCCATTCCGACACCAAGTGTCGCAAGGAGAACTAACGGTTTGATGTTGGCACCGTTCTTGAGACGAGCGGAATCTAAAGCCCACTTAGTCAGACGACCTAACATCAACGGGTAAGACTTGAACTGGAACACCAGTCTTCCGAATCCTGACTGTGCCCAAGCTGGAATATCTGCACGGTTGGGAGCAAAGGCAGATTGATTGACGAACTTCACAACAGCTCTTGCAACCTTCTCGTTCATGCTTTCAAGACTCGGGTCTGTCTTACAGGCTTCGATCAAGTCTGCGTAGTTCGTTAAAGCTCTGCCGTTAATGAACTCAGGGTCATTCAGACCAAGCGTTCTCAGCCAGTACATAGCCTTACGATAAGTCAGACTGTTCTGATTGCCGGAAGCAATCGCTTCACGAGCCTGTCTCTGGAAACACTTAATCGCTTCAAAGCCAACGTTGGCAGACATCTGTCGAGAGAATGCTGTCCACTGAGTAAGACCTGTGGCCTTAAAGAAGGCGTTGTTCATCCCCTGAATACGACCGTTGTTATTATTGAGGAAGTTATTCATACGGTCAGTTTCAAACTGGACACCGAGAGAACGAATGGCATCACGTTCTGCCTGATCTCCTCCTGCCATCTGCTTCATGGTTGCCTTGATACCTTTAAGGAACGGCATCACTTCACCTGAACGAACACCGATCAAACCAACGTCGGACAAGGATGCAATCGTTGCCATTGAAAGCATGGTCATGTTGTTCAGAGATGTCATCCAACCGATAGCAGCCATGTCGTCTTTGGGAGCTCCTCTCATACCTGTAAGAAGGTCAGACGCCTGTACTAAATACTTAGCGTGTTTCTGAGGAATCTTCGCATCAGGGCCGACAGATAAACCGAAGTCCTTAATGCCGTTGACAAGGCAGTTCATTTCACGCTGGAAGTGAACAAGCCCTGCTCCTCTGTTTGCGGCATACAACTGAACGAGCGTGTTCACAATGTTGTCAACCGAAACTCCATCGTTCAGTGCTCTTTCAATAGACTCTGCAATCTTCTTTGCTTCCTCAGGATTGGTTGTTAAAGGCCCGAAGAGATTTACTTCCAATGCGGAATTTAATCTAGCGTTGTCTCCGCTTTGGAAGATTCGTTTCTGTGCTTCTTGACTGTGCATCAGAACGTTAGCAGCTCCGTCAAGACCACCGGCTTGTACGGAGAAGTAAGCAGCTCTTCCGTGTCCTTCAACACCCCAACGTTTGGTTCGTTCAATCAGCGTACCTGCATGGTCAATGTAGTCACGAGCCAATGCTTCAAGGTTGTTGTCGAACATATCGGTCAGACCAAACTCTTTCCACTGCTCGGGCTTAATGTTCAGTACACGAGCGTACAAACCTTCACCACTCTTACGAGCAAATTTCGGGTCGGTTCCCGAGAATCCTGAGAACTCAAAGTCGTTGGCAATGTGGGAGTACAGACTTTCCGCAACATTCACTGCATCACGCTGAGACTTTCCTTCGCTCACGAAGAACTTAGTCATACCTTCCATAAACTTGTCATGGTTGTTTGTGACCCAATCCTTATTGAATCTCTGCGGCAGGTAATGGAGAATGCCGTTCATGCCACGGTAATCGTTGACCTGAATACCGAGATCAACCATCTCCTTACGGATAGCCTCAAACTGGTTGGTCAGTTCTGTGACAGCATTTCTCTGAACCTCGTTAAGGTTGTCCCACTTCTTTTGCCAGTTATCGTTTGTAGCTGTGCGCATAAAGTCAATCACACCACGTTCATTCTCGGTAACGATACCAAGGTGGTTGTTGGTGAGAAGGCTTCGCTTCATATCTTCAAAGTCGTTGCCGATCTGATTGCGAAGGTTTGATCTACCCTTTACCTCACTTCCTCTCAGCTCACGCAAAGCAGTCTGAAGTTTGTCGTAGTGCTGACCAATAAAGCGAGACTTATCTTCGTAGAAGAATCGTCCTGTATCAGCCAAGAAGTTTGCACCTAAATCCTTACAACGCTTAGTATTAGACGAAAGAACAACAGACAGACCGTTGTCCATAGAGGTCAGAGCTTTCTTGAAGGAGGAGTCCTTCCACCAATTACGAATGCGTGTGGGAATTAAACCTGCTGTAACCTCAGCTTGGGCAGGAGTACATCCCTTACCCAAAGCGGCGATACGAACAGCGGCAGAAGATGCGTTCTGTGCATAGCCGTTATCAATAGCCGTATCCATCGCTCCTGTAATTGGGGTGTAGGCTTTGACTGTTGTAGGTTCAGGAGCAAGGTTGCTGTAAACAGTCTGTACCACATCACCGACAGGAACCTTCTTGCCGTCAATGGTAAAGAATGCACCTTCAGTTCCTTTCTCAAAGTCAATGTCTGCAAAGGCTTTCTTAAGATCGTCAGTCTTCAGGAACTCTCTCATACCGTCAAGGATGTTCTCAGGAAGATTGAGAAGTCTTGCTTTGTAAGAATCACGGCTAACTCTTGGAGTAGCTCCAACATCAAAGATGTATTTAATTCCATCTTCCAACACATCCATACTCATGCTGTCGCTTAAGGATAGATAGAGATTGGCGGATAGCAACTGGTTCACATCAGACTTCGCTCCCTGAGTAAGGTACAAGCCGATTGACTTGAGCTTAGTTGTCGCATCTGTGTAAAAGTCAGCATCAGCTTTTCTGCCGTTCGGATTCGCAATAAAACTAGCAGAGGCATCTACCACTTTATCAGGGTCAATAAACTCAGGAAGCTCAATGTCTAATAGGTTTGCAATGTCTCTGACTGTTAGATCATCCCTGCCTAAGAACTCACTGTAGCGGAACAGCATTCTACGAACGGCGTCTCTAACCTCAGGCTTTTCTGATGTAAGAATAGAATCGAGAACTGCTTTAATCTTCGGAGGCGCAAGATTCGGAATGCCGTCTGTTTCACCTAACAGAGCCTTGGCATCAACGCTTTCTTTGACGACGTTTACCTCAGGAGTCTTCGGGCCACTTGGCTTAGACGGAGGAGTGAACTTCTCTCCCTTAGGTGCAACACTCGGACGGTGACGTTCGTTAGGAGCAAGAGCATAACCGTTGTTCTTCATCGTTGTGATAACAGAATCTTCTGCGTCAACAATGATGTCGTAAAGTCTGCCTAATGTTTTCTGAACAGCAGTACTGTTTCCTCTCGGCGCTCCCACTTCTGTTTTATTAACAAGCTCCGCTTGTGCTGTACCTTTAAGTTCTTCGAGACGGGTTTCATAGAAGTCCATGAAGTCCATCATCTCTTCACGAGGAATATTCCCTGCTTCAAAAGCGGCAGACAGTTCGTTGTCCGAGTGAACTTCAGGAAGGTTGTTTTCCCTCAGCCACTTATTAGCTTCGCCCAATGTTTCCTTTTCTGCCTGTTCGTTGATCTCAGCTAAACGTTCAGGGGACAAGGAACGAGTGTCAGCATCAGGAGACTGAGTATTGGTTGCACGGTATCCTGCATCTTCTCCGACATCATCAAACAGAAGATCGTCGGAATACAAAGCATCACCTCGTTCTGCCTTATCCAATACGTCATCAATAACAGAACCTTCAGCCAATCTCTTTGCTTCTTCGTCTGAGTAGCCAAGGCTCTTGTACCGATCTTGATAAACCTCAAGAACTGTGCCGAACTGTCGGTTATCTTTCTTGCCTTTAATAAATAAGTTATTAGTCTTCAGCTTACTTTCAATGAGCTTATTACCTTCAGCATCAGAGATTTGTTCGGCGTAGCCGATAATCTTTCCTCTGATTTTTGCGATGTACTCAGAACCAATCTCAGTACGTGAGCCGTGAATCACTCCCTTAAGATATCCGGCAACACTCTTCATTGCTTCGGCTCGATCAAGCAAAGACATAGACGGGTCGAACATAGCTCTGAATGCATCAGCTCTAACCTTCTCAAGGTTGTTCATAATGTTCAAACCATGAACGCCTTTGTTGGTCTTTGAATCAAGCGTAGAAACTGCGACTCGTTCTTTAGCGGTTAAGTCGTACAGGACACCTGCTTCATAACGATTGGAGTTGTACTCACTTGGGAGAATCTTTTCAAAGAGTTCAATGTTCTCAGGCGAGATGTCGTTTCTCATGCCTTGAATCCAAGACATCAAATCTTTGAACTTAGATACCAACATATCCCAGAAGGAATCGTTTGCTTGAGCAGCCTGTTTGGTTAAACGGTCTCCGTAATAACCTGTTCCTTCGTATGCGAAAAGCTCAGCTACATCTAAAGAACCGTCGGCCTTAAACACAGCTTCTTTACTTCCGCCGATCTTCACTGCTAACTTGGTATTAACCGTCCCGTCCTCGTTGAAATACTTCTTGGCACAAGTTTCAAGGAACTGAATCTTTTCATCAGGCGTAAGCAGATTGTTGAAGCCCCAGTGCAGAAGCTCGTGTGATACAGCAGGAGACCATTGAACCCCATCGGTTCCGTTAGGTACAAGAATCTTATCTGCTCTCTTACCGTTCTTGTTGATCTTTCCGTTCTGCTCGTAACCAAATCCTGAGACTGTTTCGTCTGTACCTTTGAAGATGTAGGGTGAGGAGTTGGCTGCTAAGTCTTTGTCCAACTGTTGCAATGCTCTCAAGGCAGAAATCTTCTCGGACGGATTGAGTCCTTTCATTCTTACCATAAGACCACGAGCAGAGTTGATGCGGCTTGAATTATCTCTGCGATAACCGTAAGGGAGCTTCTCGTTAATTAGTCTTGCCATTGAAGAGAGTTTTGCAACTTCCTTCTCAAAGGCATCACGAGTCATACCCGGTGCAATCGAGAGCTGCTGTGCTCGTTGTTCAAACGAATTGATAAAATCGAGGCCGTTGATCTCTTCTCCGTTTTCTCCGGTAAAGAAGACGGACTTCAGCTCCTTCTCCTCTAACGGATAATCCATAGCCTTCAAGTGAATCAATGGGTCATCGTTGCCGATTGAATCTTTAATCTCAACAACTCTTCCGTCGAGTTTTGTTTGAGCTTTTTTCTCTGCGATAACCGCAGGGTCGGTCTTTCCTCTTTTGTTGTTCGTTAGGTAGAAAGCATTCTGAGCACACCAATCAGCATCAGCTCCTTTACGCTTTCCGCCACGAAGAGGACAACCCATGATCGTTACATTGCCGAGGTCGATCTGTTTCTGATAATTACCCAAGGCTGTTCTCATGGAAGCATTAGGGTTGGCCTTGTTTATATAGATATGTTTCCACGCCACAGAACCATCAGCTCGTTTTACACGGGCAGTAATGAACTGATCGTCTGTAACTAAAGCATAGTAGTCAGTGATCGGACGGTCTAAGTCCTCAGACGTAAACGTGGAAGCAGAGTCGGCGATAGACTTCTCTGTCTCAGCAGATTTCACCGCTTCTCTCTCGACGATCTCGTCAACAGCATCAGCCCTAACTTCCTCAATAATTTCATCGGCAGTCACAGGAGCTTTAGTTTCTGTCTCCTTTGTAACCCTCGGCTTTGCTTCTTGTGCTTTTTCTTTTTCCGCCTTACGTAAAATCTTTTGGAAGTTTTTGCGTCCCATCAGCTTCTCAAGGTTCTCTGCGGGGGTGAGTGTGTTACCTGCCTGATTGGTGACAACAATTCTTCCTGATTCGTCTTTAATAAAAGTACCGTACTCTTTACCAAAGATAAGAAGTTTGCCAGTCTTTTCGTCAAGGACAACATCTTTAGCTTCGACAGAAGGTGTTGTCTTGCTAAAGTCAACGGCGTCCTTAGCACCTTTGGTTTTCTTCTCGATCACAACATCATGCTGTTCCTTCAGCATTCGGTTCATACCTTCGATGATTCGAGAAAGAATCTGCTTGTCCGCTCCAGTAAGTTTCTCTTTATCAGCGTAAGCAGTGATAACTGCTTTCAGCTTTTCACGTTCTCTAGCGTGTTCAAACTCGTCACGTGCAACTTCTTTCAGGATTGCTTTATCAGAATCTGTGAACTTGGTATTCCAAAACTTTCTACCGATCTCTTCAAAAGCCTGTTCGTCAAGGTCTTCCGTTCCGTCAATCATGTTCTTAACGAGACGGTCGAGGATTTGTTTCTCACGCATATTCATAATGCGGTCAAACATTCCTTCCAAGATCAAGCCTTCAGCTTCTTTCTCTGTCAATCCTTTTGCACCTAAGGATTTAAATCCTTCCGGATTTAATTTCTGAGCAATAGCTGCAATCTCCTTACCGGCCTTCCTTCCGGAAGCGGTAGCGAGAGCATTGGCTTTAACCTGATCAAAGTTTTTACGAAGGTTGTAACGAGACGAGCTTGTATTTAGGTTGACGTTCTTATATCGAGTTTCGTAAACAGCTTTACCCTTCTCGTCAACTACGCCCTTCTTTTTCTCGACCTTAACCAAGTTGCCTTTTTCATCATAGACAGGCTTACCGCCTTCTTCTTTCTGATGCGGAGCAAGGTTGGCAGGTTCCTGATACTTATTAAAGAAGTCGTCCAACTTCGACTGAATGTAATCTTCCGACTGTACATAGCGATAGCGTTCTTCAGCGGAACCAATAGCAGACATTGCATCCTGCATGGTGTCAAACTTCTGACCCTTTAATGCTTCAACACTGTCGAATGCTTTCTGAATATCGGCGGCAACTGAGTTCTTGACACCTTCATATTCAGCTCGATTAGCTAAGTAACCCTGGACCCTGGACTGAATCAGACGAACCTTAATGGAGTTCTGAGCTTCTTCAGATAGCTTCTTGAATTGAGCGTTATGTTCACAGCTCCTTGCTACCCGCTTGGCTAATGTCTCCGCCTTGGCTTTAACCTTCTCGTCTACGTTATCAGGAAGCCATTTAGCCGCTTCAAGAACAGGGTCAATACGGCCTTTTCTTGCGCCTTTGAGAGGCACCAAGCCTTTGTTGATGGCAGAAGTTAAGACGGAATCAAAACTCTCACCATCGGCTTCGTTGAGCGCTTTAGCGTGTATATCTGCAACGACGTTATCCAGTCGTTTAGCAAGGCGTACTGCATCCTTATCATCTCCGAACAACGGCAGGAACTTCTTAAAGAGAACAAGGTTCTCACTGCCTACAACATCGTTGATAGACGAAAGGATTGAGCAGTCTGCAAGTCTCTGGGCATTCTCTTTAATTACCGTTCTAGCAGTAGCCATATCGGTGACGCCTTCGATCAACGGCTGAAGTCTTTCAGGAACGGTGCCTTTGAAATCTTCTAAGGACATTCCATCCTGAATCAAGCCAGTGACTTCTGCTTCCTTAGATGCGAAGACTTCACGAGTCTTGGATACGCTTTGGCTCAAACGTTGGACTGTTTCGTCTTTGTCAGCCTTGGTCATCTCCTGTTCCTTATGAAGTTCGTCACGTTTCTTCTGAGCGTCACGAGAGATTTGTTCGTGAGTTCTCTTTGGTTTAGCAGGTTCGGCAGGACTTGCGGTCGCAGTTGTAGCATCAGGCGTTGCTGTCTGAGCCGCTTCTTTTTCTTTGAGCTGTTTAATCAGTTCAACCGCTTCAGCATATTTTCCTTCGAGCTCAGTAATATTGTTCGTGTAACTCTGCTTGGCCGCTTTTAATGCGGTACTAATCTCCTCAGCGGGAAGACCTGACTGCTGGGAAAGATTTGCCACCAACTGATTGAACTTACCTTCGTCTTCAGGAATGGACTTAAGAGCATCTAAGAAATTCTTGGCAACCTGAGACGGTGTACCGTCAGGCTTCACAGAAGACTGAGACATCTGTGTAATGGTAGATGCCTGTTCCTTAGGCATACCTGCGATTACATCTTCGAGTGTAGGCTGTAGTCCTTTCACTTCGTCAGGTGTCATGGAGGCTAAAGCGGATTCTGTAGGATTATCTTGAGCATCCTCTTTCAACTCTTCAATAATCTTAGATGCAGATTTTCCAGTGTTGTTATCCTGAATCGCCTTATCTGCTTTCTTACGAGCCGCTTTACGGTCGGGCTGAGATTGAGCTGTAGCAGTACCCTTTGTGTCCTTAGGTTGAGCGATAGGCGTTTGAGGTTGAAGCTCTTCTCCTTGGCGTAAACCAACGTCAGGAAAGACACGTTTGTTCTCAGCAATAATCGCATTCTTAACGTTATCGTCCAGGTTCTTGGCGAAGTCCATGAACGTTGCGTCATCTAAGAGACTATAGACGGAATCTCTTTCGCCTAACTTATTGTCGTTTAGGTACTTGCCAATACTGCGTAAGGCAGACCACTTAGCCTTCACTCTCGCAAGGTTAGCTCGTGCATCATCACCTCCGCCTACCAACGATTTCTCGGCATCAACCACAGCTTTCTCTGCCGAGTTGAAGTCAAGAAGGTTGTCCAACATATCAGCCACAGCTCTGAGTTTTTCAGGAGAATGTCCGGAAGTAGACGGAAATGTATCAAGCTCGTTAGCTTCTTGTCTAAGCTGAATAGAAAGATCAGAACAGAGATCGTTGACACCCTGTCGCTGTTCTTCTGTCAGGGGAATGCGGTACTTATCGTAGAGTTTCTTTTCAGCTTCAAGCTGTTGTCTCTGAAGGATTTCGTCTTGAGACGGCTTTTCTTTTTCCTCAATCTCTTTAAGGCGTTGTTCGATAGCTTCACGGTAAGTACGAGGGCCGTCATCACCGATGGTAGCCATGATCTTCTGACCGTCACGGGTATCCTGGACAAGTTCTTTACCAAGGCGACGACCTTCTCCGAATCGAGAAGTAACGTAACCTAAAGCTCCGCCGATACCACCAGCCATTAAAGCACCGCCACCTGCGGACGTTAGGTAGTCAGTGAAGTTACCTTCGGACAATCCGATGTTCTCATTCTTGTATTCCTCAGCGGCTCCGCCTACTCCGCCTAAAACGCCATTGACTGCGAACTCTGCCTTAGCCGTGTTCCAGCCATACTCCTTAGCAACCTGTTTAACCAAGGCGTCTTTACCTTCTTTAGTTGCAGTCTGCTTAAGAAGTTGTTTGGCTCCTTCTTTCGTGAGCTGTTGAGTTCCTTTGAGCAATGCGCCTTTACCGAACAAGGCCAAGGCTCCGCCTGTAATTGCACCAAGAGTACCGCCGACAACGGTACCAACGCCAGGAGCCGCAGCAGTACCAGCCGCGGCACCCATCTTTGCACCAAGCCAAGATGATGCGGCAGTCGATGCGATGTTAATCCCAAGGTCAACACCATCTTCACCAATAAGGCCACCAGCTAAACCGTAGCCTAAGGCTTGAGCCGCTCCGCCTACTCCGTCACTACCAGTCAAACGGTTGGAAGCTGTGTCGTACATACGCTGAAGGAAGTTCTTCTGCTGTCTTTCTTCTTCTGAATAGTTCTTTGATTCAACAGCTTCTTTGACTTCTCCCCAAATGGAATTTGATTTAAATGTATAGTCATTCAAGAAGCCAGTCTTTGCCTTCTCAATGTCCCCTCCGTACTTGGTTCCTTTAGGGTCAACTAATCGTAAGAACAAATCTGTTTGTTCTTTATCTTTCCCAAGGCTGTTGAAGTCGGCATCAGAAAAATAGTAATTGTCTTTATGGATGTCTTTATATCCATCCACATAGCTTGAAAGATTGTCTCGAATAGACACGAAAAACTCCAGTTTGGTTTCCAATGTTTTGCAAATCTTGGGCCAAACTGGAGTAATAACGTGGGATTCTGTTACTTCCAGCCGAAGGGTTTGTACTCCTGTTCGTTGCTGGGTTTCCACGTATTCTCAGGATAGATACCTTCGATAGACGAAGAGTAGTTCGCAGTGCCGATGTTACTTGCGCCGTACCAATCCCACCACGGTCTGTCAGGCGGAACACCTCCGTTTGCTACATAGCGGTCATAATATTCATCTTTAATTACATGACCAATGTACTGACCGAACCGCTTCTCTTTTCTGTCTCGTTCTCCCAGAGCTAAAGAGAACTGCTGACCGCTGGAAATGTAGCTCAAGAAATCGTCACTGGTGTTCTGCATGGCGCTGATTGCTCGATAGATATAAGCCTTCTCAGCTCCCGTGATGTAACCATTACCACGAGCATCCTTAATCATGTTGTTAAGGATTTCCTCGACACTCCAATTGGGATGATTTCTCTTCAGACCAAGATATTGTTTTCTAGCCGCAGTTCCGGACTTGTATTGCAAGTAGGCACCAACCATATCACCGTTGGCCTGTTCGTAACATTCACGCATCAACTGAGCACTCTTGTCTAAGTTCTGCGCAGTGTTAAGACGGTTATGCGCTAAGTCTCCGAATCGAGTTCTACCCTTAGCTGTGGTAGTCGTCATCTGAGCAACGCCCATAGCAGTAGAGTTTTGATTCAGCGGAGTTTCGTCACTATAGGTTTGTTCACCTGCGATGATTCCTCTCATAGCACCCGTAGGCAAACCGTTCATGTACTCAGCTTCAGACGCCAATCTTCCAACAAGTTCATTATTGTAATGGAATTGTGCCCAATGCTTGTTGTCTTTCACCTTCATTGCTTCAACATAGAAGGGAGAAGGTTTGTGTTTTCTGAACGAACCACTAGGGTCTAAGTCCTTCTTACGTTGGTAGTCGTAAGCGGCTTGAGACTCAGGAGTAACAACACCTTTGCGAAGTTGTCTCTGTCCTTCTTGAAGTGCATCCTGGAAGGCTCTCCATGTATCAGGAATAGACATTTGACTTTGACGAAGGAGCCTTTCAGCAATGCTCGGCTGTCTATGCACATCAATGATGCTTTGATCGACGGGAGACTGACCGTACATCTGAGATTGAGAAGCAACTGTTTGTCCTGTTCCTCTTGTAGGCGTTCCTCCGAAAGACTGAGCTCCACCTTGTACGGAAGTTGGCTGTTTATAGAAGTTTGTTCCGCCCGTTACAACGTTAGTTCCACCGATGTTCGTCGTTCCGTTGTTCGTTCCCAGCGGCATATATCCGTCGTAGTACGTTGCTCCCCCTTGGTTCGCACTGCCGAGATATGCCGCTCTATACCGCTCTGCCTCAGAAAGGTTGGCAGGAATGTCCATCACAGGGGTTGTAATCTTCTGAGCTTTGGCAAGGATGGTCTTTATCTGATCAGGGGAGAATCCAGCCTGAGTCAACATCTGAGTAGCGACCTGATTTTCCAACGTTCCCAATTCTTGAGCAGAATAGTTGTGTGGCGTACCGTAAGAAATAATTCCACGCCATTCACCGATGTCTCGGGAAATCAGTTCGGCAGCTTTATTCAACTGAAAATCATCGGAGAGACCGACTCCCTTACGTTTATCGGAAGCGGTTTTAAGACCTCCGAGTATCCGTGTTTCTAACGGCATACGAATACGAGCGATCTGCTTATAGTCGTAACCTTTATCTGCTGTCCAAAAGTCCTTGGATTTATTCTTAGCTAAGAGTTCTCGTTGTTCAATCGAGTCTAACTCAGCTTGAGTAAAGACAGTTCCGTTTTTAAGACCTTCTTGAATTGCTTGATGGACTTCTGAAATATCTTCTGCGTTGTCGATCTTCTCTTTGATCTCAGCGTCGTGAATGTCGTAGTCCCACTTGGCATCAATCTTGCTTTCGGCTAACGCTTTCTTCGTAAGGTTTTTCTCTCCTTTATAGAGTTCCTTTTCTTTTTCCTTGTTCTTAGACCTAGCTATAGCATCAGACTTTTGTCTTGCTTCTAGTGCGGCCTGTGCCGCTCTTATCTTATCCTCTTCAGCGGCTTTAAGTTCGGCATACTTTTGATTGATATTATGAGTATTTTTTGCAATATCTTCCGCAGAAGACTGATGCAACTGTCCTTTGAAATTGACTGATCTGCCTTCGATCTTTTTAAGAGTGTTCTCAATAAATTGAGCGTTATTCTTTAGGGCTTCAGGAGCCTGAGCAGAAACCATTTTGCGAATGGTTTCCTTGTCGGTAACGTTAGCTAATGTGGGGGCTAAGTTTGTAGCAATATTATTTGATGCCGCTTCAACGTTGGCGTTGTACTTGTTATCAATCGCCGCCAATACAGCGGGAGGTGCTCCCTTGTACTGTTTTTTCAGTTCGTCAAACTGGTCTTCATCAACAGAGTCCCCAATAAGTGTGTTGAGGTTCTTAGAAGTATCCTCAAGATATTCCTGTGTAGCCGAGGCGGTATAGTCGTTGACCTCTTCAGGGCTCCATCCTTCGTATCTTGTGGAGACTCGCTTTTTCAGGGCGTCCTCGTTACTTCCGTATTGACCAACGAGAGTCTTCAAGTCCTCTCGGATTCTCTTGGCGTTCTCTAGTTTCATCTGAAGATTTTTAGCCTGAATCTCTTTCTTCTTTTGTTCGCCTTGAGCAATCGCCGACTCCATCATCTGCTGTGCCGCATACGGGTCAAACCCGTATGAAGCGTCTAAGCCAAAGCCACTTGCCTGTCCGAGGAAATTGTTAAGCGAATTTTGATTAGGAACAATCCCGTTGTCTGTCAAGGTCTGCACATAGTCCTTGAACAACTGGAGTCCTTCGGCTCGTTTGGAAGCTCTGCGGTCTGTCTCAGCGTCCCAGCCTCCTCCGAAGTGATAACCTCCTGCGGCTCCATTGAATATTCCAGTAGGAACACCGCTGTAACTGTCAGAGAATTTATATTTAGTGTCGTTTACGTCTGCCATGTCTACTCCTACGACCACAGTCCGCTAAACCAATTGGTTAGTGAATCCCAACCGCTAGAAATGGAGTCGCCGATTCCCGACCAAAAACCTCCGCTCTCAGAGGCGTTAATGATTTCTTCAATTGGGTCACCACCAGCATTCATCAACCATTTCGCCGCTTCTTCTAAGGATGTTCCCGTTTGTGATGCAGTTTTTTCAACCAATGCATTCCAAGAATCAGCCGCAGCATTAGCTCCTGCGTAGTTGATTCCATCGAAAAGTCCGGAAAGACCTGATGCTTTACCTGCAAGTCCAAGTGCCTGAAGTAAACCGCCTCCTGTACCTGAAGACAAGTCTGCCGTTGTCTTATTTAAGGCTTGACCTAATCCATTGATTGCTTGGCCGTATGCTCCTGCGAATCCACTAGCTAGGTTAGTAGCGGCGTTTATGTTGTTGGAGTTCAGACCAACTAGAGCGTTGAGGATGTTGCCTTGATTCTGCAAACCAATGCCATAGGTATTAGCCAACCAACCACGTTCAAGGTCAGCCGCCTTATCCCCGTACCACAAAGCTCCGATTTCATTCTGAGAGTTACGGAGTTGGTTTGTCGCATCGTTTGTAGACGTAGAGATTGTCGGAGACAACGCACTGACCGCTTCAGCAATCGCCGCATTACGCTGATCTGTCTGCAACTTAGAAAGGTTGGAGACGTAGCTGAGAGCATCGCTGTAAGCCTGGCTATCAATATTGGCAAGGTCTGCCATGTACTTACGGGCATTCTCTGCCTGAGCTTCCTGCTGTACCGTAGATGTTCCGACACCGTTTGCACGGTTAGCCGCATACGTTCTTGAGTCTGTCAAGGCCGCAGCTCGATCAGCCAACTGTGTACGAGCATTCGCAAACTTGCGATAGGTTCCATACACATCATCTTCGTTGTAGAACTTAGCCTTACCGAGGTCGTTGTATACGCCGCTGATTTGATCTGCCGCATTCAACGCTTTTGCGAATGCGTTATTGACGTTCTGAGAACCTTGAGTTGCGGTTTGGTAATACGGTGTTGACTGCCAATCGTCTCCGTTCCGAGTCGGAACTTTAATCTTTTCCTTAAGAGCCTCGTAGAGTTTGTCATTTCCATCGGCCGTCTTGTCGTAAAGATTCTGAAGAGAGTTGGCTAAGTTCTGCCCGTTATTAACAAGAGAACCAGCCGTACCACTCCACTGGTTAAATAAATCGTTGAATTTACCTGAGTCTCTGTATCCTCGATAAACTCTAAAGCCATCTGCTCCCAGCCCTGCGAGAGAGCTTAGTAAGTTGTTTGTATCTGCCATACCTGTCTGTCCTATATTTCCTAATCCGCCTAAGAGAGCTGTACCTCCAAGCACTCCGAGCAGTGTCTTTTCTGCTGTTTCTTGTTTGTCCTGAACATCTTTGGATATTGAGTTGCCAAGGTTTGTGCTTCCTCCGTTGCCGAGAGAAGTGTTGGTCTGATACTTCTCAAGAGCTTCCTTTAGCTGTTGCCATTGATCGTTCTTTTGATTAACAGTGTCTTCTGTGAACAAACCCATTCGAGTCAGAGTCTCAGCGTAGTCAGCCAACTTCTTGGTTTGATCTTCCGACAACGATGGGTAGAGCGTCTTAGCGTTATTAACGTATTGATTGATTAACGCATTTTCAGCATCAGTCAACGGTCTTGTACCTGCTGTTTTACCGTTCTCAACCTTCCATTGATTAACGATTCCTGCAAGGTTTCCAGGGTCACTTTCTGTCTTAACCATGTTCAGCACAAGATCGGGGAGAGCGTTCTTAGTTATTCCTTTAATGGCAGAGCCACCAATTGTGGCGCCGATATTTCCTGCCATGTTTGCTCCGCCCATGTATCCGCCAAGAGCACCCATACCTGCGTCAAGGAGTTTGTTATTGCCTTCAGAAGTTAACAATCCTGAAGCAGTACCTACTGCTGCTCCAGCCCAAGGGCCTCCAAAGTAGGAAGCAATACCCGTTGCAATGGCAGAGCCAAAAGACTTTAGAGCATGACCAAGGCCACTGCTCGTATCCCAATAGACAACCTTACCTTCATGAGGAACGTAAGCATTTAAAGATTCATCCCACTTGTAATAGACCTGGGTTCCTTCTTTCTTTCCGGTCTTAATTTGAACTACAGGCGTTGTGTTATTAACGTCATACTTCTGCTCTTTTAACCACTGTGTGTAAGCCCTTCCTTCAAGATCGGTTTTTCCTTCCGGAGTTAGATACCAAGTACCGTTCTCGTCCCTGTAGTCCTTATATTCATCAGGGTGAGCATCAGCCCAAGCGTTGAAGTCAAAGTCTTTCTTTTTGTCGCCATAGTTGCCTTGCATCCAATAGAGCATATTTTTATCGCTATTGATGCCGACGTAATCACGGAAGGAACCGTTGTACTGCGAGTCTTGCCAAGTGGCTTGATAGTCGTTGAACTTAAAACCGTCTCCGTCCTTCTGCCACTTACCCCAAGTGTTAATAAACTCTTCTCCAATGGTGGCCGGAAATTTGCCACCATTGATGGTTACCCAGTTGGAGTCGTTGTTAGTTGCCATTACCCGACAATTCTCTGCCGCAGATTAACCGTAAGACCTTTGGCGTCAGAAGAAGCGGCTGTGATCTCTAACGTGATCTTCTTAGGAATGGTTCGTCCGTCAAACTTCTTTGCTACCCAAGTCTGAGTTACGTCAGAAGTCGTCAGGTCAGTCGTGGCACCTACCGCAACATCTCCAACATAGAGTTGGACTGTTGCTGTACCAGCATCAAGAGAGAGCGTCATCTTGTCTAAGTAGGCTTGAACGTTGGCTACATAGCCAAGAGTCAGCACTGCCTCCTTAGTAATCGTTCCGTCCGTTCGATATTGAATCGGAACATAGGAGTAATGCTGTTTGACCAGCTCGTCCGCAATCTGTCCGTTCTCGTCCAAAGGTGCGACACCGTTAGGGTTGCCAATTTCATCTTTCTTTACGCAGGAAGACAGATCAATAGCAGCAAACTCAAGAGCCGAACCCGCAGAGTTCACACGAAGATAGCGAAGCTCATCTCCTTTGTTGATGGCTGGAACGGAACCGTCAGGCGCAGTGGAAACCCAACGAAGTCCGTCATAGAAATACAAGACGGAGATAGGCAGACCTGTCTTAATCCACAAGTCTCCGCTTTCGATCTCTACTTCGTCTGTATCAACAGGCTCCGTATCCTGTACGAATACCTGTTTCGACTTTTCCATCAAACCTTTAAGTCCCTGAACTTTCTCAGGAGAAATATCATCGTCGTCAATGAGAATCTTGTCGAAGAGAATCTTTCCGTTGTAGCAATACTGATCTTGCATCAGAAGTCCGCCAACAGCTCTAAGACCTCCTCCTTGCATACGAAGGATTGTGACAACATCGCCTGACGCCATAGGAGCTAAGAACGTGATTGTGGATGTTCCAGCGTTTAGGATGTAGTCGTCGTTCTCACCTTCCTTGTAAAGGATGCCGTTGCGGTAAACAAAGATTTGATCTTCGTTATTGAACTTAAACGGGATGATGTACTGATTCTGAGTAGCAACAATCTCTGTTCGAGAGAATCCGTTAAGCTCACTTTTTCTGATCTGAAACACCGTTAGGGTTTCGTTAGCACCAATAGCCGGAAAGATTGTAATCGTCCCGTTGATTTGATCTAATGTGTAGGCGTTCGGAGATTGAAGCAGACCATTTCTAAATAAAATGGTTTCGGCCTCTGATTCAGAGAAAGCATAATTGAAGACCGTAGTTGTGCCGTCACCATCATAGTCAGCTCGGTTGAACATCAAGGCATCGCCAATCTCACCGACATACTCACCAGGTTCTCCACGGAGTTCCTCAGGTTCAATAATCTGAATCCATTCCTGATCGTCTCCGCCGATTCGATATTCGAGACCATACTTAGAATCAAAGCGAATCTCTAAGCCAACATCTAAGTTACCTTCGGAATTAAAGATTTGGCGTAGCAATTCAGATAAAGTTCTATTTCCAATTTCACCGCTTCTAAGGTAGCGGATGATGTTTTCAAACTCTGCTGATGTAGCCTCTGTAGAAGAGTACCGAGACGGGTAAAGTTGGCGAATACGTGCCATTGATTATTGCTCCTTGATTTCGATAGTGAATCCGTAAATGCGTAAACTCTTTTTCACGTTTCTGATGTGGAATTTGAGCTTTACGCCTGTAAATAAATGGGGAAAAATTCGAGTGAACTGTCTGCCTTTTCGAGTTCCGTGAAAGACCGCTTGGTCTTCATAAGGCAAGTCCCAGCGGAGGACATCTAGTATCTGTCCTTCCTCGTTTTCAACCTCGACTTCAATCTGACCTGCACCGTCGGCAATAATTCCGATCTGATGCCCACGCTTAGGCATAAAGCGATCATTCATCCAAAGCAAAGGAGTTGTGAAGACAGCCTCTCCGATGTCTCCGCCATCCTCGTACTCGGACTTCATTCTCCAAATACCGCCACAACTGCCCATGAGGAGCTTTCCGTCCAGGAAGTCTCCGCACGTTACGTTGGCGTAATTGGAAAAAGACCACGACGGAGAACCCGAGCTTCCTCCTTCTTGAGCAACTGGAGAGACTGAGCAGGAAAGCCGTGAAGCTCCTCGTGGACTTAAAGGGAAAAATATGTGATAACGACCACAATCTGAATCAAAGACTGCGTTGATTAGTCTCGGGTCTTCCAAACGAGAAAGTAGTTCTTGATAAACGCTTTGCACTTTATGCGAATAAGGCAAGACCACAAGAGCCGTACCGTTTGCCACAGAACGCTTAAGCGTGTAAATACCATAACGGCTACAGAAGATAACCTCGTTTGCCCAACCACAGATAGAGTTCTGAGACACACAGCCGACATAGATATGAACGTCCGAAACCTGCTTCCATGTGGTCAAATCCGCATTGATCTCATAGATAAGACAACGAGCATTGGTAAAGATAAGTAGTTGATTTGCACCAAACGGGAATAAAGCCGTAATCGTTTCAGCTCTATTGAGCACAGTCTTAAGGTTGATGCCTCCAGCCTTTGTTACCTGAATGTCTGCAACATCTTCGTCGCATTCAAAGATTTCGTTGTCGTCCACACGAGAGAAACGAACAACCGTGGGAGCATCTTTAAATCCGGCTAAAGCCAAGCGTCCTGACACGGACGCACATAAAGTCGCACCGTATGCGTCAGGAGAATCAATCTTCTTCCACCCTTGGGCAACGTAACGATAGGGTGCTTCTCCTGCACAGAAAACAACTTCGCCGTTAGATAGTGTTGAGGTAATAGTGTTCGTCGGAAAAACAATCTCGGACTCATTCCTTCCGCTCTCAAGTTCACGAGAGTTCCAAATACTTATGCCCTGTTCTCCTCTTGTGGCGTACAGAATCTCTCCGTTGTACGCAAAGCGAACGTGGGAAATGTAGCGTCCTTCCTTGCCGATTCGTTCTATCGCTCGTTCGTTTGAAACGTAGCCGCTCCAATCTATGTATGCGTTATCCACATCAGAGAAAGGCTGATGCTCATTGACTTCATGTACGACTTCACTGCGGCTTGTATCTAAGCCTGTAAAGCCCCCATACATGAGCTTGGATGTTTTAGAAGACGGAACGGAACGAATCATATAACCTCAAGTTAGTTCCGCTTGAGGTTATGGTTTTAGGCTTTTAGACTATGGGAAACTGTAGAAGGAGGAGATGATGGGACTAATTTTGTACGGAATATGCGGCCTTATCGCTCTCGTTTGTGTAGGAATTATTTGTAATTGGTTCAGTGTTGGCACAGGAAAGATGCCTAGCAGTGTAGTTTTTGCTTTCCTTTATGCTTTCGGATTTATTGTCTACACCTTATCTACTACGTGTGATTACCACCAATAACTAATATCGACGATCTCCACTTGGTCTCCTACGTTGAATGGTTCTCTGCCGCCGTAATAGTAGGAGACAAGCCACATCTTGTTTCCGCCAGGTTGACCCGCTTGGTTACAAGTTAAACCTAGGTTGCCCAACTCCATCAAAGTCCACGTTGAATTGGCTCCTGAATAGTATTGACGGCCAAAGTACCAAGGCTCACTCACCATGTAGTTGCCTCCGTTGCTTGGCTGATGGCAAACCTTTCTAAAGGTAATCGACTTAAGAGAACTTCCGTTGCGGCGGTACGTCATCGAGAGGTTTAACGGATACCGATTATCCGTGACAGCGTGGGAGTTACCGCTTTCAATAACAGGGTTAGGAAGTCCGTCAATCTGGACAGAAATCCCCATTGAATCCCAAGTTCGGTTGTACCAAGTTGAACAGGTTCTTGTATATCCGATAAACATCAAAGAAATATTTCCGAACTTTTGTGGCGTTATATTCCCAAGGTTGATCGTGTGTGTAGGAATGTCGTGAAACGGGAAGAGACAATTAACCACTTGTCGTCTAAAAGCACCGACACCAATAAAGTTTCCACCTATTGAATGAGCAGGTTGACTAATCCCGCCATCGCCGTCATAAGAGGCGTCAACATCAATCCTACAAGTTACTGGATAACTAAAGAACTGCATCTTATAGCCTCGGTACTTAGCGTACAGGTCAGACATCTTTACCGCACCGTTAGGCTTCTGAGCAAAGGAGCGGCATTGGCTACCACCAAGGCTGATGGAAGTAACGGGATTCGGCCCGTTATCGTTCCACTGACTACGAGCCATCCCTAAACTAATTGTTCCGCTTTCAGGAAGGTACTGAGCCATTACTTACCTCGGCAAGTGCATGACACAGGCACACCATCCTTAGGTTCTTTGAAATACTTTCGGTCAGCGAACTCCCCTTTCTTGCCGATATTGAATGAAGAGATCGGACGGTGATAGCCCATCACACGAGTCCATATCTCACAGGGTGTACGTTCAGAATTGTCTAATTTAATTTCTTTTTGCATTTATTCTCCTTGAATGGGTTCGTAACTTTCCAAGGTCAATCCGAATAGCAGCCACCACACAGCCTGAAAAATAGCAAAGTGATAGTTAAACTCGTTCTTACACGTGAGTGTTCGAGCGAGTCCTTCTATCTGAGGACAGGCACCACGACACATGGACAGAAGCAAACACTTGCGGCACTTCTCTCTTTCACCGCAGGACTTAAAGTGTTTGGAAATATCTACTTTGTCCATTGCGGATATATGACCAACGTACTTGTCCTTTGTCGCAAAGTCGTGACACGAAAGAACATCTCCGTTGAGGTTGATTGCACAAACGTTTTCTCGATTCATCCCGCATTTAACTGTACCAAGGTCTAACTTCTTTCTCTGAGTCAGTTGCAAGAGAAGTTCGTTACATTCATTCGTCAGTGCTGGGAATTTATCCCAACCGTTCTTAGTCAGCTCATTAAAGATGTTTTTCTGAAGCGAAAGCATCTGAGCTGGTGTAAACATTAACTCGGAATCCTGGACACCGACGTGGGTCATCACGCCTTCAAAGTTGAAATAAACTCCTCCAAGTTTCTCCCGGATGTACTCCGCCGTTGCGTTAATGTCTATGTTTGCAGGAGTAAGTACGCAGTTGATGTTCGCACCGAGTTTCTGAATTGCTAACCTCCAAAGGTCAACCATTTTCGGGTCGTCCAACGGGTCTTTGCCACGAAGATGAAAGCCTAACCCATCATGCGAAAACGTAAGACCGCACTTATATTTTTCTAAGAACTCAATCTTCTCTTCTGTTAGGAGGGTTCCGTTTGTGATCATCCCGATTGACGCTTTGGGATAAATTCTTCTAAGTTCAGGGATGAGCTTTTGAAGGACTTTCCAATAGACGAAAGGTTCTCCGCCCCACAGTTCAATGGAGCCAACAGCCTCGATCTTATTGTCAACGAGTTTCTTGATAAACGGTTCGACATCTCGCTGAGTGAAAACAGAAGCTCCGATTTCGTTTCCAGTTTGTGCGCAATACTTGCAATGCATATTGCACTTAAGACCTAACTGAATCTTTAAGTTCCAAATCTCATTGGACTTGTGATTAGAAACTGGTGAAGGTTTTCCTCGTTGCTTTGTCATCGCATAAGGCTTCAGCCTTTCATCTTTAGATAGATCGACTAAATCTCCATTACTGTTCCAAATCTCGTTTGTTACGTTGTCGTAAATCCAGTCTTCCTGTTTGCCGTCATGCGTTTTGCAATGCAACTTTAACTTCATCGTCTCTCCATAATCTCGTAAAGTTTTGCCCTTTCCTTTGCGAAGTAACAATCAACCTCGTGTGTATTAGAGGTGTAGCAGCCACCTCTGCACTGCTCTAATAATTCACAAGACTGGCATTCCTCAGAGTTGAAAAACCGAGAATCACATAATGAATCTGCTTTTTGAATTGGTATCACTTTTTCAAAAACGTTTCTCACTATGTTTGTTTTGCAGTAATTGTGATGGCAGTTGTACACATTGCCGTGAAGGTCAATGGATAGCTGATCGCTTCTTACGCATAAAGGGCCAATGCCTTTGCTGATTGTGCGGTTTCGTTCATACAGGAGTTGGGAACATTGTCGTTGAGCCCATTCATCTCCCAGCCTTGCCATTGGAATAACTTCTGTCCGGATGTGATTGCAGAACTTATCTACATCCTCCTTGGTCATGTAGTAGTCCATAGAACAACCGTCATTGGCTTTTAGAAACTGTGCACAAAAGTTTGGAGAGAAACCGAAACGATCTTGAATTTCGTAGAACCTGTCTCTAAGCTCCCAAAGGTCTGTCCGGTAGTGATGTACTAATTCTGTAAACGAAAAAGATTTCAAGCGAACAATGCGTTCTAATTGTTCGTCTGTGTAATCCCAACCGTGACAAGAAACGGATGTCCAAATATCAGGATTGGAATTGGCATATTCCACGTAATCATCCGTGAGTCTTCTACCATTAGTTGTGATAATCGACTTAATGGGAACAATACCTTTTGCTTTTAAAGCACTGTGGATTGCCTTAACTTTTCCCCAATACAACATAGGTTCACCGCCCCAATAGAAGATTTCTTTTGGAGCGGTGTTGCCGATTACAGGTATGAGTTTTTCTACAAACTCGATCGGAGAGGCCTTGTGATCTGCGGGTGCTTGTTCACTTGTCTGTAAACAATACCCGCACTTCATATCACAGGCTGAGCCTATGAGGATATTAAGTTGTCGGAGCTGAGACATAAGCAACAGGGACAACCGCTTCAATCAAACCTGTGTAGAAACCTCGATTTACCTTGACTCGGAGAGTTTCTCCTTCTTGTAAATCCAAAGCTCTAACCTTAAATGTACCTACACCATTAGTCACGGCAAACCGTTTATGCGGTGCGTAACCGTCAACAGCTTCAATCGTGTAGTTATTCCAATTAACGTTGGTTGCTACTTCATGAGTCTGACCATCCTTCACTGTAAAAGTGAAAGTCGCCCAACCGTCAGGTTCGATCACGGAAGACGGAGTTGTTAATTCATACTCCAAGTTCAGCCATCCTGAGGTGTTGCCGTTCATAACAGTCTCTGCTTCCCAGCGCTCTCCTAACAACCCGTCTTCGTTCTTAGGCAGGTTCGTAATGATCTTTGTAGATTCCATAGAAGTAATGGAGAAATTGTTGTCTGCCATGCTTCCTTCGGAATTGATGACCATCACTTCAAGAGGCCAAAAGCCACCGTTCTTTCTAATCAAGTTTGGGCTTTTCTGTTTTAGGAAGTATGCGAAAGAATCTCTGCTATCAATGCTTAGGCCTTTAATTCCGTCAAGCCAAAAATAAAAAACTTGACCCGGGTACCAATCTCTTAGAAAAAGAAGATCGTTCTTGTTAAGAATGGCTTCTGCAACAATCCCGTACTTCTCTCCGTCAACCATATAGTAATAATGTCTCGGCCCTAGAAAGGAAGAAGAGATTTGCTCATATCCCAGTAAATCTGAGTACGGAGCCTCAATTGCATCTTCTTTTAAAAAACTTTCCGTTTCTTTTTGGAGAAGACGAAGAACCACTTGGTTTTCATTGACTAAAAATACGTATAAAAAATCCGGAAGATTCTCCGCAATAATATGTCTGATCTTTCTCATTAACAATCCCTATAAACACATTGAGCACAAAGTGATAGGCCGCCTGAAACCAAATGACCGTCGATCCATGCATCGTACTTGTTTTTACAAGTCGTACAATCCGAGCAGTTCTGACAGTTCTTTTGGTTGCATTGAACTTGACTACACTGAACGTTGTTGCACCGTCCGCAATTCTGACAATAAGTGCAGTGCGAACAATACTGGCAGAAGCCATTCTTATAAGCAGAGTCGTTCTGTAGCTGACTAACTTTTGTTAAGCTACTCGTGGACCAAAATTCACTATCGTTACCTAATTGACTTACCTTTGTTAAGCTGCTGTCAGTCCAAATATTTGAGGCGTCTGTCAATTGGCTTAAGGCTGTAACTGAAGAGATCGCTACTTCATGACCTCCAGCTTTATCACCATCATGAAGTCGTAACTCTCCTTTCGTAGAATCAAAAGTTACTTCGCCTTCCAACCCTATCAACGGATTGTTTGCGTCTGTACTTCCTCTTAATAAAACAATTGTTGGCATAATTTTTAACCGTCAGTACATAAACAATTCGAATAGCAGTAAGTATATTTTTTGCATTGCACTGTAAGAATTGTGCAGTCCACAGTTGTACATTGAATTGTGTTGCAGTTATGACAGTTAGAACACTGAGAGCAATACTGACAGTATTGGCAATGTGTGCAATGCTGAGTCTTAAAACCGCTGTCGTTTGTCAACTGACTAATCTTTGTCAACGAAGAGGTTGACCAAAAACCAGCATCGTTTTCCAGTTGACTAACTTTTGTCAGAGCCGTCTTACTCCAAGCACCTATATCGTTTTCTAAGGCAGAGACAGTTGCAGGTAAGTCTGATAACAAAGGAAGTTCAACTTTCTCTCCGTTACCTTTAAAAAGGTTAATACGGTGAGCAGAAGTCTCAATGACTAACTCTCCCTCAAGAGCGGTCTCAGCGTATCCTTCAACCTTCTCAGTCGTTCCCCGTTTCCACTGAAGTGTTGTCATTACTCTCCTATGAACAATGTGTGCAGTAAGTGCAATATCCTGAACAATGTGTACAGTATCCAGTGATATACCCAGCGTCGTTGGTCAACTGCGACAACTTCGTTAAGGAGGTCTTTGACCAATACCCAGAGTCGTTCGTTAGCTGACTTAATCCTGTCAAACTAGTCTTCGTATGGTAAGGAGAGTCGGAATAATCGGTCAGCTTCGTTTTAACATCTTCGGCTTTTGCAACGGGGTATCCACCGGCAGTAGACCCATCATGTACTCGCAACCTCATATTCGTAATGTCAACCGTGATTTCTCCGTTTGCGCCAGTGAAGGCGTCGTTTTTCTCAGCGGTTCCTCGCTTAAGCTGAAGACGTTTTACCATTATTCAATCGTTCCCAAGTCAATTACGTCGGCTAACTTATCGGTTGTGATCGAACCTGCCCCGACTTGAGCACTAGCTACAGCGTTATCAACATACGTCTTTGTTGCTAAATCCCCTTCTCCGAGACTGTCAACAATCTGCTGAACTTCTGTCTTGTCAGCCTTTAAAGCTAAGGCAGAGTTCACTACAGAAGTTTCAGCTTTACCATCCAAGGCCGCAGTTGTCGTAGCAGCGTCCGCCTTAGCCGCTAATGCCGTGTTGAAATCGTCCGTACTCACCTTAGTCATCACAGTGGCAACGATGTTCCGCATCTCTTTTGCGATACGTCCAACCACCTTGATGATCTGCTCATTCATGTTTGTTTCCGACATTTACTCTTCCTCTGTTTTATTCAGTTCTGCAACAAAGACTGCCTCATAGTCAGACCCCGTAAGTCCTGCAACTAAGTTATCAACCTGTGATTGAATCTGTGCTCGTTGTGTCTCCGCCGCAGTGTTAATTGCGGCTACTGCTGCTGAGTTATCGGTCTGTAGTTCTGTAAGAACTTCCTCTGCGTCAGACTGCATACCTGAGATCACGGAATTTATTTCGGAAGTCTTCCCGGTAATAAAAGTGTTTACTTCATCTTTGTTGTCATCTATAGCTTTGAGAAGAGCTGTCTTTCCCGTGGAAACAAATTCCTCCATCGAGTTGACATCCAAGGCCATCCTTCTTGCCATCTCATTTAATTGCTGTTCAAGAAGGGTGTAAGGAGTGTTAGGATTTGCCGTATCAGTCATCAATACCTCTCGTTGTTAGGTAAGTTTCCAAGGGACTCGGGTCTAAAGCCTCAACCTTTGTGACAGAACTGGTCAATACATTTCCCTCTGTAACCCCATAGATAGACATGAAATATTCCTCAGGATCAGGGTCTAACACAATGTCTGTTGCATCCTTACCAGCTTCTCCCTTATCGCCTTTATCCCCCTTCTCTCCTGGGCCGAACTCAAATCCAGTTGACCAATCGTCTTCGTCTGAAAGTTTCCAATACAGCTTTCCTTCGTCAATCGCTAGGAAAGAAAAACCTTTAGGCTGATCTGCATACTGAGAACGAGCGGAACGAAGGTCGGAGGCAGAGGCAACAAAGGAAGCTCCGACATCACCCTTGTCACCTTTATCTCCTTTCTCCCCTTTGTCACCTTTCAAACCTCGGATGCCTTGTTCACCCTTCTCGCCCTGAAGACCTGTGGCACCACGAGGCCCTTGAGCTCCCGTATAACCTCGGTCTCCCTTAGCCCCTGCTTCGCCCGTGTCACCTTTGTCACCCTTGTCGCCTTTCTGACCTATGAACCTAAGAGGAGTGGTTGTCCAATCTCCTGAAGTATCGGAGAGCTTCCAATAAACATTCCCTGTATCCATACAGAGAATCGAGAAGCCTTTAGGTCGATCGTCATAATTTGACTTGTTCGCTTCTATGTCGTATACGTTAGGAACAAACGATGCACCAGGGTCTCCCTTATCCCCCTTCTCACCTCGAATACCCTGTTCACCGGCTTCACCTCGAAGTCCACGATCTCCTTTATCACCTTTATCCCCCTTGTCTCCTTTGTCGCCTTTGAGACCTCGGAGGCCATCTTTACCATCCTTTCCGTCACGTCCAGGAATACCTTGACGCCCACGTTCACCAACCACCGTTACATGGTGAGCTTTCTTAGGGCCTCTCGGCATACCCCTGTTAGGGTCAGTGTGCATTGATAAATCTACAAACGGCATTAACGTCTCACTACTTGAAGGTTAAGAGGCATAGAGCCACCAGTGGCTCCGTAATAGAGGTGCTGATTGAGTCTTTGGTAATAATCGTTCTCATACTTTTCCCACTTATTAGAACCAACAGCGACCGCAAACTTCGCAAGAAGTCCGGCAATCATCACGGGATCAGGAACAGGTCTTACGTCTTCAGAGGAAACGTAATACTCAAGTTCGGGAAAGTTGTTCCAGTACGGATGACCACGAACGTCATCAACAATTTCGTTAGCTAAGTCGATAAATAAAGACTGCGTTTCCGCATCAACAGTAGACGCATTCCACTCCCCGTACCTACGAAGAGCTCTGTTTGTTAGGACAGATAAAGGTGACGTTAAACCATCACCGATATGCGGGGAGATTGGAGAAACCGACTCAGCCATTTACTTACCCATCCCAACCTTCACTGAAGGCTTTGCGGGAGCTTAGACAACGGGACAATGAAACCCTTACGAACATGGTGGTGTTTATTAAATGCAGAAACCAAATGTTTTGGCACGTTAAAACGAACGGCTGAACGATGGTCTGCAAAATGTCCGTAAACGATTTCTCCTTTGCATAGAATGTTGAAGAGGACATTGCAAGGACGCACGGTTGAATACGTTACGAAAGCGTCCTCTTCTTTAACGGTTTCCTTTTTATTTCCTGCGACCGCCATTTCCTTTACCTTTATTCTTACAAGCCATAAATCCTCCTTAAAAAGGGAGCCGAAGCTCCCTTAATCAATTAGCCTCCCTGCTGAGTACCGCCACCTTGAGAAGCGCCACCACCCTCAGACTCAGTAGCCTTGGATGCTTTGACATCCTTCCAGTTTCGGATAATGGCGTGAGGTTTAGCCTGAAGCAGTTCAAGACCGCATTCAGTGATGTAGAAGTGTTCGGAAGCATCCACATCGTTTGCCTGGACATCACGTTTCAGAGTTGTGTCACGACCGTTCATGTAGCGATAGCCAAGAGCATCCATATCAAGGATGATGCCGTTAGCGTTCATGGACGGAATCTGTCGGAACAACGGATGCATATAAACAAGCAGGTCACCAGCAAAGGTGTGATAACGAGCGAAGGAAACGCCGTAAGCATTGTCTACAGCAGTCGGCTGCCAACGATTTTTTGCGATCTGCATGAGGTTGGAAATAACTCTCGGGCCGCAGAACATGACTTTTTCCTTAGAACCCCAAGCGAACAAGTCTTCGATCAACAGACGATCAAATTCGTATTCAGTGATGACGTTTTCATTTTCAAAAGCGGAAGCGGCATCAATGACGTTCGGAATCATGGAGAACAAACCGCCTGTATACCGACGAGGTGTGGCTGTGTTCGCATCTTCAATTGCTCTCTGACCGAAGAAGAAGGCACGTTCAATATCAGCCATGTGATTCTTCAACGCTTTAGTGAGCATCTCGGATTCTTTATCACCAGTACGCAGATATGTCTGCTTCAAAGTACCAGTGATGGAAACGCCAGTCTTAAAGATCTGTGTGTAGTTGTAGTCCGTTGTCGGATCAAACGTTGCAACAGACGGTTTACCAGAACCTTCTTTTGCGGCGTAGCCGATGATAACGAGTTCGTCTCCTACGGTTACTGCCTTCTTAGTAGAGTCGCCACCTGCGCCACGAGCAACCGTAAGAGTGTTCGTGGAGGTATTAGCGTCTGCTGTAGCTCTCATCACTTCACCAGTTCGGGTGTTATACAGAGTAGCGTTTTCAACAACAAACGGAACGTTGTCATCAGCGGTAACGACAATGGATGTCGCAGCATCTGTTGCGGCAGTCGCCACCTTCAACACACGAGACGGAAGTTCGTCACGGAAGTGGTTGTACTTCGGGTCGTCTGTCGGCGTGGAATGAGCAAAAGACAATAGCGCATTCAACGGAGCAGTACCGTTCGGTTCCAGTAACGTAAACGTTTCACGCCAATTGGTCGGTCGAACGTTTACATCAAACTGACCAGTACCACGAAGTCCTGCAATTGCACGTTGTGCCATAAAAAGAATATCTCCTTAATGAATTTTTCAATTGATTTCAGGAGTTCGTTTGCTCCATCGAAATCGACAAAACACATATTCCCTTTAAACAAAAAGAGCAGTGGGAAAACTGCTCCTTTCGTATAAAAATTTTTATTTACTACATTCGACTAGCCATAACCTTCTTGATGTAGTCGTTCATAAACTGCTGATCAGGGCTCACTTGTGGCGGGATTCCTGCACCAACATTAGAGGGGGTTCCTGTCGGATTTCCTGTATAAGCCTGTCGGCGTTCCATTACGCCACGCAGACGTGCAATCTCAGGTGCATCCATGTTTGCCTTAAAGTCTGCCATCAGTGTGTTGGCAACCTGCGGGTCAAGGAAGTCGGCGGGTGTATAGCCACGTTGCATAGCAAACAGCATGAAGTCATTAGCTCGGTCATCAGGTACCCCGTTGGTGTTAGCAGCTTCTTTCAGATTCATTTTTACCTGCATCTGCTGAGTATTAGCTTGGGTTTTCTGTGCCTGTTGCAAAGCCTGTTGGCCCTGCTGTGCAGACTGAGCTCCACCGTTCTGCATCTGTACAAGCATCTGCTGCATCTGCTGAAGTTGCTGTGCCATTTTCTGTATGGCCTGATTCTGTTCACGGAAACCAGGCGGGAGCTTCAAGCCATTGTCACGTTCCCAATTAGCAAGGGCGTCATCAGCAGAAGGCTGGGCAGGTTCTCCTTCCTGACCGTCAGCAGGTGTCTGCTGTTTCTTCTCAACGTTGCCCATAGTCGGGTTCTTTGTGTATGCCTTTACAGCTTCCTGAAGGAAAGAGGCAACTTCACCAGCCTTGGGCGTGTAGCCGTTCTTCTTAGCTTGTTCGGTAATACGAGAAGCGAAGTCAAGAACATCTTTGTTATCCAACATCCGGGAGTTCAGAGAGGCGTAACGCTCCATCGTGTTAGCAATCTGAGCTTGAGTGAACTGCTGAACGTTGCCGTCCTTCATTCGGATGTCATAGATGTCAATCGGAGATTCACCCTCTCCGTCTTTCGGTTCTCCTTGTTTGGTAGCTTTTTCAATCGCTGTCGGGCTTGGGTCAGCTTTAGGAGGTTCCGTAGGCACCTCAGGCTGAGGTGTAGCATCCTGCGGAGGTGTGGAGACAGGAGCTTGTTGACCTGCGGCTCCTCCTAAAAGCTGGTTAGAAATTTGGTTAATAATGTCTTGATCTGTACCGTCCATTCGTGTCTCTCCTATTCGTTAAGCGGTAATTGGTTCTCTAAAGATTCAAGAAGATTGTCGGGGTAGCTGAGAAAGCCATTGAGTGTGAGCAACGCTCCACGGCGGTAGTCAATTTCGTGGATAGACATTTCCGTATTGGAGCCGAAGGCAACCGTATGATCGTAGATTTGTTTTCGGATTTCCTCTTTAATGAGTTTCCATCCGTCGGAATTAACAAACTCTTTTAAATACCCAACCTTCTTTACGATCATCGGGTCTACTGCCGTCAAATCATCCTTCGTCACTCGTCTCTCCTAAAAACATCTTTTGCTCAGCAAGTCTCCTTCTGAGAAGTCCCCTGAGTTTTATCCCGTTTGAATAAATCCACTTGGGAAACTCCAAAGCAGCTCCCTCGAAATCTCGTCTATTAACCTTCTTTAGCAACGTTGAAATTTGTAGATTTCCCGCTCCCACATTGAATGCGAAGTCAGTCAGAGCTGAGAACTGATCGACATCCACCTCTGTTTTTAGAAGTCGTGAGACAGCTAGTCCTGCCTTCTCGATGTCTTTTTGAAGGAGCCCTTCGGCTACTTCTCTCTCAATGGGCTTGAACTTCTTTAAGTCTTCGTAACGCTTACGGGAAAGAAGATGTCCATACCCAATGGTCGGGTACCCAACAGGGTCGTGATATGCGTAAACAAGTCCGTCCTTTCCGAGACGTTCTAGTTTCTCAAACGGCTTTGCTAGTGAAGATACTTTCTCGTGAACTTCATCCGGCAACTTACTCAATGGACTTACCCTTTAAGAATTGCTTTGCACTTCGTGCACCAAACCAATAGGAAAGAACAAGCGTCAGAACGGCTAGATCATCTTCAGACCAAAGGAGTTGTACGGTGCTTTCCAACGGCATACCGTTTTTCATAGCCTCAAGGTACAAGCCGTACTTAACCAAGCAGTACATAAAGATCATGCCGTAGGTAACAGCGGGTCTTACCAGCGTATTGAGAACGTCCAATAGAGCGTAGATAAAGAACCCTGGAACCATAATGATCGGTGAGTACCAAGCACCTTCCGTCCATTGTCGAACGGTATCAACCAGTTGGATTCCAGTTGTCGGAGATTCCCGATGGATGGCAACTGTCTCGTTAATGTCTGCCATTGCACCGATCTCGTCCATGCGATACAGATGCTCCTTCTCGGCCTGTTCAACACGAAGGCGGAACATCTCCAACTCGTGTTTATCATCCTGATGGCGTTGGTAGGTCTTAATAACCTCAGGAATAAACGGGGCTAAGAATCCGAAGATGGCGGACAGAATTGACAGCATTATTTAAGGAACACTTGCAGTAAGGTAAAACCTAAGGAGAGGACAAAAGCCACACCCCAAAGGCGATTAACGATTTTCTCCAACTGGGAAGAGATGCTTGTGCATTCAGCCTTCACTTCAGCCAATCCCTTCTCCAAGTTCTCAATTCGTCGGCTATGAGAACTGTTCCGTTCCTCTTGTCGTGTCAGACGCTCCATGAGCTCGGTAAGGCCGTCGAGCTTATGGTTAATCTCAGCTAGGTCTTGTTTCGTAACGGGCTCCATTAGTCTTCGTCATCCTTCCCTTTGACCTTATTCTTAAGGCCAAGGACTATTGCAGAAATAACGTCTGCAACTTCTGAATACTTCCCTTGTGAAAGTACAGCTAACGCTCTTCGAGCTTGATCGTTGGTGATCTCAATCTGAATTTTTGTTTTATCCATTAGTTCTCCTGGGTAAAGGCAATGATGTCGTCTTTTGCACGAAGCTGTCCTTCGCAATAAGCGTTGCCGTGAATAGTTGGGTTAGTATCGGGAAGCGGCGTATAACCTAAGGCACGGATGACCTGCTCTTTCGTCAGGTTTCCATCCCACGTAAGGTTCTTTCCGTTGTAAGTAATTCCGTTAGGGCTAACTGTGAATGAGTTTTCCCCGGCCTTTATCGTTACAGGGCCGTTTACAGTGCCGCCTGTAGCCAAGTCAAGGTAATCAGCCTCGTCAATTCGACCGTCAACGTACGCCTTAGTCGCTACCTCTGTTGCATCCTGTGGGTCTCGTGACGCATAAAGAGGGCCTGTCATAGTTCCACCTGCAAGATCAAGCGGCGTGTAACCAAGGCCGTCTTCTTTTTTCTTATCTAAGGCTTTAATTAAAGCGTCAACATATTGCTTTGTAGCAGCATGAAGCGGAACTATCGGGTCTTCGTTCAGCGTCAATGGCTCGACCATCTTGATTGCCTTACAGCCGTTGTGATTCTCTGTGGCAAAGTCACCAAGCTGGAGCGTTCCTCTCATTTCAGTAGGGTTTCTATCGTCCAAAAGCTGTCGGGCGTACGGCGTCAACGTGCATAACGCAGAGGAATTGTCACCTGTAAAGAACACCAACGTGTCTGCCGTAGGCGTAACCTGAGATAAAGCACCTAACGAAGGAGCTCCGACCAGCGCAATGAACTTCTGTCGGTTCGGCAACAACGCTGAAGTGTGATCTTCTGTACAGATTTGAACGACGTTCTCGATAACTACATAGTCCGTAGCATGGTAAGCAGTATTAGGTGTCCAGTTTCCACGGAACTTTGCAAAGAAAGCTCCTGTGTTCTGCCATCCTTCTCCATCCTCGTCATACTGACCAGCTCGAATCTGAAGCTGGAAGTCCCCTCCTACACGTAAGCGAATGAAGTCAGGTCTTACGTGGCCTGTGGTATCTGAGAAAATCTCCTCCAACAGATCATAAACTGGACGACTTCCGATTTCACACGCCTCAAGATACGCATCTAGTTCGTGATCTCCCGTCTTTGCGGATAGGAAACGTAGTTGTTCACCAATCGGTTTTGTTTCTGCCATTACATTGCATCCTTCATGGGAACAAGGTTCCCTTTCATAACTTCCTGTTCGATTTGTTCCTGCGGCATGACGGAAGATTGACCACGCATCTTCTCCATAATCGCCATCTTCTGTGACGGAGTAAGACCCTCACGAGCTTGTCTCTTTTGGTCGATCTTGAACTGGTCAATATCAGGAACACCCATAGCTCTAATGGACTCTTCAACTAACCTGCCCATGTCGTATTCCATCTGCATACCTGCCTGACCGACAACTTGCATGATCTGCAACCATGTTTCCGGAGAACGTGTCGGTTCAACCGGAAGTGTTCCGTCAACAACGAGGTATTCAACCTCGCCTTCCAACATATTCTGGTCAATGTCAACGTAACCATCCTCGGCCATAGACGCAAAAATGGTGTTGGCATCTGTCTCGGATACTCTCAACGACGTATTGAAACGCAACGCATCCTGCACGTTGCTTACCATCATTCGGACGATAGGACGTATCGTTGTTGCAGAAATAATCCGAGACAGAACACCAAGTCGTTGGCTACCTAGCTGCGTCAGTCGTGAGATTTCAGTGGCGGAACGGATGCCGTCGGATGTCGGCATACCCTGTTGAGCGTCGGAAGCGGCGGAAAGCCTCTGCTTCATGTCGCCCAAGAGCTGAATATCCTGCCAATGTCCACGAGTAACGTCAGGTATCTGTGCGATCTGAATGCCGTCTCCAGGTTTTGTTCCGGGCAGAGTTCTGACTACGCCCCAAGGATTACGGTTGATAAGGTCGTGAACCGCTACACGTTGCGGGTCAACGAAGATAAGGTTGTTTAGAGCCGACTGTACGTTGTCAATGCGAGAACGAAGCAGCCAAGTGCCAAGGTTATGTAAAGGTAAAAGCAGATCGTAAAGGGATTGCTGATGTGTCTTATGACTGTCGAAGCCAAATCCCCCAATCGCACAAGGAAAACTCTGCCCATACGGATTAAGTTGGCAACGAATGACGAAACGCTCGTCCAAAATCGCCACAACCATCCACACTTGTCCGAGCCCTGGCATTCCGATGTCGGCTCCGTTGAAGACAATCCATGCTTCGTCCACAACATGACTCTTGCCCACACGGAAGTAGCCCACGTCATTACTGTCGTTAATCTCGGTTTGATTGATATTCCACCCATTGCCTTCCTCCTTGTGCCACGTATGGCTGCTCCAACCAGCGCATTCAATATCGTTCTCAAGCATCCGAGGGTATTTGATTAACTTCGGATAGAGACCTGTTCTTACCAAGGCAGAACCTGAGGCGTGTTCGGAGAACACAATGAACTGCATATTCTGTACATCACCTGCCTGAACTCTCGGGTCAGGGAATGTCTTTCTCGGGTCAGCATTGATCAACAGATTCGTGTTCAACTTATCTGACCAAACGACCTTTGTAGGTGCGAAGCCATACCGAATTGAATCTAGGAAGAGCATGGCTAAATGAGCGTCTGCCGCAGTCTTACGCATCTGTTGGTGCAATACCCTTTCCAGCAATGCAGAAGCCTTCCTAGACTCTCTATTTAAACCCTCCAACTGGAACATCGGATTACGCCCAGTGATAGCTGCCATAAAGTAGGTCAGCACCGTATCGCTAATTGCACGAGTATCTGCAATCACCACCTTGTTCCTGAAGCGTGTTGCATCCGGCGGAACGTACAGATCGTGAGCACGATCACTTTCCTTCCAGTGGTCGTAACGTTTCGAGATAGAGTCATAGGACATTTCGCTGATTACCTTCACATAATCAACAAGTCTCCTCTCTTGATCTTCAGTCAGAAGATCAGAGATGTCCTGATAATTCATCAAAGCCGTCTGATGCTGAGACAGATCAGTTACGAACGCAATATGTTGATTCGGTGAGCTTTGATTTCTGTAATCAAACCAAGCGCTAGTCATAAAAGAGAGAATGACTTAGACATAAAAATATCGTTTGAAAACTGCTAGATAGGGGTAAATACCTAAACATTAAGCATTACATTCATTTCACTTGATACCTATAATAAGAAAGTCGATTCGGTAAGCAGTGATGAACTGTAGACGGAGGTCGATGATTTACAAGGCTACTTGGGAATTGTCCGAAGCCGATAGCAAAAGTTCAAAGGAGTGGTGGTGTGAACGACTGGCCTTTGAGTGATTAGCTATCTTGGGAGAGGTTGAGTAGAGACCCCAAAGGACTGGTGCAGAGCGGAGCCGAGCACCAACGAGCTCTACAGCAGGAACCCACAGGAGAGGTTGAAAAATCTCCTGATGTGATTTGACCTGTGCCCTAACCTAGTCTCGGCTGGGTAGGGCGAAGTGCAGGTCGGATTACATTCCGATATGTAATCCGAGAAACGTTACTACAGTATCGTAGTAACAATTAAACATTTCTATAGATAAATATTTCTCTTAATTACAGTAATAACTATTTATAGCTATTAGGGATTATTGCGTCTTTAATTATTTAAAATTCAATAAGTTAATATTTTATTAGAGTAATCACTATTACCTTAAACTTTACATTCATTTCTTTTATTGTTACTATTATTACGTTACTAAATGAAAGGAATCACATTAAGTAACTTCAGTAAAGAAAGTTGTATGTCAACTCTGAGGTCTGTCTTTGGAGGATTTCAACAGACCTCAGTTTTAAGACTCTTGATACACAGGGGGTTTAAAACTTGGTTGTAAAGGTTTGAGTTGTCAACTGATCATTGACACTTAAAGACTCTGCTCCGAAGTCTGATCGTAGCGGTTTTATCTCTTGTGAACCTTAAATAAGAGAGGCGTCGCACTTTTCCATAGCAAGTGTGGGGTTTTGAGTTTTTTATCCCTAAACAAAAGCTACGGAGTGGTCAACTGTTAAATGTGGTTGTGCGCAAACCATAGACAAGGGGTCTGTTCGATCGACAGACTCCGCCTCAAAGTTGTTTAGCGATAGATAACTTTGAAGTTGTAATCGGAAGGTGGCTGAGCGGTTGAAATCAGCGGACTGTAAATCCGTTTCTCCTAGTGATGACTCGGTGGTTCAAATCCATCCCTTCCGACCAAGGTTGTTGCGGGTATGGTTCAACTGGTAGAACAACGGCCTTCCAAGCCGTTGACGAGAGTTCGAGTCTCTCTACCCGCTCCACTAGGAGTTGACCTGCACTATCCAAGACATATAGGTCTCGCAAGGCTTGTGTCTCGGAGTCCGTGTAGGTTTTTGAGGTGGTGTGCAGGTGTGTAGCGAACACCTGTGTAAGGTCTGTTGGTTGGCCTCTGACAGTCCTGTATGACCGGCAACAGGCGCCATTTTGTTGAAGGAAATACGAACGGTCGGAGGTAGCTCAGTCGGGTAGAGCGGCCTTTAATAAGGGTGTGTCGTGGGTTCGAGCCCCACCCTCCGAATCATGTAACGATTAAATGCAGAGGCTGTTAGGAAGGCGAAACACCGAGGACATGGAGCGAGTTTGAAACGCAATCCGCTCGGAAATTGAGAGTTCGAATCTCTCCCTCTGCACCCAAGGATTCACAAATGTGGACACTGAAAGATATAAAGCTAAAACAGAAGCTCAACACATGGTTCACCGATGAAGAGATTGACAGTGAATGCTGTCAGCAAATGTGCACCATAGAATCAGTAATAACCCTTCGTAAAGGTCTTTCTCCTGCGGCTGGTTCAGTCGTATTCGATATTTTCAAGAACGAGTTTGAATTAACTTACAACCCTAATGGTTGGAATCCTTACCCTCAAGTCACTCCTCCTAATGAAGGGGAATGGCTTGTACAGGACAAGTACGGAGACTTATCTATCAGAGATTTTCATGCAACTTATGGCCCTGAAGGTTGTGACAAATGGTGGGAAAACACTCCTTCTTATTATCCCGAAGCGGTTGCTTTCAGAGCTTTACCTGAACGTTATAAGGAAAAATAAAAAATGAAACTCAGTTATTTCGATTGTCAATTCCTAGCTGAGAAGTTAAACAATATTGCTCGTAACCCTGACGTTGGTTCTCGCGACAAACGTTATTGCGACACCCTGCTTCCTTACTTTGAAAGAATAGTTGAAAGCAGACCTGATGGTGTCCGTATGTCTAGTGACGTAGAGATTGCTTTCGAGGATAAGATCAACGAAAGAATCGCAGAACTGGTCAGTCAAGAAAACAAAGCCCAAGAGAAAATCGACCTGATGGAAAAAATCAGAGCAAATATGACCAAAGTCTTCTGGGATTACTTTTTTCTTACCATCAAGGTCGTCCTTATCTTCACGTTGTTAGGGGCATCCCTCTACACAATCGCACACCTCGTACCTAAGGAATGGGCTATTTGGGCACCTCTTCCCATTGCCGCTGGACTAGCTTTTTGGGAATGGTGCGGAAGCACCTTTAAGCGCTGGTATCACGGTCATTGGAAATAAGAATGAAGAAAGTTGAACTAGCGATTGAAGACGCAGAAGCCTGTTTAAACCTTTTACGGTGCCTATTGAAAGTTGTTGAACGTCTATCAGTAAAGAGAAAGGCTTTTACTCCTCCTGAACGGAGTTCGCCTCCCTTCCCAACTGATGCACTTTTTGAACTGATGGACAACCTTTCGTACGCAATTAAAAAAGCAAAGGGTCAATAGATATGACAGTGAAGGTAATTCAATGCGATCACAAGAAACGTTTAGACGGATATTGGTCTGAACTCAAGCGACTTGCAGACAGGTGGGAAAAAGACCTATCCGATCTTAAGGAAATTAACGAAATCTCGGAAACAGAAGCTAAAGCAGAAAGAGAAGTCCTTGAACTCTTTTGGGATTTTATAGAAGAAGTGGACGAACTTGCCGAAGAAGTAGGACTTTATGACGAGGAAGAATAATGAGTTTCTTGGATGATCAGTTGATAAAGAAAGTTCCTTGTAAAACATATACAACCGACTCTGCTAAAGATATTCAAGACGACTATGAACGTGGTCGTAAAGCAGGTCGAGAAGCCGCAGAACAGTCAGCCTGGGAGCGTGGATATCGTGACGGATATGCAGAAGTTGAGGCTGAAGAAAGACGCAGACATCAACCTCTCGACAACTTCAGATTGAAATCTTATATAGGTTACTAGGAAAATAGACAATGGAACTCTCACCTCTTCTTATTTACTTCATTGGGCAACTTGATGCTTTTAATGGCGCCTGTGGTCTCACCTTAGTTTTCGGAGGTATCGCTTTAGTGGTTATCAACCTTGTTAAAGCGGTTTCTTACTGTGACGCCGAAACAACTTACGAGCTTAAGGCATATAGCAAAATCAAATTTGTAACCGACAAGACAAATAAACTATTAGGCCCGATTGTGTTTGTTGCTTTTCTCGGCTCAACATTCCTCCCATCACGTAGCACTGTAGCAGCCATGATTGTCGTCCCTGCTATTACGAATAACGCACAGGTGCAGAACATTTCTCACAGCGCTTTACGTTGGGCTGAGGAATACATCAAGAACCAGCTTGAACTCGAAGTTCAGAAAGCAACAAAGGTGAGATAAATGCTTCCTGAACTCAAACGTGGAATCAGAACCATCGCTGATCATTACGGACTAAACATCCAAACGATCAAACTTGCTGAGGAATGCTCGGAGTATTCAGCCTCCTTCTTTAAGTTCCTCGGCTACAGCCACCTCGAATCCAGCCGCAAAGCCAAAAAATATTATGGTCGGAAAAAGAAATCAGCTTGTATCGCCAACATGAAGGAGTTGGCGGACGTGTTGATCTTAGCGAAGCAGATTGAATACTTAATAAATCAACCTGACAACACCAAAATCAAAATTCTGCTGGACGGATACATGGCAGAAAAAATTAAACGTCAACTCATACGCATTGAAGAGGAGAACAAAAGTGCTTGATTGGAAAGACTATCAGCTTGTATTACCCGACGAATCAGGTCAATACCTTGTTGCTTATAACGAAGGAAGACGCAAACGTCATCCTGAGGACGAAAGAAAAATCAGACATTACTCCATCCGCTTGGCTTATTGGGATGCAGAAAAGCAGTTGTTTGATTTCCCGTCTATGGATGCTCACATCACAGACTGGGCAAAGATTGATGCGCCGATGTACCTTCAGCAGTTTGAAAAAGAAGGTCTCGCCTGTGAACTCAACCTGCATAAAGACTTTCTGTTATGAAAGAGATTAGCAACCTTCTCATAAACGTCGGAACAATCATGTTCCTACCGTACTTATTCAATCAGTTTAAAGATATATCGGAAATGCTAAGGACTAAATCAACCAAGTTTGTTTACGGTTACTTAGCAGTTGGTCTTTTAATCGTATTAGTAGGAGTTGTTGTTGAACAGTTAGCAACGTAAACATTTATGGATTATCAAGAAACAAACCAAGACAAAATCCTAAGTTTCTTGAGTAAGCAAAATTTGGAAGCAAAGACCGTAAGAGAGATTCAGGAAGAAACTCAAATCGGCAAGGAGAAACAAAACCCGCTAAAGCCAGTCTGGGAAGCATTAAGCAGGTTAGAGAAGGATAAAAAAGTATTCCGATTCAGCGTCGATAATCAGGATTACTTCACGTTGTACGCTCGACGCAACAAGTGTTACGCAATGGTAAAGACTCGGCAGAGTGCTCATGCACGACGAATCAATTACCTCCTAGGAGTGACCCTCCCATCCAAACTTGCAAGAACACCTTCGATCAATCCGTTGGATGACGGAGAAACCAAACGTTTCGATTCAGGTCATTACCGTAATCGTTACATGGAAAACGAAACCAACGAAGAGATCAAAATCCTTTAGGAGATGTAAATGGATAATAAGAAAGAGTTGGTATGGCACGACTATGCCGAAGAAGAACCTACACAAGGCGGTTCTTACTTGACTGTTGTTCTTGCCGGAACAACAAGCAGTGACAAAATTTTTGTCAATCAATCAGTCGCCCACTTCTCTATGGAGACGGGCGACTTTAATGTACCTAACGTACTCTATTGGGCTGAACTAGCCTATCCCGATGATGTTGACCCTGACTCATATTACATGGACAGGGATGACAACCTAAATCGTCCGCCCAAGAAGTTTCTAAACGAGGGTGTCAGGTAATGGAAATTGTTTTATCTGATGCTGAAATGACGATGGCTGCTAATGTCGGAGTGATGCGCAGAATCTCGTCAATCAAGCAGAAACTCAAGAACATCATCAAGCTCACAGAGTATGAAAAATGGGGTATCGACATTTGCGGAGCCTTTGGAGAGATGGCTGTCGCTAAAGCCTTAGGTCTTTACTGGGAAGGCGGTGTCGATACTTTCAAAGCTCCCGACATTGGGCAATTCCAGGTCAGGAGCTCTCGTCATACGAACGGTCGTCTGATTGTCCGTGACAATGATCACGATGACGACATCTTCATTCTTGTTGTAGGTAAAGCTCCGTCCTTTGAAATCATTGGGTGGATTAGAGGTAAGGACGCAAAGACCGATGCCTACCTCGACAATCCCAATGAACTCAGACCTGCATGGTTTGTACCGCAGGAAGCATTACATCCGATCTCAGAACTCAAGGAGAAGATCAATGAATCAAGACAGAATAATTAACGAACCTGTTTCTATCACCAACTTTTTACCTAAGGACTACACCAGCGAAAAGAAGATGTACCAACTGCATAGAGATATTCTTGTGCAGTTGCATCAGACTTATGCACGTAAGAATCACGACTACGGAAACTCGTTTCACAAAGTTCGTGAAGAAATTCCCAATGCTGTTTTGATTCGGTTGATGGATAAGCTCGAAAGATTGAAGGCTCTATACAACTCCCCTGCTTTGGTTGATGAATCTATCGAAGACACCCTCCTCGATTTGGCGAACTACGCAATCATGGAAGTGGTTGAGCGACGAATGTCATTGGCTAAGAACAAATAAACACAAGGCTTCCGAAAGGGAAGCCTTTTTTATAAAATGAAGCCAAGGAGAATACAAAATGAAAAAATTACTAATTGGCCTCTTGCTCTCTACAGTGACCTTTAATTCGTTTTCCGCCGTTTTAGAAGACGAGAACCGTTTTTTTATACACGGTTCAAAAGACCTTTGGCTTTTTAAAAATGGTTATGTATCTAACCCTCCTTACGCATCTATTTGGACAGGCATGAACGTAGTTGGGGAAAAATATAGTTCAGATAGAATGCTAATCACATTTAACTGCAAACTAAGAAAGTACCGCCTTGAGGCTATATTTGAATATTCTCTTCCAGATAATAAAGGTTCTGTACTATTTGAAAGTTATGAGCCGACACCGTGGCGTCCTGTAGAACCTGACGGATACTTTAACTTTTTATATGAAATAGCTTGTGGTAAAAATTAACAGCTACTCACCCCAACTAGCAAACTCACCTAACGATTGACCGAACGAACCTTGCCAACCGTACTTGTCTTCATGTAGGTCATTCCCAAACATTAGGTCGCCTTTAAAATCGGGAGAGACGATGTAGTTCCCAATGGATTCATTAAAGAACTTCTCTCCCGTTACAACCATCTTAGAAGCCACATCAATTACGATCACCAACGAGTCCACTTGGTCATCATGTTTGCCGGAAGGAAACTGACTAAGTTCTGTTTCCCAATCGTCCAGCCAATCCGCTTCTTCAGGAATAAACACTCGTCCGCCTTCGATGATCGGCGTAATGGAAGTACAACGATTCGTCTTATCGTTTGTGCCAGGTTTCCACGGGAGAATCGTAAGAGAACTTCCGTGTCTCATATCCTGAATCAACGACTGACCTGAGGCGGCGTCTTCAACATACCAACCTCTAAGCCCTCTTCCTCTCCATACGGAGTTAATATTCACTAGCTTACGTTTAAGGTCAGGATATTCCAGCTTCTCTCGGTAAACCTTCAGAATGTAGATGTCTCCCAACTCTGTAATCCCAGCTACCGTAATCACCGAGAAGTCGTTCCAGCTCTTAGTTTTAAACGCCGTATCCAATCCGATCACAATCGCATGAAATTCCGTCGGACAAGTCTCAGGTGTGTAACGCTTAAACCAACTGGTCTTGATGATGTTGCCGCCTAAGACGTAAGGATTCTGCTGATACAGAGCTTCAAACTCTCGGTCTCCGATTCGTTCTCGAATTTTCTTGAGTTCCTTCAGCGGAAAACGTTCAGGCCAAAGGGCAACTTCCCTTTCACAGCTTACGTACTTGTCAGACTTGTTCATGTACGAGCTTGTGATGTTTACGTACTTCCCGTTAACGATAATACGTGCGGGAATATACCTCGGGTCATCCTTAGGAAGGTCACTCCGTTTGATTTCAACTCCGGATTCAATCGTTCGAATAGCCGGATAATTCAGATGGAACCATTCACCACGTTTAAACTCGTCTGATTCCATGATACGAGCACCGATGTCATCAGGATTCCAACGGGTATGCGTGACAATAAGAATCGGCGGTTTGCCATTCCTATGCGGTTGCATACGAGTAAGCAAAGACGCTGTGTAGAAGTCCCAAATCTTGTTTCTCTTGACGGTACTGTCAGCCTCTTCTCGTGTCTTATACGGGTCATCAACGATCAGGATATTCGCACCACGACCTGTTGTTGTACCGCCCATACCCACTGCATAGTAGGCTCCGCCTTCTACTGTCTTCCAAAAGTCCACAGCTCGACTTTCCTGGCTGAGCTTGAACTTAGGAAACGACTTCAAGTTCGCAGGATTCGTAACGATCTCACGAGTCTGTCTGCCAAAGGTAGCAGCCAACTCCGAGTTATACCCAGCTACCATGATCTCTCGTGTCGGGTCTCGCATCATGCAGTAGGCGGGAAAGTTAATCGTCCCATAAAAAGACTTCGCATGACGAGGAGGCATTGTAATGAGGAGCTTACGAATCGGAACTCCGTGACTGTTGATCAGTTCGTCCTTCTCTAACAAGTCCAACGTCTTAACCAACTCTTCCTGAAAGTCCGCTCGGATGAAGTCAGGATAGTTGTAGTCCATGAAATTCGGATAACTAAGCGCCGCTTTCCGAATCTTCAGCAGGTATCTCGCCGCTTCCTGTTGTGTGATCGGCTTCTGCCTTGAGCCTACGTCTTTCTTTTGCTCGTTCATAATCTCTTCTGTCTATCTCTCTGATCTTTTCTCGGTCTTCGTCACTCACTTCAAACAGGTGCGGATAACGCTCTTTCAATTCCTGTAAGTGAATCCCAGTAATGTCCTCCTCGATACCCAAGCCTTTGCCTGTTGTGAACACCAAGGGGTTGACTTCCTTGTCGTAACGTCTCTGTTCGGCCTTCTGTTTCTTTTCAATCTCACGCTGAACGACGCTCTTACTGCGTCTACCCTTCAACGGATTCACTCTGAACTCACGAAAGGTTTTATTCCGAGACTCTTTGATGTCTTCGATAATCGCTCGTTCGGCAGACTTCAACCCACACCCGTAACCAATGTCCTGATCTTTAAGCTCCATCGTCTTCTTACGTGTAGCAGCTCTTTTGGCTACGACTTCAGCCATCTTCTCTTTGATCTCTTCATCGGTATACCCAGCATCTCTCCAACGCTGTTCTAAACTGCGGCCGTTCTTTTGTCTGATCTTCTCCATCTGCTCAGGCGTATGCGAAGGCATCGCCTTTTCCTGTCTCCTAGCCTCTGCTTTAGCGGCTTCGTCAGGTTTCTGCATCGCTAACCGAGTTATATATTTCTTCTCCGCATCGTCAAGAGCTTGAATGTTTGCCAGTTCTCGTACAACTTCTCGTCTTGTCTCTTCGGTTTCCACTCTGCTCTCGGATGCTTCAATCTCCTTAGCTTCAATCTCAATCGTGTTAAGACGTTCCTGAACCTCTCGTTTCTTACCAAGCGCCAAAGCCTCCAATTCCTCAATCGACAAATCCTCCACTCTCTTCTGTGTGTTGTCTTCAATCGACACACTCTGCATCTTCGGAATCACACGTTCCGTCAGCAACGCATACAAACGAACCTGAGAAGATTTCCAAGACTTATTCCCAAGGATGACCTGTTCTACTTCCGGTAAATTCCTCCTAACGACTTCAAACATCTCACGACGTAACGCCGCAATCTCGTCAGGTCTTACAGCTCTCTTCGCATACAACGAAGCAATATTGGCCGACTTCATTGCATACCTAACATTAGGAGCAACTTTCTTGTTGACTTCCTTCAACTGACTCTCGGGAACCATCACAGCGTCAGGTTTACCTATCCCAAGGCTTGTCTCAAACGCAGGTATTAAGCGATCTTCCGTTTGGACTGCTTCTTCCATTTCTTCTCCTTCTCTGCAAACTGATCTGCCAAGGACTCAAAGATGTCCTCAATCAAGTAGGCTTCAATCTCTTCCCCAGGGTTGTCTTCGCAGATATATCTAAGGAAGCCTTGCTTCACATGAACCGTCTCGTGAACCAAGGTCAGCATATAGGCGTACTTCAGCATAGGGTCATAACCACCCTTCATGTTTAGGTACACAACGTGTACCAAGCCTTCTTTATCGTTAGGAATACAACACGTATAGCCGCTTACATCTTCTAAGCAACAGTTATCGATATCTAACGTTCTGTGTGTGTCGTATTTGTGTACGAGGTTCCTGAGTTCGTCTTCTGTGTTTACCAGAATGAGTTTGCCGATCTTTAATCCTGTGTCCATAGCGTTCTAAAAAATTGGTGAAAATTTGAGAGGGACTAAGTGACACTGAATGCGACGCCCGAAGGCGAAAGCGGGGGTACGCCCCCTGGTGTCACAACCCCTTTTTTAGGGGATTCAGCCCTGATTTCCGTCCCTTTATATAGTGATTTGGCGATTTCGATTGGGAAAACTCTTCAATCCTCAACCCTCCACCCTCTCTCGTGCGTGTGCACTCGTAGTCCTCAAAGAGGACTAGTGAAGATTGGGGTCATGATTAACCAACTCTTGAAGGAGTTACACCATGACGAACAAGTCCTACACATCCATGACCGCTCTCGAACTCATCGCTATCGCCGCTACAACGCCCGAAGCCGTGACAGAAATGCGCAGACGTATGGCTAACACACGCAACCTCGCTCACGCTAACAGCGCAAAGGTTCGCTCTTACAACTCGATGGCCAAGTTCTTCGGAGAAGAACCGATGGTCTTCACTCGCAAGGACGGAACCGAACTCGCACTCGCCAAGTCCAAACCCGCAATGAAGAAGGCTTCTGCTCCCGCAAAGAAGACTTCGAAGAAGTCTTCCGCAAAGACTCCCTCTCTCGAAGAGAGAGTTTCCAAGCTGGAAAGTGGCATGGATGAAATCCTCTCCATCCTGCGCAGTATGAAGAAGTAACACCCACACAAAGCTCCCTTCGGGGAGCTTTTTTTATGTCTGTGAGCACAACAACTTTTGGAGGCAAATCATGAACGCACTGAATACTCTTACCCTCTCTACAGTCCGCAATGAATCTGTGATTCTCTGTCAGCTTCGTGACACCACTGTTGCGTACGCATTGAGAGAACGCAAGGTCTCTCGCAATGAAAACGAACATTGGACAGTTCGCAGTGTCCGTGGTCAGTACCTTGGTCAGTTCTATTGTGCAAACGCAGAAGCAGATGCTATCTGCATTGAATTGGTAAGCGATTCGATCTTTGAATGTCTGACAGGCTTTCCTGAAGGTGTAACTCCGTAAAAGCAGTGTCAATCTCACCAACCAAAGCCGCACGAATGCGGCTTTTTGGCGTTGTAAGCATAGGAGAAACCACCATGAAATATCCGAAATATCCGTCCACAAAGAAAGGTGTGAAAGCGTATTGGCGCAAAGTAATGGCCATCTGCAAGACAGAAGATTTCCTTTACGTTAAGCCTTCTTACGTTTCACCCGCACACAAAGCTCCGACTCTTCCTGTTCGTTTCGTAAGAAAACAACCCGCATAAACATCACAACCTTTCCCCTCTAACGAGGGGACAAAGCCATACGCATTCGCATGAGTGCTTATGGCTTTTTTCTTACCTGTCCATAGGAGGACATTATGACTGCAAAATATGTAAAAACCGATCGTGGTTACGACGTTGTTTCCCCGTTAGGTAATTTCACCATCCACGTTCTTCAGCCCAGCAAGAACTACTTCTTCATTCTCTCCTGCACCTGCAAGGTTCCATCCACTGAGAAGACGATTCGTCTTCACCCTGCTTTTCGTTGTGCATGGCATTCCCTCAGAGCCATGAAGGAAGCAATGGAAGAGCTGGTCACTGACTGCATTCATTCCGAAAACGTTCGTAAGGACGCTCTCCAAAAGTATGGGCCGAAAGGTCTTCGTTCTTTCTACGAAATCAACAAGTTGTTTAAGGAGTTTTGATATGTCAGATCGTGAGTATGACGAGCTGATTAACAAGCTAGAAGCAATCATCTACCCCATCGTTTTTGTCGTCGTCGCTCTCATGAGCATTTTTGGGATTATCCCGTAACTTAGGAGTTAAATCATGCAAAAGAAATTTGAACTGACAAGTAATGAACTCGCAACGATCGTTGCTAATGCCACCGCACAGGCTATTGCTCAGACGATGGGAAAGGCTCAGGCACCTGTCGTTAGAAAAACGGTAGAAGAACCTGAGCCCGGAGCTACTATCATGACAAACGTAGCTGAGGGAATTGTACATCCCGTTAATGACTCTGATCAACCCGAATTAAACCCTGAGCCTACAACTCACGCTGATTCCAACACTCCGACATTTGAGGTTAGGAAATACTTCCCATTCAATAAGCTCAGGGTCTATAGGGTCGGCAACACGCCAGAAGGTTTCGGCTTCATCATCCTTCGCAACAACACAGGGATCATGGCTATCTACTACAAAGGTTCATTGCTGATGACGTACCACAAGAGAACCTCAGTGTTCAGAAAGTTTGTGAACAGACCCTTTGAACAATTGACCGCAGGACAGCAAAGCTGTGTGACTTACTTCACTGACCTATGCAGCAGAAGAAAAGAATCGGAAGAGCTTTGGACTCACGCTTATCTCGGTTGTTAATCAAATCATTCGCCCTTCACACGAAGGGCTTTTTTATTGGAGCAATCATGCAAAAGACTAAGACAATCATCGGTGTTCTTCTCTCTGTTAATCCTCACAACGCTAAGGCTGAAGCAAAGATCGTCACGTATCGAGACTGTCTCGAAGAGATGTATCGGCTCATTGGCTGCGAATGTTTTGACTGCACAACTCTGAAGCTGGGCGATCAGTTGATTGATGCATACGTTGACGACGAAGGTCTCATGAAAGAGCCTCCGATTGCACTCACCTACATTGGTGGTCGTGAGTTGGCAGGAAACATTTTGCTCATTGGTCACGACGACGAAGGCAACAGCGTTTCTCTTACTAAAGAGCAGATTGACATCATCAGTTCTGTTGTAAGCAACGGTCTTCAGGTTTTTATTATGGGGTAAATCATGTCCGAAAGTTTAATCCTCGCATTTGAAAGACCTTCTCAAGGCAATCCAGTTCCCTACATCTATGTGCATTGGTCAAACGGTTATTCAGAACTCCAAGAATGGATGCAGTTAGCCAAGACTTTCTTTGGTTGTTTGCCGTTAGACAGTGACATTTCCTACGCATTCGCAAGGTTGGTTGGTCTGATCTGTGTCAAGAGAGGTATCGACAAAACAACTGGTGTGGGTGTCGGCATTACCGACGATCCTGACATCGGAGATTACTACGACATGGGTCTATGGGTTATCCGTGATGGTTGGAAGCTCACCCATTACGGCGCAATGGAAGACGGATTCATGGAGAGTTAATTATGAGAACCGAACTGTTACTACCCGTCATTTGGAACGAAGCAAACCTTAACGACAAGTACAAACTCATTGCTGAGACTGACGAATGCTCAGACGTTTGCGGATTTGAAAACGACCCTGAGTTTGGAGTTGATGTTTTCTTTGGCATCTTCGGAGAACAAGAAAAGATTGCTGGTAGATTTCCATCCTGCAAGTTGTGGTTTTTCCGCCGACCTTGCGGAAAGAAAACAATTGTTGACTTCGACATCGACTGGAATGTCGGCTACTACTCGGAGTATGAAGACGAATACAACCACGAAGTAAACCTCACCGAACTCGGCGGAGATGACTTTGCAAACAAGCTGGGTATCCTTGAAACATCCTTAGCCAAAGACTTAGCCAAGAAGTTAGCAAAGAAACTGGACACCTACTTTGATTACGTAATCAAGGAGAACTGTCTATGTATCTAGCAACCTACATGGATACCAACTTCCCCGCTTTGCTTGTTCAATGTCCTAACGTTGAATACGTCAACGCAGTTTTAGCTTCCGCTCCTGCTGAGTTGAGTTGCGTAAACCTCGCAAGGATATGTGCTTATCTCTGCAAGAAAATCAAGACAGGAATTTATATCACCGTCTTGGATGGAGTCCTTCCACCTGATGATCTGTACATGATCAAGGTTGACTACGCCAATCAACTGTATCTCAAACGAATCTGAACCCTTCCAGTTTTATCTCAACCAAGGTGTACCCGGCGCATCTCAAGGAACAAGAATTTCCGTTTCGCGGAACAACTTTGATATGTTCCGAATATCGGTGCAGACC
>PPYF01411284.1_pt1 | contig 48905 bp, 47 predicted proteins | sample 1559871 | NCBI WGS metagenome assembly PPYF01 (sample SAMN08240021, study PRJNA423297) | Human gut metagenome, whole genome shotgun sequencing project.
CACTACTTGATGGTGCAACTGAGCTTGCAGCTGATGATACAGCTGAACTTGGTGCTACGCTAGTTGCAGCTTGTGATGTTACTGCACTACTTGATGGTGCAACTGAGCTTGCAGTTGATGATACAGCTGAACTTGGTGCTACGCTAGTTGCGGCTTGTGATGTCACTGCGCTACTTGATGGTGCAACTGAGCTTGCAGCTGATGATACAGCTGAACTTGGTGCTACGCTAGTTACAGCTTGTGATGTTACTGCACTACTTGATGGTGCAACTGAGCTTGCAGCTGATGATACAGCTGAACTTGGCGCTACGCTAGTTACAGCTTGTGATGTTACTGCACTGCTTGCAGGTGCTACATATGTTGTAGCAGCACTACTTGGTGCTGGTGTTACTACAGTTTGAGCAGCTGCACTACTTACTTGAACTGTAGCTTGTTGAGTAGCTTGAGGTACATATGTACTTGAAGCTTGACTTGCTGAACCATTGGCAGCAGGAATTGTTAAACTTTGTCCAACAATAATTAATGAGCTGCTAAGATTGTTTACTTTCATGATGGCATTAACAGATACACCATATTTTTCAGCAAGAACTGATAAACTATCACCGCTCTTTACGGTAATTTTAGTAACTTTTGAGTCTGTTTTGCCTGGAATATTGATATCTTGTCCAACAAAAATCAAGTGACTATTTTGATTAATGTTATTTAGTGATTCAATGCTTTTAACGGAAACTCCGTATTTTTGTGAAAGTGCCCAAACTGTATCACTCTTTTGTACCTTTACAGAATCAGCATGAGCAATCACTTGTGTTCCGCCTGCAACAAGAAGACCTGCTCCGGCCGCACCAGCTAATAATAATTTGGATGCATTTGATTTAGAATTGGTAACCATATAAGTTCGTCCACTCCTTAAATTTTCGTATAATTTTTATGATTTCTATCGTTAATATTCAAAATAAATTAGAATTGGTTTTTTGCACATATTTAATACTATCATTTTTAAGATATTTTGAAAACACTTTTTATACATTAACTATTCATTATAAATTAAAAAAATCTTATAAATCCCGCCACTACAATGTTTAACAAAACTTAAAAAAACAAATAACTTTTGACACTTTTTTTCTTAAAATCCTTTATTTCATGCATGTTTATCTAATGTTACACCAATATTACAAAAAAAGAGTATTGTTACAAAGAATGTAACAATACTCCCAAGTTAAACCATATTTTTTATACATAAAAATGAATTTTTATGCATCTTTTGAATTCTTTACTGGTTTCCATAATCCCATAATTACACCGGCTATTACCGCACCAATTACTACAGATAGAACGTAAAATAATTTATGATCAGCTAACGCAATTACCCATATACCACCATGAGGAGCCGGAACACTAACCTTCCAAAGTTGACTTAGTCCACCACCGATTGCTGAACCAATAATACTTGATCCAATTACACGAAGAGGATCAGCAGTTGCGAATGGAATGGCACCTTCAGTAATAAATGATAGTCCCAGAACCCAGTTTGAAATTCCAGCTTCACGTTCTTGTGCCGTAAATTTCTTAGGCCAAAATGTTGTGGCAATTGCTGTAGCTAAAGGTGGAATCATCCCACCCACCATTACAGCAGCCATCAAATCACCATTTTTAGTTGAAGTAAACGCTGCAATCGCAAACGCATAAGCAGCCTTATTAAATGGACCACCCATATCAATTGACATCATCGCTGCCAGTACAGCACCTAAGAGAACCGCGTTTCCGGTTCCCATGCCTTCTAGCACACCAGTTACCCATGCATTAACGGCCGCAAACACAGGGTTAACTGCAAAGAACATTAATGCGCCAACCAAAAGTAAACTCAAGATTGGATAAATCAACATTGGTTTTAGACCTTCAAGTGTCTTAGGAACAAATTTGAATAACTTTTTCAAACCGTTGACAATCAAACCAGCTGCAAAACCAGCAATTAATCCACCAATAAATCCTGAAACACTTGTTGTATGCATTACGCTTGCAGCTGACTGGGTTGCCATATAACCACCCACAACCCCAGGCATTAACGCTGGTAAATCACCAATTGATTGAGCAATAAAACCGGCAAGAATTGGGATCAAGAATGAAAAGGCATAATTACCAATTCCATTAGGGAAAGTAAACCACAAACTAGTTGCTGACGTATATCGCTCAATAAAGAACGAAAGAGCCATGATAATCCCACCACCAACTACAAATGGTAGCATATGAGAAATACCGTTCATTAAATCTTTATAAATTTCATTCCAAAAACCACCGTTTGATGATTCAGATTCTGACGCTTCATTTCCAGTAGAATGGAATGTAGTAGCCTGATTAGCTTCAACCAAATCAATTAATTCATCAGCTTTATTAATCCCATCAATGACTGGTCGATTTAAAAGTGGTTTACCATCGAAACGCGCCATTTCAACTTTTTTATCTGCTGTAATGATAACTCCATCAGCTCGTTCAATATCTTCATTAGTTAAACGATGCTTTACACCTTCGGAACCATTTGTTTCAACTTTGATCTCGATTCCTTTTTCCTTAGCCGCCTTTTTCAAAGCAGCCTCAGCCATATAAGTATGAGCAATCCCATTAGGACAAGCTGAAACCGCAACAATAAAGGACTTTTTATCTGAATCGACTGGTTCAGTTGTTTCAGCATCATGTGAATCTTCTACATCTTTTGCTGCTTCTGCAGCTTCAAATAATGCTAAGACATCCGCTGGAGTTTCAGCGTTCTTCAATTTTCCTACCAACTCTGGGTCAATCAGCAAACTAGATAGTTTAGCTAAGGCCTGTAGATGCGCATTATTCGCCCCCTCTGGAGCAGCAATCATGAAGAATAATTTTACAGGTTTTCCATCCAAGGCATCAAAATCCACCCCATTACTACTTTTAGCAAATAACACCGCTGCCTCATTAACAGCATTAGTCTTAGCATGAGGCATCGCAATCTCATCACCAATACCAGTTGTTGATTCAGCTTCACGATCTAGAATACCTTTAAGATAGGTCGCACGATCGGTAACAATTCCTTCACTAACGTATTTATCAATCATTTCGTTAATTGCATCCGATTTTGAATCTGCTTTTAGATCCATAATCATTAAGTTTTTCTTGAGTAAATCTTTAATCTCCATAATTTTACCCCTTACTTTTCAAAGACATCAATTTCGTTAAAAATCTCGTCAATTTTTTTATTAGTTGCAATATCCAGTGAAAATGCTGTGGCACTTCCACACGCTAAACCTTTTTTAAAGGCTTTTTCTAAATCATGTGACTGATTGAATTCTCCAACAAATCCAGCCAACATTGAGTCCCCAGCTCCTACAGAATTTAAGACTTTGCCTTTTGGAGCAAAACTTCTAAGCACACGATCCTTGGAAACTAGCATCCCACCTTCACCAGCCATTGAAATCATGACATTTTGAGCGCCCATTTCAATTAACTTTTTAGCATACTTCTCAATATCTGTATCGGTGGTTACTTCTGTATGAAATAATTCTCCAAGTTCATGGTTATTTGGCTTAATAACGATTGGATTATTTTCTAAGGTATCTAATAGACCCTGTCCCGTAGTATCGACTGCAAATTGCGCCCCATTTGCCTTAATTTTTTTAATTATTTGATCATAAAGGTTCTGGGGTAAATTGGCTGGGATACTTCCTGAAAATACAACAACATCTCCATTGCCAATTTGATTAAATTTGTCGATAAAACTTGCTAATTCTGTATCATCAATATTAGGTCCGAGAGCATTTAATTCTGTTTCTTGTTGAGCATGAATTTTTACATTAATCCTAGTATCTTCTTTAATCTCAACAAAATCGGTTTGCACATTCAATCTTGTTAATGCATCATTCACAAATTTCCCAGTAAATCCTCCTAGAAAACCTAACGCTGTGTTAGACACATTTAATTCATTTAAAATTCTTGAAACATTAATCCCTTTTCCACCCGGAAATTTACTTGATGTCTTCAAGCGATTAACCAAGCCAACTTTCATTTCATCCAGACTGATTACATAATCAATCGATGGGTTAAGTGTAACTGTGTAAATCATTTTTGAACCTCCATATAATATATATTTTCCTCTGCTTTGAGCCATTCTGGACAATGGTCGGCAATAATTGTTGCATCTTGCAATTCTGCAAAACGTACAAATGAAGTCTTATTAAACTTAGAGCTATCTGCTAAAACATAAGCATTTCGACTTCTTTTAATCACTTCTGACTTAATCTGGGCTTCTTGAATATCTGGAGTGGTAAATCCTAATTCTTGGGATACCCCATTGGTTCCCATGAAACATCGATCAAATTGAAATGTTCGAATCCGATCCGTTACCTCTGATCCAATCAAAGCCCGGGTTTTATTTTTTAATTGGCCACCAACTAGATACGCATTGATATCAAAATCTGACAGTAAACCAGCAATCGTCAATCCATTGGTTACAACTAACAGTCCCTCGATTTCTGCCAAGTATGGAATGATCGTTGCAGTGGAAGTTCCGGCATCCAAAAAAATAATCTCCCCACTTTGAACCAATTCTGCAGCTTGTCGCCCAATTTCATTTTTTTCTAATAGATTCATTTTCGATTTAACTTGAAAATCCGTTTCGGTTTGAAGCCCATTTTCAAGTTGAGCTCCACCATGAACACGGACTAGCTTTCCTTCTGCTTCAAGTTTTTTTAAATCTCGACGAACCGTAGAAATTGATGATTGATTTGCATGCATAATTTCATCAACTTTGATAACTTGTTTCTCTCTTAATAAACGTAAAATATTTCGTTCTCGAAGTTCTGTAAGCACTTTCATCAACCTCCATAGAAGAATATACCATCATTTTAGTTCAAAATCAATCAAATTAATTCAAAAAAATTTAATTTCGTTCATTTTACATCAAAAAAAGACGCCTATCACTTGATAGACGACTTCTAAATTATTCAATTTCACTTTCAATAACTTCTTTAGGGTTTCTAGGATGATGCTGCTTTAATTGAATTCCTAATAAATCAATGAAGAAAGCGACGGTAGGAATACCAACAATCAACCCCCAAGTTCCCAACATTTTTGCTCCAATAATTAAAGTAATGAAGGTTACAAAGACCGGCAAATCAGTGGCACCCGCCATCAACCTTGGGTGTAGAAAGTATGATTCAAAAAAGTGTATCAATATTACTAAACAAAGCACTTCTGCAATTGAGATAATACCATTGGCTGAAAAAGCAACAATTGACAAGGGGATTAATGAAATTAAAACTCCAGCAACGGGGACTAAACCTAGAACAAAGACAATAATAGCCATTAATAGTAGTTTAGGTACCCCAATTATCCATAAACCAATCACCATCAAACCGGTATTGATAATACAAATTACTAATTGGGTTTCAATTACCGTACCTAGTATCACTACGTACTTACGAAGTAAGTAGTATACATTTCCGAACATGATATCATACTTACTCTTTAAAATAGCATGCCCAAATTCACGTAAATGGTTGTAAGTTAAATTAAATACCATACTTAGAAATAACGCAATTATAACGTGTTCCGCAGCAATCCCGATCCTGCCAAGCTGATTTAACCCAGACATTGCGATGTATTGACTTCCTTTCACCGCTTGTGAGTTTCTATTTATCTCAGTAAGGATTGTTTGAACATAGTGGTTACTAAACGTATCACTGTCAATAGCATGTTTAATTAAAGAAGGAATTCCTTTTAATTGATCATAAATCATCGAGGCCGTAAAAGAAAAAACAAAGCCCGCAAAGGCCAGTAAAACAATATAAAAAATTATTGTACCAATTGGCTGACTAACCTTGGTGTATTTTCTAATCTTTTGAATTCCCACGTGTGACACAAAGGAAAAAATTACTACCAATAAAATTTGCGACATAAAATCTCTTAATAAAAATATTATCAATATTAGCGCTACTAGCGTTGCCCAAAGTTGAACAGATTTTTTATGCCATTGTTGAACTAATATATCCATTGAATTCCTCCAAATAAAAAGACCTGCACAAATTATAATCTGCAACAGATCTTAATCGAAAATTTAAAAAGTTATTTAACACTTATTTAATTATTTTTGGCTTTTAAATAATGGAGCAAGTGGTTCATTATCATAAATCATCTTAATTGCATTTCCTAAAAGTGGCCCTACAGATAATTCAACTAACTTATCAAATTTCTTATCAGCATCAATTCTAATTGAATCAGTAACAATGATTTTAGACAATTTAGATTCTTGTAAAATTTTAGGTGCATTATTAGAAAAGATTGCATGAGTTGCAGCACCATATACCTCAGTTGCTCCTGCGTTATGGAGGGCTTCCGCTGAAATCGTCAAGCGTGTTCCTGTGTCAATCATATCATCGACAACCAAAGCAATTTTATTTTTAACATTTCCAATGATTTCAGTCGGAATTTCATTAATACTTTCCACAGATTCTTCATTACGATTATCAATAATTGCAATGGGTGTGCCTAATAATTCAGCCATGGTTCTAGCTCTAGAAACACTAGCGTGATCAGGTGAAACTACAACCATATTTTCGACATCAAAACTCCCATCACTAAAATAACTTGCTAACAATGGAGCAGCGGCAAGATGGTCAACTGGAACATCGAAAAATCCTTGAATTTGTGGAGCATGTAAATCAAGCGTCAGAACACGAGTAATTGCATCATCTTCCAAAAGATTAGCAATCAATTTAGCTGTAATTGGTTCCCGTGAACGAGCTTTGCGATCCTGTCTAGAGTATCCATAATATGGAATAACAACATTAATTTGGCTAGCACTAGCACGACGCAAAGCATCAACCATAATTAATAATTCCATCAATGAATCATTAATAGGGTCTGAAATGGATTGAATTACATAAACTTCATCCCCACGAATACTTTCTTCAATATTTACTTGGATTTCGCCATCACTAAATTGCTTAATAGCAGCTTTTCCTAAAGGCATTCCCACCTCTGCAGCAATTTTTTCAGATAAAGCATGATTTGAATTCAAGGAGAATATTTTCATTCTTCTTTTTGTTTTACTTTCTTCCACAGCTGAACCTCCAATTATTATCTACCTATCATTATAGACAACTTAGGCTACACACTTCAAGATATTAACTAAATAAAATCATACGGGGTGACCCCTTCCATTCCAATCATTGGATCTACCTGTTCTTTTTGAACCATCGACGTAGTTAAATACTTTGGTTGCTCTACTTCCACTGGTGCTGACATTGATTGCTCTTGGTCAACTGGTTCTGATACTTGTATTTGGTTTACTTTTTCAGTTAAAACTTCTGCTTGCGGATTAATTCGGCGTTCTAAACTGGTATTTCGATTAGATGATTCATTGCTTACCGCTCTTTGGTAAGCATCAGGTTCACCCAACAAAATAATCGAATTGGACGCACGAGTTAGCCCTGTATATAAAAGGTTGCGTTGTAACATTCGATAGTATTGATGCACCATAGGCATAATCACCACCGGAAATTCACTACCTTGTGATTTATGAATCGAAATACAATATGCCAAGGTCAATTGTCCAAGGTCAGTTTTAGCATACGTAACCTCATTTCCATCATAGTCAACGACTAGATGAGCTCTGCCTTTGCCTTGCTTTTCCATAACGATTCCGGTAATTTCGCCAATATCACCATTAAAGATATTATTTTCAGGTGAATTAACCAATTGCAAAACTTTATCACCAATTCTAAAAGTTTGATTGCCAGATTCGATTTTCTTCGGTTTATCCGTTTGAGGTGGATTTAAAACTTTTTGTAGATGTCGGTTAATTTCATCTACTCCTGCACTACCTCGATACATCGGTGCTAAAACTTGAATATCATTCTTAGAAATCCCTTTATCTACAGCTTTTTGCGCGATTTGATCTATTGCGTCAACAACTTGATTAGCGTTGGCTAGAAAGAAGGATTTATCTTTTTTATTTTTGGTAAAATCTTTAGGTAATACCCCTTTTTGGATATCGTGGGCTAACTGAATAATCGATGAATCTTGTTCTTGACGATAAATTTTTGTCAATGAAATAGTTGGGATTTTACCACTTTTAATTAAATCATTAAATATTTGTCCTGGTCCAACTGATGGTAATTGGTCCTTATCCCCTACCAGTACCACTTGCATATCTGGATTAATGGCATTAACCAGCGTACTAAATAATCCGGTATCAACCATAGACATCTCGTCGATAACTAACAAATCGCCTTCAAGCTGCTTTATTTCATCATTCTGGAGATCGTCATTACCATTTAACCCTAGCAAACGATGAATAGTTTTGGCTGGTACATTCGTAACTTGGCTTAATCTTTTAGCTGCTCGACCGGTTGGAGCTGCTAACTGAATGGGGAATTTACTTTCCGTATATTCGTTAATATCCAACGAAATATCATTTAATTCTGCAAAGCTATTAATTAACCCCTTAACAATTGTAGTCTTCCCTGTCCCTGGGCCACCGGTAATAATTGTCAGAGGATGTGAAAGTGCAAGTTCAATCGCTGCATTCTGCGTATCATCATACTTTAAATTTAGATTCTTTTCAGCGGCTTTGATTGCCCGCCTAATACCTTTAACGTTCGAATTCGATTCACCGACCATGCGTTTAACGTTATAACTAATAGCGACTTCAGCATTATATAACCATTTCAGATAAATTTGGCCGTCCTCACCTACGACTTTTCCATCTTTACCTAGCTGTAAAACTTGATCTGCAATAGCTTCAGCATTTACAGCCGTACCTAAAAGCTTTCGGGCTTCTTGGAGTAACATATCTGCCAAAATATAAGTATCACCTGTGGCATTACACCAAGTTTTAATTGCTTCTAAAATTCCTGCTTGAATTCGTTTTTCAAAATCCGGTTTAATATTTAAGCTAGCAGCGATAGCATCAGCTCGTTTAAAACCAATATTTTCGATATCCTCGACCAATCGGTAGGGATTCTCTTCAATGATGTTAATTGCATCCTCATGGTATTTATTTACGATACTACTAGCAATTTTTCCTGTAATCCCCATATCACTGAGCTTTATAAGGATATCCTCTAATCCATTGGACTGGTCCAAAACCGATACAATCATATCAATTTGCTTTTCTTTAAGGTTTAGACCGTTTAAAACTCCAGGGTCTTTCTTAATTTCATTAAGTGCATCCGATCCCAAAGCTTCAACAATTTTTTCAGCGGTTTTCGTTCCAATTCCTTTGAATTGTGATCCCGACAAATATGTAACAACACCATCTTCTGTATTTGGCATAAACGCTCGATATTGATTAGCTTGAATTTGCATACCATACTTAGGATGTGCAATTAGTTTTCCATTAAATTGATACTTCTGTCCTTCTTGTACGTCACCAATATTTCCAGTAACAACAATCTGCTCTTCGGACCAGTCAAAATCATCTTCTTCTACAGTAACCAGGAGCACTTTAAATAAACTATCTGGGCTCTCAAAAAAGACCGCACTAATTTCACCAATCAGTTCGACCATCTTATTTTGAGACTGCTTTTTTGGGTCAGCATCGCCAAATAAATTCATTTTCTCAAATGCCATTAAACATCTTCCTTAGATTCACTTAGTAATTTATCGATATCAATTAATCGTTGTTTGCTACTTTCAAAATACGTTTTATCAATTTTTTTTGCTTGTTCAAAATAAATGTTTGTTTTCTTTTTAGTTAACGTCATTTCAACTACGCCACGGTTAAATAGTAACTTAGCTGTATTTTTATTTTCTAACGCCGCATCATAATACTTTTGGGCCCTTGGAGCATCCCCTAGGGCTAAATTAACATCACCCATTAATTCATTTGTATCAGCATCATGGGGATTCTGTTCTAACGCAGTTAGTCCAAAAGCAAAAGCTAATTTGTACTGACTTTGAGCATAGTAACCCTGAGCAATCATTAAATTAGCATCTTTTTTTAGATGTGCATCTTTAATAGTTTGAAATTCTACATTAGCCTTCTCATAGAGTCCAGATTCATAATAAACATTTCCCAAACCGTATGTTAATAAATCGACGCTATGCGAATCTTTAAATAAACCTCGAGCTTTTACTAAAAGTTCTTCAGCTTGGTCAAAACTTTGTTGTTTAACCAAAACCGTAGCTAACGCATAATAATTTTCAGCTTCTTGCGGATTTTGATCGATTTTATCAATCAAATCTTTAACTATATCTTGTTTTTTCTTATCTTCAGTCATTTTTTCACCTACATTAAATTACATCTGTTGGGTCAATGCGCTTCTTTAAGTAACTAGTATTATTCCAATCAACTAATTCAAAAGACTTTCCTAAGTCATTACTTGCTAGGACAGTCGTACTCGTATTGGCTAAACCGCCACGTTTCCTTAAATCAGTTAACGGAACCTCTAATAGTGAATTAATTAGAGCATTTAAAGCCGCTCCGTGGCTTACTATAATTACATTATCATTTTTAGCAGGATACTTTTCACAAATACGCAAAATAGTAGGTTTCATACGTTTTACTAAATGTTGAAAAGTTTCTCCCTTAATTTTGGTAGGATCATAACGATCTGGGTGGTTTCTGAATGCATCCACTTCATCTGTATATTCCCGCTCAACATCGACGAATTTCATTCCTTCCATAATACCTAGATTGAACTCTTTTAACCTACTAGAAATAGTAATTGGTGTTGGATAACCTTGTAATTCATCCAACTCATGTTGTAATGTCGTAGCTGTTACTCTAGCACGTCGTAAAGGACTGGCATAAATATGTTGAAATTTATTAGGTGCAAGAAAACTAGCTAATTGTGAAATTTCCGTGTAGCTTTCTTTCAATAGTGGAGAATCACCATTGGCACCTTGATAGCGTCCCTCTAAATTCCATTCTGTTTTACCGTGTCTAATAAAATATAATTTCGTCAAAATTCTTGTCCTTCTTTTACATAGTTACTAATAATTTTAACATTAAATGAATCCTAGGTTACCAAAAAACAAAAAAAGAACCAGACTAAGTCTGATTCTTTTTAAATTAGATGTATTGTAACATCTTCTTTTCACTATTGTATGCAGCATCAATGATTCCGCCACCAATACATTCCTCACCATCGTAAAGCACAAGTGCTTGTCCAGGAGTAATTGCACGAGCTGGATCATCAAAATCTACTGTAACTTTTGAAAAGTCTTCACTAAAATGAACTGTTACAGGTACATCTTGTGCACGATAACGGAACTTAGCTGTACAGCGGAAATCACGGCCTCGTTCTTCACCTAATTTATTCACAAAATGCATGTCAGATGCATCCAAACTAGCAGCATAAAGATGACTGTTTTCAAAACCTTGTCCAACGTACAAGATATTCTTAGAAAGATCCTTACCAACTACAAACCAAGGCTCGTTATTCTTAGATCCACCACCGATACCAAGTCCACGACGTTGTCCAATAGTATAGTACATTAAGCCAGCATGCTCACCCTTCACTTCACCATCGAGTGTCATCATCTTACCAGCCTTAGCTGGAAGATAATTTCCTAAGAATTCGCGGAAATTTTTCTCACCGATAAAGCAAATACCGACAGAATCCTTCTTATCATAAACTGATAGTCCAGCTTCTTCAGCAACCTTACGAACCTCAGGCTTAATCATTCCACCAAGTGGGAACATTACTCGATCTAACTGTTCAGCACTTAATTGACTTAAGAAGTATGTTTGATCCTTATTGCTATCTGTAGCTCGAAGGAGATGTTGGTGACCATTCTCATCACGCTCAACTTGGGCATAATGCCCAGTAGCTACGTAATCCGCACCTAAACTAATCGCATAGTCAAGGAAAGCTTTAAACTTAATTTCATTATTACAAATAACATCAGGATTTGGTGTACGTCCTTTTTTGTATTCATCTAAGAAATAAGTAAACACTCGGTCCCAATATTCCTTCTCAAAGTTAACAGAATAATAAGGAATACCAATCTTAGCTGCAACTTTTGCAACATCTTTATAATCTTCGGTAGCTGTACAATACCCATTTTCATCAGTATCATCCCAGTTTTTCATGAAAACACCTACTACATCGTATCCCTGCTGCTTTAGCAAGTATGCAACTACAGATGAATCCACACCACCACTCATACCAACAACGACACGTGTCTTACTGTTGTCAGTCATATTTATCACCATCATTTCTATCAGATTCTGGAGAATCTACGATTGAAGGTCGCATAAATCCAGTAAAATCCATTTTATACCAAACACTTATTAAATTCCACCATTAACAAAAAGTTAGTAACTATTTTTTAGCCAATACTTCTCTTTCAAGTAATTCTTGAATCAAAAAATGGTACTGTTCAACTAATGGTGCATCCTGTTCCCGACTAAAAATGTTAACACTTTGCATTCCATTAGCTGTGGTTGTACTCATTTTAAATCCAGAGAAATCTGGTTTAATCATTATCTTTAATTTAATCCCTTGGTTAAAGGGTGAAGTTGAATCTAACGAACGTTCTAAAACGAATGTCCCATTATTCTTAGTTGTGAATCCTAAGTCTAATAAAGTATATTTTTTTATATTAGCATTTAACGTGTAAATGACATTATCGCCCTTAACATTCACTTCTTTAGTAAAAGCCATCTGAACCCCTCGCTTCTATTTATTGCTTATTTGTTTTAATCGTTGTTCAATTGCTACAATCTGATCACACAGATACTCAATATCTTCTTCCGTAGTCTTTTTACCGAAGCTAATTCGAATCGATTCACTAATGCGAGGTGAATCCTCACCATACATCGCCGTCAATACATGTGATGGTTCTAAGCTTCCAGCGGTACAAGCTGATCCACCTGATATAGCGATTCCGGCAAGATCAAGGTTAGTTTGCATTACGTAAGTTGAAACTCCCTTCAACCAAATGTTAAAAACATGTTGGAGGTTGTTTTCATCTAACGAACCATTGATTTCAAATTCAATTTCATTTTCTTTTAAAGTTTGAATGATTTTTTGCTTAAAACCGGCATAACGAGCCTGCAATTGATTCTTTTGGTCTGCATCAAGCAAACTAACAGCCTTAGCAAATCCAGCAATATTGGCAACATTTTCTGTACCTGCACGCCGCTTGTCTTCTTGTTCGCCGCCTAATATAAAGCTATCGAAATTAACTTCGTTGTTTTTATACAAGAAGCCCATCATTTTTGGACCGTTCAACTTGTGGGCTGAAGTTGATAATAAATCAATGTGGTCACGCTTAACATCAATATCTACTAACCCGTAGGCTTGTACTGCATCGGTATGCAATACTGCTTGATGATTTTTCAATATTTCACCAATTTCATGAATTGGCATATGGCTACCAACTTCATTGTTACCAGTCATAATACTTACTAAGATTGTTTGGTCATCTAGCGCATTTTTAAATTCATCCAAACTAATCAATCCATTTTGATCGACCCCTAAATAAGTAACTTCAAATCCCATACTTTCTAAACGACGCATGGGGTTCAAAACTGATGGATGTTCAATTGCAGTAGTAATAATTTTTTTACCTTTATCTTGATTACGTAAAGCGACTTGTGTAATGGCAGTGTTATTACTCTCCGTGCCACCACTAGTAAAGATAATTTCATCATCATTCGCATGAATACTTTGTGCGATTATATGCCTAGCTTCGTCAAGTGTAGCTCGAGCTCGACGACCGAAGCCATGTAAACTAGATGCATTACCCCAGTTATTTAATAATTCATTAGATATTACTTCAACTACCGCGGCATCCGTTGGCGTTGTAGCTGCATTATCTAAATATACTTGTTGCATTATTTATTCCCTTCCATCTTAAATAAATCAATCAGCATTGATGCGGAGCGCTTTCCAGCGTCAATAATAAATTCGTCAAAAGAAACATCCGCATCATCACTACCGGTATCAGACATAGCACGTACCACAATAAATGGTTTGTCAAATTGATGAGCCACCTGTCCGACTGCCGCACCTTCCATTTCACAACATAAAGCATCTGGAAAGTTTTTTAGAATAGTTTTAACTTTATCAGCACTAGCAATAAATTGATCACCAGTAACAATTAGACCTTTTTTTGTATTTAAATTACGATTCTGAGCTGCTAATTCAAATTGATGAATCAATGACGCATCAGCCTTAAATCTAGCACTGTCTTGTTGTGGGAGTTGACCATATTCATAGCCAAATGCTGTTGCATCTACGTCGTGGTACGCCACTTCAGTTGATAGCACCACGTCTCCAACTTCTAGTCCTTCCCCAATTCCGCCTGCAGAACCTGAATGAATTAAGGCATCTGCGTTAAAATTGGTAACTAAAATTGCTGCTGTAATTCCAGCCTCAACTTTACCGATTCCCGAACGCACCAGAACTACATCTACATTACTAATTTTTCCTTCATAAAAAATGATTCCATTGATATTGGTTTCTTTTTCAAGTTCTAGCGTGTCAAGAAGCGTCTTAATTTCTTCTTCCATGGCACAAATTACACCATATTTCATACTTTACTCACCTATCCTACAAAAAATAAAATTAAGAAAACTAATATGATTCCAATTCCTAATCCTGCTATTGCGATGTTTAACTTCTTAGCCAATGCCCGGCTTTTTGCTTCCGACTGTTCGTCTGGATTGAAGCGCTGATCTTTAGTCTCACGCTGTTTTCTTTGGCTACGTGATAATTCTTCATCTACAGTTTGCTCTGCATCTATTTGTTCTGTTTCTTTTTGCAAACTCCTTTGATATTCAGCACGAGTTTGTTTTTTCTTATCCAAAGCCTCACCTACTTAATGTTAGCCTTCCAATAATAAATGGCTAAAATTGTTTTTGCATCTTCAATTTTACCTTCAGCGACAGCTTTTAATGCCTCATCCAATGAAAGTTCAAAAATATTTAAGTTTTCACCTTGATCACGAGGAAGTTCCTTAGTGACTTTCTTTAAATTGGTTGCTTTATACAAAGTCATATATTCATTTGAAAAGCCTGGAGCAGAATAAAAACCATTAATTTTTTCAATCTTCCCAGCTTCATAGCGTGTTTCTTCGTTCAACTCTCGTTTAGCTGTCTCAAGTAAATCTTCACCCGGTTCAACTTTACCAGCTGGGATTTCAATTGTTAACTTGCCAATTGGTGTACGCCATTGTTCTTCAAAGATCGCCTTACCGTCATTGGTTAAGGCTAAAACTCCCACAGCTCCTTGGTGCTTAACAACATCTCGATTAGCCAATTCGCCATCTGGTAATTTCACCGTTTGTTGATAAACATCAATAACTTCACCTTTATATCTTGAAATAGACTCTACTACTTTTTCTTCAAAACTCATTATTATTCAGCCTCCTCACGAAAAACTTTAACCGCGATTAATCCTTTGGGCCCATCTGCAAGCATTAACTTAACCTTTTCACCGACTTCTAAAGTTTTATAATCTTCAGATTGAATGACCGTGTAATGTGCGAATACTTTATCTCCACTAGCCGTTTCAATAAATCCATATCCTTTTTCTTTATCAAAGCTTTCTACTGTTCCAGTTTCCAAAATTTCAGCTCCCTTTTTATGTTTGTCATACTACCATCATAATGGTGGAAAACACTTCTGTAAATTAAAAATGATTAGGTTACTCGCCTAATCATTCTTAATTAATTATTTTTCTTCAAATCCTTCAGTAATTGCTTCAGGGTAATTTTCAGTAACGATTTGGGCACAACTAGCACATAGAGTTGCAAAATGTTCGTCTGAGCCAACATCAGTTTTTGTCATTCGGCAACGTTCGCAAACTTCCCCTTGAGCAGGTGTAATTTCGACTGCTAATTGATCGTCAAAAATTGCTGCATCTTTTGGAGCTTCTGATAATGCCTTTACTTCTAATTGTGAAACAATCAAAATCAAACGCAAGTCAACCCCTAGTCCATCTACTAATTGCTTAGTGGATTCGTCTAAGTATAAGGTAGCCTTAGCTTCCATTGATTTACCAATCATTTTACTATCACGAGCTTCTTCAAGCGCCTTTAATACATGTGAGCGCAGTTCCTTAATACTTTGCCATTTGCTTAGTAAATCTGCACCATCTGTATAGTTAGCAACTTCCGGCATTTCAGCTAATTGAACAAATTCTTCTGGTTCACGAAGGTATTCCCAAATTTCTTCTGCTGTATGTGGCAAAATTGGTGTAATTAATTTCGTCAATCCAACCAGAATTTCATAGAAAACAGTTTGCATAGAACGACGTTTTAAACTATTTTCAGGTTCAATATAAACGACATCTTTAGCGAAATCTAAATAAAATGCAGATAAATCCGTAATAATATAGTTCAACAATGTTTTGTAGATGTCGATGAAGTCATAGTTATCATATGAAGCACGAATCTTACTAATTAATTCATTGAACTGAACTAGCATATAACGGTCTTCTGGACGCAATTCATTATAATCTACGCCATTTTCCTTCGGATCAAAGTCAGAAGTATTTGCAAGTAAGTAGCGAACGGTATTGCGAATCTTCTTATATGATTCAGAGGCCTTTACAAAGTTTTCTTGAGAAACTCGAACGTCTGATGAAGAATCAATTGAAGAAACCCAGAGACGAATGATTTCAGCACCCATCTTCTTGTTAATTTCATCAGGAACAATGGTATTACCAAGTGATTTACTCATCTTATGGCCCTTACCATCTAAAGTAAATCCTTGTGAAATAACTTTTTTATAAGGAGCCTTGCCTGATACAGCCACGCTTGTAATCAAACTAGAATTGAACCAACCACGGTACTGATCAGAACCTTCCAATACCAGGTCAGCTGGGTATTCAAGATAATCGCGTTGTGCCAAAACCCCTTGATGAGATGACCCTGAATCAAACCAAACATCCATAATATCATTTTCTTTAGTAAACTCGCCATTTGGTGAATGCTCGTTGGAGTAGCCTTCTGGAAGAAGATCCTTTGCTTCCCATTGGAACCAAATATCCGAACCGTTCTTCTCGAATAAATCTGCAACATGGTTAATCGTTTCTTTTTCAAGAATTGGTGTACCATCTTCAGCATAGAAAATTGGCAAAGGAACTCCCCAAACACGTTGACGAGAGATGACCCAATCACCACGGTCCCGAATCATATTGTGAAGCCGCTTTTGACCCCAGTCAGGAAGAAATTCAACATCTTCAATAGCTTTCAAAATCTGATCACGAATCTTGTCTACAGATGCAAACCATTGAGGCGTTGCGCGGAAAATGATTGGTTTCTTAGTCCGCCAATCAAATGGATAACTATGCACATAGTCCATTTGTTTTAATAAAGCATTAGAAGCTTTTAATTTGTCCAATGCAATTGCATTAGCATCTTCATAAAAGACACCTTCAAAATCTGGTCCAGCTTCAGCTGTCATGTAGCCACGATCATCTACTGGTACAAAAATATCTAATCCATATTCCTTACCTACACGGAAGTCATCTTCACCAAAACCTGGTGCAGTATGAACTAACCCAGTTCCAGAATCCAAAGTAACAAAATCACCTAACATAACAACTAGTTCGCGATCGTTATCAAATGGATGGATAGCCTTGATACGGTCTAATTCACGGCCACGGATAACTTGAAGGGTTTGAACATCTTCCCAACCAAATTGTTCCGCAGCATAATTTAAACGATCTGTAGCAATCACAAATTTACGATCTTCACCGGCTGGTTGAACAACTGAATAATCAAAACCAGCATCAATCGTAATTCCTTCTGAAGCTGGGATTGTCCAAGGTGTCGTTGTCCAAACTACAAAATAAGTGTTTTCATCAAGAACGCCTTTTCCGTCACTAACTTTTTCTGCGTAAAATGCAGATGGTGAAGTAACATCATGATATTCTACTTCTGCTTCGGCCATCGCTGATTCAGATGACCATGACCAGAATACCGGCTTCTTACCACGATAAATTAATCCGAGCTCGGCCATTCGACCAAATGTTCTAATTTCTTGTGCTTCAAATTCCGGATTAAGTGTCAAATATGGATGATCCCATTCAGCAGAAATACCTAAACGTTTAAAATCAGTACGTTGTTTATCAACCTGTTTTAACGCATATTCATGACATAGCTTTCTAAAATCAGCTGTAGACATTTTTTTTCTGTCATAGCCTTCCTTAGTAAGCTGTTGTTCAATTGGAAGTCCATGGGTATCCCAGCCGGGAACGAACGGGCTTCTAAAACCACTCATTGACTTGTAACGAACAATAATATCTTTTGAAATCTTATTCATGGCATGTCCCATATGAATATTTCCATTTGCATATGGAGGCCCATCATGTAAAACGAAGGATGGTTTGCCTTCATTTAATTTTTGACGTTGTTCATAAATTTTATTTTCAGCCCAGATATCTTCACGTTTTTGCTCATTAACTGGAAGATTTCCACGCATTTTAAATTTTGTTTTTCCAAGGTTTAATGTATCTTTAACTCGCACTAAAACCACTCGCCTTTCCAAGTAAAATAAAAAGACTCCATCCCTTAACAGGGACGAAGTCTTCGCGGTACCACCCAAATTTAAAGACCATTAAATGGTCTTCCTCTTTGTAGCACTTAACGGTTGCCAACCGACTAGATTTACTGAATTTCAATCTAGCACTCAAAAGTGATCAACCTTCAAATTACATACTGACCTCCCACCGTCGTCAGCTCGCTAAGATGCTACATTTTGAAGATTCTTCTTTTTTAACGTTTTATTCTTTTGGTTTAACATGGAATCCTTCACTAGTTGGATTACCATTCTCATTATTGTAGTCTTCTGGGAAAACTACAACGGTTTGTTGATCATCTTGTACTTCAGGTTCAACTGCTGGAGTATCTGGAGTAACTTCGACAACTTCTTCTGAGTGTACACTCTCATCTTGGAAGTTGTCAAGCGTACCACTATTACGCATGGCTTCTTTAATTTCACCAATGGTGAGTAGTTCATCTGAACTAAGCAGATTATCCCAGTCGCGTCCCTTAATCATTTGAAGTTGTGACTCTAGTAAAACTTCAAATTTTTGACGGAAACTACGAGCTTGCTTCTTCAAATCATCAGTAGCAATTACAACCTTTTGAGCTTTACCAGCCGCTTCACCGATGTAACTATCAGCTTTCTTATGAGCCGCATCAATTACTGACTTAGCCTCTTTCTGGGCTTCTTTAGAAGTAAATTCGGCTTCGCGTTTTGAACTGATTTTGACTTTATCAGCTGCATCTTGTGCCACCATAATTGACTTATTGAGGGATTCTTTCATCTCATCAAAATAATCAATTCGACTTTTAGCCTCGTTAAGTTGTGAACGAAGTGTATCGATTTCATCATGAAGACGACGCTGTTCAAACGCAACTTCGTCTAAAAATTCATCAACTTCGACTGGATTGTATCCTCGCATTTTATTTGAAAATTGTTTTTGTTGTATATCTTGTGGTTCAATTGACATTTTAATAAAACCCCCATAACTCACTATCTAGTTTTGATTATATCCAGCTGGATCTTAAGTTTATCTTTTTTTGTTTTTCCAAGAATATCAACAAGTTTTATCCTACCATATTTTCGAACTGAAATAACATCATTTAACGCAATTAAAGTATCAGCTTTCTCATCAATCATCCAATTTAATTGAACTAAACGTTTTTCAATCAGTTCTTTCACTCGATGACGAGAGATCGAAAATCCTGTTGAAATAATTGAATCCATTCTTAAAGATGCTACAGTCTGGTTAACAGGCTCCCAATCATCTTGAACTTTTAAAATATCATTTGTTGAAGTAGGAATCAATTTAACTTTTATTTTACCAATTCGATCAATTTCATTTAAAAAGAAATTTTCTAATTCTCCATTGACAGCAAATTGCCAGCGTTCTGCTTGATGAACTATATCACCAAAAGTACTTCGTTTAATACCAGCATTAACCAATGTTCCTAAAATCTGACGATGTTCTAAATCTGTAAAATTAATTGGATAATTAATTTCAAAGATTCTAACAGAAAAATCATCTTCCGCAGGAACAAAATAATCTGGTGTAATCAATGCTCGCTTATTTTCTGCCTCGCTAAAGCCTCCATTAAAATAAACCTTTAGTTCAGGAAATCGATTAACTAGGGTTTGGAGAATATGTTGTTCTCGGGGATTTAAAAAATTAGTTAAAATTGGACGATTTTGATCTAAAGCCTCTTGGAGTGAAGATGAAAAGCTCTCAATTAATTCCTGCTCTTCTTTTCTAAAATGCTGTGTAATTTGATTATCCATAGTTAAATTACACCAAGCATTAAGGTTTCAAGAAAAACTAATCCATTTGCACACAGTTCAAGAACTAACAAAGCTAATATCGGCGAAAAATCTATTCCAAAGATAGGTGGAATAAATCTAAACCAACTCATATAAGGCTGACAAATTTTAGTAAGCAACTTTCCCAAGCCGGATTGATAAGCTCCTGGAAGCCAAGACATCAAAACCCACACAAAGATTGCTAACATATACAATTGAATGGCCCAATGTAACAATTGGAAGATTACTGTAATCATTATTTTCTATCACTCATTTCAATATTTTGTCCTAATTGCAATAAACGGGCTTGAGCTTAGCCCAAACCCTTTTATTATATTTTATTTGCCGCGACGTTTGAAAAATGGAGGTGTATCCAATGAATCATCGTCAGAGCTAATGTTGTTATTATCGTTAAAAGCGTTGAATTCTTTCTTTTCAACATTTCTAAAACTATCGTTATCGCGTGAAGTAGGACGAACCCCATTTGAAGCATTTGATTGACGTAATTGCCAGTCACCAAATGGATCATTAGCAGCTTGAGTAGGTTGTTCACTATTAGATGACGTGTTTAAACTTTCTGTAGAACCAGCACCGCGAATTTCAGTATTATTTGAAACATTTGTTGTAGTAGTATTTACGCTACTGCTTGGTGTTTCAAAAGAGGTGCGTGCTGGTTGACGGTGTAAAGACGCTCTACCAGCTTTTTTATCAATACCTGTAGCAATTACAGTTACTCGTACCCCATCTTGTAAATCATTATCAATAGAAGTACCGAAGATGATATTTACATCATCATTAGCTGCTTCCGTAACAATTTGTGAAGCTGCTTGTGCTTCAAATAATGAAAGGTCTGGACCACCAGTAATATTAAGAAGAACTTGTTCAGCACCATCAATTGATGTTTCGAGCAGTGGCGATGAAATAGCCTTCTTTGTAGCCTCTTCTGTTCTGTTTTCGCCGCTAGCTGAGCCAATTCCCATAAGAGCTGAGCCTTGATTTTGCATAACTGTCTTAACATCAGCGAAGTCCAAGTTAACGTAGCCAGGTGATGTAATCAAATCAGAGATACCTTGAACACCTTGACGTAATACATTATCAGCTTCGTTAAATGCTTCCATCATTGGAGTTTTCTTATCAACTAAATCTAGTAAGCGGTTATTAGCAATGATAATAAGCGTATCAACATGTTCTTTAAGATTTGCAACACCTTCTGCTGCAAATCGAGCACGTTTAGGTCCTTCAAATGTAAATGGACGTGTTACCACACCCACCGTTAAAGCACCTTGCTCTTTGGCAATTTGAGCTACCATAGGTGCAGCACCTGTACCGGTACCACCACCCATTCCTGCTGTAACAAAAATCATATCTGCTCCTTCAAGAGCAGAGGAAATGGTTTGTTGACTTTCTTCAGCGGCCTTAGCACCAACATCAGGTGTTGAACCGGCTCCTAGACCTTTAGTTAACTTAGGTCCTAATTGAATCTTAACGTCTGCGTTTGAAGCTTGTAAAGCTTGAACGTCAGTGTTAGCAACGATAAATTCTACTCCCTTTACGCCTTCAGCGATCATGCGGTTAACGGCATTCCCACCACCGCCACCAACACCAATTACCTTGATGTTTGCGCCTGTACTTTTACTTTCGTCCATTGAAAATTCCATGTTAATTCCTCCATCGATTAGTTAGTCAAAGAAATCACTAAACCATTTTTTGATACCATCGAAGCGATTTGAGTTTGCTGTGCTTGATGATGAATTATTAGTTGTTGGCTTAGGCCGTTCTTGTTGTGATTCGGGATGTCTCTCTGATGATTTTGTGCGTTGTTTAAATTTAGGCTTTTCATCAACAACATCATCTTGCGGTGTTTCTGATACGGTTCTTTCGCTTGAAACCATTGCTGTTTTAGCTAAAATCTCAACATCGCTCATGCGACCTTCATAATTCAAAATAGCAAGAGCTTGCGCAAAAGCAGGATGTCTTAGACCCATTTGATCTGGAACATATAGTTTAGCATTTGTTTCAAAAATTCTTTCAACTAACGTTTCGATTCCAGGAAGGGCAGCTCCCCCGCCGGTAATGACGACACCACCCGGCATATCCAGAGCCCCTACTTTTTCTAATTGTTTTTTTATGTTAGTTAATATTTGTTCCATTCGAGCTTCAATAATTTCACTTAAATATTTCTCAGTAACTGCAACCGGTTCATTTTGACCAACAACATTTACTGGAAATGCATCACTACTTGCTTGATCAGCAACAGCATAACCATACTGTTGTTTAATTTGTTCTGCATTATCTAACGAAGTATTTAATACTACCGAGATATCTTTAGTTACAAATTGTCCGCCTTCTTGTTCAACGAACGTGTACTTAAGATGATGATCATGGATCACAGCGGCAGTTGATTGTCCTGCACCCAAATCAAGAGTAATCGTACCAAAATCTTGTTCACCATCATTTAAAATTGTTCTGCCAAGAGCCAGTGGACTAACGACTACATCTACTAATCCTAAACCAGCTTGACGGATTGCGCTCTTTAAATTATGAATAATGGTCTTAGGACCAGTAATCAATCCCCCATTCATCTCAAGTCGAACACCGACCATTCCACGAGGGTCTTTAATGCCATCAAAACCATCAACGATAAATTCGTCAGGTAAAACATCAACCACTTCCTGTTCGGGAGGAAGATTATGTACTGAAGCTGCATTTGAAACTTCAACTACATCTTGATTTCCAATCTCCCTTGAGCTATCTGAGATAGCTATCATACCTCTGACAGGTTCTATTCTTAATAAATTAGCTGGAATACCAGCTACTACGTCGTGGATTTGAATATTTGCCTTGCGTTCTGCAGACTCAACGGCCCTTTTAATTGCAATTGAGGCTTTGTCGATATCAACAATAACACCACGATTTACACCATCTGAGGGCTCTCTTCCCACACCAATAACGTTCATTTGTCCTTTGACATATTCAGCAACAATAACTTTTATTGAGGTGGTTCCAATATCCAGTCCAACGTAAATTCCTGAATTATCCATAATAAAGGAACCTCCTAGTCGTTTAACCGTTTCTTATATATATATTCATCACATATATTAAACAGTTTACCATATTAATATCAATTCTTGTATAAAAATAGGAAATACTTATTCATAAACAATTATTTTTTTAATCAGCTCCAAAACTGATAGTTTTTCAATTAAAAAACTTATTCTAACGCAACCAATAGCACTTAAAAATCGTTTGACCCTTTAGTGGATTAAACGATTTTTATCTGAGAGCATCTTATCCATCTTAAGTTTCAATTTGATGTTAAGAATAAATTAACAGATTTATTAATCTATATCTTGTTGAGTATTTACTGTACTTTCAGCATTTGAGCTTTCTAAGTCTTCTTTACTTTGTGAGCTTGCTGAATTAATTGTTTCGGTTGAATCTGCTGAACCACTGGTAGAATCGGCACTTTCACTATTTTGTGTCATTTGTTCCTGCTTTTTAGCTTTGCTACTAGATTCGGCACTTTTAGACGATTCACTGGCTGCTTTAGCCTCATCTGTCCAACCGCTAGGTCTAGAAAAAGCTCCTACTTGTAAATCAACCATTCCCCGTTCTTTCATACTTGCTGAAATTTCGGGGTAATACTTCATTTTTTTAGCAAATGTACTCATAATAGCGTACACTTGATTTCCATCATTCATGAAAAAATGTAGACGATCCTTAACATTTTTAGTCGGTGAAAAATCGACTTCTGCTACATCATTTTGAACACTATTTGGCATCTGGGCATATTCCTTCAAAAACTTTTTAAGTGTACTATTTTCTTGGAAATTTCTGAAGATTGGGTAATCCGAACTTGGTTGACTAACACTCTTCCTAACAACCGAACCATCTTGTTTTACGGTGTAATAAGTCTTGTTTCTTATTACATATCCCATGACCGCGTTTTCTTTAACTTTAATTTTAACTTTGCCACTCCATGAAATGGATACGGTAGCATCTTTGATGTCTGTATTTTTCTTTAAAAGATTATTTTCAAATTTTCCTTCCTTAAATACGGAAGTTAAAATTACATCATTTTTTTTGATAGACACATTTTTTAAAATTTTAGCAGTGGAAACACGCTTATTACCGCTTACACTAAATTTTTGAACTCGACTAATTGAAGAATAAAAATAACCAAAAAATAAGGCGATCACTATCAACGTACTTCCAATTAATATTCCCAGTTTTTGTCTGGAAAGCCGTTGTTCTTTTACTATTCTTTTGGTGCCTTTTTTATTTGATTTTTTAACCTTGTTTCGATTATTTCTTCTAAAAGAAGCTTGAGGTTCGCGTGGATTTTTCGAAGTGGCTTTGCGTTTCCGCTTAAATCTGCTTCTACTATTTGCATTATGTTCTTTTTGATATTTGGCCCACGGAGTTAATTCTTCATCCTTCTTCTTTTTCATCTTACTACCTATATCTACTTACTAACCGATTTCAAAACATCATAAAGATTTTCAGCAGCACGTGGTTGACCCATTTTCTTAGCGTTTTCTGCCATTACGTTTCGAAATTTCTGATCTAGCATCAATGTATCAAGCGTATTAATCAATGCTTCGGAAGTAAGATCACTTTCTTTGATAATCTCTGCTGCATCATTATTAACCAGACTCATTGCATTTTTTGTTTGATGATCATTGGTTACATATGGGCTAGGAATTAAAATTGACGGTATTCCTAAAGAAGTAATTTCTGCTAAACTAGTTGCTCCAGCTCGCCCCACAATTACTTCCATATTGGAAAGAATTTCTGGCATATTTGCAATGTAAGGTAAAATAGCTATTTTGCCTTGATATTTAGCCAAATCAATATCTTTGGTTAAACGTTCGAAATGAACTCTTCCTGTTACAAATATTGTTTGATATGGACGTTCCATTAATTCTTCCAAGGTGTCGATAGTGACCTGATTAATCTTCTCAGCTCCACGGCTTCCACCAAAAATCAATACGGTAGGCACCTTATCGTCTAGACCAAATTGACTTAGTCCACTTGGTTTAATCTGTGCTACTTCAGTAGCGCGAGGATTACCAGTTAACACAACTTTCTTGGTAGGAAATTGACTTGCAGCCGCCTCAAACGAAATAGCAATTTTTTTAACGAACTTACTCAAAAACTTGTTGGTAACGCCAACCACACTATTTTGTTCGTGAATCACAGTAGGTACACCCATCATACTAGCTGCAAATACAACCGCACCACTAACGTAGCCCCCCGTTCCCAAGACTACATCTGGTTTAAATTCCTTAACCATCTTACGCGCTTTAACCACGCTACTTAAGAAAAGTCCGATTGTCTTAAAATTTTCAAGTGAAAGTGAACGTTTGAATCCTTGGATATTTATGGTTTTAAAATCAATTCCACTGTCTGGGACAATTTTACTTTCTAATCCCTTACTTGTACCAACGTACAAAATCTGTGAATCAGGTTCACTTTGTTTAACTTGTTTAATCAGTGCTAGGGCTGGATAAATATGTCCACCAGTTCCACCACCAGAAACCATCAGTCTCATTTAATTATTCCCCTTTATGTAAATTTTGAACTGCTGCAATAAATTCGTCACCACGTTCTTCAAATGTTTTGTATTGATCCCAACTAGCCGCTGCCGGTGAAAGTAAGATAATATCCCCTTCTTTACTATCTTGATACGCTATTTCAACCGATTCACTTACTCTAGAACTATCTTTAATTACTGAAATACCGGCTTTTTGAGCTATTTTTTTGAATTTCTCAGCAGTTTCGCCATTAACAATAACTTCTTTTACATTTGGCTCTAAGTCTGGAATTAAACGATCTAAATCGTCATGTCGGTCTAATCCACCTGCAATTAATATCACTGGTTTTTTAAAAGAACGTAAGGCTACTTGGGTAGCTTCGATATCAGTTGCTTTAGAATCATTATAGAATTGACGCCCATTGAGGTTTTCAACATATTGAATTCGATGTTTTACTCCACCAAAAGTTGTCAAAACTTGTTTAATATGAGCTGTGCTGACTTTTTCGATTTTAGCTACTGCGATAGCGGCTAGTGCATTTTCGACATTTTGTTCACCAGGAATTCCAATTTCATCGGCTTCTATAATTAATTCATCTTTAAAATAAAGTTTGCCTTCAATTTCGTACGCACCGCTCTTAGTCAGTCCTTGACGTGAAAACGGAACTACTTTCGCCTGAGTTCTTTTAGCTAGTTCTTGCCATTCAGTATTATCCCAATTGATTACCAAGAAATCGTTCTTGGTCTGATTCTTAGTAATATTCATCTTGTCATTAACGTAGTTTTCACGTGTTTTGTGCCAGTCTAAGTGACTAGCAAAAATGTTATTCAAAACTGCAATATGTGGATGAAGTCGATCAATACCAGCTAACATAAAACTAGATAATTCCATCACTATTTCATCTTCTGCAGTGGCCTTTTGAGCAACTGTTGTAGCAGGAACTCCAATATTTCCGGCAACATAAGCATGTTTTTTATTATCGTCAAGCATCAATTGAATTAGCGTTGTTACGGTTGTTTTCCCATTACTTCCTGTAACCCCGATCAACTCACTATCCATTACCCAGTATGCTAATTCCGGTTCAGAAACAATTTTTATACCTCTGGCTTGGGCGTCGACTAGAACGGGATTCGTATAAGGAATGCCCGGATTTTTAACAATCAACTCAATTTTATTTTGACTTAAAATATTGGTTGGATGTTCCCCTAGTACCATCTGGATACCTTTGTTCTCAAGCTTTTCAATTAATTCTTGTGGCTGGTTAGCGTTAGCATCATTAACTAAAACATTTGCTCTTAATCTATGTAATAAAAGAGCGGCGCTTACTCCGCTCTTGGCCATTCCTAAAACTAGAACATTTTTATTTTCCAAATCTTCTACTGACTTCATCATTAAAGACTCCCTATAAAATACTAATTAACGTAATTATGGATCCGATTAAACCAACTATCCAAAATACAATATCTACTTTCCATTCGCTCCAACCTAACATTTCAAAATGATGATGAATCGGACTCATTTTAAAAATACGATGTCCAGTTAATTTAAAAGAAAGTACTTGGAGAATAACACTTAAAGTTTCTAGTACAAAAACAATCCCGATTAAAATCAATGATAATTCCTGATTTAAAAGAATTGAGACAGCTGCCAAAGCTCCCCCTAAGGCAAGAGATCCCATATCACCCATAAAAATTTTAGCTGGTTTATGGTTAAAAACTAAGAATCCTAGCATTGAGCCCACTACTGCCATACAGAAAATCATTACTGGAATATTTTGTTGGTGAGCTGCAATAATTGCATACGTTCCAAAAGCAATCGTCGATAATCCTGCTACTAATCCATCTAATCCATCTGAAAGATTTACGGCATTGGAAAATCCAGTTAACCAGAAAATAACAAACAATGCATACCAGCCGCCTAGGTGCCAAATACCTAAGCCAGGGATATTTAATTGTAATGCCACTCCAGTCTCCTTAATCACTAGAAAGAAAATTAGTCCTCCAATAATTTGTCCTAAAAGCTTTTGCCAAGCTTTAAAACCTTCATTTTGGCGCTTTAACAACTTAATACTATCATCCCAGCAACCAATCAATCCAAATTCAACTAAAACAAAAAGTAACATTAAAAGGCTCACTTTTGCCCCGTGGAAAATCACACCAGTTACTAAACTAGCAATAATGATAGCAATGATAAACACCATTCCACCCATGGTTGGTGTTCCAGATTTTTTTTGATGCCATTTAGGTCCCTCTTCACGAATCATCTGTCCTTCATTCCGGACTCTAAAGTAATTTATAAATTGGGGCATCCCCACTAATGTTACTAGCGCACCTAGTATTAAAGCTGTTCCATTAATCATTTTTCTCTCCTAATCTCTACTTCTTAAGACTTACAGTCATGGTCATGCCAGATTTTATTGGACCACCCTTGGCCACCGATTGCCCAGAAACAAAACCATTCCCGCTATATTTCACATCAATATCAAACATGTTAGCTAATTTTATAACATCATTTTTTGACCACCCTGTAAGATCAGGCATAGTTATGGTTCCACCAGTGTCTAAGATAATTCGTTGCCCCACTAGAATACTACTTCCTGCACTCTCGGACTGTTCTTTAACAGTTTGCCCATTTCCTAATGTAACAACTGCCACATTCTTCTTACCCAATTCTTTTTTGGCTTCAGAAGCATCCTTGCCAACTAAATTAGGTACTTCAATTGAGCTGTCGAGCTTTGACTTATCAGTTTCCTTATCCTGTTCAAGGGCTTGTTTCATCACTGGACCAAATATTTCATCAAGTAATTGTGTGGCAGTTTTATCTTTGAGCACTGGCTTTTTCATCGTAATGTACATTATGTACTTAGGATTTTTGGCCGGGGCCATCCCAGCGACTGAATACAGATAACTGTCATCGCCCATTGAATATCCTCCACTTGCATTCGCAACTTGGGCAGTACCTGTTTTAGCTGCAATTTTATAACCTTTAATTTTGAAGTTTGAGCCGATACCATATGGTTTGTATACTACATCCTCCATTAGTTTTCGAACCTTTTTAGCAGTACTAGCCTTAATTGGCCGTCCTACATCTTTTGTCTTCATTTTATAAGTTGTTTTACCAGTATTCGGATCAACTACCTTTTTGATAAATTGAGGCTTAACCATTTTTCCATTATTAGCAACTGCTGTAAAACCTTGTAACATCTGGATTGCGGTCACATTGATTGCTTGACCGAAAGCTGTATTAGCTTGTTCAATCGGATAGTCGAATTGAATACTACCTTTAGATTCGCTTTCCAAACCAGAATTAGTGGATTGCAACAGTTTAAAACGATTAATGTATTTCTTCCATGTCTTAGCTCCCATATTTTGTTCTAAGTGAGCCATAGCGACGTTACTTGATAAGGCAAATCCTTTTGCGTAACTAATTACGCCCCACCCTTCTGTCTTCCAATCTGGAACAACTTTACCATCGATGGTATAGGTTCCAGAACGATAAGTGGCATCCGAGTCAAAATTACCACTATCAATGGCCGCAGAAGTAGTAAAGATTTTCATGGTTGAACCTGGTTCAAAAGTATCCTGAACTAGCGCATTATTCCATGCTTTAGAAAGTCCTTTTTTAGTTGAAGCATTAAAGGTTGGTCGTTGTGTTGTGGCTAAAATTGCTCCCGTTTTGGCATTCATAATTGTTGCGCTAATTGCCTGTGATTCCGATTCTGATTGAACCTTACTTACCACATTTTCCATGATGTTTTGTAAACGCTGGTCAATAGTAGTATAGATTGTGCTTCCGTCGCGTGCTGGACGCTCAGTCTGGGATCCTGGGAGCTGGTAGCCAAACTTATCTTTTTGCAACGATTGTTCACCATCAGTCCCCGTTAAAGTTTTGTTACTCATTTTTTCAATTCCCATAACGCCAGAAAGTTGAGTCGCATCATTTTCCTTTTGTTGAGATTGTTGAGCAAATCCAATCAAATTTGAAGCAAAAGTTCCATTGGGATATAACCGAGCTTCAGATGAAACAAAGTTAATTCCGTTTAATTTTTCTTTTTCTATTTTTTCTTTAGTCGCCACAGAAATATTGCTTCCCGCATTTCCAAATTCAACTTGGAACGTTTTACTATTGCTGGGACTAAGAGTTTTTAAAGCCTTGTGATAGCTAATTGGTAGATATTTGCTAAGTACTTTAGCCGTCTTTTTCTTATTGGTGACATAAAGTGGCTTGTTATTTGCTCCTACCTGCTTCTTACTTACAACTGCGTAAACTGAATATGTACTTGTGTCTTCGGCAATCGGATTGCCATTCGTATCTAAAATAGATCCTCTTTTGGCTTTAATTGTTTTATTATCGGTATACAAACGCTTTGCTTGACTACTTAAGTTAACACTTTCGACAGTGCCACTTACGGCAATATAAGAAAAGCGCCCAACAATAACTATAAATACTCCAATCACAATCAATAATAGCCATTTACCAAACATTTTCCGATTGTGTTGAGTTTCCGTAGTACCAGTTGTTCGCTTTTTTCGGTTCATCATTTATTTACATTCCTTATATTCTCAGAGTTGAGAGAAAGGCCTGCCTTTTTAGCAATTTTGTTCAACCGACTTTGGTCAGACAATTGATTAATTTCCTGTTCCATAATCGTATTTTTACTTGATAAGGCCGTCGCTTTCTCTTGAGTTGTTTCAAGATTATGTTGTGCAGTAGATAATCCTATTTTACCAGAAACAACTGTTAGCATTAACCCCACTAGAATAAAACCACAAATTGTTATCAAAATCTTTTCAAATTTTGAAAGTGGTAATTGCCTAGCAGTTACAACCTCACGTGCTCTTTTTAATTCTTTTTCACTAATGCCCGTAATTACTGTGTCGTTAATTAATTTTGTTCTACGGCCAGCATAATTATTTTGAGCCATTGGCGTCTATCCCTTCTATAACTTTTCGATAATTCTTAGTTTTGCGCTATGTGATCTTCTGTTTTCTTCAAGTTCATCTTCAGAAGGAATAATCGGCTTCCTATTGATCAACTTGTATTTTGGTTTCATATCATCTGGGATAATTGGCAGTCCAGCCGGTAAATCACCAATCTCAGTTTGTTCTTTAAACATTCTCTTTACTAACCGATCTTCTAATGATTGGAAAGTAATAACCGAAATACGTCCTGCTGGATTCAAAATTTGTAGGGCTTGTTCCAATGATTCTTCTAAAGCACCCAATTCATCATTAACCGCAATTCGAATGGCCTGGAAAATCTTTTTAGCAGGATGTCCACCCGTTCGCCTTGCTGCCGCCGGGATTGCGCTTTTAATTAAATCGGCTAGTTCACCAGTAGTTTCAATGGGCTTTTCTTCGCGAGTACTTTCAATTTTTCGAGCAACTTGCTTAGAATATTTTTCTTCTCCGTATCTAAAGAAAATTCGTACTAAATCGTTATAGCTCCATTCATTAACAACTTCTCTAGCATTCAATTTTTGAGTTTGATCCATACGCATGTCTAAAGGAGCATCAAATCGATAACTAAATCCTCGTTCTGCATCGTCAAACTGGGGTGATGAAACGCCTAAATCGTATAAAACGCCATCAACTCCATCAATCCCCAAGTGGTTTAATTCATTCTTTAAATTACGAAAATTTGATTTTACAAAAGTAACTTGTCCCTTAGCAACATATTCTGCTAAATTTTTTTGATTGTAATCAATTGCCGTTTGATCTTGGTCAAATGAATAGAGGTGACCATTTTCTCCCAACTTAGACAAAATTAGTCTACTATGTCCACCGCCACCTAGGGTGCAGTCTACATAAATACCATCTTCTTTTACATCTAAGCCGTTAACGGTCTCTTCTAAGAGAACCGTTGTATGTTTAAATTCCGTCATATTTATCACAATCCAAAGTCAATTAAATTTTCGGCGATATCGTCGAAGTTTTCTTCAGTTTCTTCAATAGTTTCTTCCCAGCGGGCTTTATTCCATATCTCAACTCGATTAGAAACCCCCACCAGGACACATTCTTTTTGTAATTCCGCATGTAATCTCAGTTTTTTAGGAATAATAATTCTTCCTTGCTTATCAAAATCACATTGGACAGCATCTGCAAACATAAAACGTACAAATGCACGATTATTCTTCTTATTAGAAGGTAGTTGACTGAGCTTCTCCTCAACTAGACGCCATTCAGACAAAGGATAGACAAATAAGCATCCATCCAGCCCTCTCGTAACAACAAAGTTGCTATCCAGTTGATCTCGAAATTTAGATGGAATGATTAGACGTCCTTTTGAATCAAGTGAATGCTCAAATTCACCCATGAACATGAAACCGCCTCCGTCAACTAAATCTATAACAATATTACCACTTCCCCCCACTTTCCACCACTTAAAACCCGAATGTTTTTCTTTTATTTGAAAAAAATTAACATACTTAGAAAAAGTATGAATTTATCAATAGTTCTTAGCCATAAAAGTAATCATTTCGAGGTGGGGATTTTTTCTAATTTGCCTTAAAAATACACTTATTGTAAAATTATCCTAAGTCAATCAAGAAAGTAGTGTTTTGAATGTATAATAAAAAGAAAAAGAAAAGCGGTTTACAAAAAACCATCATGATTTTTGTTTGGATTATGATTATCTTGACCTTGGGAAGTGTGCTTTACGCTCCTCTGGCTCAATTGTTTGGTGCAAATTAATCAGAATATAAAAAAAAGATTTAAGACAGATTGTCTTAAATCTTTTTTATTCTTTTTCACGATATACTTTACGAGGTTTACTACCTTCTTGAGGACCGATGATACCATTATCTTCAAGTTGATCCATAATACGGGCAGCGCGATTATATCCCACTCGGAACTTCCTTTGAAGCATTGAAGTACTTGCCCTTTGCATATCTGTTACTAATTGAACAGCTTCCGCATAATACTCATCTAATTCCCCACTATCATTTTCTTCAATTTCTTGGTCACTAATATCTAAAGTTTCATCATAGTCAGCAGATTGTTGTTTCTTAACAAAATCAATAATCTCCTTAACATCATGATCCGAAATAAATGCCCCTTGTACACGTTCAGGCTTGTTCTGACCCATCGGAAAGAACAACATATCTCCTCTTCCTAATAACTTTTCTGCTCCATTAGCATCAATGATTGTTCTCGAATCGATTCCCGACGCTACCGCAAAGGCAATTCTGGATGGCACATTAGCTTTAATTAAACCGGTAACCACGTTAACGGACGGACGTTGTGTCGCAATAATCATATGTATTCCTGCAGCACGTGCAAGCTGTGCCAGCCTAATAATTGCATCTTCAACTTCATTGGAAGCTACCATCATTAAATCAGAAAGTTCATCAACCACAACCACAATATATGGCATTTTTGGACGATTCATCCCGTCTGCTGCATTCTGTTCTTCGATGAAATCATTGTAGCTTTTAATATTTCGTTGATTTAGTTCAGCAAACAAATCATATCGATGTTGCATCTCTGCGACCACCTTATGCAGCGCTTTAGCAGCTTTTCTAGCATCGGTCACCACTGGGGTTAGTAGATGCGGAATGTCATTATAGATTCCAAGTTCTACCTTCTTAGGATCAATTAGAATTAATTTAACCTCATCTGGACGAGCATTCATTAAGATTCCGGTAATAATGACATTAATCATCACTGATTTTCCAGAACCTGTAGCTCCCGCAATTAGTAAATGCTGCATTTTAACTAAGTTAGCTTCTACTAGATTACCCGAAACATCTCGACCAACAGGAACTTTAAGTGGGTCTTCTGGATGGGCCGGTTGAGATTCAATAATGTCTCTAAATGAAACTGTCGAAATTGTTCGATTAGGAACCTCAATTCCAATTAATGACTTTCCCGGAATTGGAGCTTCAATACGAATATCTTTTGCGGCTAGAGCTAACGCTAAGTCATCGGCCAAGCCAACAATTTTACTAACTTTAACACCAATCGCTGGATGAATTTCGTATTCCGTCACAGAAGGCCCCATCTTCACGCTTTCAACGGAAGCATCAACTCCAAAACTATTTAAAGTATCTTGTAAAATTTTAGTATTCTTTTTAATTGAAGAATATTCGGAACTCTGGTCTGTTTGTGGAATTTCAGTTAATAGTTCCGATGATGGTAAGCGATAATTAGGATTAGTCTTAGACTCACTATCAAATCCACTATTAATTTCTAAATCATTATTGTTAACCTGATTCTTAGGTTTACGTTGAATTTTATTAGTAGTCGCAATTTCAATTTTTGGTTCAATTGGATGTTCGGTTCCTCTAGTTCCATCAACGATAGGTTCTTCCAAAACTTTTTCATCCGTTTTGGTAACTTCAACTACTGGTTTAGATGCCCTGTGCATTGATCGAGTAACACCCGTTTTACTTGATTCATTTCTGGTTTTTGATTGTTCTTTTTCTGAAAAATCTAAATTGCTGAACCAGTCGTATACATTGTTTGCAGCAGATTTAAAACTAGCGATCGCATGTCGTATGGTCCAAGCAAATCCAATTCCAATTTTTTCCAAAACCTGATCAAATGGGATACCAAACAGAACTACCAGCCCCATCCCCATTAGAATAACTGAAAAGAGCATGCTCCCTACGCTGCTAAGCAAAAAATGAGTTGCGGTATATAAAGTTGCTCCACCAATTCCTCCTCCAACATCATTTGTAGAGGTTTGTTCTAGAAAGGATCGTTCAATGCCATCAATGGCCCGACTGATAAACCCATTTTCTAATCTTAAGCTACTGGCAAATTGATACTCTACCCACAATAAATATCCTAACAAAGTCAAGCTAAGTCCAATTACTCGATCTGTTATTCCATTAAAAGACAATTCTTTTCCCATGAATAAAAGATACAATCCATAGATGAATAGAATAATGAATAAAATTGGGCTAAGACTACCAACAAAGATTCTAAACATGTTAGCGACTAAAATTCCTAGAAATCCTCGACCAAAATACCCTAATATTGCAACTAAAACGTAAGTTAAACCTAAAAGATTTTTTGTTGGTACTTGGGTCTTTTGCTTAGTTTTACGTCTTGTCTTTGTTTTTCGTTTTTTTCTTGTTTTTGCCATATCAAATCCTATTTTAATTTATCATTTTCATACAAATGGCTCATCTCTAAATTAGGGAATCCTTGTTGACGTAACACTTCATAAATTACAATCGCCGCTGAATTCGACAAATTTAGTGCCCGAATGTTTTCATCATTTTGTGGAATCCGTATTGCACATTCTTCATATTGCCGCATAAATGCTTCGGGTAGCCCTGTAGTTTCTTTCCCAAACAATAAATAATTATCTTCATCATTATTTTCGCTGGTATAATCTGCCTGTGAGTATGCACGTTTAGCAAATTTTGAAACAACAAATAATCTTTTTTTATCAGGAACCGTTGCTAAAAATTCGGGTAAATTTTCATGATATACAATTTCAACTTTGTCCCAATAATCCAGCCCTGCACGCTTTACCGTCTTATCATTGATGGTAAATCCCAAAGGTTTAATTAAGTGCAAAACTGTATTTGTACCCGCACAAGTACGAGCAATATTACCAGTATTAGCCGGCATTAGTGGTTCAAATAATACAATGTGATTTGTCATAATTTTTCTCCAAATATTTTTTAGAATTAAAAACGCAGATACTCGGTATTACGCGGCGAGTATCTACGTTCGTGGTCAATCTGCCCGTTTCAAACGAACATAGTCGATATTGCGATCAAACGATTTCAACTGCATATTAACATTACTTTTTAGTTTCCGCAAACTCCGCTTTAGTTCAGTCATATCCACCGATATTTTTCTTAAATGCTCTAAATCCATGAATAAACAGAACTTTTAGAACCGCGTAAGCTGGAATCCCAAATATCACGCCAACCAAACCAAAAATCTGTCCAGAGGCTAGCAATACAACCAAAATAGTAACCGGATGAATATCCAAATTACTACCTAAAACAAGCGGTGAAACAAAACGGCCTTCAATTGTTTGTTCAATTACGAAGACTATCAAAACCTTGACCAGCATGATGGGCGAAACAAAAGCTCCAATTACAATTGAGGGTACCATCGCTAAGAATGATCCTAAATATGGAATTAAATTGAGAAAACCTGCAGCTACTCCTAAGGTTAGGGCAAATTTAAGACCAATAATTGAATACCCAATAAAGAAAATTACTGCCACAAAAAATGCCACAATCAATTGTCCTCGGATGTACTGACTTAACTGTGTATTGATTTCTGTTAAAATTTGAATGAATCCATCCCGGCGTTTAACAGGAAAAACTTGTGCGATAAAATGAGGTAACCGATGTCCATCCTTTAATAAATAGAAAAGAATAAACGGCATTGTAATAATGCCAATAACTATTTTGGTAATCAAACCAATCACACTACCTAACGATGTGACCGTGTTATCCGCAAATTCGGTTGCCTTCTTACTCCATGATTGAACAGTATTACTACCAATACCATCAATTTGTTTTTTTAAATCTCCTAGGCGCGGATCTTTTAAGAATCCTTCGACCTTCTCAACTCCTGAATTCCAGTAGTCCGGCCAATTTTTAATCAATGCCGCGGATTGCTCCCGAATAACCGGAATGACAGACACAATTCCTGCAATAATTAAAATCGTGATTAAGACAAAGATGATCGTAATTGATAAAACTCGTTTCAATTTAAATCGCTGTTCTAATTTATCAACTAGTGGATTAATCAGATAATATAAGACTCCCGCTAAAATAATGGGAAAACCCACAATTCCGAAAAATTCCTTTAGTGGACTAAAAATCCATGTGACTTTTGAAATCATGTATAAAATCATCAAAAATAATAAAATGATGATTAAACTTACCACTGGCCTATTATCTAATACAAGCTTATTAAACCAGCTTCTCCAATACTTATTTCTTGGTTTATTGTCCACTGTTGTTCACCGCCTACATATATATAATCTCTTCTCCAACTTTAAATTCTGGAAATTGGTTAGGTGTTAAATAGATTGCACTTTCCAACGGTTTTTCAGGTACCGGTTTAAATTCCAGCGTTGTATGCCCAATCATTTGTAAGTTATTATTCACTAAACTACCAACAAAATTAATTTGATATTCAGTTTTACCTATCTTAATTTTGCCACCTTTTTTCAAAGCAAATTTTTGATGCTTTTGATCATCAATCGCTTGAATAATCGCAATGTTTTTTAAATCCGGTGTTGCAGTTTCGTCGAATAAAATGGCTAAAGCATCTTTTTTTGAAATCGCATCCGGTCCGACACTCATAATTTTTGCTGAAATCATCAAGACAAACACCCTTTCTATATTCTTATTTCATTGTATCATATCGCATAGTATTATCCCTTTAGTAAGCGCATTCAATACTAACTAAATGTGGTATACTTGTTGTTAATGTTTAAAAGAGCAAGGAGGACTATTTTATGATTGAATCCATTCTATTAGGAACGTATACAAAGCAAACTAGTAAGGGTGTTTATCAAATTGATTTAGATACTGATTCAAAACAGTTAACTAATTTACAGTTAGTTACTGAAGTTGAAAACCCCACTTATTTAGCACTTAGCAAGAAAAATATTTTATATGCTGTTGACCGTTTTGATAACCAAGGTGGCTTATCTGTTACAGATTTATATTCACCCCAAAACGTTCTTCAACATATCGTAACTCCTGGTACTCCTCCGGCTTATGTCACAGTTGATGAAAAACATCAATTCGTCTTTGATGCAAACTATCACGAAGGTACTCTTCATGCCTATAGTATTAATAATGATCACACACTAACCCTAGATAGTACTTTTACTAATACGGGTAAAGGCCCTCTAAAAGAGCAAGACGGTTCACATTTGCATTACGTTGACCGCACTCCTGATGGTAAATTGATTGCTTGTGATTTAGGGACTGACCAAGTTTTCGTTTTAGATTATGATTCAACTGGTTTTAAAATTATTAGCACTTTCGAAACCACTCCTGGATTTGGCCCACGCCATATAGTTTTCAATAATACTGGTGATACAGCCTACCTAGTTGGTGAATTATCCAGCTCGGTAGCAGTACTTAATTATAAGGATTGCCAGCTAACCCATCTCCAAACTATTAAGACCATTCCGGATGATTGGAACCAACATAATGGTTGTGCGGCAATTCGCATTACTGATGATAGTCGCTTCTTATACGTTTCAAATCGCGGTTATGATTCCATTGCCGTTTTTGAAATCCAAGCTGATGGTCAATTGAAACTCATCCAAAATATCAGTGTTGAAGGAAGTTTTCCTCGTGACTTTGCTTTAAGTCATGAACAAAACTTTTTAGTAGTCGGAAACCAAACTACTAATAATTTATCTTTATTTGAAAGAAATTCTAATGATGGTAAACTGGAATTGATTCAAAAAGACGTTGCAGCTCCTGAAGTTGTATGTGTTCACTTTAAATAAAAAGAACGGAGAGAATTATGTTTAAAGAAATTCCAGTAGAAAATTTTACTGATATTCCAGCTTTAATTGCTAAAGGTGCCAATCGAATTGAACTTTGCGATAATCTCGCCGTTGGTGGTACCACCGTTAGTAAAGGTGTAATGGCCGAAACACAAAAGTATGCTAGTGAGCATGGGATACCTGTCATGGCAATGATTCGCCCGCGTGGTGGTAATTTCGTGTACAACGACATCGAACTTAAGATTATGGAAACAGATCTTTTTCAAGCCCAAGAGTTAGGGGTTGACGGCGTTGTCTTCGGTGCTCTTACGTCTGATGGAAGCTTAGATGAAGAAGCAATGGAACAATTGATCGGTGCTGCAAGTGGAATGCAAATCACTTTCCATATGGCTTTCGATGCAATTCCTACCGCAAAACAGACTGAGAGTATTGATTGGCTAGTGGAACATGGAGTGGATCGCATTCTTACGCATGGCGGTTCTTTAGATCAACCTATTGAAAAGGGTTTAGAACAAATTAAATCTAATCTTAAGTATGCTGCTAATCGCATTATTATAATGCCCGGTGGTGGCATAACCTCACAGAATGCTGAAGGTATTCAAAATGAGTTAGGGGTTCATGAACTCCATGGTTCAAAATTAATCTAAAACAAAAAGACATGCAATCACTGTTACGTGATCCATGTCTTTTTGTTTTAGTAAAAGTTTGCTAAACATATTGTAGCAATATTAAAGTAAATCAAAATTGAAGTTATATCACTTAAAGTTGAGATGAACGGACCACTGGCTACAACCGGATCCATTCCTAACTTTTCCATAATAATCGGTATTAAAGTTCCGACAAGGTTAGCAACAAAGATTGCCCCACTCATCGCCGCCCCAACGATAATTCCTAAAACCATGTTTTTTTGCCAGAATAAAATCACCGCAAAAATAGCAATTCCTGTTAATAGACCAATTAAAATACCGGTAATAACTTCATTCAAAATTAGTTTAAAAACACTATCGCCTTCTTCATCATTAGCTAGTCGGCGGATTGCTACAGCTAAACTTTGTGTACCGGCGTTCCCTGCAGTACCTGTAATTAAAGTGATAAATACTGCCAACACGCCAAATTTATCGAGTACATTTTGAAATTGGCTAATAACCATTGCACTAATTAATCCTAAAAACAGCATAGTTACTAACCAAGGAATTCGGCTTTTGACAGCTTTCCAAGGATTTTCTGACATATCTTCAGAATTAACCCCAGCTAAACGTGAATAATCCTGTGCCGACTCTTCGTCAATAACGTCGATAATATCATCAACCGTGATAATTCCTAACATTTTATTACGTTCATCAACAACTGGAATTGCAATAAAGTTATAATCACGAATTTGGGCAGCAATTTCAGTTTGATCCTCATCATCTCTTACAGATACCACGTTCGTATTCATGATTCGTTTGATAAATACATCATCCGGATTAACAATTAAATCCTTAACTGAAATCACTCCAATTAATTGATTAGATTCGTTAACTACATAAATGTATGAAATAGTTTCCGCATATTGAGCTTCCTGTTTAACTTGATTCATAGCCGAGCCCACCGTTGTATCTACGGCAACTGAAATGAATTCAGTTGTCATCAACGCACCAGCAGTTTTTTCTTCATACTTAAGTAATTGGCGAACTCGGGCAGCATCTACGGGTTGCATATATGATAGAAGTTTATGTAACTTATCATTTCGAACAGCTCCTAAAATATCCGCTTCGTTATCATCATACATCCCGTTCAACAACGCTGCAGCATAACTAGGTGCCATTTCGTCCAGATATTCTGCAATTAAATCTGGTTCATCATCAAGTTCATCAAACGTATCCGCCAGCTCATCCGGGTCTAGATACTTGTACACGAGAAGACGTTCTTCACGCGTTAATTCACCAAAAAAACGACCTTGATCATAATTATGTAAATCAAGGAAATCTTCTTTAAATTTTTTGGAATGATGTTTTAATAATTCTATTTTTAATTTTTCAAAAATAGCTTGAGTATTATCCATGCTCTTCGTCCTTCTCTTTATTCCAATATTCAAGCATATCATCTGGAATAGACGTTTTGATATCGATCATTTTTTCCGTAAAAACATTTTTAAAAGTTAGAGAGAAACAATGTAAGGCTTGTCGTTGTAAGATATCGTTAGCCATCCCACCGTATAATTCATCTCCGACTAATGGATGTCCAATTGAACTAAAATGAACTCGAATTTGGTGAGTACGACCAGAATGTAGTTTTACTTTCAGCAAAGTAAAATTTTTGAAGGTATCCTCCACCCAATATTCGGTCAAAGACGGCTTCCCTTCGCCCATTGGAGCTACCATCCTTTTAATAAATGAATCTGGGTCACGTTGAATCGGTGTTTCAATGATGCCATGTTGGTTAGTAAATGTTCCCTCTACAATCGTCAAATACATCTTGTTAATTTTACGTTGACGTAAATCTTGATCCATCACTGTATGAGCAAATCGATGCTTAGCGAAAATTACTAATCCTGATGTATCCTGATCTAACCGAGTTACCACATGGACAACTCGGCTCTCATAATTATTTTTAACATAATAGTTTTTAACCCGGTTAACTAATGTATCCTTTTGATTAGCTGCAGATTGTACGGTTGGTAAGAAGGGTGGCTTATTTACAATCAAATAATCTGCATCTTCATATCGAACATCAATTGGTACATCAGATAGCCCTACATGTGGATTACTAGGTTCAGGTGGCAAAGTCACTTCAACTAAATCGCCTTTTTCAACCATTGCATTTGTTCTCGTAGGTAATCCATTCACAAAAATCTTACCGCCATTAAACTTAATACTTTTTAATAATGACCTTGAAATTCTTTTCCTACCCAAGAAAGTCCGTAGGTGCTGCCGACTCTCAAAGTTAACTATCCATCTAAACTTCATCGATACTACCAATGAAGGAATTTCGAACTCGATTCCAAAATCCAGTATGACGATACTTTAAGAATTTCACTTTTTGTTCATCAATGCTATAGTGAACCTCTTTGACATGTTTATCCAGTAAATCGATACGATCTGCTGTAAAATTGTAGGTTCGATGGAAACTAGGTACTGGCCTAATTGTAATAGTTTCGTTGGGCGCCATAATTAAAGAAGCTCCCACCGTTCGAAAAACGCGATTATTAATTGACGCAATTTCAGCCATTTGTAATACTTCTAATCTAGGATGTACAATCGCTCCACCTACCGAACGATTGTATGCCGTTGATCCTGTTGGTGTAGAAATACACAGACCGTCCCCACGGAAACGTTCAAATAGATTATCACCAATCAATACATCCGCTACCATTGTCCCAGACAATTTACGTAATGTGGACTCGTTAACTGCCTTATAACTAATGTGTGAACCATCTGTATGAGTCACATCAATATTTAACAATGGATACGAAACTTCAGCTCCTCCATCACTCTTCAAAGCCTTAATTAAAGTTTCCAATTCATATTCGCGCCAGTCTGTGTAAAAACCTAGATGTCCCGTATGTACACCTACAAATCGGACCTCTTCAAGAAGATTAAGATATTTTTGAACGGCAGATAGTAACGTCCCATCCCCCCCAATGGTAATCACCACCGTAGGTTTTTCGTTATCAATTACAATCTCATTTTGAGATAAAATCTTTGCTAAATCTTTACCAACTTGAATGGAATGCTCATCATTTGAATGATAAATAGCTACTCTCATATTTAGACATCCTTTTGTTCTTTTTGTGCTAATAAAATTTGTTTTCTGATTTCAGACATTTCTTTGTCTAATTCATATGATTTAACCGAGGCCTTCTGCAACCGTGTTCTTAGTTCTTTTGGAAATTCTCCGTCAAATTTATAATTTAAAGAGTGCTCGATTGTAGCCCAAAAATTCATTTCAAGTGTACGTACTTGAATTTCTGCTAAAATTTTCTTTTGACCATTCATCATTTGAACCGGATATTCCACCACAATATGATAAGAACGGTAACCACTAGGTTTTTCATTTTCGACATAGTCTCGCTCTTCAATTACCGTCATATCAGTACGCTTCCGAATTAAATCGACAACTTCATAGATATCTTCTACGAATTGACACATAACACGGACGCCAGCTATATCCTGCATGTCTTGTTCTATGCGTTCTTCTAGGACTTGGCGACGAACCATCTTTTCTTTTATACTTTCAACTGGTTTTACTCGTCCAGTCACAAACTCAATTGGACTTTCTTCTCCATTTTTTAGAAACTGAGTTCTCATACCCCTAAGCTTAACCTTTAATTCAGAAACAGCCTGGGAATATGGTAATAAAAAGGTATCCCAATCTTTAATCATGCGTATCCCTCCGAACCAAATTAACAACCTCTTCTATTCTATCATAGAAACTAAAACTTCTTTTTAAACATTGTTTTCAGATTTTTTAAAACAAAATAATTGATTTTATATTTAAATTTGGTAAAGTAAAGACAGTTTGACTTATGTAATTCTTTGGAGGAATTAAAATGCTTGAAACTTATCTTTTCATCACTCCCTGGGGTGATGAGTGCTTTAACTGCGAAAAAGAAACTATTCGATATTTTAAATATGCTGAGGAGAAAGTTGATTTTAAAATTATTACAGTTTTAAATATGAACGTTGTCCTTAAATTCATTAAACGCAATCAACTTAAAGACGCTAATTATAACGAACTTTTTAACCGAATGTATCTAACTAGCCTTGATTATAAAGCCGCTAGTTATCAAGGAAAAGCCAAGGGACGTGCTTTCTTAATGGCAATGCAAAATGCAATCATTGACAACAATGTCCCATATTCATTTGAATTAGGTAGCACTATTGCTAGACAAGCTGGTTTAGATACAGCCATGTTTGAAGAAGATCGCCAATCAAAAATGACGCAAGAAGACTTTAAACGGGATCAAAAACTTGCTCATGAAATGGGCGCCGAAGACATCCCAGCAGCGGTTATCTTTAATCTTAAAGATGAAGAATGTGGAGTCTTAATGGATCACTATGACTACCAAACTCTTGCATCGGTGTGTCAATTAAAAATGATTCAAAAGACTCAGCCCAAGAAGTTGTTTACCCCTAAAACCCTATAGTCTCCTAAAATCAAAGCTTACTTATCCTACTTTGATTTTTTTTTGCCAATTTTTCTGATAATGAATTATACCATTGCACTTTTTGAGAAATAAAATACCATTCGCCATCATTACTGATAACGATGTTTTTCTCTAAAAGCATTTGCCAAAATTCAATATCAATTTGAGTAATATCAGTGATAGATACTTTAACTTTTTGTTCTGCTAAAACCAAAAAGCGCACTCGATTTAGTAGTGGAATCCCACGATTCCTAAAATCAGTGCACAGTCGTGGAAAATGAACCGTCCAAGGACATCCCATTAAATTTTTACCATTTGTATAGCACAATTGTTGTATTTCTACATATCGTTGGTCAATTTGATTTCCTAGTAAGGAATGTTCAATCTTGTAAGCCTCATATTCAACGGTAGGTAATTTGGGTCTTATAAATTCATTTTGATGACCTTTGCAATTAAAAATTCTTTCTTGATAAAGAACTTTGCCTAAAACTGCTCGTTGCATATTAAAAAATACATGGGGAGCTTCTTGTTTAAGAGCATCCCAAGCTAAGATCCACCATCCTTCTTTTTTAGAAAAACGGCCAAATTTCTGTACGGTTTGAAAAAGACTTCCTTTTCCAAGATGTTTAGGGCCCGCAATCCAATAAGAGATTAACCCTAATTTCAAATACGCTTTAGTCCTTTTTTGAATTTCCTTTAACTTAATTGGACTACATTGATATTCAACTAAGTATATGTGGTCATCGATTTCAACTCTCAAATCCGCTCTTTGCTTAATTTCTGGTAGATAAAATTCCGTCTGTACAGAAATTTGACGTTGATTGAAGAAATCGACGACCTTTTTTTTACCCATTAAATGACGTTTAGTTTCACCTTTTGGCTGATAGCCTTGTTTCTTAGTAAAGGATTGATGGGCAAAATAGTTCTTTTTGTATTGCCCGCTACATAGTTTTAACGCTCGTTGGCAACTTGGACAAAAGTACTTTTCATTCCGATCAGCCTTTCTTGCTTCCACTAAAGTTCCGTTTTTAGTTATTCCAATTTTCATTAGGTTCACCCCAATATAGAAATACGGCTTTTGGGATCTTTCCCACGAAAAAAACACAACAAATTAATGTTGTGTTTTGGTAAAATCTATTTTTGATTATTTAAAATAACGCTTAGCCAGCTCTAAAGCTGCTCCATCCATAACTACTTCGCCATGTTCTCTAAGAACCTCGCTTGAAACAATAGTCGAATTCCCATATTCATACGCGATTGCTAAGTCATTCTTAATAGTTTCAGGGGAATTTTCACTGGTAAAGAAAGTTAATTCTAAATAATATATGTCATGATAACGGTACAGAACTGACTCAATTCCACTATTGGTTTTTATCAATTCTGCAATACTTGGTAAGCTTTCAAAATCCTCTAACTCTATCACTGATTTTTGCGTACTTCCAACTCCATTAGCATAGCCATTTAGATCAGCTGGATTTCCGTCACTCGTATAGCTTGAATCATCGTTATTTTTATCATTTGAATCTGTTTCGGCCAATTTTCTCTTTAAAAAGTCCGACACTTCATCCATCTCCCCATTACTAGGAGCATTGTCTTTTGATACTGATTTTATAGCTTCTTCCATGCCATCAGTTGGGTTCTTACTAATGTATAGTTCTAACCCATTACGGTTAGGTAGCACTTGGAAAGTAACAGCATCATTACTAGCAAACTGATGATCTGTATCTACCTCTTCTAATACCGAATAAAAGAAGCTCTCGATTTCTTTATGATTATCAAGTAAATCTAGGAACGTCACACCTCGCTCATTTAAATCATCCGAACTAATTGTTACTCGGATTGTATCATCATTAATTCGTTCCATTTCCATTAATCAGCACCTCCAGTTCTATCGAAACTGAATGGAAATAACAGTATATTTGTTTCCTATAATTATCCCACAAAATATAAGACAATACCACCTGTCCGTTTCAGGTTACCCAAAATAAAAAGAATCATTTCGAGTTACTGTGGAGCCTTGTAAACCCAAAGTGATTCTTTTTCTATTTTAAAGGTTTGCGATACTTTGTGCTTTTGCCAATTCCAGTTGACGTACTTTTCGTGGTAAGAAACGACGAATTTCATCTTCGTTATAACCAACTTGAAGTCGTTTGTCATCCATGATAATTGGACGTCGAAGCAATCCAGGATTTTCTTCAATTAAATTAATAAGTTGTTGGAGTGGTAAATCGTCCAAATCAACATTTAACTCTTGGAAAACTTTAGAGCGGCGAGAAATAATTTCTTCCGTACCATTCTCAGTCATCCGAAGAACTCTTTTAATTTCTTCGGCACTTAAGGGTTCAGAAAAGATATTTCTTTCTGTAAAATCAATTCTGTGTTCTTTCAACCACGCTTTTGCTTTTCGACACGAAGTACAACTTGGTGATGTGTATAAAATAACCATATTAAATTCCCCCTTTGGTGACCTGTACATTACTTAACCTGTAATTAAAATTGTACAATGTTATTTAGCTTTTGTCCACCCCTCCGTTAACCTTTTTTCTTACAAAAAATAAATATAACAAAGGCATGCTTTTTAGAATAAGACCGTTTATTTCACACTAAATTTACACATTGGATAATTATGTTAAATAATTTTAAAAATAGAATTTAATAAAAACTTATAGAATACAAAAATCATAAGTTATGAAACTGTTTTCTAAATTTCGATGGTAAGCCCAACTTTAGGCGCAAAAACGTTGTTTTTATTTTTTGAAAATTGTTTTGTTTCTTTTAACATTTCGTCAATATCAATCTGTGGAGATAAGTGGCTGATCATTAATTGCTTTGCATTAGACTTATTAAATAACTCTGCCGTCTCTTTTGTACTTAGATGCCATTTTATTCCAGTATGATTACTCAAAAAATTGGTATCTGTTACTAATAAATCACTATTAGTTGCAAATTTAACTAATTCGTCAAAATATCTTGTATCAGACGTAAATGTGAAAATTTTTCCAGTTTCTCGTTCTACAATTCGCGTTGCAAACGCTGGAACTGGGTGAATCGTCTTTTTGAAACTAACTGTAAAAGGACCTAAATCAATTTCTTCATTCTCATTATAACCTACGCCTTGAGAAGCGTTTGGCCAAGTTAAAGCTCCAAAATTTAGTGGGTCTTCTGTATGCCCATATATTGGCAAAATTTCAACTTTATTCTTGGAATTTAGTTGCCATTGATACTGTAATACCCCTAAGTCAGCGGTATGATCATGATGATAATGTGTTAAAAGTACTGCATCTAAATCAAGTGGATTCAAATGCCTTTGTAATTCCAATAAAGTTCCTGAACCGGTATCTAACAATAAATTATAATTACCACTTTGCACTAAGTACCCTGTCGTTCCCACATTTTCGCTAGGATATCCACCATAATATCCTAAAACTGTTATTTTCATATTTAATTCCTCCCAATTACTTTATGTATCTATTTTAACGCAAAGTTATAATGGTTTTCGATTCGTTTTAAAACAACTATAATAGAACATGGATGGAGGTGCTTATGTAATGAAAAATTTAAATGTATCTTTCGGTAGTGAACCCGTTTTAAGAGAAATCAAAGAAAAATATGCTTCTCGTAAGATGACTTTATTATCAAACTCTGCTAAAGAAACTAGCTTTCAATTAGTTGATTTTTCCGACCAGAAAAATGTTTTTTACTCGCCTAATCGTTATAGAGTTCTTTTTGAAAGTCCATTCTTAAATATGGGTGATATTTTTATTTATGATTTTTTTGATTTAGCAGGTGATTCTCTCTCAGCTTTTGATGAAAAGGTGCGTCATTGGAGTGGCATTAATGCTGACTCTAGTTTTTTGCAAAGTGTACTTTTACTATCTCCTCTAGATGGAAAACCACATAATCGTGCTGTTCTAACCATCTGGAGTACGAATAAGTCCGATCAAGTCACTTTAGATACACACGATCTGAAAAAAACTTTGGAGCCTTACGTGAACCACAACTATTTTAGAACTACTTATAAAGTACTGTTGTAATACTATGAAATTATAGTTATTATACTGTATACTGTTATAACGTATATAGAAAGGAATGGTTCAAATTTTCTTAAAGAAGAACAATAAGGCTTTAATTTCAAATATTATTTTTGACTTTATTGTTGGGATTTTCTTTGTTTATTATCTAAAGGTCTCAGCTGACGTTTCTACATTCTTACGTACTATTTTAATTGTCTTTGCTGCTTATGACTTTACAGACATGTTTTTTAGTATCAAATTATTAATAGAACAAAAAAGAAATTCTAAAAAATAAACTTTCATAAGTAAAAAAGCACCTATTAATGCAACAGTGCTTCCCAATTAGTCAGATATTTGATCTAACTTTTAGGGAGTACTGAACGTTAATAGGTGCTTTTCTTTCAAGAAAGACTCTACTGCATTTCTAACACAGTTAAATTAAAGTACAAAAAAAGAGTTAGTTAAAACTAACCCATTATTATTAAAGGCGGTAACCGGATTTGAACCGGTGATGAAGGTTTTGCAGACCTCTGCCTTACCACTTGGCTATACCGCCATTATAATAAAAAAGTGTAATTACTCGCATAAAAATTACACGAAAATTACACGAAATAGCTCGATAACAATCTTACTAAATTTATGCCGCCGGTGGGGGTCGAACCCACACTCCCGTGAAGGAACTGGATTTTGAGTCCAGCGCGTCTGCCAATTCCGCCACAGCGGCATCTAGCGTTGCTATATTATAAAGTAGGTCTTTAAATCAACCTAAAGGGCGGTATGTGGGAATCGAACCCACGCGTGCCGGAGCCACAATCCGGTGCGTTAACCACTTCGCCAATACCGCCATCATGGCAGGGATAGTAGGAGTTGAACCCACACTGACGGTTTTGGAGACCGTAGTTCTACCATTAAACTATATCCCTATCATTGGTAAAAACAAAACTAAATGTGAACTAAACGTTCACTATGGCGCGGGACAGAATCGAACTGCCGACACATGGAGCTTCAATCCATTGCTCTACCGACTGAGCTACCGAGCCAAAAAATATATAAATGTAACAACGGTCCTAACGAGACTCGAACTCGTGATCTCCTGCGTGACAGGCAGGCGTCCTAACCAGCTAGACCATAGGACCAAAGAAAAAATTTTGGAATGGAGGATACAGGGCTCGAACCTGTGACCTCCTGCTTGTAAGGCAGATGCTCTCCCAACTGAGCTAATCCTCCAAAATAATGACCCGTACGGGATTCGAACCCATGTTACTGCCGTGAAAGGGCAGTGTCTTAACCACTTGACCAACGGGTCATACTTTTATCATATATACGGAGAGTAAGGGATTCGAACCCTTGAAACAGGCTTTAACCCGTTTACATCATTTCCAATGATGCTCCTTCGGCCATCTCGGACAACTCTCCAAATAAATGAAACTCCGGCAGGCGGACTCGAACCGTCGACACCCTGATTAACAGTCAGATGCTCTACCAACTGAGCTATGCCGGAATAA
>PPYF01188138.1_pt1 | contig 48786 bp, 57 predicted proteins | sample 1559871 | NCBI WGS metagenome assembly PPYF01 (sample SAMN08240021, study PRJNA423297) | Human gut metagenome, whole genome shotgun sequencing project.
ATGGCCAGCAGCTGTATGGTGGCGGCGCAGTCGTGACGACGGCGCAGAAATTTAACGGCAGCAGGAGCCTGCGGCTGCGACGTGAAGCGAACAACGGGGGCAACAGCGACAAGCAGATAGGTCCGTGGTCGAGCATCCGCGAGAACGCGGTGTACAGCATTGAGCTGTGGGCGATGATGCCAGCAGACCAGTCCCCGTCGTCAGGCTGGCAGACGATAGTCGGTATTCAGGGTCAGAATGCGGCGGGGCAGAACAGCTGGCAGGGGGCTGTCACGATAACGGAAAGTGGTCTGGGGAGTCGCGGGAAGTGGGTGAAGTTCAGCGGCAAGACGCAGATGAATGGTACCGGAAGGACACGCGGGGTGGTGTGGATCTCCACCCGTGGCGCGACGGGCAGCGGCACGCCGGGCTACGACCTGTATATCGATGATGTTGTCATTACGGATATTACTGACGCCCAGGATGCGCTGAATGTGGCTAATGCCAGCACCACAGCCGTCAACAGCCTCACCACGCGGGTAACAGATGCAGAGAACAAAATCACGGCGCAGAGTCAGCAGCTCACCAGCCTGCAGAGTTCACTGAACGGTAAAGCCGATGCCGGGGCTTTGAATTCACTGACCAGCCGGGTGACCAGTGCAGAAGGGAAGATCACATCAACGGCAAACAGCCTCACGAGCCTGAACAGCACCGTTGGTACGTTGTCCTCTACTGTACAGGCTCAGGGTAACACCCTGGTCGATACCAACAATAAAATCAGCTCCATGTATTCCATCAAAGTTGAAACCAACAACGGGAAGAAGGTGGGGGCCGGTATCGTGCTGGGCAGCGATGGTTCCACAAGCGACATGATCCTCTATGCCGACCGTTTCTCGCTGTTTAACCGCAACAGCAAAACTGCTGTACCGGTGATGATTGCTGAAGGTAATGAGCTGTACATTGATTCGGCCCGGCTCAAGAATGGTTCTATCGATAACGCAAAAATTGGTGATTTCATTAGCTCCAGCAACTACAACTGGAACGATGGTCTTTCTGGGTGGATGATTTCCAAAAATGGAGCATGTGTATTCAACAGTGGTACATTCCGTGGTGATATCTATGCCAATAATGGTTACTTCAGAGGGCAAATTGAAGCAACCAGTGGAACATTTAAAGGTGCTGTCGAGGCTAACAGCTTTGTTGGTGATATCGCGGCGATGGGGGTTTTCCCGGCGTTTAACGGAAATGTGAAATCCAGACTCATCCACCACGACACCAGCAACAAGGGAGGCAAATCCTTTTGTATACAAGGGATTGTACGCTGGATTGCTGGTAACGAAAGAAGCACAATCGGGATTGAATGTTGGGTAAACGGCCAACGAGTTTCCAGGATCACTTTCAATACATCCGACATTGGATCGTCGCTAATTGGGTATTTACCCTTCCAGGGAACAAAGACCGGAATCAGCACTCAAGACACATTGGTTGAGGTTGTCATAACCAATTCAATCTCCGCCTCGTTAGTTTCTGGCACCTGCATTATGTCCCGTGGTTCAGGAAATTGGGAAAACATTGGATGACAGGAGCGGCCCCGAAAGGGGCCGAAATCAATTTTATGCTTCAGTCAGCCAGAACTCAGCTTCTTCAAACATCTCCTGGATGGCCCGGCTGATTTGCTCTTTCTCATGTTTCTTTGCATCGGTATTGATGGACGCCATCGTCATCATGGGTTTCACCCGGATATCGGCATCAGGAAAGATGCGATGGATGCGTTTAGTCAGTTCAGAGTAGATAGTCTCCTTAGCACCGGCTAATCCCTCAAAATTCCGCTTATCGTAGACCAATTCAACAAACATCCCAACACTCCTTTACTGTATACATATACAGTATTTATACTGTATATGTGTGTGATGTCAATACAGAGGAGCTATCCGTGGGTTTTCCATCTCCAGCCGCAGACTATGTGGAAAAGCAGCTTTCGCTTGATGAAAAGTTCATTAAGCATCCGGCAGCTACGTATTTTATGCGAGCAGCAAATACATGTTATCGTGCAGGAATCCTGCAAGGTGCCCTGCTTGTTATCGATGCATCGCTTAATCCTTGTGATGGTTCTTTGTTGGTATGTGCTCTTGATGGAGAGTTTAGGGTTAAACGCTACAGGATGGCACCTAAACCGCATCTTGAAGATTTGACATCAGGTCGAAAGGAAGCGCTGCCGAGTCAGGAGGATAATTGTCCACCAGCTGTTTTTGGTGTGATCACGTACATAATTAATGATGCGCGATTAGGAGAGTTTGATGATTGCCCTGTTATGTGAAATTCGACCTTCGTAACAACTACTAATTAACGATGGCCCATATATTATATGGGCCACTTTTAATAACACGTGTTAATGTTTTAACTATTACCCTTCCCTAATTCCCCTTCGAGCAGATTCTCTAATTTTTTCATTAAATCAGAGGGGATTTTTCTGTTATCTAGCTTTAATGTGACATAATTCCCTTTGTATTTCGCAACAACCCCATCACCATACCGCTTCTCATTTTTTTGTATATCATCTGCATTTGTCGAAATGAAATCTTGCAGAGCCTGGATGATTCTCGCCGGTTCGAATTTTTCACCATTTTTCTTCATGCGCAGCAGCTGCTGTGCGGCGTCGAGCATGACTTGCTTATTCTCTTGATATACTTTGAATAAGTCGTGACCGGCGCGCGCAGATAGCTCGCCAGGATGCTGGAAAATGGCGATGATATCTTTAGGCAGGCCAGCCGTACTTATACATCGGGTAATGATATTACGATCAACCCCTTCTGCCACCGCTAAGGCTTTGACGTTGCCATCGAAATCGTTAAGGCGGCGCTGGTATTTTTTCCCACGCTCATATGCACTGGTTGGCCGATAGTCGTTGCCCACTTGCGATAACCACTGCATCTGTTCATCGTCGAGATCACCGACTAATACGCGGTAGTCACAGCCAGTAATTATGGCGGTTTTACGGCGTCGGGAACCATCAGCGACCTCTATAATACCTGACGTTCTACGAGCGAAGGCGGGGTTCTGCTGACCAGAAGTAAGGAATGAAGGAACGAGGTCGGCCAATGCAGCTTCGTCTAATAGCTCTTGATCGCGTTCGTTGCCCAGCCACACCATTGTCGCCATTTCTACTTTGTTTGCCGGAATAGTTTCCAGTTTAAAGCTTACGTTGCGCCCCAAAACAGGCAAAGTAATGCTATTCCCTGACATGGAACTAAGCTGGCGCTGTAAATCACCAACCATTGGCGACACTGACCCCGATGTAGGGGCGTGGTGTGTTTTACTCATAATATTGTCGATGTTGGGGGCACCTTTCAAAATTGAGCGCTGCTTCATTATTACTCCTCCCAACGTGGCTTAATCAAATCATCAAAAATTTCCTGGCAAACAGGCTCCCAAATAGAAACTGCATTTCGCCAGGCGTTAAGTGTTGAGCGCTGATAAGCAGCCTGCTCAAATACCGTACGCATTTTTATTTGGCCCTTTCCTACTTCATCTGTCACCCTGACAACTTGACGCAGAACCATCGACCCCCACGTATTTCTTATCTGCTCTTCCATCCAGCGCGACTGATTACCAGTAGTCAGGCTGTATTTGGTTAGCAGCAGTCGTACCACCGGCTCGAAACCGCCTAAATCAACGGTTTTTAGTAGGTCCAGAAGCATGGTGAAGAACTGCAGAACGGATGAATAATCAAATAGCTCTGCAGGGGTAGCTACGACAATAATATCGGCAGCACAAACAACATTAATCGTCCCTGTTCCGAGGTTAGGAGCGCTATCAATAACGATAATGTCATAGTTATCCCATACGGATTCTATAGCAGCCCGTAGCATCAGGTGAGGCGGATGAGGTAGTTTTCCTTGGGCGTGGTATTGCATCAGGTCCGTTTCGATACGGTGAAGCGCCAAGCAGCTGGGGATAATGTCCAGACCTGGCCAGCAGGTCGGCTTTATAGCGTATTCCGCATTATCACGCTCACCAAGGTAAAACGGGAGCAAAGTATCATCGGCGTGAATGTGCAAATCAGGCACATAGCCATGATACATAGAGGCGGTTCCCTGCGGATCATTACCTTCAATGAGTAGAACTCGGTGACCCTGTAAGGCTAACCATTGAGCTTCATGTACTGCAGATGAGGTTTTATAAACGCCACCTTTGTGTGACATAACAGCTAAAACGGCTGGATTTTTATCGGCTGGCCGTTGATTAGGATTACCGAAAATGTTCCGCATATGGCTAATTTGGTCGATGGTATAGCCAGCACGACGTTCGACGCGGCCACGCAATTCAAAATCAGGTGGCGGTAACCGCCCATTCTTCTCAGCATCTCTAATCGCTTGCGGTGAAACACCGATTAAATCAGCAACCTCGGTTATCCCCCAGCGACGAGTAATCTTACGTGCTTCAGGGCTATCATCACCAAATTGCGCTATGGCAATGGCTTGCGTCATCTCTTGTCCGCGGCTGATACATTCCTGCAGTAAATTGATAAGTGACATTCCAATCCCCCCTCTTAGGAGTGCTTTCCCTTTATGTTTTTTATCCTACTTTATGTTTTTAACGCAAAGCAACGTAAAAAACGCAAAGTATGAGATAAAAAGCAAAGTTTATGATTTAACCACCAAAAACAGCCTTTTCGTTCACTGAGGCAGTGCATTATGAGTAAAAGCTAAGACGAGCAGAGAAGGTAAAAACCTAACTTTATGTTTTTTATAGCTTAAGTAACTATAACGGCATCATTAAATTGGAAAGTAACACGTCGGTTTACCATCATGGTTTATCTCATGAGAGCTAACCAACCCATACTTCACAACAACATAACACTATTAGAAAACATAAATCTATGTAATTTCACCGGGGCAATAAATCTGCAAATCATCACCAAAAAAAACATCATAACACAATCACACATCAAGTCACGAGTACTTAGGCATTTATCGTAACAATGTTAGATAACGTAGTCAATCATCATAACACGATAGGAGTACATAACAGCACACAATAGACCATTATACGCGCGTATAATGGGTTATTGTGTGCTGATTATCGTAACACAGTTGCACATTGAGTTTTGTATGTGCTTTAATTGTGTTATCTTGTGGTTATGTAACTGTGTTATGATAAATTGTAGGTTTTAATTTGCTTTGATTGTGTGATGTTTCTCAGTTTGTGTTATGATGTGTTAGGGCGATAACAGGAGGTAGACCATGCGTAAGGTGAAAATTGGTGAGCTAATCAATTCGCTTGTGAACGAGGTCGAGGCAATCGATGCCTCTGATCGTCCGCAAGGCGATAAAACGAAGAAAATTAAAGCCGCAGCATTAAAATATAAGAATGCATTATTTAATGATAAAAGAAAGTTTCGCGGTAAAGGTTTAGAAAAAAGAATTTCTGCCAACACGTTCAACTCGTATATGAGTCGGGCAAGGAAAAGATTTGATGATAAATTGCATCATAACTTTGAAAAGAATGTAATTAAACTATCAGAAAAATATCCTTTATATAGTGAAGAATTATCTTCGTGGCTTTCTATGCCTGCGGCATCAATTAGACAGCATATGTCAAGATTGCAAGCCAAGCTAAAAGAGATAATGCCATTGGCAGAAGACTTATCCAATATAAAGATTGGTACAAAAAATAGCGAAGCAAAAATAAACAAACTCGCTAATAGATATCCTGAATGGCAATTCGCTATTAGTGATTTAAATAGCGAAGATTGGAAGGATAAAAGAGATTATCTTTATAAACTATTCCAACAAGGTTCTTCGCTCCTGGAAGACTTGAATAACCTGAAAGTAAACCATGAGGTTCTCTATCATCTGCAGCTTAGTTCTGCCGAGCGAACCTCTATCCAGCAGCGCTGGGCCAACGTCCTCAGCGAGAAAAAGCGCAACGTTGTCGTGATTGACTATCCACGCTATATGCAGGCCATCTACGATATAATCAACAAGCCTATTGTTTCGTTCGATTTGACTACTCGTCGTGGTATGGCCCCGCTGGCGTTCGCCCTTGCCGCGCTATCTGGTCGCCGAATGATTGAAATCATGCTCCAGGGTGAATTTTCCGTCGCAGGTAAATATACAGTAACATTCCTGGGGCAAGCTAAAAAACGCTCGGAAGATAAAGGTATATCAAGGAAAATATATACCTTATGCGACGCTACTTTATTTGTTAATTTGGTCAATGAACTTCGCTCATGCCCCGCTGCTGCGGATTTTGATGAAGTAATAAAAGGATATGGCGAAAATGACACTCGCTCAGAAAATGGGCGTATTAATGCAATTCTCGCTACAGCTTTTAATCCGTGGGTAAAAACTTTCTTAGGCGATGACCGCCGCGTTTATAAAGATAGCCGCGCTATTTACGCCCGTATTGCCTATGAAATGTTCTTCCGCGTTGACCCTCGGTGGAAGAATGTTGATGAGGATGTATTCTTCATGGAGATTCTCGGCCATGACGATGAAAACACCCAACTGCACTATAAGCAGTTTAAATTGGCTAACTTCTCCAGAACATGGCGACCAAATGTCGGCGAGGAGAATGCCCGCCTAGCAGCGCTGCAAAAGCTGGATAGCATGATGCCAGATTTTGCCAGGGGCGACGCCGGGGTTCGTATTCATGAGACCGTGAAGCAGCTGGTGGAGCAGGACCCATCGATAAAAATCACAAACAGCACCCTGCGACCGTTTAACTTCAGTACCAGGCTGATTCCTCGCTACCTGGAGTTTGCCGCCGATGCATTGGGCCAGTTCGTCGGTGAAAATGGGCAATGGCAACTGAAGGATGAGGCGCCTGCAATAGTCCTGCCTGATGAGGAAATTCTTGAGCCTATGGACGACGTCGATCTCGATGACGAAAACCATGATGATGAAACGCTGGATGACGATGAGATCGAAGTGGACGAAAGCGAAGGAGAGGAACTGGAGGAAACGGGCGACGCTGAAGAGGCCGAGGTGGCTGAACAGGAAGAGAAGCACCCTAGCAAGCCAAACTTTAAAGCGCCGAGGGATAATGGCGATGGTACCTACATGGTGGAATTTGAATTCGGTGGCCGTCATTACGCCTGGTCCGGTGCCGCCGGTAATCGAGTAGAGGCAATGCAATCTGCCTGGAGTGCCTACTTCAAGTGACAAAAAGGCCACAGGTTATCGCCTGTGGCCTTTCCAGTATCCAGCCCTACAAAATCAGGAAGAGACGGCAGGAGCCTCTAATTTTGTGGATAACGCCTCCAGTTTATTGATGGCCAGCTCGAAATGCGCTGGCAGCACCTTCTCCACCTCTGAGCCAAGGTCGATGATTGACAATTCCTCACGCGATACACTCCGACGCGCCCCGCGAACCACCTCACGCAAAAATTCCCGCTCGTAAGTCCGCATATTATCCAGCGCGGTTTCTGCAGACGTTAATATCCGGCGCAACTCGGCAGTGATGGCCGGGAGATCATCAACCGTAATCGGATTGGGGGATGGGTTCCTGCAGGCGCGACGTAGCGCCAGCCATACGCCACTTTTCCATGCGTTGTGGTAACGAAAACTTTGGGCTATATCGTTTATCAGGCCGCGTAATTCTTCCTTTTGCCGCCAGTCCAATGGTTCACCGGCGCTTTTTGGTGCGGGTTCGACATAGCTGTATTCACCGCTTTTCCGAATAGCTGGTAGAACCTCATTGGTGACCCACTTGCGGAACCGCCAGGCTGTCGTTCCCTGCTTCACTGCGTCACGGCAGCGGAGGATGAGCGTATAGAGGCCGGACTCAGAAATGATATTAGTTTCACCTTGACGGCCTAAGTTGAACTTAGCCCGTTCATCATCATCCAGCGCTTTAAGTGCCATCGTAGGATTAGTTAGTCGTAGTGCTTTGGTTACATCCAACGCCACGAACCACGGTTCGCCATTAACCAGAACCACCCGCACGGGGTGGTTTTCCTGAAACGAGAAAACAGATAGTGCGTTCATTTGGCCTCCCTGGTGGTCAGCTGCGCTGACAGAGAAGAAGAACAATTCCTAGCTTCTTGCACCAGCTCACGGGCAACCTGGAGTAATCCTGCCGCCTCCTGCATATACAGTGAGGCCTCGTAACTGGAGATCGTCCGATGGGCGGAGGAAACCAGCGCTTCTATCTGCGCCAGGCGCTCCTCAATCGATTCAAGCAGGCCCTGGGTGTTTAGCTGCACCTGATTCATACGGCCACCCCGCTAACCCGGATACGGGCTGACAGAACGAGAACAAAACGGCTGGCGAACTGGCGACGGGCTTCTCGCTCGGATGAGGCGATGGTGGACAGATGATGAATATGGGATTTTTTATCGGTACGGCAGATCGCCGCGAACTTGAATTTGAACATGGTGCGCACTCCAGTTTGGTTATGGGTGCTACCACCAGAGTTGCGAATCTCTTGAGAGGTGGTAGCCCAGACGGGGTTCGCAATACCGGCCCAAACGAAACCGGCCAGCCAAAAGGCTGCCCCGCCTGAGCCACCATAATTCGGGTATGCGCAGGCATATGCACAAAAAAACACGCTGGCGCGTGTTGTGCGTCGTTTGGGATATTCGGGATTGCGAGGCCCGGCTACAGATTTTGCTGCAGCGGGGTAACTTTACCGCCAAAAAGCAACGCACGTCAATAAATTACATGGAGATTTTACCCTGTGACCAGTCACGGCGACAGGAGTTTTTATAGTTTGCCTTACTAAATGATCAGGTTCTGATCAAAATGGTAATTTCTTGCACTTTAATTTCGCTAGAATTAAAAATTCTGCTACTGATTGAAAATATATTTAGTATGTTTTATTAATTAATTTAGCGTTTTATTTTTATAAATTGATTTAAGTTGAAATAATCATCCTTAAGATTGCATTTTATTTATTTAAATCAAAGAATAATTTATTTTTATAGTTTGCTTTACCGTGAAGGTTGTCCGAGGTATCCTTTTTATGCTGTATATCCATACAGTTAATGCACATTTTAACAAGGAGATTGATATGTCTGAAGAAACAATGACTGTCGGTGGTAGTGATATACATTGGGGTGGATCTAACGGTACGGGTGGAGGTAATTCTGGTGGAAATAATGGTAGTGGAGTAAGTGGTGTTAATTGGTCAGTACTAAAATACGGCGATACTATTAAGACGAAATGGGGAACTATTCGAATTGATACTTATGGCAGGCCTGTCATGAATGGGGTCATTATGACCTATGAGAACTCCTCGTTGGTTGAAGATGGTTCTGGTGGGCTTGTCAGGGCACTCAATTCAGAAATTGCAAAAGACAAAAACAAACCTAAAAATTACGGCAATAACCAAAGCCCATCTAACGTAAAGTATACCGGAAAAAATCCTGCAGTAGAGTATCGTTTGCCTCTCAATGTATACAATTCTATACTTAAAGGAGTTATTCCAACCGGATATTGGCTTAGTAATAATAAAGTTATGACTAAAATTGTCGAAACCTATGAAATTAATGGTGGCGGTAAAGGTAACGACAGGACTAAGACAAGGACATATAATAAAGAAATCGTTGCTTTGACAAACGCATATGAGCGCGGAGAGAAAGATCGGCAAGAAACAAAAGATGCTCTTAAAAAAGCATCTGGATTCTTTAGTGACTTGTATGGAAAATTTGGGGAAAACCAAGCTAAAATTGCTAAAGAACTTTCTGAAGCTGCTAAAGGCAAACAACTTCTTAGTGTTGAAAAAGCTATAAAATCATATGGTACTTTTCAAGGAAACTTTGATAAGTTATACGATGAGGCACGCCGTAAGGCGATTTCTCTGGAATTGAAATCCGTCGATCGCGCCGAGCTAGCCAAAAATCTTAAAATGTTTGGCAAAGCATTTGGTTTAGTCGATAAAACTATTGACGGTTATGATTTAGTTACAGAACTTAGAAAGTCAATTGAGTCTAAGAATTGGCGTCCATTCTTTGTTAAAGCTGAATCTATCTTTGCTGGACTCGGCGCTAGTTGGTTAACTGCCTGGGCATTCTCAATTATACTGGTCACTCCATTAGGCGTTGTTACATTTGCTGTAATAATGGCATCTGTAAGCGCACTAATTGATGAGAAGCTAATGGAAAAAGTTAATAAATCAATTGGTATTTAATATCGAAAATACAGCTCTAGGCATTTTGCCTAGAGCTTTTTACTGCTTTACAGATTAAAGAGATGATGATGATTGGTAGAGTAAAGACAAAAGTAATTGTATAAAATATAGCGAACAATCCATTTTCTGCTGATGTATTTTTTGTTGACCTGTTAGCCTTAAATTTATCGCTAATAAATCTTGAAAGAACTTCCTCTAAAAATAATCTTGAAAACGGGAAAATTATTGCGCTAGCAATAGAAAAGACACTTACCAATAGTATTTTATCTTTATCATCGAACCAAACAAAAATAAATATAGACGCCCAAATAAAACCAAGCAAAACATTTTTTAAATAATATTCTTTAGTCATATATATCCATCCATCTTAAAGTATAGATACAAAATACCACACTTAAACTCCACTGCATATCGTCTGAATCTCGTTTTTTACGTTAAAGATTGATTATGTGGAGCATGTGAAAAATTTAACATATTCCAGTGCGGAAAAGAAAAAAACCGTCAGTTATTACTTCAACCCGGTTATCCGGCAGACAAACGCGCCCACCTTCGAATTCGATTCAAACCCCATACGCCCACGGATAAGCCACTGGAACGGAATTGTTAGCAGATACAGCGCCACGGAACCATAGGCGGTTTAGGCGCTGCCAGAACGTCGCGTGACGGCTCTCCATCCATTCAGTGTTATCGGCAACCTGGTAAGCATACTGATGGCTGTCTAGCGTATCAGTCACGTTCTTACCTCCCGTAGCTTCTGGTCGATATAACCTTCAAGTGCGCCATCTGTCGTTTTGTTATGTTTCAAAAACCATCTATCAGCCGAAAATTTCCCTCTTTCCCGCTCATGAATTAAATTGCCGATTTCACGGATTGTTTCGGGAACGCCTTGCATGAAGATCGAAGGAAGAAACATGACAACGATGAGCAAAACCTTCATCCATGCAGAACAGAAATATTGCGCCTCAAATATCTGCAACTCTGGATGAAAGTAATATTCGATTTTCGCTCCAAAACGCTGCTTGCGATTTGGCAGCATTTTGTTGTGCATAGCCCTGCTTACAGGGATTCGAACGAACCCTTTCTCACAAAGATTTTCATATTTGTAGGTCACGCTCACCCCCACTGGCCATCAGTAAATAACGCGTCGTACTCAGACACCGGCAGCCGCTGCCCCCTGATACAAAAATTCAACCAATTGCGCGGTTCAGGGTTGCTTTTATCTTCTTCTTTCCAGCGCTCATCTGCTTCACGTGCTAAACATTCAACCGCTTTCAGGTAGTCCTCTGTTCGATACCAACCAAAATTAATTTGGCCGTCAGTAACCGCCCAGGCCACCTTCTTCTCTTCTTCCTGAATGGCCCTGATTCGTGCCTCACACTCATCGCGGCAGAACTTCAGCTGCTCATAGTCCAACTGGTTCAAAAACTCAGGTGTTGACGTCATAGGGGGTTCACCTTATAGGCTTTCAGAAGCGCTCTGGCTTCGTCTGTGTTGTCTTCCATGCTCTTATCGCAGGCAATCAAGCAATAAACGCCCTCACTATCTGAGAAACTGTTCATCCGGATTAAAGTGAAGGGAAGTTTCCGGACAGTTTTTAGATCGCTATAACTAGTCGCGTCACTGCTGACGTTGACCACATAAGGGTCATAGCCCTCCATAATGACAAGACATTCCCGTTGTTTTCCCATTACCCCCTCCGGTTATACAGCCAGGGCTTCGTCTGTATCGCGCCACTGGCTCAGAAACGCTTTCAGCAGCCTCATTTCACGTACAGATAGCAGGTCCATAAATTCGGTCATGTACAACGACGCGAACGTTCTCGCGATGCTGGCCACTGGCCACAAGCGTACCGCCTCCATTTCGGTTGCTGGCAGCGCGTTCTCCGCCCAGGCCTCCGGTACCGCCACCGGGATGACCTCCAGTGCCTGAATAATTACTGATTGTGGGGCGTCCGGAATGTGACTTGTTTTGGATCGAGGGTTACCATGTATATCTATATTTAGATCCAAATCGCGATCCACTTCGATGGTGGTTTTTTCGACCTTGCGGGCGTGAATTGATAACCCTGCTTCGCGGCGCTTCTCCACGATATTCATGAGGAACTCGACCGATTGTGAGTCGACAGAACGCATTGTAGGTCGTGCATCGCCATCTCTGGCGCGTCTGGTCTTACTGGATAATCCCATAGACTCCAGGATGCCTTTGCATAGTTCTTCAGGGGCTTTCTTTTTGCCCTTCTCAGTGTTGAAGCCACCTATACGCAAAACGTTGTTCAGCAGATCGCGCCGTTCCGGGGTTAGCAGGTTATCCCTGGCGCGTTTGAGGGCGTCCATGTCGGCCTCACCGGTCAGTGTTTCTGGATCAATACCACAGTCGCGGAAGTACTGCCGCAGCGTTGCTGATTTGAGGGTGTAAAAACCACGCATGCCTATTTCAACCGCTGGGGTAGATTTGACGCGGTAATCGGTTATGGCCGGGAATTTAGCCTGGAACTCCTCGTCGGCCTGTTCTCGTGTCATAGCTGTTGTGACAAATTGCTGCCAGCGACCGGCGACGCGATAAGCATAGGTAAAGTGGATCAAAGCTTCCTCGCGGTCAAGGCGACGCGCGGTTATCTCATCCAGCTGCATGGTTTCAAACAGATGTACTTTTTTCAGGCCCCCGTCGAAATAGAATTTTAATGCCTCTTCATCGACGTCCAGCTGCAGCTCCTTTTCAATATCCCATCGGACAAGCTGGGCCTGTTCATCCAGAGACAGGGTACGTTTCCTTAACAGCTCTTCGTGTTCGTTCTGGTCAGGGGTCTCGACGCTCATATGGCGCTCCATAAGCTGCTCAAATACCAGCTCACGGGCTTCTTTACGTAAATCTTTACCGATACTGTTTGCGAGCGCGTCTGTGGCCATAGGTGCGACCTGGTACCCATCGTCATGCATAATGCAGATCATATTACTGGCGTAATCATTCCGCGCCGACGCCTCGAGCGCGGCGGCTTTAATTTTTAGCTGCATGAATGATGAGTTGGCCACGCCAAGCGAGATTCGGTCACCGTCAAAAACGACGTCGGTCAGTAGCCCGGAATGGCCTGCCGTTTCAAGTAAGGCTTGTGCGTAGGCGCGTTTGATTTTTTCCGGATCGGTTTCGCGTTTGCCGCGTAGCTTGTCGAACCCGATGATATATTCCTGAGCTGTGCGGTCGCGACGCAACATCTGGATAGCGTCGCTGGGAACCACCTCCCCGCAGAACATGCCGAAATGGCGATGGAAATGTTTCTCCTCAATTGATACTCCCGAGGATATCGAAGGACTGTAGATCAGGCCGTCATACTTTTTCACCATGACTTTAGGCTGGTTGGTGAAATCATCGACTTCTTTCTCTTGCTTGTTTTTCTGGTTAACGCAGAGAAACTTTTTATCAGGGAATTGTAGCCTCAGCTGCATGGTGACGTCCTCGGCGAACGTAGAACTGTCAGTGGCCAGCATGATGCGCTCGCCACGTCGTACCGCTGCTATAACCTCAGTCATGATCCGATTTTTTTCTGTATAAAAAACGCGGATAGGCTTGTTGGTCTCACGGTTGCGAACGTCGACCGGTAATTCAATAACATGAATTTGCAGCCAGGCTGGCAACCCCAGCTCCTCGCGTCGCTTCATAGCCAGTTCAGCCAGGTCAACCAGCAAATCGTTGGCGTCGGCATCTACCATAAGTGCATGGTCTTCAGTACGCGCCAGCGCGTCAATTAGCGTGTTGAATACGCCCACCGGGTTTTCCATTGCTCGACCAGCCAGGATTGCACGTAGCCCCTGTGTTGCTTCATCGAAGCCGAAAAAGTCATGCTGGCGCATCATCGGTTGCCAGCAACCTTTGGTTATGGAATTAATGCAGATGGTCAGCTTGTTGGCATATGGCGCCATTTCCTGATAGCCAGGGTCCTGGTAATGCAATATGTCGGCTTTCGCTCCTAGTCCCTCTGTCATCATTTCATGGAGACCACCAATGAGAGAGACACGGTGCGCCACAGAAACGCCTCGTGTTGCCTGTAGCATCAGCGGACGCAGAAGGCCTGTTGATTTACCAGACCCCATGCCAGCTCGGACAATAACGATGCCCTGCAGCTGTGCGGCGTACTTCATCACCTCATCGGTCATTCTGCTAGTCTCAAACCGTTTGTACGTGATGTGTGACGGGCGCAGGTTTGGGTTGGTTATGCGTTCACTGAATGAGCGAGAAGTCTGCGCGGCGCGGCATTTGCGATTCAGCCGACGCGTAATGTGATCTTTAACGGTGCTGTTATAGATTTCTGCGATACCTATTTCTCGCAGCGTGGCGCTGAAGAGGCGCATAAGTTCTTTCGGGCTGTTTGGTACCGGGCATGTCAGCATGCCGATATCGACGGCACGAAGCAGCTCTTTGGCAAATGTACGCCTGTTCTGACGCGGGATAGTACGCAGTTTATTCAACGTGAGCGACAGGAGGTCAGTTGCGCGGCTCAGGTAATTTTTCTTTAACTGGCGAGCTACTTCTTTCAGTCCTCTCAGGCTGTGTAGATCGTTAAAATCGCTGCATTCCAGCTCCGGGTCATCTTCAAATACTGGGTATACACATTTGACACAGGAAAACTTCTCCATGATTTCGTACCCTGTACGAAGGCCTGTGTTGCCTTTGCCTTCTGCAGATGATTTGCGGTCGTTATCCAGGGCACAGGTAATTTTTGCCGCCGGGTACATGTTCACCAGCTGTTCGACAACGTGGATCATGTTGTTTGCAGCAACGGCGACTACGACGGCATCAAAACGTTTTTTCGGGTCTTTCCGGGTAGCCAGCCATACCGATGCGCCGGTGGCGAAACCTTCCACTACAGCAACATTTTGCGCGCCTTTCAGGTCGCCAATAACAAAACATGCCCCGACGAAATCACCACTTGTGATGGCGCTGGTCTGGAATTTCCCGCCGCGCTGGTCGATACGCTGCCAGCCGACAATGCGTCCGTCTTTGCGCCCGTCCAGGTGGGCCAGCGGAATCGCCATGTATGTAGTCGGCCCACGGCTCCATTTTGCATTGTCGTGACTGGTCACGCGGCGAATATCGCAAGCGCTGAATACGTCACGAATGCCTTTTTTCACTGCGTAGGGCCAGGAACCGTCTTCAGCTGGCGCATGCTCCCAGGCATTGTGAAAAGCCAACCATCCGAGCAAGCGTTCATGCTCTAACTGATTGTTTTTAAAGTCATTAATTCGCTGCCGTTCGAGACGGCGCTTACGTGCTTCTGCCTGGCGCTCAATACGCGCCAGCTCTTCAGCAGGCTGTGCGACCACGGTCGCATGGCTTCTTTGTTGGTCGCGGCGGTATTCGGAGAGCAGGAAGGAGAAGCCGCTCCAGGAACCTTCGTCATGTCCTTTCTGGACAAAGTTGACGAATGGGTAGCTGATGCCGCTTTTGTGCTGTTCCTGGCGGGAGTAGATTTCCACGCGCCCTTTAAGGCTCTTTTCCAGAACCTGGGGGGCGGAGTTGTTATATTTTGAATAACGCTCTTCCCCGCCGCGCGGGTTCAACTGAATGTTATCAGCGCATGCTGTCCAGTTAATGCCAGCCATTCTGGCCAGCTCTGACAGCTCATCTCGCGCTGCTTCAAGCAATGAATACGGATCGCTGCCAAAGCGCTCCGCATAGAATTCTTGTAAGGTCATTTTTAGCCTTTCCATGCGAATTTATGTTTTTTCGGGTTGAAAAAATCCGCAGGAGCAGCCACAATAAACGCACAATCTTTCCGAGGGACTGCGTTGCGTTTTTTGTGGTGCTGCTCCTGAAAAAAGGCCCGAGTTTGCCGACTCGGGTTTTTTTTCGTCTTTTTTCGGCTGCTGCAGTCTGATTCAACCGCGATACATTATCCTTCGCATTAAACCAGATTTATACTCAGCAATAAACCCTATTCTTGTATCATCTACCCTCTACCATGAACGATTTGATCGTACCGACTATCTGATGCACGAATTGAAGATCACTTTTCTCATGGATAACCCGTTGAGAGTTAGCACCATCTAAGTAGTAGTGCTCATCGTCAAACCGCGCTAACCGCAGTATCGAGATTTTCCCGCCATTATCACAAACTAACACATCCTCGCCGGGAACCGGCGTAAGAGTTGAGTCAGCCAGAATGACGTCACCCGGCTGGTAGTTGTGCTGAATCTGGTTCCCGACCGTTAATGCATAAACGGTATTCCGTTGGCTAACGAACGGCAGGAATCGTTCTGTGTTGGCAGGTTCTCCTGGCTGCCAGTCGCTATCCGGGCCACTTTCTGTTGTGCCAATAACAGGAACGCGGTCAGGATCAGATTCAGTACCATACAGTATCCATTGCACAGGCATGCGCAGGCATTTTGCCAGGGCAAGCCCGATCGCAAGCGACGGCATAACGTCGCCACGTTCTAAGTTTTGGACGCCAGGAAGAGAGATATCCACCTCTTTAGCAACTTGCTTCAGTGTCATTCCCAATTCTAAACGGCGTGCTTTCAGTCGTTCGCCTCGTGTTTTCATAGCCTCAATCATAAATGATCTTCTTATAGCTGGCTATAAAATTTATAAATTATATCTAGCTTTAATTTGTAGTTATCTAATATAATAATTTCATGAAGCCAGAAGAACTTATCCGCCACTTTGGCGATGTCGAAAAAGCAGCTGCAGGCGTAGGTGTCACACCAGGCGCAGTCTATCAATGGCTTGCTGCAGGGGAGATACCTCCATTACGCCAGAGCGATATTGAGGTCCGCACTGCTTACAAGCTAAAGAGTGACTTCACCGTTCAGCGCGTCAGCAGGGACGGCGACTATGGAACTTAAGCGAATCCGGATCTGTGTGGCTACGGCTCTATCAGATCTTCACTACCTCCAGCGAGGCATCTTAGAGGTTCAACTTGAGCAGCTACGTCTTGCCAGTTCGGACAGGTTTACTGATAAGCCGACCCGAGTGATTGAAATGGGTGAGAGCACTAAATATGAAATTACAGTCTCTGCAGAGCAGGTTCGTTATCACGTGGGTAAAACGTTTAAGCAATCTTCAATGCTGCTGACAGAGCTGGATTTCCAGACGGCCAGTTGGCGAAGAGCTATTGAACAATTAGAACGTGAGGAAATAGCCTGGCTACACTATTGCTACGGCTGTAAGCCTAATTTTAAAAATGATGAAGCTGTATGCCAGTGGCTATGGCTTGATTTTCTTGTCGCTCATTCAAATACCGATTTAAAAAGAATGAAAGAGCTGACAAAGAGAACGATGAAGAAATTAACTCATTACGCCATTCAGCAGGTTAAAGCCTCGATATTACGCAATGAGGAAATAGATCATTTGCGTGAGGATGAGCATATAAGTTTTTTACTGAATATCACCATTGATAGCTGGCGTAAGGACTATAAAAAACGCTGGTCATTAATGAAATCACGATGCCTGTATCTGAACAGCACCGCATTATTACATGCAGCGGAGAAGCGCAGTGAAATCATCAACCGCCATCGTACAGGAAGTACCGACCTGCCTGTGTCAGCAGATTATGCACAGGAAACCCGGTAAACCAGAGTTGAGGTACGCAGGAACCCGGAAGGAGTACATCATCTGGTGTCCTACCTGCGACTACCGAACTCACCCTGATACGAACCGGCAAGCGGTTATCACTGAGTGGTATTTATCAAATCAGCCTGGGAATAAGCACATCGAGAACATGTGGCTGAAACGTTATCTGGAAATAAAAGAGGGTGCGACCACGGTCGCACAGAATAATGATGCGAACTCCATTTAAACAAGGCCCCATGTCATACGATGATGCGGTGCGTATTTCAAATGTGTATCGAAATAAAGGTCGAGAGACTGTAATAGCGCGTTCAGATGATTCAGATGGGACGTATTACGTTTTTGTTTATCTCCCTGAGTCCAGAAAAGTCCCGACACCTTCCAGAACTTTTCAACAAAAAATGTGGGAATAAGATGCTTACTTATCATCAATCAATTTTAAAAATGATTATGACTAAATGGCTGGAAAGCGATTATGTCATTATCGATACGGAAACGACAGGGCTGTGTAATGGCTCTGAGATTATCGAAATAGCTATTATCAATATGCGGGGAGATGTGTTGCTAAATACTCTGGTGAAACCGACCCGCCCTATTCCTCCAGATGTGACCAATATCAACAACATTACGAATGAAATGGTTGCTAATGCCCCTGGTTGGGCAGAAGTGTTTCCGGTAGTTATCCGGATTATAAGTCAGCACAAATGGTTAGCCTGGAACTCCGGATTTGATGCCCGAATGATGATTCAATCCTGCAGATATGCGGGGATTTTGGGGCGAACCTCCCCCTACTCAGGGTCAACGATAACGACGGTTATTCATACGAGCCATATCGACGCCAAAGCGGTCTATAGCCAATGGTACGGGGAGTTCGATGAGAAGCATAAGAACTTCAAGCGACAGAGCCTGGCTACAGCAGCTGCTCGCCACGGAGTTTCTACCGCTGGCGCCCATCGCGCGTTGGCTGACTGCCTGATGATCCTCGGCGTTTTAAATCAGGTTTGTCAGAAGGAGGTCGTATGAAATCCGAGTTATTCAACTACAGCCTGAAAACACTCCTGGTACTGAATTTTATCGCCGATTTGGCTCTGTTTGCAGTGCTGTATGGTTTTGGGTATGGCCTCTTGTTCCTGCTTGAATGGTGGCTTATATGACAGATATCACCCGGCTGATTAACGATCTCAATCTCCGTATGCATTCAGCGAAAAACCTTGGCTTCGATTTTCTGTTTTTGAAACTCGATGATTTGGACGTTATCACGGGCGTGCTGGAGACATTGCAGCGTGCAAATACCGCTCAGGGAGATCACATCGAGCAGCTGCAGGGAACAATCCACCAGCTGGAGTCCCGCACCGTGAAGTTGCCGGATGATGAAGATGGCCAGGCGTACGGATTCGGAAAATGGGCAAACGGGAAACTCCCTGCGACCGCTGGAACCATGACAATTGCATATTGCGAAGATGCCTGGCGAGCTGCTTTTGAAGTGTTCTCGTCCGCCGCTGGCATCAAGTGGGAGCGGCTGTCAGATATTTTAGAGTTCGGCAGTGGAAGGCTCATCAAGCCAATTAGTGATGAAGAAATAGAGTTGATGGCCCGCATGGCGCTGGCCGCAATGGACAACGCTTGCCGCGTCAGCATGACCAAAACCCCGGCTGGGAAAAGTGACTTTCTTCTGTATGCAGAAAAGCTGGCTGCAGATACCAAAGCATTAGCTGAACGAGTTAAGCGAAACGATGTTACAGCATTAACCACCAGCGAAGAGCATCGGCAGCTGCGCGATCTGGTGATGATGGTGAAGATGCTCTGCAGAACGATAAGAAAGTACAACCCGGAAAGCCAGCAGGCCGCAGATTATACCGCCTATTTGCAAAAAGAAGGTCTGATATCGGCAGCTGATTCTCTACGCGATTCTGATTCGCTGGATACCGAGTCGGAGGATCGCCGTGGCTAAAACCCCTGCAGAACGGCAACGGCTTCGCCGTGAACGGTTAAAGCAGTCTGGCACCACCAGACGCGATTGGGTACTTGAGCCGGAGGAACTGCACATGCTGGGTGAGATTTGCGTCCAGCGTCGCCCAGGTAGAACGCCGTATTCAGAAAATGAAGTAATCGGCCTGCTGATCCGGAAGAACTACAAAGAGCTTCAGAAGAGCCTGGCGAACACATGCCAGCGATGCGGTCAGGCGCTGCCGGTGTCTGAATGTATCTTTGACGGCGAAAATTCATGCTTACTGACGACTGCCAGACTAAAGCTGGCCATTAAAGCGTGACTGGTCACGGAAGGTTAAAAATGGATAAATCAAAGTTAATTTTTGAGAAACTCCGGCAAAGGACCCTAAGCAGTCTGGCTAATGGCGGCGACGGCTTTGTCTTTGCATCAATGCTTGTGTTTGATGTGGGCCTGAATTCCAGAACGGTACGGCAAATACTGGATAAAGGCGTTAAGCATGGAGAGCTGGAAAAAATGGAGAGAGGCACGGGGCGAGCACATAAGTACCGGACAATTCAGTGAATTAAATCAATTCCCTGACAAAAAAGTGTCAGTATTGTTTGCGAAAACACATGTATTTTTATACAGTATAATGAATGTATGTTGAAAAACTGGTAGGCAATTCAATGGAAGAAACAGTTTCCTCACGTTGTGAACGGCTCGACGCCCAGCTGAGTGACCTCGATGCTGTTTTGGATATGGTTTCAGTAGCCATAACGTCTCCTGAAGCCAGCCTGCACCTGGCAGAAACTACGCGCCTTATTTGCATGTCACGTCGCATGGTGCAGCGGTGTCGTGATTTACGTAAAACCGAAGGTTGGGGCCAAAGCTGACAGCTTAAAGGATGCATGGGAAAGGCGAGGAGTACCCCCTTTCTGGCTGCTAGTAAGCAGCCTGAATGTTTATGCTCGCGCCGCACGCCTGCGCGTATTTGTTTAGCGTCTTCATGCTGGCGCCCAGCGGGTTGCCTTCCAGGCGGCTAATTGCGGACGGTGTGACCCCCATGCGTTCAGCCAGGGCCGATTTACTCAAACCGGCCTTCTCTCTCATCTCATACAGCATTTCGACCAGCGCCAGTTCTTTATCTGCTTCCTGATAACCCCGGATTGCCTCCGGGGTGTTGAGCAGACTTTCTTTAACCTGGTTAAATGGGATGCCTTCTACTTTCATTTTTTTACCGCATAGAAGTGACTGACACACCAACGCTTTTATTTAATTGATGTAATGCCAGCTCAATAGTTTCCACTTTGGACGAGTGCTCGACATCGAGCAGCCTGTCGATTTGAGTTCCATTTTTCCCAAGCTTACGGGCCAGCTCTGCTTTGCGTGTTCCTGTCTCGATCATTGCATTGTGTAATGCCGCCTTCATAGCAGGCAAGACGGGTAGCGAGACCACATATTCATTTTCCAGAGACTTGCTTCCAACAGGAACGGGGCGTCGCTCTTCTATCTCGATAGCTACAGCTGCCACCAGACCGAAGCTGGCTTCAAGCAGCGCCTCTTCTACAGTATCGCCCACAGAATTAAACAGGGGCAGATCTCGGCATGATACGACATACGCGCCGGTGCTTTCGTCGCGTTCCAGTTTTACCGGATAGTTAAACATAGAGAAGCTCCAATAGGGCGTTTTTGCTGAAAAAGGCTGGGGCTTAAAGCCCCAGGTCCTTCAATATTTTCTTACGTAGCGGTTCGGGCATTTCCTTTGAACCGTGATCTGGAAATACAGACCGCTTCCCGTTCAAGCTAACTTTTTGGTGGCTACCGCCTCCAGGTGCCTTCTTGAACTCTGCCCCCTGCTGGATTAGCCAGCGCCTAAACTCTGAATATTTCACAAGTTTCCTTATGCAATCAATCCGTCATGGGCAAAATTATAATAACACACAAGAATCAAAACACAACAAAAAAGTTTATTAAAAAAACATTTATGACGCAAAAAAGACTGGATGTCTCATGTTGCCAGAGTTACAGTTCGTGTCGTTGAGACGGGGAATAACCCGGTAACTAGATGAATTTGGAGGATATTATGAATTATCAAGGTCACGAAGATATGCGCCAGGAAGTAGCCGATATTTCTAACGAGCTGTATGAACTCTGGCAAAAAGTGAAACGCTTTGAACGCGAGTACAGTTTTAACAATACAGACCTGACCGGAAGGCTGGCAGGGCGGCTGATTGGTAGCATGGAACCTAAATTAGCCGAATTAAATAGCTTTATGTGCAACGTTGATTACCAGTTTGAAGACTAAGGAAGGGAGAAAGATGAACGTAAAAGAGATCCGCGAGAACATGACCGAAGCGGCCTTGAGCGTTGAGAGTGTTATGCGGGGACATCCCCGCATCACCATGCAGGAGTTAAGCGAAGCCTGTAACGCCAGCCAACCTGCAGTTGAATTTATCATAGAGCAGATGATCTGCATGGGGGTAGCACAGCGAGGTGCTTTTGAGCGTTACTCGCTAACCCCTGAGTATAAAAACGGTAACTTCTGAAAAGCGTGCGACCACGGTCGCACAGAAAAAAAATGAAAAAGGTTGGCAAATAAAGCTTTTTTAGGTATCGTTTTTCTATGTTGGGAGATTTGCAACCAACACCATCATAACCGCCATCAGGGCGGTTTTTTTATGCCTTGAAAATGGGCGCTGCAGCATGAGTCACCATGCCACAGCTTTCGACCCATGCCACCAGACAGGGTGAAATCAAGGCCCATTGCTGATTGCGCAACAGCAAAAAGAGCCTAACAAAAAAGGCCGTTAAAAACTATGGAAAACACTGTAAAAATAAACAGTGCTCAACTTGTGCATGCAGACTCGCTGGAATTCATCAAAACCCTCCCGGATAACAGCATTGACGCCATCATTACCGACCCGCCGTATTACCGCGTAAAGGCCAATGCCTGGGATAATCAATGGCCCTCCGTGACTGATTATCTGGCCTGGCTGGATGAGTTTTTTGCCGAATTCTGGCGGGTGCTGAAGCCAGCCGGTTCGCTATATGTGTTTTGTGGGCCAAAGCTGTCATCGGATACCGAGCTGCTTCTTCGTGATCGTTTCAATGTGCTGAACCACATCGTCTGGGCTAAACCCAGCGGGCGCTGGAATGGCGCTCGAAAAGAAAGCTTCCGTTCTTATTTTCCGGCCAGCGAGCATATTTTCTTCGCGGAGCATTACGGCGCAGAAGGGTTTGCGAAAGGCCAGACTGGATACGCGACAAAGTGCCAGAAGTTGAAGGGTGAAGTTTTCGAACCGCTTATCAACTATTTCCGTGATGCTCGCCAGCGGCTTGGTATTTCCGCTGCCGAAATCAACGAGGCAACCGGCACGAAGATGTGTAGCCACTGGTTCAGCACCAGCCAGTGGCAGCTACCCAATGAACGGCAGTACCTGGCGCTGCAGGCGCTGTTTAACAGAAAGGCCGCAGAGTCAGGAACAACAGGTCTTACCGAGCCGCATACGGTGCTGCAGGAGGAATACGGCACGTTAGCGGCGCAATATTCCGAACTGGTTGTTCAGTATTCAGAGCTGCGTCAGCAGTATGAGAACCTGCGGCGACCGTTCCGTGTGACAAAAGACGTCCCGCACACCAACGTGTGGACGTATCCACCGGTTCCGTACTATCCGGGCAAACATCCCTGCGAAAAACCGCTGCAGATGATGCTCGATATCGTTTCGGCCAGTACGCGCCCTGGCGATGTTGTAGCTGATTTCTTTATGGGATCGGGTGCAACGATAAAGGCCGCTCTACAGTTGGGGCGTGAAGCCATTGGAGTTGAGCTGGAAGAGGAGCGATTCTTACAGACTGTGGAAGAGATAGAAAAAATATAACCACCTGGCCCCGCGATGCGGGGCTTTTTATTACCCGCCACGCGGGTGGCGGGAGTCATGAACACAGCTATCGAATACGGAAATCCTGATCTCTGGCTGGTCTTACTCATGTTAGCCGCCGGAGTGATATCGAGCGCCTTGCTCTCTGAAAACCCCATTAATCCACGCCGCCTTCTCGGCGACGTTCTCCGGGGCGTCATAGTTGCAATCATCATCTGGACCTACGGAGTGATGGGCAATGTATCAATTTTAAAGGTGATTACTCTCGCCGGTTTATCAGCCGTCGCATGGCCTCATACCGTCAATGAAATCACCCGCTTTGCAAAACGAACAATCAGCCGAATTTTCGGCGGGAGAAAGTAAAGATGAATTATGGACTGGCGAGTAAGCAAGATGCGCGGCGATATGCCGAAGCTATATGCGACGTAATCGGGCATGGAAAAAACAACGCCGCCGTACTGCTTTGTGTTGAGACGGCTGCTGCTGAGACGCTCCTTGGGGACTACAAAGACCCGACGCCGACTAGCGCCGGGACTGGATTAACCCAGGTTGATCTCGGCACCTTCGAATGGCTTCGCGATAAGTACAAAAACAGCCGTCACGCCGCCGTTCTGCTGAATCAGTTTGGTATCGACCTGGGTCGGACGGTTTATCAGGAGCTGAGAACATCGCCGCTCATGGCGATGCTGTTTTGCCGCTTGCGCTATTTGACGGTCCCGGAGTCGATTCCGGCGACCCGCGAGGCTCGCGCCGCTTACTGGAAAAAGTATTACAACACCTCGGCAGGCAAAGGCACGCCGCAGGATTACATCGATAAATGCCAGCGCGCTGGCGTTGATGCGCTATTCACGCAGTGAGGCGCGAGGAGTGATTATGAACAGTTTAAAACGAATGGCTAAAGCCTGGTTGCTGATGAATGCTACCTTCGCCCTGCTTGTGATGGTGACACGACCGGCGTTCGCCAGTGACGGCCTGAATCTTGATTCAATTATTGATGCTCTCCCACCCGGCTGGGCCAGCGGAGTGACGGGTGTGTTCATCGTGCTTTATGCCGTGGCGCAGCTGCGTGCCGTCCTTCCCCCCGCAGTGACCAACAAAATCCCGTCTGTGATTATGAAGGTCCTGGATTTTGTCTCCGCGAACTACGCGCATGCTCGCAATGCCGATGCTATCAGCAAGGCAGCACGGGATGCAGGGAAAGGAAACGGCCTTAGTGATGATAAGTACCGTGTGATTGTGGAAACAGCAAAAAATAATGGAGAGCTGCGTGGAAGCAGGATTGAGAGCGCTGGCGATTATCCTGGAGATGATCGCCCAGGCAGTAAAAGCCCGCAATGAAACGGAGCGACAGGCGCGGATTGATTATGCGCGTAACAACCCGGCTGATTATCTGCGTCGCTTTGGCCGGGTGCGCGAAATCAACACCGATGGCACCAATACTGAATCCGGCTCCGTGCGCAGCGGAAAAACCGGCGATTGATGTGGTTCACGTCGATGGGCATTTCGTTATCGCTGATGACGATATGGGAAAACTGACCGGTTACATTGCCGCGCTTGAAGCGGGCTGTACCGCACTGAAATAGAGTACTCATGAAAATTTATATCGCTGGCCCGATGACCGGGCGCGAGAACTTTAATCGCGAGGCGTTCAATAAAGAAGCCGACCGACTGACCCGACACGGCCACACGGTTCTGAATCCTGCCAGCCTGCCTGACGGGCTTGAACAGCGCGAATATATGGATATTTGTTTTGCCATGCTCCGCTGTGCAGATGCCATTCTGATGCTCCCCAGCTGGCAGACGTCCTCCGGCGCTACGGCTGAATATCACTACGCGTATAAAATGGAGCTTCCGGTTTATACGACGATGCACTATCCGCCGGTTGCATAACGGAAAAATTGAGACCGTGCGACCACGGTCGCACGAAGCAAAAAGAGCCACCTTCGGGTGGTTTTTCTTTTACATCCCATCGTTTCTCTGGAGGAAATTATGCCCGGCAATATCAAGTTGGCTGATGCCATGCGTACACTGATTGTCACTATTAAAAATGATGGTTATGAATTAAAAAGCATTGCAGGAAAAGCTTTTTATGGTGTGAGTGGAATACGTGGAAAGGTTGAAGGTATCCCTGAATACTTCCCCATTAGCCTTTCGGTTAAAGATGAAAGTAACCCCGAGCCAAAAGTGGAGCAATCCAAAGCCCCGCCAAGTCTTGATGAGCAAGTTGCCGCTCAAGCTGCCCAAATCAGTAACCGTGGTTCATCAATCACTAAACTGACTTCGGACTTGGCTGAAACCAATGCCAGTATCACTCAGAAGAGCACTTCCTGTGTCGGTGCCATTACTTCTCTGCCATTTTCTGTACCCGCTTCGTCTGTGAATGAGCTACACATTGACAGCGCTCGAATTAATAAAGGGAGCATTAGCGAAGCACATATTTGCGGCAATACCATTGAGCAAGAAACGCTTTCAGGCGTGCTCACTAACACCCTTCATCATGTTAATCCAAAAGAAGCCTGTGATGTTGCTGAACAACTGGCCAAAGCTGTTAAGTCTGCGTTTAGCGTGCTGGAGCATGGATCCGGTGAACAGGATAAGGAACAGCCAAAAGAACCGGACTTATCCGTCGGTGCTTTCAAAATTTATCACGAGGGAGAGGCGAAGGTGGCTGCAGGCTCTCTCTTAATGACCGAAATAGAAACCGAGCGTAACGCTCGTAAAACAGTAGGGACTATTAATTTAAAGCTGGAACTTGATACCAGTGAGGCTAAGGAGCGCCTTGATGAATTCCGTACTCTTATTTCAAAAGCGGTTAATTCAGCAATAACCGATGCACTTAAGCCGGGTGGCAAACTACGGGAAGCAATAAGTCAGAAGGCTGATGTTAGCGGACTCCAGGCGTTAAGCAGTCGGGTCTCCCATTTGGAGCTTGCCCTGGTAAGCCAGGGCAGCCAAATCACGGCGTTGCAGGCTAAACATGCCCGCACGTGCTAAACGCCCATGCCGCCACCGAGGCTGTGCGGCAATAACTAATGATGCCAGCGGATATTGTGACGCCCACCGACAGCAACATGCTGGGGATGGGTGGCGCAACTATCAGTCCGGGAAAAGCCGACAGGAACGCGGATACGGTCGGCCCTGGGAAATCCGCCGCGACAGAATCCTCCAGCGTGACAAATACCTTTGCCAGAACTGCCGCCGACAGAAAATAGCCACTAAAGCCACCAGTGTAGACCACATCATTCCAAAAGCTCACGGCGGTACTGATGACGACTCAAATCTGGAGTCGTTGTGCTGGCCGTGCCACAGAAAGAAAACCGCGACAGAGGGAACACGATGAAGAATTTAAAAATTGAATACGTTGATGGCCAGCTCGTTACCGTTGATGTCGAGGGGATCTCGATGCTCAATGCAGGACTATCGGGCCTGAACTTTAGCCATTTTTTGGGGAAAGAACCGCATCTCAAGTTTGAGGTAGGTGGTGAAATTCCCGAGGGACTGGTTCCCGCTCAACCGCAACCGCAAGAGCCAGCGCAAGCGTTCGAAGGCGAGCACCTGCCAGCCGAAACAGCACCGCGCCATCAGCGTAACCGCAATAAAAATCGCAACCGTAACCGGAGCCATTAATCATGTTCAGTCGTGATGATTTAACCATTTCAATGTACTACGCATCATCCACTGATGCTGAATCAGGTAACAAGCTGGCCACGATGACAATCGAAGTGCGCGATACAACTCCGATTGCTGATCTGGCCCTGATGACACAGCTGCAGTGTGTGACCGATAAGGCGAAAAAGAAAACCTACTCGGTAGGCAAGCAAAGTATTGCCAACGGTTCAGATCCTCTCCTGGTCGCCATTGAAGGCCACTGGCGGACGGGTACGGAGGCTCTGGTTAAAGAGCTGCTGGCAGAAGTGATGGACTTCATCTCTGGCAGCGTTGGGCAGGAAAGCACCTGGGTTGGCCAGTACGGTCTCAAAGTATTTGAGAATGCCCCGCTGATTGAGCGTTTGCCGGAAAGTGTGCTCCAGGCTGATGGTGGCGTTGTACCGGCACCAACTGAAACCTGATAACGGCATTCTTAATGAATGGAGGGCACAGACATGAAGTAACAAAGCGGATAAACCGCAGCAGCCGAAGGGTGGCGATAGCAGGGGCGTGACCTGTTCCCGAGTCTCCGCGTAGAGAGCCAGCTTTGCATCTGGTGAGGGTTAATAAGAAAAGAAGCACCGGTGTCGCCGTGTGACAGCCAATCACGCGCTGGTTAGAGCCAACGGGGAGCAGAGACGAACTGGGGTGACTGACTCAAGGGCATGAGCGCGACCACTGCGAGAGTGTGGTAGTCGTTCACGGGCCTCGCATTTGCGGGGCTTTTTTGTAGCTATCAGAAGACGAAGAAGGAAATACCATGTTTACAGTTAAGACCATCATCAATGGCGTGACTCATATCTGCGAACAGCCGAGCGTGACAATTGCCCGGGCTGGAAGTGAGCGATTCGATGACATTCTCCGGCAGACTTATGACCACTCAAACCCTGACTTCGCCATCTGGCTGCCAGCGGTCTACTCAGATCCACAGTGCAAAAATGCGCTGCAGGAAGAGGAGTTGATCGTCAGCGAGCGCGAGGGTGTTCTGGATAAAGATGCCATCGCCATTCTGGTAGAAGACTTCGAGAGTCCTGAGCATGCAAAACGTAAGGCATTTGACGGTGTTCGATATCAGTACATCTACCCTGGCGATCAGGTTTATGTGATGAACTCCCACGGTTCGACCATCGAAACGGTGAAGTAATCATTACAGCGGGTTCTCTGCGAGCACCCGCGATAATGATTATTGAGGACGCTAACATGTTGGATTTGCCTACCCCGCGAACTTTAGAAGAGTGTACCGAGCATGCCAGACAATATGCAGACTATCTTTTGTCATCGCCAGAAATCAAAGCAATGGCGTGGTTAAGGCTGAATATTCAACCTGACGACCATCCTCGCTGGTTCATCCTTTGGATTGATCTCCAAATATCCAAGATTAAATATCGAATTGAAATTCTGAGCAACTGGACCAGGGCTAGCGATCCAGAATATATAGCGGGAATAGTGTTGGATATGTCTCTTAATGTTCTACACATGATGCGATTAGCGACTGATAGAGTCAGATACCATCCGGCTTATTGTGAGCTGAAAAGTGAATGGTTGACGGAGTTGACTTCAGGTTGGCTCGGTGAGGACTTACCAATTTAAAGGTTGCAAGTTCGTCCATTTTTATTGGAGGTCATGATGGGTTATACCCGCTGTACTTACTGCGGTTCGGGGTTCCATACGCGAGCTAACTGCCCGAAAACGTGGGGAGGTTTTTCGCATCGCGCCAATCTGCGCTGCAGTTATTGCGGTCAGTCCGGGCATAATTCGAATGCCTGCCCACATAACGCGAGCAGCGGTCGTCGGCGCAGCCTGAATGACGACTTCCACCTCGACTGAGGCAGCTGCCGCCAGGGGGTAGGGGGGATCAAATCCCTAACCCCTTTCGCGCTTCGGGACTGCCGCTTCAGGTAGATTTTTGCGCGTGGGAAATAAGAATTTTTTTTTTGCCGTTTTTTGGGGTGTTTCTGGATGAGTACAGGGATGCGATCGCCGGGTGGCGGAAGAAAATCGAATAACGCTGGGAACCAGGTTAGTTCTCGGACCCGAGCAGTTATCCCGCCGGATGAATTGCTGGGTGAGATGGCCATCGACGCCTGGAAACGGACGTGCAAAATCATGATTGAGCGCGGCACGTTCGAAATGGAAGACTGTTATTTGCTGATGGAATACTGCAACACAGTGCAGCTGCTGTACGACGCCAATCAGGAAATAAAAAGCGATGGCCTTGGTGATGATACCGCTGCCGGTGGCCAGAAACTTGGTGCAGCAGTGAAGGCGCGTAGCCGTTATATCAGCGAGCTGATTCGACTATCCGTTGTATTAAAGCTGGACCCCAATAGCCGCATCCTGAAGAAAAAGCCCGGAGATAATAATAAAGCCAGCGGTGAATTCGACGAATTTTAATTTTGACTGCGGCTCAATGATTTAAGGACGTAGCATGGCCGCATATCCAAACGTCAGTGTGGCGAATAAATATGCGCGGGATATTGTAGACGGGAAAATAGTCGCCTGTAGGTTTATCCGGCTGGCATGTCAGCGCCATTTTGACGATCTAAAAAAATCACTCGATAAAAATTACCCCTATAAATTTGACCGGGATTTAGCTGAACGGGCATGCAAATTTGTCCAGCTTTTGCCCCATTCAAGTGGGGAGTTAGCCGGGCAAAAACTAAAACTGGAGCCTTGGCAGAGCTTTATATTTTGCTCAATTTTTGGCTGGGTCACGAAAAAGGACAAGAAACGCCGATTTCGCGAAGCGTACATCAGGGTAGCAAGGAAAAACGGGAAATCGTTTTTTGCTGCCGGAGTGGGCATTTACACGTTTTGTGCTGATGGAGAGAACAGCGCAGAAGTGTATTGCGGTGCGACAACGATGGCGCAGGCGAAAAAGGTCTTCACCCCAGCCAGGCAGATGGCCAGCCGACTTCCAGCGCTTCGCTCCAGGTTTGATATTTCGGTATGGACCGACAGTCTGACTCGCCCGGATGGTTCTGTTTTCGCGCCTATGGCGGGTAAACCAGGTGATGGCGATAGCCCACATTGCGCGATCATTGATGAGTATCATGAACACGATACGGATCATATGTATGAAGCAATGACAATGGGGATGGGCGCCCGTTCTCAGCCATTAACACTCATTATCACGACATCAGGCTCATCACTCGAATCTCCTTGCTACGATAAGGATAAAGAAGTCAAAGAGGCTATCGAAGGCATTACTTGCAACGAGCGCCTGTTTGGCATGATTTACGAGCTGGACGCAGGTGACGACTGGACTGACCCGAAAAACCTGATTAAAGCGAACCCTAACTTGGATGTTTCGGTTAAGTACAGCGACCTGGTTGAGCTTCTGGAGGTAGCAAAACAGGTTCCTCGCAAGGTTAACGCCTTCAAAACCAAACGCCTCAATATTTGGGTATCCGGTAAATCCGCGTTCTATAACATGGAGCAATGGAAGGCGGCCGAAGATAAAAGTCTTAAGCTGGAAGATTTTGCTAACGATACCTGCAACGTTGGACTCGATCTCGCTAAAAAGCTGGATATGAATGCCGGGATACGGCTGTTCACGCGGGAAATTGAAGGCAAACGGCATTACTACTGCATTAAGCCGAAATTTTGGGTGCCGGAAGATACCATCAATACAACCGATCCTAAGCTGCTGAAAACCGCTGACAGATATCAGAAGTTCCACGAAATGAGAGTTCTGGATGCCACGGATGGTGCTGAGGCTGATTACAGGGAGATTCTGGCCAGCATTCTCGACATGCAGGGTGAAAACCGCATTGATGAGATTGATATCGACCCTGCAGGCGCAACAGCGCTTCGCCACGAACTGGAGGACAACGGATTTACCGTAGTCGATATCCGGCAGGATTACACCAACATGTCACCCGCAATGAAAGAGCTGGAAGCGGCTCTGGCCGGTGGACGATTCCACCATGATGGCAATCCCATTTTGACCTGGTGTATCAGCAACGTTATCGGGAAATTTATACCCGGTAGCGACGATCTCGTTCGCCCGACAAAGGGAGACAATCAAAGCAAAATCGATGGAGCTACAGCGTTGTTTAACGCCATGACTCGCGCAATGCTGCACGAAAGCAGCGGCGGCACATCGGTATATGACGAGGAAGACGTAGCGTGTTAATTACAATTTTGAGTTTTATTATCGGCCTTGTCGGTGCTGCACTGATATCCGCCGGTGCCTGGTTAGTTTCGCCTGCAGCTGGTCTTATTACGGGCGGGTCAATATGTCTTGTCTGGTCATATCTGACTGCGCGGGCGGTTTCAGCCGGTGCCAAATTTAACGGGGGTGAATAATGTTTATTCCCCAAATGTTCCGAGGTCGCCAGCAGTCAGGAGGCGGTTTCTGGGAAGCAATGCTGGGAGGTGTCCGTTCAAGTCACAGTAAAGCCGGTGTCATGATTACGCCGGAAACGGCACTTGCGCTTTCTGCTGTTCGTGCGTGCGTAACCCTTCTGGCGGAGTCCGTCGCGCAGCTGCCTGTCGAACTCTATCGACGAGATAAAAATGGTGGGCGGCAACGTGCGACAGACCACCCGATTTATGACCTGATTCACTCCCAGCCAAACAAAAAAGACACCTCATTCGAGTACTTTGAGCAGCAGCAGGGGTTGCTGGGGCTGGAGGGAAATTGCTACTCGATCATTGACCGCGATGGTAGAGGCTACCCAAAAGAACTCATCCCTATTAACCCGAAGAAGGTCATCGTTCTGAAAGGCCCGGATGGGATGCCCTATTATGAAATCCCCGATATCGGTGAAACATTACCGATGCGCATGATGCACCATGTGAAAGTTTTTTCTCTGGATGGCTATATCGGCAGCTCACCGATTCAGACGAATGCTGACGTGCTCGGACTGAATCTGGCGGTGGAAGAGCATGCATCTGCAGTATTCCGACGCGGGGCAACGATGAGTGGTGTTATTGAACGTCCGAAAGAAGCGCCAGCCATCAAAAGTCAGGAAAAGATTGACCAGCTTCTGGCCAAATGGACCGACCGCTATTCCGGCATAAACAACATGTTCTCTGTAGCGCTGCTGCAGGAGGGGATGAGCTACAAGCAGATGTCGCAGGATAACGAGAAAGCGCAGCTGCTGCAGTCGCGCCAGTGGGGCGTGGAGGAAGTATGTCGACTTTATAAAATCCCGCCACATATGGTGCAGATGCTGGCAAAGGCGACGAACAACAATATTGAGCATCAGGGTCTCCAGTTCGTGATGTATACACTGCTGGCCTGGCTGAAACGCCATGAAGGGGCGCTGCAGCGTGATCTCCTTCTGCCGAGCGAACGTCGTGACCTTTACATTGAGTTCAACGTCTCCGGGCTATTACGCGGCGATCAGAAATCACGTTATGAGTCCTATGCGCTGGGTCGTCAATGGGGCTGGTTATCGACCAACGATATTCGCCGCATGGAGAACCTTCCGCCGATAGAGGGTGGGGACAGATATCTGACACCACTGAATATGGTCGACAGTAATCAAATCTTGCCTGGTGATAAGATTCCGACGGCGAAACAGTTGGTAGAAATCGAAGCAATTCTGGCTCGCTAAAACCTGCATTTATCCTGGTAATATTATGAAATATATCTTCGCTTTCGGCGTGGACGTTCTTGTCCTTGCCAGTATTGTTGCAGCTTTTTCTATGGGAAATGTGTCCCTTCTGAATATCCCGCATTTTTTCGGCTGGTTTATTGGGACAGTTAATTTACTGGCTCACTTAAGCATTAAGTCGAAAGAAGGGATGGCGGAAAAATATCAGTCGCAGCCACTGCTATTTCGTATTTATGACGTTCTGACGGATGTGATTTTTGTGAGTTTTTGTGCCTGGCAGGGTTGGATGTTCATGGCGGCTGTTTATGCAGCAGCTGCATGCCTTAAGGCGGAATTCAAATGCACGATGGAAAAGAATTATGCAAAAACAAATTAACCTTCCGCACCTTGCGGAAATGGTCTTTGGCGTGCCGCATTATGTGTCACGACAGGCAATGGATGCAGTAAAGGCTGTATTGCTTCCTCGCATTCAGGGAACGGCAACTGACCCTGTCATTACCATGGCGCTAAATCCGAATGATAACAACGCTCCTGAACAGGTCCAGCCATCCGGTGGTGTGGCCGTTATCCCATCTCACGGCTTGCTGGTTCCCCGGCGTGGACAAATTACACAGGCTTGTACAGAGCTAACCAGTTATGAACGAATCCGCAGCCAGCTATATGCCGCATTAAACGATCCTTCAATTAGCGAAATTGTTCTGGATATTAATTCCGGTGGTGGTTTTGCATCAGGGTGTAAAGAGCTGGCTGACTACATTTACCAATCGCGGGAAACCAAACCCATTACCGCGATTGTGAATTTTAATGCTTTTTCAGCAGCCTATTTTATCGCCTCTGCCTGTAGCAAAGTCGTTATCAGTCAGACCAGCGGTGTGGGGTCTATCGGGGTAATCATGGAACACCTGGATACCTCGAAGATGGAAGAAAATATCGGTGTGAAATTTACGTCTCTGTACCGTGGAGATAACAAAAATAACGGTACTTCGCATGAGCCGCTGAGTAACGCCTCTCTCGCGATGTACGACAAGATGCTTGACGATATGTACCAGACGTTCACGACCTCAGTAGCTGAATATCGCGGCCTCGATTTACAGGCTGTTATTGATACGCAGGCAGGCGTTTTCTTTGGGGCTGACGCTATTTCAGCGGGTCTTGCTGATGAAATAGCTGATCCACAGACTGCGATAAATGCTATCGCGGCAAAGCATAAGAAACCCCGTCAAACAACCTCCATTCAGATGCAGGCAGCCGCCATGGACCTGCAAACCAAAATGTAACCCGACGCAAACGCGTCATTGCCAGAAAGCAGCCAGCAGGCTGCTTTTTTTATGCCTTAAAAGAGAGAAAAACTATGCCACAGATTGAAGAATTACGTCGTCAGCGTGCGGGTATCAACGAACAAGTCCAGGCGCTGGCCACGATCGAAGCGAGCGGCGGGACGCTGACAGCAGAGCAGCTGAACGAATTTGCGAGCCTGCAGCAGCAGTTCACCGATATCAGCGCCAAAATGGAACGCCTGGAAGCCGCCGAACGTGCTGCGGCGCTGGTTGCAAAGCCCGTGAAAGCGCCTCAACAGGCCCCCGGCATTATTGTTAAGCAGGAGCCGAAACAGTACACCGGTGCTGGCATGACCCGACTGGTTATGTCTGTCGCCGCAGGTGCAGGTAATCTGCAGGACGCGGCAAAATTCGCTTCAGAAGAGCTGAATGATCAGTCCGTATCGATGGCCATTTCCACCGCTGCGGGTTCCGGTGGGGCACTCATCCCGGAGAACATGCAAAACGAAGTCATCGAGCTGCTGAGCGACCGTACCATCGTCCGTAAGCTGGGCGCCCGCTCCATTCCGCTGCCTAACGGTAATCTGTCGTTACCGCGCTCGGCTGGCGGTGCAACGGCCAGCTACACCGGCGAAGGAAAGGATGCCAAATCGTCTGAATCAACATTCGACGATGTAAAACTGAATGCCAAAACCATGATCGCACTGGTCCCGATGTCGAACCAGCTGATTGGCCGCGCCGGTTTTAACGTTGAGCAGCTGGTCCTGCAGGATATTCTGACCGCCATCTCTGTTCGTGAGGATAAAGCATTTATGCGCGATGACGGTACCGGCGATACACCGATTGGTATGAAGGCGCGTGCGACGCAGTGGAACCGCCTGCTGCCGTGGGAAGCCGCTGCAGCGATTAACCTTACAACAGTCGATGAGTACCTGGACAAGATTATTTTGATGGCGATGGATGGCAACAGCCTGATGATCCGTTGCGGCTGGGGTATGTCTAACCGTACCTATATGAAGCTGTTTGGATTGCGTGACGGTAACGGCAATAAAGTTTACCCGGAAATGGCTCAGGGGATGCTCAAGGGTTATCCGATTCAATATACCAGCGCGATCCCGGTTAACTTGGGTGAAAGTGGTAAGGAATCGGAAATTTATTTCGCCGATTTCAATGATGTTGTCATCGGTGAAGATGGCTCCATGAAGGTCGATTTCTCCAAAGAGGCCACCTATATAGACGCCGAAGGTAAAACGGTTTCCGCGTTTTCGCGTAACCAGTCGCTGATTCGCGTTGTTGTTGAGCACGATATCGGCTTCCGTCATCCGGAAGGTCTGGTGCTGGGTACCGGCGTCCTGTTTTAACCTATCCCTCAGCAAATAAGGCCCGCATATGCGGGCTTTTCTATTTAAGGAGAATGCTATGGCTGTGAAGAAAGATAAGCCCGTAGAGCAGGAAGAAACGGCTGCAGATGATAGCCATGCGACCACGGTCGCACAGACAGAACGCAAATCCGTTGTGTTCCTCGGCCCATATAGCCGCTATTCCCGTGGTGATATCGCATGTTTTGACAGTAAGCATGCGGAAGAGCTGGTTGAGCGTCATATCGCTGTGTGGCCGAACGATGCCGAACGCGCGATGGCACCAAAACCGGGAGATAGCGACTTTGATACTGACATTGGATGAAGTTAAACACCAGCTTCGCCTGGAGCTGGACTTCACTGAACATGACGCCATGCTCACGCAGATGGTGAACGCCGCGCAGCGGAGCATTGAGCGTGATTATTACTGCAAGCTGGTCACCAGTGATGAAGAGCTGCAGGCGCTTCCGGAGACGGTACGCGGATTCATTGCGGACGAAGATATCAGGCTGGCCATCCAGTATCTTGTCAGTGATGCGTACCTGAATGGCCATACCGGGCAATGGCTGGAAACCGCAGCAGTGAAGCATCTCCTTTTCCCTATTCAGGAGCATACCGTATGAGCCTGAAACCGGGAGATATGAACTGTCGCATTACGATTAGTTACCTCCAGTCCGGTCGTGGGCCGCTGGGCGAACCGCTGCCGGAAAAGTTAGTTGAATCGGGAAAGGCCTGGGCAAAGCGGGAGCTGGTATCGGGAAGAAAAGTCCGCACGATGGACCAACAGCAAGTGGTGGAAACCTGCCTGTTTACCGTCTATCCGGGCGTGGTGGTCGATATCGACTGGAAAATCACGACAAAAAACCTGGTTTATACAGTCCGGAATATCGACCGTAAAACTGACCGGATCATCATTACGGGGGAGGCTGACGGGCGCCATGATAGAACTGGCGATTAAAACCGCGCTGGAGCGCATCACTGGCATGAATGCGTATCCGCTTTTACTGCCGGATATTGTTCAGGAAGGGGTAACGTTTCAGCGTATCTCTGACCCGGAAATGGTCTCGGGAACATTGCGGACGGGGATCGTGTCTGCCCGTATCCAGGTGAATCTGTACCGTGTTGATGATTACACCTCATTGCTGCAGCTGGATAAAAAAATCTGGTCGGAATGGAAGTCAATCGTTCACGGCCAGCTGGAGGGTATCCCGGTTCAGTATGTGGAGCGTGGTGGTATCCAACAGGATAAAACGACGCTGACGAACCGCAGCATCCAGTACCGCCTGATTCGTGATTTCATCATTCACTACGTGGAGGACTCTTCATGATCCGAATGGAAGTGAAAGGGCTGGATGAGCTGGAACGGCAGTTAACCGCTTTGGGGGAAAAGGTCGCGACGAAGGTGTTACGGGATGCCGGTCGTGAGGCGTTAAAGGTTGTCCAGGAGGATATGAAGCAGCATGCCGGCTTCGACGAAACGTCGACCGGGGAGCACATGCGGGACTCAATCAAAATCCGTTCTTCTACCAGAAAGGCGCGAGGAAACACGGTTGTAACGCTCCGTGTCGGCCCCAGCAAGCAGCACCATATGAAGGCGCTGGCGCAGGAGCTTGGCACCGTTAAACAGGTTGCAGCCCCCTTTATTCGACCCGCCTTGGATTACAACGTCCAGAAGGTTCTGCGCGTCCTGACCGTGGAAATTCGAAACGGTATTCAAAACAGGTAGCGTTCGCTGCCAATTCATAAAAAAGAGAGAAAACTATGGCTGATAAGAGTTCGCCTGAATATGCGATGTTGCCTGCTGGCACCATCGTAAAATATGGAGAACCCGGCGCAGCAGCATCGGCTCTGAAGCCGCTGATTAACTGTAAAGCGCTGGGCGCAATGGGGCAGACGGGAGGTTTTGTCGACTGCACTACGCTGCTTGATAAGCAGAAACAATCCATCAGTGATCTGCCTGACGGGCCTGAAAAGTCGCTGGGTTTTATTGATGATCCCGGAAATACAGATTTCGCCGCGCTGCTTAATGCAGCGGAAGCCCGCAAAACCATCCAGCTGTATGTTGAGCTACCGAACAAGCGGACGGCGACGATGTTGCTGGCGCTATCCGGCTGGCAGATGAACGAAATCACCGCTCCGGCGAGTGAGGTTATTCAGATTACTGTCCAGGGCAAGCAGAACAAAATTACCTGGGGAACGGCAGGGTCTGCTGCTGGCGGCGAATAATCAGCATTTTTACCAAAACAGATAGCCACCTCCGGGTGGCTTTTTATTTATAAGGACGCCCTGTGAAAGATAAAGATTTTGACCTGTCCGCGCTTAAATCCGCGCTTCTTAAATCAGTCCCGACGGTAGTGAAAACCGAGTTGTTCGGCGCAACGGTCTATATCCGCCGCCTGACCGGGGATTACCTCATCAGCTATGAAGAGAAAATGGCTGAAACCGCAAAAGCTGGCGCAGCGCGCGAGGCATCAGAGCAAATAATCCAGATAGTCATTGATGCACTGGTTCAGCCGGATGGAACGGCCATTCCAGATGAGTTTAAACCCACGGCAACTGAACTGCTGAAGGCCCATGAAAACCCCGAGTTGCTGGAAGCCGTGGATAAGGTGAAACGCCACTCCATCGGGACGCTGGAGGAAGCGGAAAAAAACTAAATAACTCGCCCTGGCTGGAGCTAATTTTCTGGCTGGCCGACCGCTGGGGCGAGCCTGACCCATCAAAAATTGCTGCACTTCCGGCAAACACGCTGTACCACTGGCGCGCCTACTTCCTGAAACAAGGTATTTTCCGCCACCCCGGCGATGAAAATGCGCCTCCTCCCGAAACAACACCTGCGCCATCCCGTATGAAGATGGAAGAGGAATGCGCGGCAGTCATGAGGGCATTAATGTAATGGCAGACGTCGCATCTTTAGCGGTCGGGCTGCACCTTAACGCAGCCAACTTTAAATCCCAGCTTCTGGGAGCGTATGGCGATGCGGAGAACCAGTCAAAAAGGTTTAACCGCAATGCTCAGGCGGACGCGAAAAAGACGGAAGACGCCTATAAGAAGGTCGGCCTTTCGATATCCGGGATGGCCAGCAGGCTGGCGGGGCTGGCAGGAGCCGGTCTTTCCATAAGTACGATCATCACAACGTCCAGGCAGTATGGCCAGGCGCTATCCGACCTGCAGGCGATCACCGGCGCGACCGCTGATGAGATGAAAGCGCTGGATCTGGCCGCGCAGGAAATGGGGCGAACGACAGAGTACAGCGCCAGCCAGGCAGCTGAGGCGCTTAAGCTGATGGCATCGGCTAAGCCGGAGTTGCTAAAAACTTCAGATGGTCTGCAGCAGGCGACGAACAGCGCATTGATTCTGGCGCAGGCCGCAGGAACGACGCTCCCGGATGCGACCCGAACGCTGGCGCTGTCGTTGAACCAGTACGGAGCGAGTGCACAGGAAGCAGATCGTTATATCAACGTTCTGGCCGCTGGCGCGAAGTACGGCTCATCCGAAATCACGGATACGGCAGCGGCGATAAAAAATGGCGGTGTCGCAGCAGCGCAGGCTGGCGTCGGTTTTGAACAACTGAATGCCGCCATTCAGGTTCTGGCAGAACGTGAGGTTAAAGGTGGCCAGGCAGGAACGGCACTGCGTAACGTCATCCTGAATCTGGAAAAGGGCACGGACAAGAGCCTCAAGCCATCCGTGGTTGGTCTCAGCCAGGCGCTGACTAATTTGTCAGGGAAAAACCTCTCCACGGCTCAGGCCGTGAAGCTGTTTGGCGTGGAGAACCTGAATGCGGCGTCTATCCTGGTCCAGAACCGTTCAAAGATTGATGAGCTGACCGCTTCCCTGACCGGTACAAAAACGGCGCATGAGCAGGCATCCATCAGGGTTAACAACCTGAATGGTGATTTGCTGGGTCTGAGCAGCGCATTTGAAGGGATGGTCATCAAGATTGGCCAGAGCAGTAACGGTCCACTTCGCAGCGGGATTCAGACAGCTACGGAGGCGCTAAATGGCCTGGCGGATAACTTTAACACCGTCTCCAGTATTGCGCTTTACAGTCTGATTCCGGTTCTTTCCACAAAATTAACCGCAGGGCTTCGGGAAAATATCGCTGCCTGGCGGGAAAGCCAGGCGGCGGTAAAAGCGAGAGCGCTTGCCGATGCGGATATTGCCCGTAAAACGCTGGATTCAACCGCAGCCATCCTGAAACAGAACGACGCTGAGTTTGGTCATTACCGCCAGATGGAACGGACGGCTAAACAGTACGGGATGAATATCAGTTACCAGAATGAGTTCGACCGGCTTATTCGACAGGAAACTGAGCAAACGAACCTGGCCAGCCAGGCTAAGCAGAAACTGGCAGCGGCGAACCGGCAGATGTCGATATCGGCCCGCGCGGCCTCAGCTGCTGTAAGCCTGGCAAGAGGCGCTCTGGCTTTCGTTGGTGGACCGCTTGGAGCTGCGACGCTGGCTGGCTCCGCGTTACTGTACTTCCATCAACAGGCAAAAGAAGCCCGTCAATCGGCCATTAATTTAAAAGACGCTGTAGTCGAAACCAGTGAAGCGCTAATGCGCCTTTCTCTTAACCAGCTAAATGTGAAGCAATTCGACCTGGAAGATAAGTATGAAAACCAGGTTCTTCAGCGGAACAAGCTGATGAAAGAGATTCGGGACGCTGACAGCCGCATCGGCGGCCTAAAAGGTTTTGACCCTTTTGGCCAGCTTGAGGGGGTTAAAAAGGATCAGGTACGGGCGCGGGCTGACCTGGATAGCGTTAATGAAGGGTTACGTAAAACAGAGGAAAACATTAAGCGCGTCAGTGATGCAAAATCACTGGCTCAGCTTGGATTGTCGGGAAAAATAACCACCCTGGTAGATGATCTGAAAGGCGCGATGAACTCCCCTCCCAAGGATACTGGAGACGGTAATCCCTGGAGTGGTGAAGGTGGTACCGGCACAGGAAAAGGTGATAAGGCTAAGGTCGACCAGTTCAAAACGCTGCGGCAACAAATTGAAGAGGCCCACGCATCCAGCCTGGCCCGAATTAACCTTCAGGAGAAGGACAGCAACAGGGAGCTGCGGGAAGCAGCGGAGAAAAATGGCGCCAGCGATGCTGACCTGCAGCGCGCGCTTTTGATGAATGCGGAGAACTATCAGAAGCAGCGACTGGATCTGGCCGCACAGTATTCACCCACACAGGAAACATTACGCAAGGAGCAGGAAGCCAGCCAGAATCTTGCCGAACTGTTCAAAGCCCGCCTTCTTACCGAAAAAGATTACCAGACTGCCCGAATCACTCTGGCCAGGGATACAGCCAAAGAGCTTCTGCAGGCGCAGGCTGACGAAATTGCTGCTCCTAAACTGGATATCGCCGGTGAAGTCGATCCTCTCGTCTCCCTGCGCAATCAGCTGGCGCAACGCCAGTCGCTACTGCAGGCGTATTACACCGGCAATGCCATCAGCAAGGATCAGTACGAAATGCTGATGCAGAAGGCGACGAAAGAGTCGGCAGATGCGCAGTATCAGACTTCGCTCGAGTTGTACCGGTCGCAAGGGGAGCTGCAGAGCCTCGCCGTCGGGCTTCTTGAGACGGCGCAGGAGCGTTCCACAAATATGTTGACCGGAATGCTGACAAGAACGCAGAGCTTCAGAGACGGCATGATTGGACTGTTTTCCTCGCTGACGCAGGCAGTCATTAAAAACCTGGTGGATATGGCTGCTCAGGCGCTGGTTACCAGTTCCATTATGCAAACCATTATGGGCGTGGTGGGGATTGGGACGAGTATTGCAGGTGGTATTTCTGGAGCCGCCTCCGGAGCTGCTTCTGGCAGTACGGGAACGGCCATTCAGAATGCAGGGAGCAACTTTCAGTTTAATGCGAAAGGCGGCGTTTACGATTCTCCTTCTTTAAGTGCCTACAGCAACCAGATCCACGATACCCCGCAATTCTTCGCCTTTGCTAAAGGGGCTGGCGTTTTTGGCGAAGCAGGACCTGAGGCCATTATGCCGCTGACGCGTGCCGGTGACGGCTCGCTGGGGGTACGCGCGGTCGGGGGCGCACAGAGTGCCAGCACCACAGAAGGACCAAAGGTCTGGATCTCCATTTCTGGTGACAAAACTTCAACCGATAGTACATCGGGATTCGAGGAGTTTGGCCAGCAAATTGGGTCGTTCGTTGAGAAGAAATACCGTGAGCTGCAGGCGAAAGATATGCGACCGGGCGGTGCTATCTGGAACGCTGTAAAAGGACAACGCTGATGGCTATAGAAATATTTACATGGAGTCCCCGAGTAAATCCAACGCAAACCGTGAATTTCCGTACCCGAAAGGCGCAGTTCGGCGATGGGTATGTCCAGGTATCAGGGGACGGATTAAATACCCGGTCACAGGAATGGGAGCTGAGTTTTGTCGGTACCGAGGATTATATCCGACCGATAAAACAGTTCCTGGATCGTCATGGCGGCACAAAGTCTTTTCAATGGACACCACCACTTGAAGATGTGGGGCTTTTTCGCTGCGAGCAATACAAACCCGTACCGATGGGGGGAGGGAATTACTCCCTGTCGGCAACCTTTATTCAGGGATTTAAACCATGAGTCTTAATTCAGATTATCAGAAGCTTGAGCCGGGTGATTCGATCCGACTGTTTGAAATCGACGGTCGAGCCTTCAATATGGGTGAGGTTTTATATTTTCACAGTTATAACGTCCCGCATTCAGCCGAGGAAATCGTCGCCGCCGGTGGCGATGAATCGAAGCTGCCAGCGAAAAGTATCTGGTGGCAGGGCATTGAATATAAAGCCTGGCCGTGCGAGCTGGAAGGGATTGAATCCACCACCTCGGGGAGCGATGCGCAACCGACGCTGCGAGTGGGCAATATCGACGGGTCAATTACAGCACTATGCCTGTATTACGACGACATGGCGCAGGCGCGGGTCACGATACATGAGACCCAAAAGCAGTATCTCGATGCGCAAAACTTCCCGGAGGGAAACACGTCAGCAGACCCTACGCAGGAAAAGCGTCAGCTGTATTTTATCGATGCCAAAAATCTTGAAACTGATGAAGCGGTGGAGTTCACTCTCTCAAGCCCGATGGACCTGCAGGGGCTAATGATTCCTACCCGGCAATACCACTCGATTTGCACATGGTGTACTCGCAACCAGTACCGCAGCGGCGATGGCTGCGATTATGCCGGGACAAAATATTTCGACAAGAATAACAAGCCGGTTGATGACCCATCGCAGGATGTCTGCCCAGGAACGCTTACGGCCTGCAAATTACGTCATGGCGAGCACAACGAGCTGCCGTTCGGCGGATTCCCTGGTACGTCGCTGATAAGGAGCTGATATGCGTCAGAAAACGATTAAGGCGATACAAGCCCATGCAGCTGCTGATTACCCGCATGAGGCATGCGGATTAATTGCTCAAAGGGGAAGAGTGGAGCGCTATTTTCCCTGCAGGAACCTGGCCAGCGAGTCGAATGATAATTTCGTCCTGGCTCCAGAAGATTACGCAGAGGTAGAAGATTGGGGCGTGGTCATCGGTATTGTTCACAGCCATCCTGATGCGACCACACAGCCCAGCGAGCTGGATAAGGCGCAGTGCGATGCAACGCTGCTCCCCTGGCATATTATCAGCTGGCCAGAAGGTGATCTGCGTACCATCCATCCGCGCGGAGAGCTGCCCCTCATCGAGCGACCGTTCGTGCTTGGTCACTATGATTGCTGGGGTCTGGTGATGAGCTACTTTCGGCAGACCCACGGCATCGAGTTGCACGATTATCGCGTCGATTATCCCTGGTGGGAAAATAACTATCCCGACAATTTCTACCACGATTGCTGGTATGAATGTGGTTTCCGTGAATTTGATGGCCCGCCGCAGCCGGGTGATATGGTTATCATGCAGGTGCAGTCGGACAAGTGGAACCATGCCGGGATTCTGCTGGAAGGGAACATGCTGCTGCACCATCTATATGGCCACCTCAGCCAGCGCGTGCCGTATGGTGGATACTGGTTAGACAGAACGATGAAAATCGTTCGTTATCACTCTCTATGTTAATCTTTTGCAGAGTCATTACTGAAAGCAAAAGGACATGTAGATGAAAAAAGTTGCTCTAGCTTTAGTGATAGTGGGAATTAGCGGGTGCGCCACTAAACCAGTAACCAATGAGCAAGCGAAAAATATACCTTCCAAGCAAATTCTAAATTCATCACTTCTTTCTAAAAAAGAAGGCACGGGTGAAGTAATCATTAAGCGAGATTCAGGATTTATGGGCAGCGCTTGTATGACAAGAATTTATATTGATGGTAAAGAAATTGCTGATTTGGACACGGCACAAAAAGTAGTGGTTTATCCGAAAATGGGAGAACATATTTTTAGCGCTTGGCCGACTGGATTATGCGGTGGAGGTATGAGTGAACAGTCAGGTAAAGTTACCGGAGATAAAACCTTAATGTATCGCGTTGGATATGGGACAAATGGTGACTTTGGCATATACCCAACGGCATTTTAATTTAACTTAATATAAAGCCCACCTTATGGTGGGTTTTATTTGGAGGGTAAAGTGCAAGAGGTTATGACACGTATTGAGCTAAGCGGAACGCTTGGTAAGAAATTTGGAAAAACCCATTATCGACTGATTTCTACTATCAATGAAGCGGGAATAGCTTTAGCGAAAACAGTACCAGGCTTCGAACAGTTCATGATATCCAGTAAAGAACATGGATTAACCTATGCAGTATTCAAAGATGAGAAAAATATTGGTGTTGATGATTTAGGCTTTCCTGTGACTGGTGAAGTTATTCGCATAGTTCCAGTTGTCATTGGTAGCAAAAAAGCCGGTCTGCTTCAGACTATTTTAGGGGCGGTTATTGTTGCGGTTGGCACTATAGCGGCACTTGGATTTGGTCAGGCATGGGGTGTTAACGTGGCGATGGCCGGTGGAGCCATGATGCTCGGTGGCGTAGTCCAGATGCTTTCCCCGCAACCTGCAGGACTGGCGCGTAAAGAATCCCCTGAGAATAAAGCCAGCTATGCCTTTGGTGGTGTAACTAATACCGCCTCACAGGGTTATCCCGTTGGTTTGCTTTATGGTAAACGGCGAATTGGCGGTGCGATTATTTCCGCCGGAATTTATGTCGAAGACCAGCAATAGATGTTTCAGTAAATAACACCCTCCAGTACAGGCCACCTTGCGGTGGCTTTTTTTATGGACGCGATATGGCAAATAACATAATCAAAGGGCGCAAAGGTGGCAGCTCAAGCCAGCGCACGCCGACGGAGCAGCCGGATGATTTACAGTCCGTAGCAAAAGCCAAAATTCTCATCGCGCTGGGCGAGGGAGAGTTTGCAGGTGAATTAACGGGCAAGGATATTTATCTAGATGGTACCCCGCTATTAAATGCCGATGGGTCAGAGAACTTTTCCGGCGTGGCGTGGGAATTCCGTCCCGGAACACAGGCCCAAAAGTATATTCAGGGTATTCCAGGCACTGAAAATGAAATCAGCGTCGGAACGGAAATATCCAGCGAAACTGCCTGGTCTCACACTTTCACAAATACCCAACTCTCCGCCGTTCGCGTCAGATTGAAATGGCCTTCACTGATGAAGCAGGAAGATGACGGGGACGTGGTGGGGAATACCGTTAAATACGCCATCGATTTACAGACGGATGGTGGAGCATGGCAGACCGTGCTGGAAACGGCGGTTACCGGGAAAACCACTTCCGGCTATGAGCGCAGCCACCGCATCGACCTGCCGCAAGCGGGGAGCACATGGACGCTCCGCCTGCGGAAAGTCTCGCCGGACGCCAATAGCGTCAAAATCGGCGATGTGATGACGCTGCAGAGCTACACAGAAGTGATTGACGCGAAGCTGCGCTACCCCCACACAGCGCTGCTCTATATCGAATTTGATTCCAGTCAGTTTAACGGTTCCATTCCTCAGATTTCCTGCGAACCGCGTGGACGTGTTATCCGCGTTCCTGATAACTACAACCCGGAGAGCCGCGAGTATACCGGCACCTGGACCGGCGGTTTTAAATGGGCCTGGACGGATAACCCGGCATGGATTTATTACGATATCGTTGTTTCAGACCGGTTTGGCCTCGGCAACCGTCTGACCAGCGCGAATATCTCTAAATGGACGCTGTACCAGATCGCACAATACTGCGATCAGATGGTTCCGGATGGCAGGGGCGGCGATGGCATGGAGCCTCGCTATCTCTGTAACGTCTATGTCCAGGAACGCAACGACGCTTACACCGTACTGCGTGATTTTGCCGCCATTTTCCGGGGGATGACCTGCTGGAGCGGTGAGCAGATTGTTGTGCAGGCGGATATGCCGCGTGATGTTGATTTCAACTATACGCGCGCGAATATTATCGGTAGTCCTCGTTATTCCAGCAGCACCAGTAAGGCTCGCTACACTAACGCGCTCGTATCCTGGTCTGACCCGGCGAACGCGTATGCTGATGCGATGGAACCGGCGTTTGTTCCGGAGCTGGTTTCCCGCTACAGCTTTAACCAGCTCGAAGTGACGGCCATCGGGTGCACTCGACAGAGCGAAGCCCACCGTAAGGGCCTGTGGGGCATACTGACCAACAACAAAGACCGCATGGTTGAGATTGATGTGGGGCTGGACGGTAAAATCCCGCAGCCGGGCTACATCATTGGACTGGCTGATGAACTTCTGGCCGGACGCGTGAACGGCGGGCGTATCAGCGCAGTTAATGGACGGGTGATTACCCTTGACCGGGATACTGATGCAAAAGCTGGTGACCGGCTGCAGCTGAACCTGCCGTCAGGCATATCTCAGGCCCGGACGATCCAGTCAGTCAACGGTCGCCGACAGGTCACGGTTACGACGGCGTACAGTGAGACGCCGGAGGTGGAATGCGTCTGGGTGATTGAGTCTGACGATCTGTATGTTCAGCAGTACCGCGTTATCGGGGTTAAGGACAACAACAACGCAACGTATACCATCACGGGCGTGGCCCATGACCCGGATAAATTCCCGCGTATCGATACCGGCGCGATCATCGACCAGCGCCCGATAAGCGTTATTCCTCCGGGGAACCAGTCACCGCCGGAAAATATCGTCATCAGCTCGTATTCTGTGGTGAATCAGGGCATCAGCGTTGAAACGATGCAGGTGCACTGGAATGCGGTGAAAGATGCGATTTCGTATGAAGCGCAGTGGCGACGTAATGACGGTAACTGGATTAACGTACCGCGCAGCTCGACCACCTCGTTCGAGGTCAGCGGCATTTACGCCGGTCGTTATCTGGCCCGTGTCCGGGCGATCAACGCTGCAGAGGTCTCCAGCGGCTGGGCATACTCAGAAGAGAAAACGCTGACAGGAAAAATCGGTTTGCCGTCGGCACCGCTGGCGCTGACCACCACTTCCCTGCTGCATGGCGTGCAGCTGAACTGGGAGTTCCCGGAGGGGAGCGGCGATACGCAGAAAACCGAGCTGCAGTACAGTCCTAATCCCAACGGCAACGGGGCGATGGCGCTGTCTGATGTGGCGTATCCGGGCAAAATCTATCAGCAGATGGGCCTGCAGATTGCGGCGATGTTCTGGTACCGTGCGCGGATCGTTGACCGTATCGGCAATGAAAGTCCGTGGACGGCCTGGGTGCAGGGGATGGCCAGCGACGATATCGGTGAGTATTACGACAAACTGACCGAAGCGATTAAGGACACGGAAGCCTGGCAGGAAGCCCAGCGGGATATTGAGGAGACTCATAAGGAGCTGATAAAAACCGCCGAGGCTATTCGTGAAGAAGTCGCGCAGCAGGTCACCGATATTAACCAGAGTATTGATGATTCTGCGTCTGAGATCCGCCAGCAGGTTGACGGTCAGATAGAGTCCGTCAACAAGTCGATAACGGAGAATATTAACAGCGTAAATCAGACGCTCAGTGACAATATCACGGCAGTCAACAAGAGCATCACCGATGCCGTGAGCGATATTAATACCTCCGTTGACCAGCAGATCGCTGACGTTAACAAAACCCTCACCGAGGGGGATGCTGCGTTAAAATCCCAGCTGCAGGCGGTTGAAAACAGTCTGAAACAGTCCATCTCCCAGGCGAATACAGGCTGGGACAAAGCGGTAAAACAGGAGACTGCCGACCGCATTGCGGACGTCAACGCGAAAGCGGCGCAGGCGGCAGACCAGCTGCTGAATGAAAAAAACGAGCGTGTTGCAGCTATCGAGTCGACACAGCAAATCATCCAGAATGTGAATGATTCTCTGGCCACACAGATGGCTCAGATTTCGGCGGGAACCGGGGAGCAGTTTGACAGCCAGGCTATCTGGTACTTTGATAACGACCGGGAAGGCTGGACATCTAACGGCGGCACGCCTTCGGTTGTTGAAAACGGCTGGCTGAGACCGGCAAACCATGCGACAGATGCTTACATTACATCTCCTGGAATCAGTATCAGTGGCTCAGCTTACCGCTTTCTGAAACTGCGTCTTAAGAAAACGGGGACACCCGCGTGGAGTGGTCAAATCCGCTGGCGCTATGAAGGCCAGTCGTTCAACGACAGCCGCATGCTGACCGTCGCAGAGCCGGATTATGACAGCAGTGGCAGGGCTGTTCTCAGTATTCAGGACATTCCCTGGGGAAGCGATGACAGCAAGCCGGTTGTCCAGTTTCGCCTCGATTTAACGCTGGATCAGTCTGATGAGAATTTCATCATCATTGACTGGATTGCTGTGGGTCGACCGACGCCGGGAGCCAGCACCGCAGCATTGCGCGAAGAATCGACAGCCCGTGCGAATGCCGATACGGCAGAAGCGAATAAGCGAGCCACGCTGGCCACGCAGATGCGGGGGACGAGTGAAAGCAATAATCTGGCAGACCTGCGCTCTGGCCTGCTGTTTCAGGAGATGAATGCGCGTATTACCGCCGATAAAGCGGAAGTGACCGCGAGAGAATCCCTTCAGACGCAGTTCAATGACAATAAGGCCTCTGTCGCTGATGAACTGAGTTCCATCTCCACGGCACAAAGTGCGCAGGCCAGTAAAATCAGCGGACTTGAAACCAGCCTTGGGAAAAAGGCTGATGCCAGTGCCGTACAGTCCCTGACACAAAAAGTGGAGCAGCAGGGCACCACGTTAACCAGCCAGGGCAACACGCTGACCTCCCTGTCCAACCGTGTCGGCAAAACCGAATCAGGTGTGGCCGCAAACAGTAGTGCCATTACGGGCCTGCAGTCTACTGTCAGCCAGCAGGGAGATAAGCTCACCAGTCAGGGCCAGTCTCTGACAAAACTGACGAACGATCTTTCGACGACGAATGCTAACGTCAACAAGAAAGCGGATGCCACGGCGCTGCAAAGCCTGCAGAACACGGTGACGCAGCAGGGTAGCACGCTGTCCACCCAGGGCAACGCGATCACCTCGCTGGAAAACTCGCTGAATGCGCTGGACGTTGGCGGGACGAACC
>PPYF01620742.1_pt1 | contig 48777 bp, 92 predicted proteins | sample 1559871 | NCBI WGS metagenome assembly PPYF01 (sample SAMN08240021, study PRJNA423297) | Human gut metagenome, whole genome shotgun sequencing project.
CTCCTCGAACGGCCAACCCTGCACCGTCTTATACAAGTGACGTGCAAAACCGTGAGGATTGTTACAGTCAGCGGCCAAAACCGTGAACGTCACGCCGAAACGCCACAATCCACGGTCAAACTGTTCGGGAGCGGAAACATAATAGAGAAGAACCTGTCCACGTTCACCGTAAGCGTTCAAAGGCAAGTCAAGCTCGCTGCAAACCTTCACATCAGGCCACTCCTCGCACGGATACGCCCGATTCAACAGTTCATAAACCAACTGTTCCGCATCAATCGACTCACGAACATCAATGGCAAGACGCTGAAAAATGTTGTCCGTCACAATCTCACCCGACTCAACGAATCAAACATGATATGTTTACCCGGAATACGCGCTCTCGGATCACGAGGCCCATACTTGTGCTCAAGCCACCGGTTGAAATAGCCGAACTCCAAATGCGGAGCGACCTGCGTGCCATCACGGCCCATGACGGACATGACAATCTGATGATGCCAGCCGACTTTGCGAACGGAAACCTCGATCCTATCCGCAACGCTTGAATGCGTAGCGGCCTCATTCGCCTTCGCGCGGACGGCAGACACGCTATGCATGGCGGCGCGGCGTGTAAGTTCCGGCCCATACATCTTCGCAATATCGGTAGCGACGCTACGTCGAACCGTGACCCTTCCCAACGCCACCCACCTCCTTCACCCATTCAGGCTCGGAAATGCCGCCATCAAGATAATCGCCAATAACAACACGACGTGCACGAACCTCCCAATGCCGGGAGAAACGAGAACCACTCCCACGCCACGTAGGAGCGCCGTCAGCATCGTAATAATCGCCCTTATACCAGATCCGGGAATAAATGTCGCCGGGCCATTCCCTCGCCAGAATCTGCAAAGGAGTGGCCTCTTCCAAACCGCCGGGGTTATCCGAAGATGGCGTCTTATCCTCAGCTCCAGAAATAGAGAACATGCCAGCCTGTTGCGCACGCCCCTCAACACAGCAGATGACCTTCACCGGATCGCCAGTCTGCACATACTGGCCGCCGTGCGCGTCCTGAACATGCTTGCGAGGAATCACAACGACATAATCCGTGTCGAACAGTTGTTTCTGACCACCGTAATGGGTTTGGTCATCCTCGTAGAGGTAATGGCGTTCATTCGTATCATCGTCAAACAGAAACGCCATCATCAACCTCCATAACCGGGGTCGAAACCAAGACTGATGTGTGACATCGTGCCAGCGGATTCAGCGAAACCATTCAGAATCGACTTCTCCGCTTTCGACAAGAACAGCCGGGGACTTGGATCATAGCCAGGCTGATTCTGCTGCGGATCATGCTCCGTGTACGAGTAAGAACCGTTCGCTTCGGTTTTGAACCGGTTGAAACGTACTACGCGCAACACCATTTCGCATACGACCGACGCGAAATCACTTTCAGAGAGACGCCCCTTCTTCAAGCGCGTCCGAACAATCGGGCATTCGCTCAAACAGATGAGAGCGGCCTTGCGGCATTGAGCGGAAATCCAATCAGTGTCGAAATGCTCCTCAAATGAATCCGCGTCGGCGGAACCGTAGACGCGCATATACTTCAACCAGTCGATGTTGTCGATGATTGCCGTGCTCATACGCGCCTCCTAGATCATGCGGTCAGAACAGTTGCCTTCAAAGTGCTGTTGGACTGCACGAGAATCGGCAGTGCGGTGCCGTTCACGTAAGCCTCATAGCTCGGAGTGGCGGATGGAGTGTTCAACACGACTCCGATAGGGCCGGCGTTCTTCTCACGGCTGATGCCGTATGCGGGAGTTTGAGCCTCAGCGGTCGGCCCCAACGCGGTATAGCCCATGTTCACATCACCGAAAGCCGGAATCAGCAGGATGGTGTTCTCAGGGAAGAAACTCTTCACACCGCCCGGAAGAGTGATCTTGGACTGGCGGGCGAAATCACGGTAGCGTTCATCGACCACATAAATGTCCTGAATGCCGGTGTACAGGCTCAGAACGCTCTTCACGTCATTCTCGGAAACGAGACCCGGAAGAGTGGAACCCTGCCCTCGGAACAGGTAATTGATGATGGCCGCATTGGACATCAAAGCGTTCACAACCTTGCGAGTCGTGACCATAATGGTTGGACGGTCGCCCTTCTTATCGTCAATAAGATCGGACCAAGTACGCAGATCCTTGACTGGATCACCCGACTTGTCCCAAGTCTTAGTTGCGGTAAGAGAAGTGGTCAAAGCACTGTCACGCGCGTAATCCCAGTTAGCTTCCTCGTTGGATTCCTTGATTCCAAGCTTCGCGTCAACTGCGACGGCGACACGCGCCTTCTCCAAACGGTAGGCCAATTCCTTGCCTAACTGGACAAAATAATCGCTCAGAGTGGTCTTCAAATCACCATTGGTCATGGAAATGGTGCCATTCGCAATGTCTTTTTCAGACACGCGCATACGCTTACGCAACGGAAGCATGGAGGTGTAGGACAGCTTCTCGCCGCCATCGGTGCGACCGTATGGCGCTTCAGCATCCCAAGTGGAGTATTTGATCTCATCAACCTCGGGATCATCCTCATTCGGTGTCCACTCGACGGACAATCCAGTGAACTGATCCGGCAGAATGGAAGCAAACGGCAAAGCCGCCGTAGTGGTCTGATAGGCTCCCAACACGATGGCGGACGCCTCGTCGGGAGTAATGATGTCCTTATTAAGCAGACTCATTATAAAACCTTCCTAATATGCGAAAACCCGCCACTGTGGGCGGGTTTGAAACGGTTGGAAAACTAGACTCAGGCCGTATGGTCGGCGGCACTTGCAGACGCGGGATTCAACACGGTCACATGCGGGGTTGCGGAATCCTTGTCATAGTCAAGGAACAATCCCTCCAACTTCGCTTTGCTGAAATCAACGGTGTACGGCAGATTGTTCTTATCGATGACACCCATGTAGCGGACGCCAACTGTCGGATACTGGTTCTCGAAGCCAGTGCGAGTGAACTGCACGTGCACCGGAGACTCCAAGAAACCGATGATCGTACCATTGCGGCCATCGGTGGCTTGAGGATCATACGGGCCATAATTGTTGGTTCCGGTGATCTGCGCCAGCGGGATGCCGGACTTCATCCAAGCTTCGTAATCGTCGTCGGTGATGGACGCGAAGTAATCATTCTCATGCGACTTTTCCTTGGTGAACGTAGCCAAGTCAAGCTGCGCTTCACGCACGCCATCGGTGATACGGTTGATAAGCCAAGACTGGTCATCCTTCGGAGCGGTCTTGGCGATAGTATGAACCCATTGATTGGCCATATTTTTCTCCTTAAACTATTTTTTTTCGATTTTGGAATGCTCGGCACCGTAGTTGTATGCGTCAGTGACGCTTGATTTCGGTTTGCATACGTGCATGTTTCTGCTCTGCAATTCCTTCGCTAACTCCGGTGAAGGCTCACATGGAACATCATCGGAATTATCTTTCTGCTTCGCTTCAACCGTTTCAGTCTTGCTTGGCATGAATTTCACGAAGGCGTCAGCCCATTCCGAAATCTTCTTCGGGTCGGTTTCCTTACACAACGTGTCGAAAGCCTCGTCGGTAATTTCAGGATGCTGCTTCTGCGCCTTCAAACGGGCTATCTGCACGTTCGCTTTGGCGAGAGCGCCCTCGGTATCGGCAAGCTTCGCTTCGGCGGCATTGGCACGGTCGCGGTTCTCATGCATCTTCTGTTCGTTCTCACGAGCCTGATGCTTCCACATGCCCAACTTCTCGGAAAGGTCATCATTGGCACTATTCTTACGCTCCGCAATACTAGCGGCAACAGAGGCAATAGCGTCCTTCGGCTGTGCGGTCACGCCCGTTTCAGGCGTGTTCTGAGATGCCGCCGTTTCGGCGGTATTGGTGTTTTCATCAGCCATTAGGCTTGAATCCTTTCAATAGTGTTATGCGGCCTCGCCAAGCATCGACCGCATCTGGTTGAGCATGGTTTTCTGCCATGCCATAGCCTGTTTCAAATTTTCGGAGGGTTTGAACGTGAACGTCCTACCCTCATACCTGAATGTCACCGGTTTGCCGGTCTTCCACACTTCCTTGTAACGCCGGTTGAACTCGATGGCGCGATTCTCCATACGACGGCATTGAGCCAACGTAGACCTACGGTCAGGAGTGGTCCAAGCGTTGGAAGCTTTCGACGGAATCGGATTAGGCGTATCCTCCGCATCCTCGGCAAGAAGCACGGGGCCAAGCTCTCCATGAGTGATCGTCTTGACTTTCACCTGCTTCAACGCGGACGCGGTAGTGCCACCAGCCTCGTTGTACAGTCGTTTCAAATCCTTCTGATTCAATTGGAATCCCGGATCATAGTCGCTGCCAGCCGGTGCGACACCGCAATGGCAGTTAGCGTGCAACGGCAGCAGGTCGGCAGTCGAATACCAGCGGTCAGCGGCCACGACACACAAGCCGCACGAGCCGGTCTTGGACAGTTCAGGATGCAACACCCTGCGGTATTCCAAAACCTTGCTACGCCGATACTTGTCAAGCGTGGCACTCGTCTGCGCTCTGGACACGTCCTCGTCAACAGTGGTCTGCAACCGGTTGAACGCCTGTTCAAGCCACTTGTCAACCTCACTGAACACTTCATCGGTCTTATCAGGCCAAGACTGCGGGCGAATCGCAGGAGACTTGATAGCGGCGGAACGATACGCATCAGCCGGACGTTGGGCCACAAGCCACGGGTCGGTATTGTCACGCGGAAACACGAGATTCGGCACATCACCCTTCGGATTGACGCCGACAAGCCTCAACGTCTCATCCGCATAAGAGACACCCAACCGGCGCACCTGCTGAATCAACGCCATCTCCAACAACGCCATACGAGACGCGACGGCAAACGTCATGCCATCATTCCACCAGTCAGCGGGAGTCAACATATCCCACATCCTGTGCGCCTGACTCACATACTGGTTCACCAAAGCGGCACGAGCCTGTTCAAGCGTGTCGGACAACGATTCAAGCGTTTTCCCAGACATCAGGACTCAATCTCGCCTTCATCGACAAGCTCGGCATCAACATTAGGCAGACCATCCACAGCGGAATTGGTTTCATCATCCCAACCGGTCGCCGGTTCCACTGCGGCAACAAGCTTCGCAGTACCCTTATCCGACGGGCCGGAAACATTGAACTGGTCGGCAAGACGGTTCATATCATCCTCGGCAACATCCTGAGCCGTAAAACCCATTTTGTGCGTGAGAATCGTCCTACGCGCCAACAAGCCACTCTGATACAACAGTTGGCAAGCCTGAGCCTGTTCAAGCGAACTGGTCGTATCCATCGGCTTCCACACCATCTCGAACTCGGACGCCGAAGCCTCCGCCGTTCTCGACGCGGCCAAAGCCATACGAATCATCCGCACGATAGGCTCAGAATCCAATTCGTTCATCGTCTGAACCTTGAACTTCAACGTCTCACGCTTCAGTTCCGCGCCGTTGGCGGAACCCTGCACATCAGGCGAAAGAATATCCAATGGAATACCAGCGGCGGAAGCCAACTGCTTCACGTCAGACATGATATTGTTCTGCAAAGAACCAGTATCAGTGGTCTGCGACTCCCAAATATCAACACCATCAGGAAGTTTCCACAACGCAGCCGGGCCAACCGCGAACGTGGACGCCAAATCAATCGGATCACCGGCCTGTTTCTCACCGTCGATGACTTCCTGATCCTCTTCGGTATACGTGGTCGGAACAGTACCCTTGATCGCACGCTGACGGAACGCCTGCATCATCGTAATGCACAAACGGTCAAACGTTTCACGGTCTATCCTCTTCAACATCGGCAGATACGGCTCAAACAGGCCCTGACCGTCAACAGTGCTCAACCTGACTATCGGCAACGAATCGCACTTCTCCGCATAGGAAAAATCCGATTGCTGCGAATCCTCCACCCACTCCCAATCACTGCCAGGCTCCCAAGCCTTCGCATCAGACGCCAACTTGGCGACAGCTGAAATATCGTTGGGAGCGACAATGGAACGGTCATGCTCACGTTGAGCCGTCTTGGAATACACCCTAGTCGTGGTCTTGGAATCGTCAACGACAAGACGGTACAGGCGGATGACTTCCTTGTTCTCCTGATCCATATACGTGTATTGGATGGCAGAAGTCTCACCAACATCCATCCAACATTCCCAAGGGCTAAGCGGAGTGATGAACCGTCCACGCCCGGCATTGGAAACCAAACCGAACGAACACCCGTAATCGCCTTTATCCGGCAGCATGTTACGGCGAAGAATGAAATTAAGACCGCACTGCTTCGCCATCCTATCGGCGTCAGTGTCCTTCAACGAAGAATCCTCAACCTTACGGAAACCGTTGGGCTGCTGCCGGTCGGTCACGCTCTCGCTGATACGACGAGCGAGATTCACCACACCCAACTGGCGCATCAGCCTATACACGGGCGCAGCATTCGGATCAGTGCCTTGAGGAACACTGTTCGCGTCCACCATCTCCCTGCCGTCCTTGAAGAGTTTCAATTCGGCAAGATACGGCAGACGCTCACCCCACTCACGTGCCAGATTGGTGATGACATAAGCATCATCGTCATCATCGGAAGCGTTCTTAATCATCAACGAGTCAGACACTCGAAATCACCACCTAGTAGATTCTCATCGGAGCGGAACGACGTTTGACCTCAGCCAATTCCAAATACTTTCCACGAGCCGTATAAGCCAACAGGCCAGCCATGCACGCATCAATCTTGTCCGGCGAATTAGGAGACTCCTTATAAATCGCATACCCAGTACGAGTCTCCCGCCTACGCGCATTACGGAAATGATTCACCAATCGCGGATCGGCAAGCAACGCTATATCATCCTTGATGGGCTTCGACTTACGTTCAGGCTCCGTATACGGGTACCGGAACGCGGTATGAGCGTTATCCAACGCAACCTGCATGTCCTTATACCAGTTGTTAGTCCAGAACTTGATCTTGTCGCCAGTCTTACGCGGCCCGACCTTCAACTTCTTCCCGTAATCCTTCTCCCAGCCGCCAATCATCTGCTCGAAATAGGCGACATCAGCGAAGAATCCGACAACGTTGTAATTGTCCATCATCCAACGAACCATGCCGTCGAACGCATCACGGTTCACACGCCAAGTGGCCTTCTCGGGACCATCGGGCGCGGATTCAAGCTTTATCAGGAACAACATGCCATCGGACACGCGGCATCCAACAAGCGGGGTCAACACCATCGGCGTTCAACACGGTCATACGACCATCGGGCAATATCAGATGATCCTTACCGTCCGAACTCTTCGCACTCGCACCATACGCGATCTGCAAGGCGCGGAGAACCTTCTTCTCGTCAGCGAAATCATCCAAGTCGATGTTCGCGTACACATGGTCGAAGTAGATGCCGCTACGATGCTTGATTTTGCCCGAAGCGGTATCCCACGCATACTTGTACGATGTTTCAGCGATGGACTCTTCGCCCGGCTTGTACATCGTCGAGGTTTCCAGAATCCACGGGTCTGCATCACCTTTACGTTTGCCGAGGTTACGTTGAACGGTCTTGTACATGTTGCGAAGCTTGTTCGTGTTGTACAAGTGGGTTTCATCGCAGGCGGCGAATGTTTCCAAACCGCCATCCTTGGACGCGGCACCACTCGTGGTGGGAACAATCTCCCCACCCTCCGGCAAGCCGATACGGGTACGACCAACATCAAGGCCGACACCCTTCAACTGGCTTAAAGGGCCTTGATCGCAGTTGTAGTAAATCGAATCGAAAATGTTACCAGTCTGGCCTTCGGCGGTAGCCAAGCAGAGAATCTGCGGCATCTGCACCATGCGTCCAACAGGCTCACCCTTCGCATACGGGTAGACCTCGCCCAGAAACTCGTAAGTCTCCCCTTCTTCCGCCCAATGGTCGAACCTGCAAGGAGCCAAACCCTCGAACGCGCAAATGCCAGCGGCTTTACCGGACTTGTTCTTACCCTTCGCACGCGAATAGAACACACGATTGAACCTGCGGGTACCCCACTCGGTCAACGCATAAGCGTGAAGCATGAACACGTACTCGTCCATGTCGAACGTCTCAGGCAAGCCAACACCGCCACCACGACCGACACGGAAGAAAGTCTCAATCCACCAGACCGCGAACATTCCCATCGAACGAGTCAAATCCTCGCCATGCAATTCGGGAATGCGCGTATGCATCAGGCACCACCGTCAATGACGCGCAAACCCAATGCGGAAGCACGCTGCCTGTTCCGTTGAACGTTACGAGCACCCTCAGTATCGCCCTCATACGCGGAAGCCTTCATATCGTCAGGCTGCGGAGCATCGAACTTCAACCTCACACGAGCTTCGGGTGTAATGCCCAACGTGGCCTCACGCTGACGAATCTCGGAAGCCAACATCCAACGGCCCTTAGTCTTCGGACGCCAGAAATCATCCTTCAACAACGCCAAATCCTGAACCGCGTACCAGTCGGCCTCAACACCCATACGCTGAGCCAACGGACTGACACGAAGCGACTCATACCACTTCTTCGTCCGTTCAAGCCACTCCTGCCCATCAGGACGAACAGCAGGAAACTCCAAGCCCATCGGACTATCAGGCGCACGAAGAATCGGATTCTTCGACTTCTGCGCACCACGACCATTACCAGCCACAGCCAGCCTCACAATCCGCCCGTTTCAGGCAATACGCGAAGCTAGGACGTTCCACCCTCGCAACGCTTGTGAACCAGCAGACGATTCGCCAAAGTCGCACTATGCGACTTCTCCAACGGAACCTTCCACACGAAAGCGGCACCATCGGCACCACTCGAACCAACATCAACCGGCTCATGGCATTTCGCGCACAAGCCGCCACACTTCTCAACCACCTGAGAATCAGTAAAAGACTCAACAACAAGCTCGGACTCAAGCTCGGACACGTCAACCGGACGCACGTACATAGTCGTTTCAGGCTTCACCGGCAACGACTTATCATCATCACGAGCACGCTTATACGCCACACGGCAACGCCCAGAACAAAACAACTGGTCGGAACGCTTCGGATCAAACCACGTATGGCATTGAGGACACATGCGCTGGCGCAACGGCTTCAGCGGAGACCCCGAATAGCGGTCACGGTCGTAATGCGAACGACACAATCCCTTCGCACACACCGGATTAGCGCAACCGGCAACCGCGCACATGAACTCATTCACTTGAAAGCCGGGTGAGAATACCAACGCTTCTCCCTCCGACTCCTACCCTTCGCACGACGAACCTCAGCAGACTCACCCTCGGTCTTCCGCTGATGATGCCAACGACACAACACCCACAAATTCTCAGGACGATCATCATCATGGACGGGATTACGAACCTTATGGTCAACCTCATTCCCATACCGTCCGCACAGGCGAACATTCCCGTAATCATCCTTGACCGGCCACTGGCACCTATGCCCATCCCGTTCAAGAATCATCGCACGGACACGCGGCCAATCAGGATTGAACCGTTCATCACGATGGGAACTAGACCACGCCACAATGCCTCCACAAAAACAGGGTTGGCCGGTGCTGAGCAGGAAAACACGCCAAAGGGGAAACATCCCAGCAGGAAAAGTTCTCAGATCAACCAACCCAAGTGCTCCGGGAGGGATTCGAACCCTCACACCCTACAGGTAGCGCATTTTGAGTGCGCCGCGTCTACCATTCCGCCACCAAAGCAAAAGAACAAGCGTCCCACACTCCACCCACAACAGGAGCATGGGACGCTCGTTCAACCCCCAGAGAGCCATAAGGAACCAATGACATCATCACAATGGCTTTTTACCGCCAGCCACGGCGCGCGGATGCTGAGGGAGTCGAACCCCCGAACCGTTCCCGGTCGCCACCTTAGCAAGGTGGTGCAATAAGCCACTCTGCCAAGCATCCAAAATGCAAGAGCCGCCGCAGCGACTCAGGAGACTGTTCCCGCAGACTAGGCGGGTCAGCTAAAACTAGAGCCGCCACAAGACGACTCCGAAGACCTTTCCCACAGCCTGTGGGTAGGCTGAGCACAGCATGTTGGACTCGAACCAACATCGACGGTTTTGGAGACCGTAATGCTACCGGTTGCACCAATGCCATATACCCGACTTAGTTAACGTCCAAGTCGGAAAGACGTTCGGCATGGTGGAATGGGCTTTACCACCAACGGCAAGGAACGTGAAACATCTATGCACCCGTTTGGCCGTGCCTCCCCTTCGGTCATCAACCACCTGATTAAGGCAGGGAGCCTCTTATCCCCCACATGTTCCAGCGGAGATATTCGAGCAATGCCATCGATCTCATAGGCAGCTACCCCATGAAACCTAGAGCAAACCCCGGGAATCGAACCCGGCAATCAAAAGGCTGTGCCAACAGGATTGCAGACCAGCCCAAAATAATAGGTACGAGTCCATATAGGCCACGCCCGGGATAGACCGGTCGGACTGCTGACCGTACCGCATCTAGAATCCTCACACTCCCCTTGTGAGTGGACGGCCAGACGTTGATGTGGCTTAAGCTAGCTTCACCGCCATCAACATCAATCCAAGGAACATTATACACAATATGTAGGGTGCAACAACGGTTGCAACCACTAAATATGTGAAGACTTCGTGAGTAACGGGTAATCCAAAAATGTTCCAGCGAGCATTCAGCGTCAGCACTAGAGAGCCAGCGGCCTTGCTTTTTGCGCCGGGGGGACACTCCCCCACGGGGGTGTTTGTTGCATGGTGCAACGTTGGAACGTTTGTGCGATTGTGTTTTGGCGTGTCGTGTGGTATCGCGCGGGCACGTTCCTTTGTATGCGATCACGGCCGTGCCCGTCGCGTCCTGGACGTCGCTTCCGCCGTGGCCGTGCCGGTGCCCGTCCGTCATGTCGTGGCTGTGGCCGTCGTGACGTCCCAGGCCGTGCCCGTCGTGGCCCTGGACGTCGCTTCCGTCGTGGCCGTGGTCTGTGGTGGCCGTCCCGTCTTTGTGTCGCCGTCGTGTGGTTGCGACACGCCGATGGATGCTAGTGTTTGCAATGGTTTTAGCGGTGTCTGTGTTGTCTCAATTTGCCTTACGTTTGCAAGGCGTGTATAGTGAGAGCCATCAAGCAAACGACAACGAAAGGAACGGAGATGAAGAGACCACCACCACGAAGGCCACCACCGCAAGGACGGTGACACGAAGCCCCCTAACAGGCGCGGCATGGATGATTGACAACTGAAGAGTGGACGCGACAGAGACGCGACGGAATGCGACTAGGCATGATGCACCCTCACATCATGCAAGGCCGAACCGTCGTCGAGTCGCTAACGTGGCGCGGTGTCCGGCATGGAATTGTCCCGCGCTGTCTGAGTGGTCTACAATGGCCTCTAATCCAAGTTAGGAGTAAGGGCCATGAGTTTGAAAGAATTGAGAATGAAACGCGGCTTAACGCAGCGTGAGCTAGCCGAAAAGGTTGGCATGTCAGGCGGCAATATCGCGGCTATCGAGTGCGGTAGGCGCTCTGAGGCTAACTTAACCTTAGCCACTGCGATAAAGCTGTGTGATGCTTTGCGTGTTGCTAATCCGCGTAAGCTACTTGATTCTGATTCTGAAACTTCGGCAGATTCTAAGTAATCCGCCATGGCTACCGGTGCTCTTTATGGGTGCGGTAGCTCACGAATGAGTAGAGCCGGATAGTTGCAGCTATCCGGCTCAATTGCTCAGTAATTTTAACCAACTAACTAGAGCCCTCTCATTTTAGCAAGGGGGCTGGAAAGAGAGTATCTGAAATGTGTGATGAAAATACTTTTGCAACGGCATATCGTTCCGACTTGCGGGATGAAATTGTTGAAACCCTTAAGGATCATGCGGACGGCATTACGCCAACCAAGCAGTGGTGCTGGGATCAGTATGACGACGTTGAGCTTCCGGTTACCGGCAACGATAACGGTTCCTGGACGTGCAACACGGCCACGTCAACCGAAAACATTAATGGCGTCATGTTCTCGGATGATTGGAATGGATTCATCCACAGTGATTACGCTTATGACGCGCCGCTGGATGATGCGGAGAAACTTGAGGTTTTCTATCGCACTTGGCTGTTCTCTGAAGAGTTTGACAATGCGGTTTCCGAACTGCTTGCGGAGTGAGGTGTTCGCAATGCGTAAGAAGATTACTCTGCTTGTTGCCGTGCTTGTTGGCCTGTTGGCTTTCGGCGTGGCTTGTTCCACAGCGCTTTCCGATCAGCCGGTTGCCGATCCGCATGGCACGCCTGAGCAGCAGTGGACGTGGTGGCGTGAGACTTATGCCACGAAGGATTACAACCAAACTGACCTAGCGAGCTACCGTGAGTTGTCCGACATTCCGCAGTGCGGCATGGAGGACGGTAGCACTTCGGACGGTTACGAACGTATTTGCGAGTGGCGTGGAAGCGTTGACGGCAATCATACCGGCACGTCATACGTTTTGGTTGACGGTAGCAAGGTTTTGGAATGGTGAAACCGCTCAGGGCCGTGCGGTGAACGGCCCATCAAATAATCAAGTTTTCATACAAGGGAGTTTCAAAATGTCGAACAAAGTTAACGGCCTGTGGGCAGTCAATTCGTCCAGTGTCTTCATGTTTTTCGATTCCGTCAACAGTCCGAGCGTGTGGCGTTTCGAGATGAAGGATGGCGTTGAATCATGGCGGATGATTCCGGGCGTGAAGAATGCTCAGGCGGTGCGTGGTGTTGCCGCCGCATATCGTGCCGATGGCGGCACGTGGCTTGACCCTAACGGCTCCGATTACGCTCAGGCGGTGAGTGAGATCGGTGACGTGCCGTTGATCGTGGAACGTGGCGATTGCATGGTTTCCCCTGATTGTGGGGATTATACGGCGCATGGCGTGAGCCTGTCGGACGCCGACCGTGAGCGTGGTTGGGAATTGTCTTACAGTGATGGCGGCATGGTTGTGTCACGTGACATTTCATTCCTCACCCCGGCCGAGTGTGACCATCCTGAGATGTGCGAAACCTACGATGATTTGCCGGTTGTCACCCCGCAGACGGTTGAGCCTGAGCCGGATACGGTTGAGATTCCTGAAGTTCCGCCGATTCCGTCCAAGGATACGCCGAAGGTGATTGCGCAGCATGGCGTCAAGGCGTGCGTGGTCACGATTCCAGGTGGCAAGTCGGTCAAGGAGTTGGCTGACGTGTTTGGTGGATATGCGCATAAGCCGCGTGGCTTCCGTGATTCCAAGGGCCGTCGCGTCGCATATGTCGCGTTCGACGGTAAGAGTGGCGTGGTTGCGTACCGCGACTACTACCAGCGTGGCAGTGACCAAACGTTGGAAGAGTCCGTGGCCGCGTACCTCTCTCAGCATGAGATTGTCGAGGTGGCATGAAATGTCACGTGTCGTCATCACAGCACAGCAGGTCAAGGCCGCTTTGGAGGCTACCGGCTATTCGTCCATCGAGTCGAACATTCAAGCCGTGTTGAGGGAGATTGGCAAACGTCCCGCATTGATAACCGCGTATCTCAGCACGGTTATCAACGCGGCTGCCGACAATCTGCCTGATCCGCGTCATATGGATTGCCTGTTCTAACAAGTTTGGCCGGACGGTATGCCTAGTACCGTCCGGCCATTGCAAACAGTAATTAACTCAACCAAACCATTTGCAAGGAGATTCTACCATGTCCCGTCATTATTACGCTGTTTATTGGCCTTACGGTGTCAACACTTTCAATTTCGACCATGAGCCGATTGGTACTGTTGTCCCATTCGATACGACTAAAGCGCGTGACGCTTACGTTGCTGCTGACCGGTTCGACGGTAATTTTCATAGGAGCGCGCCGGATTATCGATTGACGCGCAAGATGATGCTTGAGGCGCTGAGAGAGTTCCGTTCGTTGGATTCCAAGGGCTACGAAGGTTGGCGTGTGGATGGCGTCTTCTATGAGTCTCTTGGTGATGCGTACAAGGCGATGTTCGATGCTGATGCGCAGTTGCGTTATGACCTGTTCGGTGACGTTGATTCGAGGGAGGCGTGAGTGTCATGGAAACATTGAAATTGTGGGCTGATTTTCACGTTGGTCAGCAAATGTATGCATATGACCATTTTGATGTGGTCGAGCGTAAGCGTTATTGGCGTCCCGTGTCGAAAACGTATCTTGTATACGCGTGGCTGCGTGACCTGATTCGTGGGATGCGTGATGCGCGCTTGGGTGGATTCCAGGGTTGGTTGTACTGCGTTGTCAAGGATGGCGGGTTCACCACTCAGGAGTTCATGGGGTTCAACGATGAAATCGAGGTGTTGTGATGATTGACGTGAATATGCTGCCGCGTGAGCTTACCGGCTATGTCGGTCATGTGTGTGGCATGTGGTTCGCTTGTCATTTCAATGATTTTGAGCCTGTGTTCGTCCATTCCACGGCGGGCATCATCGGTGAACTGTACGAATACCTGGTGGATACGGTTCAGGACAATTCGATGAATGGCGGCTTGGATTATGAGGATGCGGAAGAGTACGCGAAGTTGGCGGCTACCGTTCCGTGGTCTATGGAAGAGATTGACCGCGTGGCGGAACAGTCTTTCCGCTACGTGTCTGACCGAACGTTGCAGGTGGCTTACGCCTTGTGTGTCCTCACTTTTGATGCGATGTTCCCGCAGAAAATCGAGGTTGTCAAACCGGACGTGCGGGAGACGTTGTTGAGCGTGGCGTTCCCGCATGATTGGCAGCGCCGCATGGCGGAGTCCGACCATGATCGCGTGAGCGTCTACCGCATGGGTTTGGAATGCGTGACGAAAGCGTATGACAAGGTTTTCGACCGTCTTGGGGAGGCTGACTGACATGACGCGCAGTAGGAACAGACGACTTCGCCTCATCCCATCCCACCTTCCACTGATCCGCGACAAACTCGTGGAATACGAGCGGGTCGCATTAAAGGAGGAAATGGCTGCGCACTCGCAATACGAGCGGAGCATGGAAGCGGCTTGGAATTTCGCTGATAATCTCGCCGTCGCGCAGCTTTGGTGGATCAGCCGGGACATGACGGCGCTGGCGGAAGATACCGTCCGGGCAGGTGATTTCCCGAAATCGGAAGCGCCGGCGCAAAGCGGGCTTATCTTCTTCGACGGGGATGTCCAAATGGTCAGATTCCCCGTGACCGACGACGCGACGGGAAGGAAGGTCGGAGACGCCCATGTGTCGGCGCTCTTCTGGCAATGCGACGGCAACGGCGATATCGAATTGATGGGATTCACGGACCATCCATGCGCTCTGAAGGAATGCGACGCGAAATCATTCTCACTGCCGGTCATCAGATTCGCCAACGGCATTTTCAATGAGCATGTCGGCGGTTTCCGATGGTTCGGCGATCTGCTGCGCGCGGTGTGGGCGTTGAGCGCGGAGCCGCATATCTGCGAGGCGAAACCGGCGAAACCCGATATGGCGCATCCGCTGCCGCCGCGTTTCGACCCGGAAATCCGCAAGGTCAAGATGCTGGTGCTGCGTGAGAATCTGCATCGTCCGGGCGGAAGCGCCGATGATGACGAGCGGGTGCGACGTGAGTATTCGCATCGTTTCATCGTGCGCGGCTTCTGGAGGGATCAGGCGTATGGTCCGAATCATTCGTTGAGGCGCAGGCAGTGGATTCCGCCATTCGTCAAGGGTCCAGCCGATAAGCCTTTGATCTGCAAGGAGACGGTGCGCATATGGAAACGGTGAGCGACATGATCGCCGGTTTTCTCGCCGGCCTGACGCCGGGTACAAGGGCGGGGTATCGGAGCGTCGTATCGCGATGGCTCCGCTGGTGTGCGGATAACGGCATCGACATGCTGCGGGCGAAGCGCACTCATATCGAGGTGTTCGCCGCCTATGACGGCGGCATGCGGCCAGCGGCGAAAAACACGGTGTGCAGGAATCTGAGCGTCGTTTGCTGCCTCTACCGCTATCTCTGCGAGGAGGGGTATATCGACTGCAATCCGGGCGAGCATGTGCGTAGGCCGAAAATGTACGGTCATTCGGATGGCACGTACCTCACCCGCGAGCAGGCTAGGCTTTTTCTGACCGAAGCACGCGGTATGGGTGCGCGGACGGATGCCCTGTGCAGTCTGCTGCTGTTGACCGGTGCGAGGGTCGGTGAGGCGCTTGGGTTGGATGTCGAAGACTGTCATCTGAATGACGGGCGTCCGTGGGTGCGGTTCGACCGCAAGGGCGACTGGTCTCAGCGTGTGGCCATTCCCTCCGATGCGGCCGAAGCTCTCGCACGACTCATTGGCGAACGTAGGCGTGGTGCGGTGTTCCGTGAGGATTCCGGCGCTCGTCTGCGGCAGCAGACCGCCGTGGGCATCGTATCGTCCGTGGCATTGCGCGTGGGCGTGCCGGATATTTCGCCGCATTCATTGCGGAGGACGTTCTGCACGCTCTCCCGTGACGCCGGCGTGCCGGACAGGGACATCATGGCCGCAGGCGGGTGGAACAGTCCGCAGATGCTCGACTATTACGATATGGCGCGCCGAGGTCTGGATGGCAGGGCTGGCGATGGATTGCAGAGATTCTTGAATAATGGTTGACCAGGAATCCAACGGTGCTATTTACTGAAAAATAGTGGGGGTGGTTTGAATCCGCCCCCATTCGTGTGCCATTGTAGATCACTCAGTTACGCTTAACGCAGTGTGTAGCCAATTGTCCACTAATTCGGCTTCGTTGACTGGCTCGAAACACCATGCGTCTAATCCGACGTTGATCTCATTTTGATGCCTGCCGAACTCAAGCGGGTCATGCGCGTGCGTGTGTCCGTGCAGGAGCAGCGTGTTGTTCATGCGTGGTATCGCGTATTCGGCTAATTCCGGCGCGTTCCAATTGGTTGAGACTGCGCCTAGGGGTTTGCTTTGCGTGAAGTCTTCACGCCATTGGTAGTGGCTTAAAAATACCGTGTGTGGATTGTCGCCCCACACGTCTCTGATTTCGGTGATGCCGACCATTCCGACTTCCACGAACACGCTTGCCAACTTTTCCAGCGTGCGGGTGGAGCTGTGCAGTTCGTGGTTGCCGAGAATCAGATGCCTGTTCTTGCGTGGTACATGCAGGTTTTGGATGCGCATTATCGCTTGGTCTACGCTCCACGTACCACCGGAACTGATGTCTCCGAGGATGTAGAGTTCGTCTTCCTCGCCAACATACGTGTTGATGCTTCTGATGATGTCGGCATCATGCTTCCGCCAGTCAACACAGTTCTTGAGCGGCTTATGCTCATGTTCGGCTTGTTGTTTGATCGATGCATCCTTAGCGTATCCGGGTAGCGCGTAGCCACGTAATGCAGCCACGAAAGGGTGAGCGAAATGCAAGTCACTGGTAAACCACTTCATTTGTTGTCCTTCAACATGTTCCTGTAGATGCGTGTCCCGGCTTTTATAGCAAGTTCCGGCGTACTGTAGCAGCAGGGTTCCATGCATGGGCCTGATAGCGGGTGAATCGTCGGGTTATCAATGTCGAGGTCCACGCGGCATTCCTTGTATATCACGGGAACGTATACGCCTTCATCCTCGATAATCATGATCGCACTGTACTTGGGTTTGTCCTCGTCAATGTGTCCAAAAGGCTTGAAATTCGAGAGGTCGGGGGACGGCTTGCTATCACTTGTAAATACGAATTTCTTCGTGCTTGAAGTGTCATCCACGGTTCTCTACCACCTTCCCGTACTGCTTATCCCACTTGTCCAATGCTTCTAAAATGTTCGGCAGTCCAAAATAGTCGTAGTATTGGCTGTAACGTTCGCCGCTTTTCGTCTCGAATGCGATGGTCAGCATTTCGGGGTCATCGCCACAGGTTTCGCAGACGCAGAATGGCGAATAATCGTAGCCGACTACTCGTACCGGCTGATCGTCGCTTCCGTCGAACAGTTCCGGTGATTCGACTTGCAACACGCGCATCAGCAGTTCGTTCGTTGATTTACTGGTGGTGTTTTCCGTCATACTCCCCTACTTTCCGTTGACTTCGATTACCAGTTCTGTGTCACCACGCACGGTCGCCTTGATATCGTCGTTAAGCTGATTCGACAAATGCATGATGATGTCGGTGACAGTTTCGTAATTCAGTTTCGGGACAACGCTGATGCTCCCATAGCCGTTGGGCACGGCTTCGATATCGTTGCTGTACACCGGCATGGAGTATTGCGCCGCTCTTAACTCCTTGAGTTTTCCTGACATGACGGCTTCACCATCGTCCAGAATGGTTACCTTCTTGCCTAAATGCGTGGCGTTCAACTGTTCAGCCTTGATGATGACCTGTTTGCTCATTCCGAATAGCCTCCGATGAATTTTTGGCAGTTGGAGTCCAACTCGAACTCTTCGACGTACACGCCCTTGTCTCCGTGAAGCTCTTTGTGTTTGAGTGCGAACTTCCTACGTTTGAGATTGCGCACACGTTTGACCGCATGCTCTCGCGTGGCGTAAACGCCCATGACACTGACAAAACTTCCATAGAATGGAATGTCCCCGTGGTTATCGATATCAGCGGTGACGATGTAGATTCTCATGCGGGTATCCTTTCGTAGGATACCGTGAATGTTTCCGGTGGGAACGTGGTGCCTTTGCTGTTTGTGATCCGTTCCAATTCCATGAACTCTTCGACCGATATGGTGACGCTGATGTTCGTGCAATCATCCGTTATCGTGACGTATTCAGTTGGCGTTTGATGCAGTACGCCGTTTTCGTCATAGGACACGGCATCTGTGTTGATGATTTTCAGGATCACGCCATTCATGACGTTCTCCCATGTGGTTATCAGCTGTGGCGGATTACGTATGCCCTCCGCTTCTGCCTTGTCTGTGCTTTCGTAGTGGAATCCGAGTTTTATCAGCTTGTCTATAACGGGGGTTGTTTTCTTGGTGAAGTCGAGTACCGTCATTGTGTCTCCTTCTGTGATTCTAGTTGATGCCGCTGCTGCCGAATCCTTTATCGCCACGTTCGGTCGAATCCAGTTCGTTGACTGGCTCGAATTGCATGTGCGCGTATGGTAGGAACACGATTTGCGCTATCCGGTCTCCCTCATGGATTTCAAACGCCTGTTCGTCCATGTTTCGGAGGATTACGCAGACTTCGCCACGATAGTTCGCGTCGATTACGCCGGGTGCGTTCATCACGGTGATGTTGTGTTTCAACGCCAAGCCTGAGCGTGGGCAGACCAGTCCGACATATCCGGCTGGAATAGCCAGTCTCACGCCCGTATGCACGAGTGTCTGGCTGCCCGCGCAGATGATCGTATCCTCATTGCTTCTGAGGTCTGCTCCACCATCGTTCGTGTGAGCGTAGCTGATGTTATTGGTTTTGCCGCTGATGTGCATTTAGTCTCCGAACTTTTCGAGTATAAGCACGCCGATGATGCCGATGATCCAAGCGATTATCAGGATGATTGTGATACCGGCCAATGCGAGCAGCGGTATCCATATGGGTGCGAGCACCCATATCCACGGGTATGGGAATTGACCGCCGATTTTCAGGAGTGCCAACATGCCGGACAACAGTAGGAGGATTAGTGAGCAGTCGATGTTGGCTTTCATTCAATCCTCCGTGTAGAAGGTGAGCGTATGGAGTGCTTTTCGTGCGTCCAATTGCTCTCCGAACATGCCGTACTGTTTGACTGGTTCGATCACGTCTCGCATGTGATGCGCGTGATAAGTGATGGTCTTGCCCTTGTCGGTGATGCTGATGATGCTCACTGCCGGTTGTCCTTTCCGACGAGTCCCCAAATATCGTCCACTGGAGTGGTTTGCTGCATCAGCATGTACACGTCCGCGATGCAATAGATTGGGTGTCTGCCTTCCTTGCGTACCGGGGTGAGCTTGCCCCTGTGCGTCCATGATTTCAACGTGTTCGCGGATACGAGGTATCCAGCCTGTTGGAGTTTGCTTCTAATGTCCGAAGCAGTCCCCGTGTAAGTGCTGTGTTTAATCTTGTCTTGCATGAGTGTCCTCAAAAAGTTGATGTTCCAAACGTTCCTGCATCCACGGCATTTGACTTGTTTTGCCGTCTCGTCAGCGCTTAACGGCATGTTGCAGTCAGTGTTGGGGCAATTGCCCAAGCTAACCGTATGGCCTTGATTCAACAGGCGCTGGCACTTGTCGCGGGCGATGCGGATTTCAAGCGCGTACACGGGTGTTGCCGTTGAGCATAGACACGCGGGTTCGCCTTGCTTGGTTTTCTTCACGGCTATCCGCTGCGCCAACACGTTCAACGGATCGTGATTCAGGTATTCGACGCCTAAGCATTTAGCGAACGCGGATAGTGTGCCCCACACGCTATCCATGTGTTCGTCACCCTCATACAACAGGTCGAACACTTGCTCCCTCAACGGCGGATTATCAGAGTATCCTCCCCCGCCACCATCAGCGTCATGATTCTTGTTGATGCGGTTCATCTTGTCGGTTTCCAAGTAGCCGATGTTCTTCGTGAACCATTCCAAGTCGGCTAGGAGCCGCTGTTCACATTCAGGGCAGAGTTGCCTGGTATCGTCTCGTTCACGCCCGCAACGCAACAGTTTGCAGTCAGCCAATCGCACGCCTTCCAAAATCATGGTATGTTGATTCCGCACCGGTGCCCGAAGGCGTGCGATTAATGCCGGAACATGTCTAGTATACCGGTTGCACCCAACCTTGCAACCGGTATTGGATTAACGTCTCAAACAGTCTCCCGCTTCCGTTTTCTCTTCTCGGGATGAAGCAGGTAGTAGTTGCGTTCGTAGGCCGCCTGTTCCTCACGGCTGAAATGGTGGAATGTCGGACGATGCGCAAGCTTGTATCGGCGGTTGCATTCCAAGACTTGCTCACGGTGGGCCATCCGCCACTGTCGCGTGTGCTCACGTTTCCGTGCGAGCTGTTCCGCAGTAAGCTTGACCGGCTTTTTCGACGCTTTCGCCTTCTTCTTTCCGACTGGCGGCTTCTCAGACGGCTTGCGCCTACCACGACGAAGAACTGCTATGTCAACCGCGAACATTTTCATGATCTCGTCGGCGGTAGGCTCATTCATTCCGTTTGCTCCAATGATTTGCAGTAGTCCTCTCGATCACGTACAACACGACGGCCTCATTGTTGTCCAATGCCAGTGGGTTCGCTGCCGTGACGTTGATGATTTTCCACCCATCATCCAGATAGTCGATGAGTTTAGAATCATTCTGCACACGCACACCGTTACCGGTGAACTTCGTGTATACGGGGATTAGCTCATGTTCCATTATTTCGTTTCCCCGTCCTTGCCGCTAGCATTGTCCCAATCGCAGGAAAGACCGCCTCCCCCCTTGTAGACGTTGAACCTGATGCATGTCACGGCCCTACCGTCGTGCAACTCGATTCTGCACTCATCGACAGCGAAGTCGCCTCGCACATCAATGCAGTCACTACCGCCTTCAACATCGTCAGCATCCGCTTCGTTCTCGCATCCGGCCAGCGGAAAACCATTGTCACGGCCATAAGCACGGCCATTAGCCCTCGTTGAATATTCTTGTTTCCTATCATTTCGTCTCCTTGATTGTCTTATCCCGTCGATTTCGACGGGTTTGAATGTGGTCTAGAAGTGTTTTGCCATCCAGTCGGCGATGAACAACGCGACGATCGACGCAAACGACGCGAAAGAAAGCAAACCGAAGACAATGGTGAAAACAATCAAAACAGCCTTCATTCCGTCACCGCCTTACGTGCCACTTCGAGCACTTCTTTCGCCCGCGCGATGTAGTCTTCCTGATATCCGCAGATTTCACCGGCGTAATCCCATGCATCGTCTTCGTCCTTCGCCACATAGTCGCTTTCGATGCCATCCCATTCGCAGCTGTTCCAGCAGAGCCGTTTCGCCACGGCCTCCACCTCGGCGTCGGTTGGTGGAGCGGAACGTCCGGCCATGTACGCTGTACCGGCAAGCTCACGAACCGTCTGAAAAGTCAAATCATCATCCATGCCACGCTCGTAAGCGTTGGCCTCGTCAAGCATGATGCTCAATTAGTCCTCTTTCCGTTAGCTTTGACCATGGCCCACAGGATTTCGCTTGCCGGACGCCTCCTGTATGACAGGTCGTTGTAGGACTGCACATAGTCGAGAATCAGTTTCGAGCCGGTCGAATCCGGTGTCAGAATCGCGTTCACTCGCGGCGGCACCATCTTCTGCCATACGATCTCGTCACACAGTTCCTTCGTGCAGACCAGATAGTTCTGATCGCCGTAGAACGTCAGTCCGTTGCCGCTAGTGAAGTCAGCCATGCATGACTTCTTGACCTCGTAGAACTCGAAGCAGCCTTTCTCGACGCTTGCGGGCACCGGCTCACCGTTGATGTTCCAGGGCTTGAAGCCCACGTAGTCCACGCGCCTTTCGTCGGGCGTGTTACGGTCGAAATTGACCTCGCTCGCCCAAAAAGCGGTCTGATTCCTCAACCTCTTCTCGACCAGCTTGGACAGCATGGCGGTGGTTTCAGCCCTGCTCATTTCTTCCTCCTGAAGTACTTGTATTCATCGTGATGGAACAGGAACAGGTGAAGTCTCCACACCTTGACTGCCAACAGGCCCTTGAGTGTGATCGCATACCCGCCATGGACACGCTTCATGAGCTTCCTATCGGCCAATGATTCAAGTATTCGGGAAAGCTCTTGGTTCCATCGTTGTTGCCAGATGTAGCTCATCCCCTCAGCGATATACAGGCAACACATGTCCTTGTCGTATTGACTAATCATCATTAGCCTCCCTCTCAAGGATGTAGACGTTCGTCGCTGCGACGGCGTTATTCCGCAATTCCGTTGGTGGCATGGTATCCACCCGCAGAATCTGCCAACCCTCGTTCAGCAACTCTTCAAACACACCCATATTCATCAAGGTGCGCTCATCGCCGTAATCACTCCAAAAAAGTGGACAAACCTTGTACCGTTTATTCATTTCGCGTCCTCGATTGGATTGCAGTCATGTGGGGCCAGGCTTATGTCGCTGACCGTGCAGGCGTATGATTGATTTCCGTCGCGCATGATGATGGTTCTGGCGGTTGTCACTTCTTCCCATGTGCAAACGCAGAAGACAATGAATATTGCGGCCGCAGCCACCGCCATCAGTCCGATCAGCAGGTTTTCGGCGATGTCCGACCAATCCGGTTTCCATTTCATTTTTTCGCATCCTCGCTTTGATTCGGCACCTCACTGGGCATATTGCCGGAATAGCCAAGCATGGACCGGCAGTGGTCGATGATATGGTCAAGCAGTCGAGCTTGCATTATGACGCCATACACGAAAGCCTCACTGCCATCAAGCAGGTCGTTGGAATATTTGATTATCGGATTGTCAGACCGGATGACCGACTCCAAATCGGCATAGGCTTCTTCCGCATCCTCTCCCGGCGCTGGTTCAATGTCGGCAAGGATTTTCCTCCGCTGGTTCTCGCACCAGTCGATGATCTCGTTCAACGTCTTGTCTTTTTCACTCACGTTCGTAGCCATTGTTATTCCTTACTGCTCTTATCGTTCCTGTGGTTATCGTCATGGTCGAAGATGCATACGAATACGCCTAACAGCATGAGCACGCAGAGTATCGCTATCACACCCAATGTGATGACGATGAAAACGCTTGAAATGTTCCAGCAAACATCAGCCAGACTCATGATTTCCTCTCCTTGCGGAATTGTCTGATAGCATTTTCCGCGTCGTAATAGCGGGCGACAATGCGTACCCACGAATCGAACGCAGCTTCGGCAGTCTGACACACCTCGCCTTGAAGGCACCTAAGGTCGCACTCATACCGGTAGACAGTATGACGTGGATTGTGATACGTGCATTTGCCGGTGACAATTATCGGCGCGTGACCACAGTATGGGCATCTGAGGTAACTTTTCGGCTCCTCCTGCTTTTTCTTCTTCCGTCCGAACATCACTCACCCTTTCAACGGATATGGCGCAGTGGTTGGTGTAAGCGGGAACGCACGAGGATACAGGCATTCAAGCACCGTCCTCCACTTCGCGTAATCGTCCTGATCGTTCCAATAGCGTGGGATTAGGTCGCCATTGATGAACAGGGCGCTCCATGCTCCGTTCTTGTTCTTGCGAAGAAATGCGCCAGTCCGTGTCCGGTAGAAGCCCGGCTCTTCCGGCTCGTCGCGTGACGGTCTCTCCGGCAGAAGCATTTCAAGCTGTCTAAGGAGTGCCTGCGCATCATCGACGGTGAGTATCAGGCGGTTATCCTTATATGAGATTGCCACAGCATTTTTGTCTTTATCCCACCAATAAGCAGTCATTCGCTTCCTCACTATTCCTCCTTCACGTTGAAGATGCGTTTGAACTCGCGTAGCGAACTCTCATAGGCGTCGGCCTTGCCGTCGATGTAACCGTTTTTGCCTTTGGCTCGAAGCTCATGCGAGTCGTCATATCGGCTTTCAATCCACTTCGCATACTCGCTGATGCGATCATCAAGGTCAGTCATTGTTGTCCCACATTCCTTCTTCGTTGGTCGCATAGTTCTTGCATTGGAATATCCGCGCCAATTTCTGAGCATCCCTGAGAACCTTCCACAACGCATATCCCCTTGATACTCTCTTGCTTATCGGATAGTCGCGTGTGGCACGGAAAAGCCAAGTGTTCTCAATCACGTCCCAATGCCATAAGACCAATTCATATCCATTGAATGTCTCATCCGGCATGGTGTAGATATGACGGATGCTGACCGCGTATTGGTTATTCATCGCTTCACCTCGTTGAGTATGAGTATCGAATCGTATGCTCTGCATAGTTGGTTCTCACCACCGTTGAGACTGATGATGACCGGCTGGAACACTCCCCCGAAAAACAGTTGCACCATGCTGCCGCTGCCGTTACTGAACTTCGTGGTCATCGATTGGAGGAAACCGTCGATAGTGGTTCCCTCAACGGTGGTGGCTATCGCACGCTTGCCAGCGAGGAATGACGATGGCAGGTGCTGCCAGTCGGTGATATGGTCATGCACATTCATGGTCGAACACCCCGTTTTCCAATCGTGCAAGCAGGTCTTTGCCGAAGTTGATTCCCGTCCCGCAGACGGCATTCTCGATGTCTTTCGTATGCTTGTCGGAAGATGGGTTGTCCCGCACTGTCTCACACTCATGAATGAGCGTGTGCAAAAAGTTGGTAAGGTTGGTCAACCGACGCTCCGCACGAGATGTATCGTTAAGATTCACTGGTATCAGCGGGAAAGCGTCAGCATCGAACGTGCGTTTGACCACGCTCCAGTCCATCGTTTCCAAATCCCCGTCAACGAACAATTGCGCATCACAGTCGATATTGTGAATGTGCCAAGCGTCACCGTCATAGCTCAACAGGTCTTCACCATCCCGAGTCGCATACCAGCCCGGTTCGGTGGGCATATCATCAGACGGGTGCGACGGGTGCGCCTGATCGTACATGGTTTTCACTTGCTTGTAGATGTCATCCAGTTCCCTTCCGTCGAACTCCACGGTCAGGCAAGTGCCAGCCTTGTCAGTGAATAGATAAGGCATTGTTTTGAAATCAATGCTTCTCAACATTTCACTCTCCTTCTTCGTTGAACGATGCCTGTAGAGTGTCCGCGAACACCTGCAATGCGTCTTTGACCTTCTCGTTGAAACCGTCCGGCACGTCCGCCGTGACATGTCCCTGCTGCATGTTGTCGAGCTTGTTGTCCGTCTTCGTGTACATCGGCACATCCACTTCGACGGATGCAAGCTCGATCTGCGGATAGTCGAACGCGCGCACACGGAACGTGACCTTGCTCGTGCCGACTTTCACTTTGTCGCTCATTGGTGTCTCCTTGGGAGGATCGTTCTGATGGTTCTTGCCGGACTCTCATAAGCAGTAAGCACCTCATACGGCCTGTGGTGGAAGTCGGCTTTGGAATGTGCCGCGCCCACAGCTTCATCCAGTGAGTCGTACACGCGGCATGTGTGAACTCCCGTATCACCTTGCGGCCAGATGATATAGCCGGTCTTGCCTGTGAAAACATTCATTTGACCGTCTCCACCGTGTTGCAGCCGATGTATTCGCCGTTATGCTTCAAGCACGCCCATGTCACGTCACCGGTCTTGACGGTTTCCATCTGGAAGCCCGCGCCGGTTTTCCCGCTGGAACCGGCTGGCGATACGGTGGACGCGATGAAGATAATCGTCATGCAGATGATCGCGACGATGATTACCCGGTCCCGGTTCATCACTCACCATCCTTTTCGATTTCATTGATCTTGTCGGCCAGCACTTTGACCGCCTTCTTGTAACATCCCCACTTGATTTCATTCCAGAATGGTTCGAGATCGGCCCAGTTCTCGGCTTCTAGAATGCCGAGAAGCCTGATGGGTCTGGCTGTGATAATGTCGTTGTCCGGCCCGAGGTACATGGCAAGGAACGGCACGTTGTTATCGATTGCGTGCTTCGCATACCAGAGTGCTTTCTTGAGGTCTTCGACACCGTTCTTGTCGCGCCACCGGTAGCAGTATTTAATTACGTTACCCCAGTCGAAGCTGAGCAAACTGGATAGTTCGATGCATTCGAACGGGCCATCCTTGTAATGCGATGGATTGATATTGTCAGTCATTTGATTGTTCCTTTGTCGATGAATATTTGCCGTCTGTGGTGAGATACACGAGTCCATGCCAAGTCCGTACCGGCACTTCCAACTGGTCTTGAAACGATTTCACACACCAGCCGTTCTCATAAGCGATAGTCGGATGCATGTGAACGAAACCATGACAGCCCGTCGTACCCGAACCGCAAAGCAGAATCAGATTCTGCACTTGATGCTTCTCCACCCTCGTGCATTGGCTACGGAGTTTCCGATGATGCCGGGAACCGCCAACCGCATACAAGCTTCGGCCGCAACGCACGCAACGTCTCCCATCACGATCATCAACCATGCGGCACGTCTCCTTGGATGGATTGTCACTGCTCACTGGGGTTCTCCTGGAACAATCCCTTGTTGTCTTCAACCAATTGGATGCCCTCACCTATCCATCTCATGACAGGAACCGCCATCGAATTACCGAGCGCCTTGTAGCGTGGACTATCCGGCGCGTGCTTCTTCCCCTTCCACGGAATATCCGTCCATCCGTCCGGGAAACCTTGAAGCCTTTCGCATTCCAACGGCGTCAACCTGCGAACCGTCAAACCATTCATCGAATCCTCCGTATGTAGAAACTGGTCATTGTGCGTGCTGAGCGTGGCAGAAAGCTCGTCCTGCCCGAGGAATCCCTTACCCCCCCCGCTCCGCCACCGCGAATCTTGAAAGTGAAAACCACTAGTCTCTCCTATTAGTTGTCGGATAGATGAATGGGGCATCCTTTCCGGCGTGAGCCATCAATGTCGGAGAAAGATCGAATCCTTGTGCGGCATTCGCCTGAGTGTCCGCGCGACACATCACTCTCTCTCTCTCAATTTGGTAGACGGCTGGATTATGGTCAGTGCTCAAAGTGGGACTCACTTCGCCAATCGCCAGACTCCGGCTCTTCTCACCCTGGCTCCATTTGAACGCCTTAATCAGGGGAACATTGTTGCCACCGGTACCCATGTGCGAGGTGAGCGTATTCGACACGTCGGGATGATCGCTGACCTTGAACCGTCCATCCTGCTGATGGAAGTCCAACATCAATCCCCCAGCGTCCGAATCTGCGTCTCCAACGCCTCCCGCAGTTCCCTGGGTAAGGCTTTGCCTCTTCTCTCGGCTCGACGTATGATCCCAGCACAGGCTCTCGCGCTCAAAAAGTACCGGCGCGGCACGCCGCCAGTCTCGAGTGTTGACGACAAGGAACACACGCTCGCGCCGCTGGGCCACACCGAAGAACTGAGCGTCCAGCACTCTCCATGCCGCCCCCCCATCAGGCCAGAGTTCGGCCACGGCTTCAAGGAGCGACTGGAAGGCCCGTCCGTGTTCAGCCGACAGTACTCCGGGCACGTTCTCCCAGACGATCCATTCCGGATCAATTTCTGCGCAAGCTCGGAGATATTCGAGCATGAGCTGGCCGCGTGGATCGTCCAGAGCCTTCCTGAGTCCGGCGATGCTGAATGCCTGGCAGGGGCTTCCTCCCACAACGACATCTGCTGCATGGTGGTATTCCTTCCAATTAACTTTCGTCATGTCCCCTAAGTCTGGGACGTTCGGATAGTGGTGTTTGAGTACTGCTTTGGGGAATGGTTCGATTTCGGCGTATGCGACTGGCTCCCATCCGAGTGTTTGCCATGCGACAGTTGCTGCTTCAATGCCGCTGAACAGGCTGATGTATTTCACTAGGGTTCTTCCTTCTGGTTTAGCTCATTGGCTTTTTTGACGGCTGACGCCATGTCGGTCACGTCATCCTGTGATTGGAGGTGCAAGGCTTTCAACGTGTGTTCGCAAGCCCAAGTGTGGACGTGTGGCTTCGACGGTGGGATACCACCCATTTGCGCCCTGTTCTCACACCAGCCACGCCATAGGCGTATCCAATCCCCCACGGTGCGGATGCCGTCATAGTGACGGACGGAGAAAGCGTTCCAAGCATCATGTAAATCCAAGTTCGGGTAAGCGGTTCGCATCATGCTGTCCGCCGCCGTCAACTCCGTGGAGTCTTGGAACATGGCAAGTGTCATTTCTTTGGAAGAAGAATAATATTCTTCTTCTTTCTTATCGGGTACGGGTACGGGTACGGGGCATGCGTTTGCCATCGGTTTGCCATCGTCTTGCCATGCGTTTGCCATCGGTTTGCCATCGTCTTGCCATGCGTTTGCCATCGGTTTGCCATGGCATTTGCTATCGGTTTGCCATGCGTTTGCCATAGCATTTGCCATCGGTTTGCCATTTTTGCCATTCTCAGGCTTCTTCCAACGACGGCTCGCACCCTTCTTGCCCGCTTCACTCCGCTTCCTGCGCTTGGCATCCACTTCGTCACCGTCCGGCTGATAGTCAGCCCAATCATGGAACACGTATTCGTCCTTGTCGGCGTCATACTCCCACAAGCCCGCATCGCAGAGTTCCTGAACTGAATCATCGGAGCAACGGAACATGGGAATCATGTTCGCGGGGACACGTCCTTTTGTCAGCTGTTGCGCGGCCCACGTGCCTGAACGAAGCCATAATGCGGTGGCGTCATTGGACAGCATCGCCGTCTTCGGATTCATGCAGAACCCATCATCGACCTTGAACCACATCAGCCCAATTCTCCATTCCCGTAGATTTTCCAGATTGCTTCCTGCCTTGGTGTGGTGCAAGGCAGGCCGTCGAAGTTGAGGTTCGCCCATCCGCTTCCCACGTGTGGTTTCGCCATCGCGTCCAGGGCTTCAGCGATTTCAACCAAGTCCGGTGGCGGGTCAAGTTTCATCACAGTTCCTTTTGCAAATGATTTCCAAACCGGGCTGATACCGGTAGGTTGACTGGTTGCTGTAGTAGGCGTCCCAGTAGGCTCCGTAGTGTGGATTGTCGGCAGTGCTTTGGTATGGGACTGCTTTCCTGTCCTGGAGGAGTTGGACGATATGGCGTCCCTTGTCGGTCAGTCTGAGCGCATTGTCGGATACCAAGCCGCGCCGTCTGAGCGCCTGAATCCACAGCCACGGTTTCTGACCTGCGTGGGGTTCCGGCATTCGACCGGTACGCCATATGCTGACAAGCGCCTCATGCTGTTGGCTGCTCAAATGGATGCCGTTGACGTTGACTGCTGGAAGAATCATCGCCCACCTCCGAGCGGCAATCCACTGTTCAACATGCCCGCCAATTCACCCAATGTGAATCGGATGAACATTCGAGTGCCCGAGTCAACGCATTCCATAGACGGTTTGGCCGGTAGCAGAGTCTCGAACTTGTCCCACACGCTCAGACTCGTGTAAGCGGGTTGAGACGCGATCCACTCACGCTCGTCCATCACGTCAGCATCGAACATGCCATCGGCTTGTATGGCGAACGGATATTCGGAATCAATGTCACCAGCCGACAGTTCAGCCTTATCGAAGCATTTCACCATCGGCACGTTCGGATTGGCGAACGTCGAAACACTGATCGGCCGTCCCTTGTAGTACAGGTTCTCAACATGGTCGAGACGCTTATCGTCCAACGCCCAAGCCAAGTAATCCCAGACGCGCAGTTGGAACAGCATCTCACCGGTATTCAGGCTGGTTTCCGACATCGATTATCATCTCCTTCGTGTTTCTGACGAGACTTTCCAACCCGCCGTGAATGTCATGCAAGGGTTCTATATGGATTTCCGTATGCGGCTCATAAGGATTGCCGCCGTATGTCAACGGCATTCCCTGCCGACGTTTGACAAGCCGTTTCGCCCGTTGTCCCCATGCCATACGGTCGGGTTCCAGCATGGCGCACAACGTGAGTTTCACCTGCTGGTCATCCACGTAGGCCAAACCGTTCAACGCGTCCTTGACGAGCTTTTCCAGATTGTCCAAATCCGGTTTCCCATGACGCCCCTTATAAAACATGAGAATCATCATCACGTCCCCGTCCAATGGTTCGGCATGAGGGTAGAACATGTGGAATTGGTTCCGCACCAGTTCCTCAGCATCCCTCGTATGCTGGGGGGTCACAGCCCGATACCCGTAGAATCGTGGACGGCCCTTCGCGACGGGTTCGCCTGGAATGTCGAAATCATAGGTGGTCATAAGTCCCATATGCTCGCGTCTCCAATATCATCCCAATAGTCTTCGGCTTCCGACTCGCATTCAGGACAAGTGGGGCCGTAATATTCGACCCCATGCTTGTCGCACCATGCGGGTTCGGTAATCCCAGAGAGCGGAACCATCAGAACAGTGTCGCCTCTCCAAGCTTCTCTTCAAGATCGCGCATCAGATTCACCGACGCATCCCAATAGGAAGGCTTCAATTCAATGCTCATGCCCTTGCGGCCAAGTTTGATTGCCTCGTACACGGTCGAGCCGATGCCACCAAACGGGTCGAACACAAGCTCGCCCTTATTGCTCCACAAGCGGATGCACCGTTCGATGAAATCCAATTGCAGCGGGCAGATGTGGCGTTCATCGGTATCCTCACGGCCAAGACGCTCATTCAGCGTGTTGGTCTCTCGAATGTTCCACCAGACCGGCTGCGCCCAATCAATCCATTCCTCGTTGCTCACATCGTTCTTGATCGGCACCTGATTGTCACCGGGCTTGCGGAACATCAGCAGATAGTCAGCCAACGCGGGACGGCTCATGCTGGAATCCTTGTTCTTCGTGACGAACATGAGAGCCTGAGCCTTCGTGCGGATGGCCTGAGCCTGTGGATTCTTGTTCACGGTGACTTCACCGTGGAAAATCCAACCGTTCTCCACATAGGCTCGAATCACATCACCGCGGAAGTCGGTCAATCCAACCACGCCGTCAGCGGTCTTCGTGGTCACAACCTGCTGCACATGCACGCAAGCGATACGGCCCGGTTTCGTGACCCTCAACAGTTCGCGGATGATGTACCCGTAGTTCTCGATGAACTCTTCACGGGAACTATTGTTGCCCAAGTCGCGGGTTGAATCGGAGTACACGTACAGGCTTGCGAACGGCGGGCTGCTCACACTCAGATCAACACTGTTGTCAGCCATTTCCGTCATGCGTTCGCACGAGTCGCCAAGCCATAGTGTCCAATCCTTGCCTTTGGCTTCATCGGTCATATACATTTCATCGACCATCATGCGGCCTTTCCGAAAGAGTTCGATTCATTCATCGTCTTCACCAGCTCGTCACTCAAATGAGTGGCCTGCTGTTCCTTGCGGGTGATGTTCTCCGCTATCTCGCGTTCCAAATCGGAAACCACCACATGCACGTCAACCACGCGCTTCTGCCCGAACCGGTAGCAGCGGCGTATCGACTGGTAGTAGGATTCCCACGAATCGTTCAAACCGCAGAACGCCATTCGAGCGCAGTTCTGCCAGTTCAAACCGAACGAAGCCATGGAACCCTTCGTGATCAGCACCGGAATGTTCCCATCAGCGAAGTCAAGGAACGCCTTGGCCTTGTCTTCCGGCGACATGGAGCCTTTCACATTCACACTGCCGGGGATAAGCCTGTTCAGCATGTCCGCCTCGTCGTTCAATCCAGCCCAGATAATCCACTGTTCTTCAGGTTCGTTGTTGACCAGATCGACACACCGGCTCACACGGTCAACAAGCGTTTCCTTACGGACTCTCGCACGCCCGCCGACGCCACCAAGGTCAGCTGCGAACAATTGGCCTTCCGGGATGCTGCCGTGATAGGCGACAACATCAACGGTCTGATTCAATCCGGGCAACTCATATCCCGCATCATCACCGCCAATATCGGACGGCTTGCGCAATGCGATGGCCCATTGCGACATCCACCGCATCATCGGCTTAACCGCGTGACCTTTCAAACGCCAAATATTCCCGTCATGCACGAAATACGTGGCAAGCATCTTCACACGGGTGGCGTATCCAAGGAACTCGGCCTGATTGCATAGTTCCTCCGGGTCGTTCGGTGCCGGTGTGGCGGTACAGGCGAGACGGTATTTCGTATCCCTGAACGTGTCGATCAGCATTTTGCGGGTCTTGCCGTCCGACTGTTTCAGAATCGAAGCCTCGTCCAACACGACCGCATTGAATTTGGACACGTCGAGTTTCGGCACACGCTCATAGTTCGTGATGCTGAACCCGTCCGACACTTCCGACTGGTCATGCACATAACGCACTTCCATGCCGATTGCGGCGCCTTCGCGGATGGTTTGCTGGCATACGGCCAACGGCGCTAGAATAAGCCCCGTCCCATGTCCGGCGCAGACTTGCCGTAACCATTCGAGTTGCATTCTGGTCTTACCAAGACCCGTATCCGCCCATACGGCTGCACGTCCTACTTTGCAAGCCCATGCGACGATACGCTTCTGCCAGTCGAACAGGGATGGGTGGAGCTGCTGCGAGCTAACGGTGATGCCAGTCTCCTGCTCGCGCAGCTCCTTTCTTTTCAGAAACTCCCTGTATGGGATGATGTTTGCCATGTTGGTTCCTTTTAGTCTGGATTAGAACTCGTCCGTGTTGCCGCCGAAATTGCCGAAGTCGGAAGGCTGATTATTGTTCGACTCCCAAGGGTCTCCACCCAACTGTTGAGACTGTGCGGGCTGCTGGCCGGTGTTCGATGGGTTCACGCCATACTGCGGCTGCTGGTTCCCCGCGAAACCGCCCTGTTGCTGTCCGCCCGCGAAACCGCTGCCGCCGCCCTGATAGCCGCCGCCATTGCCGTGCTGCACGCGATGCACCTGAGCCGTCGCATAACGCAGGGACGGGCCGATCTCGTCCACCTGCAATTCGATGACCGTGCGGTTGGAACCGTCCTGCGCCTGATAGGAACGCTGCTGCAAACGACCCTGCGCGATCACACGCATGCCCTTCGCAAGGCTCTGCGCGCAATGAGTGGCGAGGTCACGCCACGCGGAGCAGCGCATGAACAAAGCCTGACCGTCCTCGAACTGGTTCGTGCTGCGGTTCCAGGAACGCGGGGTGCTGGCGATCGTGAACGACGCGACCTGCGCGCCAGCGGACGTCGTGCGCAATTCCGGCTCGTCGGTCAGATTGCCAATGATCGTGATAACGGTTTCTCCAGCCATTATGCGGCCTCCTTGACTTCTTCATTCTTTTTGAAACTGTTGATGAACAATTGGGCTTGCCAGTCGGTCAATCTTGCGTAATTCACAGGCATTTTGATACGATTGCCGATGGCTTCGGACTCACGTCCGGCTGGAACATTCCCCTGAGCCAACAAGGCGGCAACCTGCTTGCGTAGTTCCTCGTTCATCGGATTACCACGCTGATAGCCAGCCAACTGGCCGTCATCATCACTGGTAGCAAGACAGAACAGGGTGAGCAGACTGTACCTTCTCGCATAGGTTTCCGCACTCCCATACCGTTGCATGAACGGCTGTTCACGTTTACCTGCGGAATCACCCACGATGATCGGGACGGGAGCTTCAAACACGCTCCAAGACTTGCTGTCATCCTTCCAGTAGCGGGTTACGACGAATCCATACCCGTTCGGATATTGGGGTAGATTATCGTATTGGATGCTCTGCTGCACCTTGACCTTCAACGTTTCGGTCACATAGTTGACCACACTGCCCAAGTCGGCGTAATCATAACCGAAGGCTTTACGGTTCTTCGCTATCACATTTCCCATTGGTCATCATCTCCAATCAGATGGTTCATCTGCCAGTCAGTGAATCTGATAGGCATAGGCGTCTTCGATAATCCTTGGTTGAGCATGTCTTCCAACGGAATATGGTTCTTCCAGTAGAAGCTGAGCCCGTCCAACGCTTCACGGATCTGCTTCACGGCGACAAGTGAGATTTCAGGGTCGTTTTCGGATAGTTCCCAGATCATCCAGTCGTATGGTTCCTGCTTCTCCTGCACGACGAATCTGAATCCCATCGCACCCTGGTATCCGGTTACGAGCCGGTACAGCATCATGTAGAAGGCGGCTTGAATGTGGTAGCCGAACTTGTATGCCGAACCAGTGAAGTCCTGCACGTCATGGCCGGTGGTCTTGTAGTCGTACAGCCACATGACGCCGTCCATGTCGGGATGGTCGGGTAGCCAGTCGGCTTTGCCTTTCAGTTCCAGCCCAGTGGCCGGGTCGATGGCGAACAAGGCGATTTCCGGTTTGCCTTCCACGAGACTGTTCATGTCCGGCGCGTAATCCACCATGTTTTGAAGCTTCTCATAGTCGGAACCGGAAAGGATTACCAGATCGTCCGATTTGGCTTGTTCGGCTTGTGCTTTACCGGCTTTGGTGCGCCCGTCGAGTTTCCTTTCGACCTTCGGGCCACTACCGAGAATGAGACTGTGCGCGGCCTTGCCGAACGCCAACGTACTGTTGTCGAGAGGGTTCAGCTTGTGCCATGCGTACGCTCTTGGAGACTCCATGAACTTCTTCAAACCAGTCTGGTCGATTGCCGGATGTGCGAAATACTCCTTGTCCGGCATGTCAACCATGCTGGGAAATTTCACTTCCGTCATGCTTCCGCCACACTCCGTTCCATAATGTGGGCATTATTCCGGTAACGCCACTTCCTGTAGCCCTGTTCGACAAGCGGGAACAACGAGCGGGTGTAAATGACGGCACCATTGCTGTTCTCTTCCAACAAGTCTCCCTTACCGGCATTCAGAATCGTGTTCTTCACGACTTGGCCCAGTCCGGTGAGGTTACGCTTGGCGTCTTCTGGATGCTGTTGGGTCATGTATTCCCTGAGCGTGATACGGTAATCCGGTTCGATTGGATGCCAGTCCGACACGTCCAATGGTTCCGGGATGGTGTCGTCCGCCAGCAGGTAGGTTCGTCCGAACAAGCTGATCTCGTCCGGTACTTTCGTGTAGGTCTCACCGTTCACGTTGATGGTGTCCATGAGAGTTTTCCTTTCTGTGATTGCGTGCTGATGGATGGAGTCGAACCATCTGACCGCCGATGAATCGAACGGCTGAGATAGCAGCGGCCACGTTCCCTGCACCAGCGATTGGTTGACGGGAGAGAGTGTGTATGTAAGCGCCTAGAGAAATCGACTTTGGAATATGATTTTTTAGGCTCCCCCGTCAACCGGGTTTTCAATTATGATGGGCCATCTCTCGACGGCTTCGGACGTGGGCGGGAGTCGAACCCGCGACCCGTAGGGGAAGAAGAACCAGAGACCCCGAGTCATCCAATCCACGTCAAATCCCCAGTCCGGCAATCGCACTAACCGGTGGGGACAGTGGCCGCAACAGGAGTCGAACCTGTTAGGATTCACGCCAATGAATGATGCAAAACCGTTGGAACCCGACCTGAACGGGTTCACGGCCAACATCACGGCAACAGGAAATGTCAAAACCTGAATGCGAGATGGATAAGGTGATTCATGAGTTGTCAAACTTAAGGAGTCCGGCATGAATCCCACAACCATGTGCGGCCAATGCGCCTACGTGATTTGCTGCGCGGTATTGAGTTCGCAGGCGCGTGGATAATATCGATATTCAGTTATGGTCCCCACTGGCCGACGAATGAGTGAACGTGGGTGTCCTGCGGAACAACCCGATTTTTGGTTGTTTGTTGGGACTGTCAGCCAGCGGGAAGTCTTTAGTCGCGTGGCGCGAATCTGACGATCAGCCACAATGCGGTGGCGATGTACACGCCTTCCACCATGAGCGCGGCGTTCATGCTGCCGCCATGCCATGTGAGCATGATGGTCAGGCTGGAGATGAGGCCGATGCTGGCGACGGCGAAGAGGATGCGGCGGAGCGGGTAGTTCGGCTTCTTCCGCTTCTTCATTGCTTGCATGTCTTCAAGCCAGTAATCATGGTCAGTCATCGTCGCTCCCAGTGTTCACTCGCTTGAGTGGGAAGGCTTCAGGCGGGAGCGTTTCGCAGACAGTCGGCCACTTCACATACTGTCTATTGTTATTCCACATGTGATTAGCCGAGCAGTCATCCCATGTGCGCGCCGACCAGTCATCATCGATGTCCTTAAGCAGGAGCCGACCATCATTCGCGGTGACATAGAAGCCCCGCTCCTTCGGCTCTTCGGGCAGTGGCTTTTCATCCACTTTGACGAGTGATGCGATCTGTGCGACCAGACCGCGCACGGTATTCCAATCGTCTCCGTCGCTTGCGGTCTTCAACTTATCGAAAAGCCGGTCAAGCTTCACCAAAACACTGTCATTCATTCCAATCAAATCCTTTCGTCGGTTCCAAGCCTGTCGGCCTGAAACAATGTCTTCCATGCGTCAGAAACGTTTCCGCAAGCCCATAGGAAACAAGCTTGCGCAACTTCCTGTAGACAACGCTCTGAGCCAATTGCAGGTCATCCGCGATCTTGTACGAACTGGTACTGAAACCGGTCTCATACTTCATGCGAAGCGACTCGAACACCCGCTGCAATACCGGCTTATCCCGCTGATAGTCACGTTTGGTCTTATGTCTGACCCGTTCAATCCAACCCGCGTTGGCGGCGAGCATGGCATCCAAGTCGATGCCCGTCTGGACGCTCCACGCGACATCAGGCTGAGCGCCGGTCATTCCGAAACCTCCCGTGAACTCTCGCACACCTGGTCGTAACGGTCGAGAAGCTTCGACTTCTTGTACGTGACGGTCTTGCCGCCCTGATAGTCGGCGCACACCCTGTACAGTTTGTCGAACTTGTCCGCTCCAAGCTTGAGATACCTGGCAGCTTCCTGCCTGTCGAAAATCTCCTCTTCGACAACAACCTTCCTGTCTGTCAAAACCTGCTCCTATCTTGATTGGCCGTGAACGTCAGCGGCCCATTGGATGAACGCGCCTAGTTTCGATTCGGGAACCTCATACAACGTGCTCGTCTTGAGTCCATCTTTTTCGACGATTGACCCGCCTTTCCGATCGTTGATACGGAAGACGCAGTGCCCACCCTCGTCAAGAACGAACTCATGCGGCGGCGCCGGAGGATTCAACAACGTCATGCCGCCACCTCCGCGTCAAGCACTCGCTCGAAACTTTGTTCGGACAACCGCTGGTGGATAAGCGCCAATCCCTTGCGTGTCAGCTTCGGGGTTGGCGGATAGGCGAATGGCGTGCCATCCTTGTGGATTCCGTGGGAACGGGAGGACACCATGACCATATGGCCTTGCCTCACGCGACTTGACGCCGCGCACCATGACTGGTTGGACTGCCGGTAAATCCAACCGTTATCCACGAGCCATTGGCGCAGCTCATGCTCACCGATCTGAATGTTGGAATCGTTGCTTAGGAGTTTCGCCGCGTCACGGACAAGCAGAGCATCGGGAACGTTGGTGAAGTCATCCAACGCCTTGGCCTTCGGCTCCAGTTCCTTGACCTTCTCCTGCTCCTCCTTCAGCTTGGTGGCGAGCTGGATCAGGAAGTCCGGGCTGGTGAGCGCTTTGTCCAACGTCTGCTGGGTCATGTAAGCGCCATGCTTGCGGATGGACGGCAGCACCTCGTGAGTGACCCAACGCTGAAATTCCTTGGCTTCTGGCTTGCGGCTACGCATAATCAGCTTGTACAAGCCCGGCTCACTGATGAAGACCGGCGCTTTACCTCCGTTTTGAGCAATGTCCGTATTACGGATATTGGTGATTTCGTCTTCATCGAGGTATTCGCGCAGGTGGTTAGTGCCTGTCCCAAGGATGTTGCACACATCCTGACCTGAGAACCAAGACTCTCCAGATTCGTCATTCAATGCGCGGAATGCTGAACCGTTGAAAGTAAACTGTTGTACCTCGGCGCTCATTGCTCATGCTCCGCTTCATTGGACTCGCCGTTCATGGTGGTGTTCAGTGAATCCTCGAACTTAGCTAAGTCGATAAGCTCCCATACTGATTTGAGTTCCAGTGCGGATGCGACTTTGCCTAGCTGCTCGATCTTCCACAGGGCATCGTTGCTTTTAAGCATGTAATAGTACTGGCGTGAAATTCCGAGCCGCTTGGAAAGCTCCGTCGCTGTGATTCCCAGCCGGTTGCGCTGGGATTCAATCGCCTTCGAGATTGATTCCTGAAACGTCATGCTCGTTGCTCCTTTCCTATTCAGCCTCGTTGTTTAACTCTATTGAGCTAACTTCTGAGACTAAGAATAATCGTTTTTTATTGTTTGTCAACTCAATAGAGCTATTTACAGATTTATCGGCGTGTCGTACCGCTCTAGTTCATACCATTACATATGTCAACAAATAAACTCAATAGAGTTAGGAGGTGAAACAAAAGTGGTACGCAATACCGAACTCAAGGAAACCAGTGCCGCAACAAAGCTAATAGCCGAGACGGTCGCTTCGATGATCGACAAGGCCGGATGGTCGCAGGCCAGAACCGGACGAATCATCGACAAGAGCCAGTCCTATGCTTCTCTACGAATCAAAGGTCTAGCTTCTTGGACTACGGATGATTTGGACAATCTAGCCAAGGCTCTGGGATACGGAAACGCATTCGGACTACTTGATGCAGTTCGTGGCATAAAGGATAAGAAGGAGTAGACTAGATCATAACACCTCCTTGTAGGTGTTCTTCGAGGGTCACGCATTCATCTGGCAGGACGGGGCGTGGCCCTCCTTTTTATATCCTTAATCGAACATGTGTTCGTCTTTCACTTGCATGATATATCCACTCGAACGCATGTTTCAATCCGACACGCGGTTTTGATACGTGCTGTCTCAAAAGCGAGGGTATTTACGGGGATACCACGTATGAGAAACGCTTAATGCGTGTTTACGGCCTGTTTGGGTGGATAATCCTTGTTGAGACATATTGCAGGAGAGAAAGGAGAACATCATGGTTCCTATATTCGTTATCGCCGGTACCGCCATCGGTATGGCCGCGTTCGTTCTGCTGATCCAGATGGCCGTGCGGAACGGCATTCGCATGTCCGGGTTGATTGACTGGCGTACCCAATACGAGTTGGAACGCATCGACGATGCGGACGGCGGCAAGCCGACGTTGCCCGAATTGTATGAGATCGCGGCCAAGACCGATTCCGCACCAGATGCCATCGAGCGGAATGTGAGGGCGAAGGCTCTGGACTATATCGAGTCGCGTAATTCCATCCATGTGCGAAATTGTTGGATTGTGATTGGAGTCGCTGTCGGCGTATGCTTCCTGGCTATGATTATCACTCTCGCCAGCAGTCCTATGTGAACCATGTTTTTCTCGTGCCCGTCTGTTTTGTTGCAGGCGGGTTTTTCATACCCTCTTTCTGACCGTTTGTGCTTTTTAATTGGCAAAATCATGACAAACGCACAATGTAAGAAGAATGTATAACCATGTACATACTTATATACATGTAACTGGAGCTACACCGACAAACTATCAGTATCTACTACCCGACAGTAGTTGTAATTATATCCATGTGTAGAGTTAGAGTTATAGGCGAAAGTAGCAAAAAGCCCTTGCCGCTCTCGAACAGCGACAAGGGCAATCGGAAAACCAGTTTGCATAGATTCTCCGTGCATCAGCATAGCGCTAGGCATGGAGGGAAAGACACGTGGAAAATATGGGCTACAAGAACATGCAAGCCGTATACGACGTAAACCGTGCCGGACGCATGGCGATTCGACGTGGCGATAACATGACCCTCAACAAGAACGCCGAACTCGTCCTCATGTTCATGGCTTCGCAAACATACGATTGGGATAGCGAGAACAATTGTCCTCCAAAGAAACTCATGGATAAGAAAGTGCCATGCCGCTATTACACGCTTGGATGGCGTGCTATCTCAGACTCGCTTGGAATGGTGATGCTCACTCCCGAACAGGCGATGGGCGGTAATGCGGAAGCGAAGATGAAGACCCGTGAGAACAGTATCCAGAAGAGCATCAGCGATGCCTGGGTGTTCCTGCGTGATCGCGGCATCATTAAGACCATCGAACCTGCTTCGCTTGGTAAGAACGCTGGGTTTCTGCTCCTACTGGGCGACGATGCGGAGAATGCCGCAGTGGAACGATGGGCCAGGGAGTGCCTTGGTCTGATTCGGCCATGATGACGGTTGCGCCATTCGACCTTTTTTGACCGTTTTATGTGTTGCGCCGTAAAACCTCCGGCTTTAGCCGGGGGATATAAGGCGCTTCTCTTTTACCATTCTAGCTCACATATGTAAAAGAGTGTGCTATACTGGAAACATGAACACCAAGACAGTAAAGCGGGCATACCGGTTCCGCTTCTATCCCACGACGGAACAGGAGAACATGCTCCGTCGTACTCTGGGATGCTGCCGCAAGGTGTACAACATGGCCTTGGACGCACGCTCGACCGCGTGGACGCTCCACCGGGAGAAGGTCGGCTACTCGGACACGAGCCGAATGCTCACCGCTTGGAAGAAGACGGAGGAACACTCCTATCTGACGGAAGTGTCGTCCGTCCCGCTGCAACAATCGCTACGGCATTTGCAGGCCGCATTCAAGAGGTTCTTCGACAAGACCGGCTCCTATCCGAGATTCAAAGCGAAACACGAGGGCGGTTCCGCCACCTACACCGTCTCCGCGTTCACATGGGATTGGGAGCATAGGGCGTTGACGTTGGCTAAAATGCATGACCCATTGCCCGTCCGATGGTCGCGCACCCTGCCACGCAAAAGCCGACCATCCAGCGTGACTGTCAGCTTGGACGCGGCTGGACGTTGGCACGTCAGCATACTGGTCGAAGATGCCATCCTCCAACCAGCCAAGAATGGAAACATGGTCGGCATCGACATGGGATTGGAACACTTCGCCATCCTCAGCAATGGTGAGAAAATCGACAATCCACGATACTTGAAAAAACACTTGAGGAAACTCGGGCTGGCGCAACGAAAACTCGCCCGGAAGAAGAAAGGAAGCAACAACTATCGTAAAGCCCGGTTGAAGGTGGCCAAGGCGTATGCGAAGGTCAAGGACAGTCGCACAGACTTTCTCCACAAGCTCTCGACCAGAATCATCCGTGAAAACCAAACGGTTGTCATCGAGGACTTGGCTGTCAAGAACATGAGCCGACACTGCAAGCCGAAAACCGACCCGGACAACCCGGAACAGTACCCTCACAACGGGCAGAAGGCGAAAAGCGGTCTGAACAAAAGCATTCTGGACGCAAGCTGGCGACAATTCCGCACCATGCTCGAATACAAGGCCGAATGGTACGGACGCCAACTCACGGTCATCAACCAATGGTATCCCAGCAGCCAAATCTGCCACACGTGCGGCAAAAACACCGGCATGAAGACATTGGACGTCAGAACATGGGAATGCCCATACTGCCATACCATGCAAGACCGCGACCTGAACGCCGCCATAAACATACTATCCGCCGGACTGGCGGTTCGAGCCTGCGGGGATTCACGCCTCACCGAAGCGACACTCCGGTGAACACAAGAACGTGAATCGTCTAAACCCACAGGAAACCCTCCCCGCGAGGAGAGGAATCCCCCGACTTCAGTCAGGGGAGGAAGTCAATAGGGTTGTACCTGCTTGATTGGGTTTTCCTGAGATTGCTGATTGCGGTTATGTCTATGAAGGCCGCCACATGGTTCCCTATGCCGTGTGGCGGCCTTCGTGGTTCCGGACGGCTCATGCATCGTGTTCTCTCCCTATTTTGGAGAGAACGGCATGGGCGTGTCGGATTTGGATGGTTCCGCATGATACCGGCTGTTATGCCCTGTGAGACGTTTGGATGGCGTTCTCTCAGGGTTTCATGAACCTTCCCACCTGACGTGCGAATTTGCTGTTACGGCGTGTCGCAACCCTTTTTCGTGTGTTTTTTGGGCTGGTTTTTCGAGTTTGTCTGAGAATCGGAGAGAATGACCATTTCGGACGCTTCCGCAACCGTTCCCGCAACTACGGCTGAACCCTACTCGCGTAAGGGTTTCTACCTTGGCTCCTGCGACTGGGCTTGAACCAGTGACCGTCCGATTAACAGTTAGAGAGTTTGATAGAATACCCCTTGGAACGATTGGGCAAAACGGCTTCATTCCAACGGTTTAACCTCACTTGAGGGTCACTTGACCCGCAAGTGATGGTCAAATGGAAGTCTGAGAATGTCTGAGAATATGGAAGCAAGGAGGTAATCATGGCACGCAAAGCAAGAAACGGCATCGTCTACCCATACAAAGTCGAACGGAAAAAGAAGCTGGCCGATGGCACAATCAAGGCTTACCCCAGCTTCGAGTTCAAAATCGACGGGAAGACCTACAGCTGCAAGAAGTACGCCGACGCGAACCGGCGTCTGACCGAACTGCTCCAAGAGCGAGCCAAATTCGGCAGCACCAGCAACACGTCAGTCACGTTGGGCGCATATTCGGAACAATGGTTGGAACGACGGCAGAGGGATGCAGACCCGAAGACGTTCGCCAACTATCGAACCATCGTCCGCAAGCATCTACGCCCATACCATTCGCAGAAAATGGCGAACCTGAACGCCGCAGTCTGCGACCGCATCGTAAATGGTCTTACCGTCGTGAAGACCATCGATGGTAAGAAAATGCACGTGAAGGCCAGTCTCAGTCTCCGCCGCCAGACGCACACCACGTTGAACCAGATTTGCAATGCCGCCGTAGCGGATAGGATTCTTCCCACGAATCCGATGGGTGGCGTTCCCACTCCGAAGGACAAGGACATCAGTCTTGCCGACGAACGCAAGAACGAAGCCCACGAGCGTACCGCATTCACCGACGATGAAGCCAAACGCATCCTCCAAGCCGCCAACGAACTAGGCATACGGAACGGCGCGAGGGAATGGTTCAGACTATGCACCGGCATGCGCCCCGGCGAAATCTTGGGCGCATCACTCCAAGACCTCGAACTGACCACCACGGCAAACGGCATCCCCTACGGCGAATACACCGTCAACTGGAAACTGGAGGAGTTGAAGAAGGAGCACGGTTGCGGCGAACCAGACCGTAAAGGCGTGTACCCGTGCGGATACAAGCGTGGTGCCGCATGTCCGCAATGGAGGTGGCGTATTCCAGACGGCTTCGACATGATCGAGTTGCAAGGCCGCTGGTGTCTCACCCCGCCGAAATCGAAGCGTGGAAGGAAAGTGCCAATCATTCCCGCATTGGCGCAGACACTCGAAGCATACTTGGTGGATACCGCTGAAATACCGAACCCGCATGGACTCCTGTTCCGTCATGATGACGGCTCCCCTATCGAACCGGAAGAGGATATCGAACAGTTCCGCAAACTGTTGGAAGCGGCGGGAGTACCCAATGCGGAGCATAGGAGCCGTCACGAAACCCGTCATACCGTCGTTACCATCCTCATGTCAATGGGCGTGGATGTCGGACTGGTCGAGGAAATCGTGGGCCATTCCAGCCGTCTGATGGTCGAACACTACCGTCATGCCGGGTTGAAAGAACGGTTGGCCGCAATGGAAACGATGAACTCCGCATTAGACTTGAAGCAGATCGAACAGAAAGGTGTCGTAAATGCCGCATGAGCTTGATGTAGTTTCGTATAGGGAAGGATACGGTCGAGGATTCGATGAAGCGTTGAAACTCGTAGAACGATATGGGTTCGTATTCAACGCACCCAGAATGGTGATAAACGGAGCCGGTTACGATACCTGGCATCCAGAAGACGAGTTCCCAAAGAAGATAACCATCACCGAACAGCAGTTGGACATTGAGAAACATACGGCGGTGCAAACTGTGGTGGATCACATCAGGGAAAAGTTTTGCAACATGTATCAAAACCGCTATTACGACCAAATGGGCCAACAAATAGACTTTGGTGATGGCGATAGAGCCAATCGAACCGCAGAATAGAAGCCCTAAAACGCAGAAAAGCCCCTCCCCCAGCATGATGCTGAGAGAGGGGCAATATTCAGACTCGCGGTAGCATGTCATACAGTTTTTGAGTGTCCAATGTCACGCCATGCATTCGGCTGAAATCAGCCTCACCGCCGTGCATCCTGTCGGCCTTCATGTCCTTCGTGAGCTCGCGCTTCCACTTCGTCCAAAAATCATCATGCTCTTTCTTGGTCATGATGATGATTCTACCGTGCGAAACACAAAAAGCCCCTCCCCCAGCAATGCTGAGAGAGGGGCAAATGTTAGAAAACGGGTGTAAAAAATTCCACGGACACTACAGTGCCGCAAATTTTTCCACACCCGAGTTTGAGTCTCACGCCAAAAAAATCAATCACGGCGCAGCGGATTGTAGGCCACGCCAAGACCGCTGGCGATGAAGCCGGCCACGGTCGAAATGTAGCCGCCGACCGCGGCGTCACCGAAGGTCATGAAGCCAAGACCCACGCACGAGGCGATGAGACCGGCCACGTAGACCACGGTCCTAACCTGCTTAGAGAAGACCGGAGTGTATGCGTCCGGCGGCTGGTTGTCCTGACCGTCCTCGCACTCGTTGGTCAGATTATTGACTGTGGTCTCCAAAGTCGTTGGCGCTGCATGTTGAGCCATATTAAACCCCCTTAGAATCGGTTTTGATTGAGTGCCGTCTGCAAGGCGCGTGCGGTGGCGGGGCCGAAGCTCGCGTCCTGAGCCAAACCGTAATGCGCTTGGATGGCGCGAATGGTGGCCGGACCAAGCAGACCATCAGTGCCACATCCCAGGCGACGTTGCACGGCGCGGATCAGGTCACTGCCGCCACCACCGTAGCGAACCACGCTCGAATCGATGGCCGGACGCCAGTAGGTGCGTTCGTCAGGCACCTGCTGGCCGCTGATGATGCCATCCACCGCGGTGCCCATCACCTGCTGCCATTTGCGCACGGTGGACGGGCCGACATTGCCATCCACTGCGATAACACCGGAATTGGCGGCTGGAGCGGAAGACTGGGCCCCCTGGTATCTCAGATAGCAATCCCACGGATAGCTGTAGTAGCCCCTGATATTGGTTTCGCGGCCAGTCTGGTCACCAGCACGACCGTAAGCAGTGCCACGTTCGCTGATGCTTGCCTGTGCGAGCTTGCCGCCGCCAAGGTAGACGGCCACGTGGTGCACGTCGTTGAGCAGGATGTCGCCCGGCTGCGGGCTGCCGTTCGCCGGCAGGCGGGTCCAGCCGCGACGTGTCAGATTGCCGCTCAGGTTGCCGGTGTAGGTGGCCGAGCCGGTGTCGAAGCCCGCCTCCTTGAGACAGTGGATGACAAGGGACGAGCAATCGCAGTTGCCACTTGAGGGGTTGAAGTTCCAGCGGTCCGCCTGCGAGTAGCCCATGTTGGCCACGGCGCACCAGTAGCGCATGCGGTTGATCAAAGCGCTGACGCTTGCCATACTCAGTCCTCCAATCCTTCCACGGCCTTGGCCGCGTCCTCCTCGGACACGACCTGAATGTTCTCGGGCGGCAGACTGTCGCCCTGCGGTGTCATCTCTGGTGTCATGACGGTGTTCTCGTCCATGACGTTTCCTCCTTCCGCCCTGTTTTTTGGGCATGAAAAAAGGCCATCCGATCACGAATGGCCTTATGTTGAAAAATGCTCAGCGCTTGTGCGCCGAATGATTGAAGATAAGAATGAGCGCAAGCAGGATGAGATACACGCCCAACGCGACTGGTCCGCTCATTGCCGGTCCTCCAAATATTTTTCGGCGGCGTTGACGACCCAGCACTGCGCGTCCAATTTCTCCAATTTCGCCAATTCGTATCGGACGGCCTCGGAATGGTCGTGTGACTGGTCTCCGTAAATCAGGCTGATGATCGTGTTTTTGATCGTGTCACGACACAACTCGTCCATGCGGTCGTCGATTTTCGATGTCCGCTCTCCCAGTGTCCTTGTTTTTGCGAAATGCTGGGAAAGTGGACTGTCATAGGGCAACCGTTCCGGCTGCACGTGCGAGTACAGGCCGGTCGCCAGCGCGTCCAAAGCGCCCGGCCAGACTTTCAGGCCGAGCGTGATGAGCGCGCACGCGCCGCCCACACCACCAAAACCCGCTAAAAACGTTTGAAACACATCACATCTCCTTGAAATCGTTTAATCTTTTGGCATGGTGTCGCCATCGAAATAATTGCCCGGCAATCCTAACGAGACGAGCTGCTGCCACTGGTCTTGAGGCACGCACAAGCCCTTGCTCAGATTGACCGTGCAACTGTTCAGCCCGACGAGAATGCCGTGAGTGGTGCTGGCGGCGGTGAAGACGTAATCCACGCGACCATTCGAACTGACCAGCCCACTATCGCTGCCATTGGTGGTGAGACGCAAGCGCGGATTGTCGCCACTCGTGGACAGCATGTAACAGACGACGCTCACATGGTATTTCACGCCCGCCGTCAACCCCGTGAAGGTGATGTCCGATGGTGTCGTGTTCGTCGTCTTGACGCTCACACCGTCTTTCGGCATGGCGCAGTGATTAATGATGAGGCTCATGCCACCACCCCCATAAGGGTTAGGCGCGCGGCATCGTATCCCCGTCGAAAAAGTAAAGGCCGTCGAGCAAGGCCTTGTTCGCCTGGTATTCGCCCAGCTCGCACATGACCATGTTCCACACCTTGACGGTCGGACTGCCGGACACGACCTTGTATCTCAGGCTCATCGGATTCGTGATCGGGGACGTGAAGGCCCATCCGATGCGTTGGCTCTTGCTGAAGGTGCCCGGACAGTTGTCTATCGTGACGGAGCCGCCCGACACGTCCAGCCAGACCGTGCACCAGTATTTGGTACCCGGAGTCTTCCCGATGGTCGAAATCGGCGTGTACTCGCCCGGCTTCAGCGTGACGTGGGCTCTTGGACTGCTTATCAGGTTCGTGACCATCATCGGACATCACCCGCCCGACGAATCGTCTTAATCGCGTGGCATCGTGTCGCCGGAGAAGAAGCCCGGAAGCCCCCCCCACGGAAGTGTCATACGTGTCGGCACGTTCGATGAGGATATCGCTCATCATGCCTATCGCGCCGACCACGTTGCCTGCTGCGATGCGGATGATGAGCTCCTCGCAGCCGTCCGGCACCGTTATGGTCCCGTTGACATCGACCGTCGTGCCATCCGCTATTTCTTTTTGCAATGGCACCGTATACTTGCCACCGACCTTCATGTAGACGCGGGCGAATGCGTTGGCGTGCTTCGCGAAGGCACAGCAGTGCACGTGGTAGGTTCCAGCCGGTGGAAGACGGTCGCCTTGCAGCGAATACTGCGCGTAATCGTCTCCAACGGTGAGCACGGTCGCGCGCAGCCAGTTCCTGCGGGCCACGACCGGAAAATCCACTTTCACGATGCTCGGCGCATACGCTCCAAACGTCTGCGTGATGTTCGGGTCGGGGAACCAGTTAATCCTCACTGTCATCATCCACCCCCTTGGTTGCGTCGAGCACATCCTGCGGGATCAGTTTCATGGCCGCCGCGAGCTGGCTGGTCAGGATTGCGTTTTGCTTGTTGAGAGTGCCGATTTGCGCGGAGAGCGTGTCGATGACGTCGTTCGCGTCGGCCGGAATCTGAGTCAAAATGTCTCCTTAAATACGAAACCCCCGCAATCCGTATGGATTGCAGGGGTTGAAAAAATTGGAATGCCGGGTTAGTCTGCGGCGGTCATCGTGTCGATACGAGTCACGGCCTTAAGCTCGTCCAAGGTGAGGGTGCGGCCGAGATTCGTCTTCACGTCCGTCAAAGTGACGGACGTGCCGGAATCATCGAACGTGGCGAGCACGCCACGCTGGTAGTCGCGCCAAGATTCGGCGGTGCCGTCAGCGCTGGAAAACTCCAATCCCAATCGGCACAATTCCGCTCGCACCGACTCCTTCGGCGGACGCAAATCAAGCACGCCAGACGGCTCGGCGGGCGTCACGGTAGGCGCGGTATCGGTAGTGGTCTCAGTGGTCACATCGGCCATAATCAATCTCCTTATTGTTGGTTGTTTTGAGGTCGTGGCATGAGGGATTGGTAAAATCTCTCCTCGCACTCGTCCAGATTTGATTGACTGGACTCGTCATTGAGGAAATCGTCCAATCCCTCAATGTCCTTGGTCACGGTCACGTCAATGCCACTCGACGGCTCCTCATCGGAGTCATCAGCGGACAGTGTGGCAATGAGATTCGCGTCCGTCTCATTCGACATGACCGGCAGATTCATGCCCTCACGCGTCCTGTTGCGTGCGGCGGTCAGCGGGTCATTCAACACTTCCCCATCGTCGGACATCATGCTCACGCCGGTCGCGGAATCCGCCAAAGCCGCCTCCAACGCTTCGAACGCTCCGGTCCACACGCCCCTGCCGGTCTTCGGGTCATACCGGCTCGTGTCCTCCCTGCCCTGCATGATCGCCGCGATCACCTCACGGGTCGAGGCCAATCCGAGCAGCGCCTTCCACGATGCGATCACATCGGGTGTGAAGACGAAACTGTCCGACCCGTTCACCGGCGGATCGCAGCGGATGATGCACAAGCCGTTCTCATCCTGTTCGAAAGTCGATGACAATATGTCCTCCAATCACTTGACCAAATAAGCCAGGAATTCCGCGTAAACATCCACCGGGCAAGGCTGGTCGGCGTTGTAAAGCTTCAATGTGAAGCCGCTCTG
>PPYF01102568.1_pt1 | contig 48764 bp, 39 predicted proteins | sample 1559871 | NCBI WGS metagenome assembly PPYF01 (sample SAMN08240021, study PRJNA423297) | Human gut metagenome, whole genome shotgun sequencing project.
GCACCTGCTTTCACCATTAACAGGATGCGACGAGGCGTTTCCAGAGATTCAACAAACTCTTTCACCGTATAGTAAGGAACCAGTTTCTTGCCTGGATTTTCAGCAATTACTTCTTCCGTCTTTTCACGGGAACGGTTGAAAATAGAGACGGTATAACCACGGCTTTCGATATTGAGCGCAAGGTTGCGCCCCATCACTGCCATACCGACGACGCCGATCTGTTGCTTTGACATTGTTTACTCCTGTCAGGGGGTGGTCACCGCGAAGTGGCGGTTGTGGAATAAAATATGCAGAAAATAAATAAATGGAAATCATACTATTCAAATAGTTTTTCAAACTATTGAAAATTTCATTTCTCATCGCCGAAAAATTGCCCTCCATCCATAGGAAATAAAACAAATAACTGAATACACTAATGGTAAACCCTCTATTTTTCTATATATCTCCCATTGACGTTTTGCCTTTTTTATTTTGTTTCTAGATATAGAATTGGGCATAACTCTATATTGAGTCAAAACATCATTGTATAAATAACAACGTTCACAAGATTTAAGTAATTTTAACCACAGCGCATAATCTTGACCAGTCCTAATTAATGGCATTTTTATATCATCAAATGCATCTTTTTTCAAAATTACTGTGGAGCAACCTAAGGTTGCTTTTTTAAAAAGCATATCATGATAACCAAATGAAACATTATCCCCTTGGAAATCAATAATTTTTTTTAATTTATTTCCATGCTCATCAATAAGTTGATATGCTGTAAATGAGAATGTTATATTTGGATTTTTCAGCATCCATAATATTTGTTTTTCAAGTTTAGATGCCTCCCACAAATCATCGCTATCAAGGAAAGCAATAAATTCCCCATTGGCATTTTTTAGTGAATTATTTCTGGAAACTGCCGCACCAGAATTTACTGGGTTAGAATACAATTTTATCCGAGGATCTTGAGCAGCAAATTTCTTTATAATTTTTGGTGTTGAATCAGAGGAGAGATCATCTGTAATCAATAGTTCCCAATTTGGATATGTTTGTTTTAAAACAGATTGTATAGTATCTTTTATTGTATACTGCGAATTATACGCAGGCATAATAATTGAAACCAGAGGATACTTTAATTCATCCATATTATAAATCCTCAAATCTTATCCCTTTTCTATCTTTCGGTGATAAAATAGGCTCTTCAATAATTGGCCATTTCACATTTATTATAGGATCATTCCAAATTAAGCATTTTTCGAATTCTGGATGATAAAAATCTGTACACTTATATTCAAAATCAGCAATATCTGAAAGAACTAAAAATCCATGTGCCATTCCTGGTGGTATCCAAAACTGTTTTTTATTCCACTCATTCAATTCGATACCATACCAATGACCATAGGTAGAAGAGTTTTTTCTCAAATCGACAGCTACATCAAATACACTTCCACGTACAACTCGAACCAATTTGCCTTGAGGATTACTCGTTTGAAAATGTAAACCACGGAGCACATTTTTTTGGGAGCGAGAGTAATTATCCTGCACAAATGTTAGATTTTCACCAATTATATTCTTATATTTTTCATGATGGTATACTTCTTGAAAAAAACCTCTTTCATCGCCATAGACATCAGGCTCAATAATAAAAGCATCATTTAATATTGTCTTCTCGACTTTCATATTTATTCTCTTTTAGAAGTTCAGGAACAAATTTAATCAATAGTATCAAAGAAATTAAACCTTCAGCGACTACATATGCAATACTTGTAGATATTTGAGGGTAACTGGAGGATAAAAAATAACATACGGGGATTGATACACATCCGGCGATTATTATCGTCACATTTAAATATTTTATATTCCCTTTTGTTAAAAAGCCTGAAACACTCATAATACCATTCAAAAAAGCAAACGGTAACGCAATTGCTAAAATATCCAAATTAAGATGTGCCGCAATAAATTCCTTCCCATAAAAAATCTCGATAACAATAAAAGATAGAGTTTTTATAAAAATCAGACCAATAATACCCAAACAAACAGCAAAAGAACAAAAGAAAACGACAATGATATTTTTATTATTACCTGTAAAATTATTGAGAAACGAATAAATAACTCTAGTTGCCTGAGAAAAAAAGAATGAAGCCAGTTTAAAAACTCTTTCAGCTAATAGGTGATATATAATTATATTTTTATCAATCACAATAGATGCAATTAAACTTAATCCATATAGATATATACTTGATGATATTTGGAATAATGCATATGAGTAGGTTTTTTTTATAGCATTTATTCCACTTGATAACTTTAATCTTATTTTTGATAAATCAACTTTATTTTTGAGAAAGAATATACTTAACAAGAAAACCATACATCTGTAGGCAACTAAAATAACAAATATAACATAAAAATTTTTTATGTTTGAAAACCATAAAACAAAAATCATCAAAAGAAATGCAACACCGCCAATCAATTCGACTTTTAAAAGCTGTTTATTATTATTTTGGCAAATATATACAAATGACAACATTCCTCCAACAAAAAATGAATATAACCAAAATAATAACACGTAAATAAAATGAGTTTTTCCTACATAAAATGAAGTATATATACCCAATATTATCGCTAATAGTGAAAGTATAATTTTTGCAGAAAGTGTAGAGTTTATAACACTTATAACCTTTACCTTATTACTATCATACTTTATTTGTTTTGCTGATGAATAATTAAAACCAAACTCAATAACTATTGCTACCCATGTCGCAAAAGATATTGTTATAGATAAAGCCTCAAAATCAGAATTGCTTAATAATCTAGCAGATAATGGAAGAAACAGTATAGGTATAATAAACCTACTTGAGTTAGCAAGAATTAGATACAATATCTGAAGAACAAAATTCATTTATTCAACCTAAAATTCATAGCTCTGAGGCGTAACAAGGCATAAGATGGTTTTTTTAAAAAATAAGAAAAACTAACGCCTATATAGTAAAGTATAAAATCTAATTGCTTGTTATATTTTTTAGAAAATTTAAGCATTGAGCTAAAAACTTTTCTCTCCCTCTCGAGAGTATTCCATACAGTACATACACTGGCATTACCAATATGAATTATTTTTGATTTAGCAATTTTTACATTTATGTCTTTAAGTAATAAATTATAATGTAGATCAGTATCTTCTGAGTACATAAAATAATCTTCCGGCCATTTGCCTATAAAATTAAATGTGTCTTTTAGGATAAAGAGATTGGCTCCAGTATACCATCTCCATTTTGAATTCGATATATAATGAGATAAAAATGGGAATCGAAAGGAATAGCGTACATCTTTATTATTTTCATCAATTATTGGAAAGAAAAAAGGTTTATCTTCGTTATCACGAATAAGTTGAAATATTTCGTTGATCACGTCTACAGAAAAAATACAATCTGGATTAACAAAAAACAAATAATCGTTGGTTGCATAACCTGAAGCAATATTATTGCCCTCAGCAAAACCAACATTAACTTTATTATAAATGACTTTTACAAATGAATATTGTTCCTCCAACCCTTTCAGTTTATTTACTTCAGAATCAGAATAATAATTATCAAATATAATAAACTCTATATTATCAAAACCAATTGCAGATGTTATTGCAAATGACGATAACAAATTAGATATTGCTTTAGAACTATTATAATTTACTGTAATTAAACTTAACATTTCATTTTACTCTGAACAAGATACTTAGGAAGAGTATCATTACTAATGGTATAAAAAACTTTCCGAATGAAAGAATATTATAAAGAGGCGAGTATAATATATAAGATAAAAAAAACACTCCCAATATGCCATAAGAATAATCGATTTTAGATAACCGTGCCGTCAAATAAAAACTCTTAATTGATTTCCCACAAATCAAACCAATTGTAAATGGGATTAATATTACACCCCAAAAACCAAAATCGCTATAATAATCTTTTACAACTGAAAATATATTATGTCTAAACGGTATATATGCATTTTCATCAATAATTACCACTCGTTCATTCCCATATAGTTTCGATAATATATTATAAAATGGAGTAAAGGTTCTCGAACCATAAGTGAACTCAGTTGTATTAAAATCCTTTTCCATCCATTGATTAAATGAATATGGTGAAGAAAAATAATAAATATAGTTTATTATAGGTCCTGCAGTATAAATATTAACTGGTACATTTATACTTTTTATTTTATCATCTACAGATGCTAAAAATAAATCGCCTCCACCCCGTATAATTCTCGGTGCATTCACCAGTGCTATAACAACAATAAATAATAAAAAGGTTTTTTTATTGAATATCTTAGAAAGGGGAAAGAACGTTACAATATATGCAAATATAGTTAGAAACGAAAAAACAGCACCTATCCGCCCAAAATATATCATATCAAGTAAAATTACCAATATAAAACTACATGTACAGTATATAATTTTTTTCTTTTTTTTAACACCATTGTTATTTTTATCAAACAAGAAAAGAGAGCAAATAAGTGCAAGATATGAAAATGATGCCAGATAACTCCAAATAGTCGGTATAAAATCTGCATTACCACCTATCATGCTATCTCGAATCAACATAGCGTGGCTTAATATATAGGAAATAGATCCCCAATATTTGATATTATAATACCAACAAGCAACAGTTCCTATGAATGATGACCATATACTTATTTTTATGATCGTTATTAATCTTATTGGTATTTTATTTACAATAAAAAAATTAACTCTTTCACCAACCAACGCCCCGAATGCAAACATTAAAAAACAACTCATGAAAAGAATGATATTAACAAAATCTACGCTAATATAATTAATTAAAAAATTACCCAAACCCAGAGATAAAAACATAAACATGGTTATATATATAAAAATAACCCCTGATATTCTCTTATATATCATATATCTTCCCCATTAATCCATAATATTTAAAAACCATATTTAGTTGTTTATCATTATTATTTTCAGAAGAATCAACATTTATTTTTTTTAATGACTGTTTCTGACTTCCTAATACCGGTGGGAATAGTATATTAAAATCGTTTACTCTTGTACATTTTCGTCCGGAAAGTAAAGTCATTGCCTTAAACCAGATATCATCTGCATTCGGTGCCAATTTATTTATAAGCTCCATGTTATCCCAATCTTGATGCATTGATTCAGGCGGATATAGAATCCCACCGATGCCAGTTGGTAAAAAGTCGAACGATGATTTAACTCCACTGGAATCTAATTCCAACATTTTTTTATATGGTAATAGTTTCCTGTTCTGGTCACACATTAAATGACCTCGATAAAAAATTATATCATCAGGGTTTTTCTTTGACTCTTTTATTAAATTTTCTAACCATCTAAAAGGATAACAAACATCATCATCAGCAGTAACAATATTTTTCTTCGGATATGTTTTTTTTGCGTATAACAATTTTTTATATGATTTTATATTTCCATCCACAAACTCTATTGTAACCCCATATTTTTTCAACTTTAGTAGAGATATAGGGATTTCTTGGTCTCCGAACTCATCCTTTGAAAGATAAAGTATTACTTGATTGGGTTTAACTGACTGGGTAAGTATACTCTTCAACGTTAATATTACATGTTTAATACGAGGTGGAAAAGTCGTTAAAGAAACGACAACATCACTATCCTTATTTAATTGCTCTTGTTGTTTTAAAAATAAAAATCTTATAATCGTCTGAGATGAATATATTAGAGAACTCAAACCCAGAAAAAACTTACCCCTGATCGACATAAAAACCTCAAGATAAAGTATTAATCATTTTCAGCAGATATTGACCATAAGCATTTTTTTTCAGCGGTTCAGCTAATACTTTCACCTGCTCAGAATCAATAAATCCTTTACGGTAAGCAATTTCTTCCGGACAGGAAACTTTCAAGCCCTGACGCTCTTCAATTGTTGCAATGAAGTTGCTTGCTTCAATAAGACTCTGATGTGTCCCCGTGTCCAGCCATGCATAACCACGCCCCATCATAGCAACGGATAAACGCCCCTGTTCCATATAAATACGGTTAATATCGGTAATTTCCAGTTCACCACGGGCAGAAGGCTTAAGGTTTTTCGCCATTTCCACAACGCCGTTATCATAGAAATAAAGCCCGGTTACCGCATAATTACTTTTTGGTTGTAACGGTTTTTCTTCCAGGCTAATTGCCGTACCTTTTTTATCAAACTCAACGACACCGTAGCGTTCAGGATCATTAACGTGATAGGCAAATACCGTTGCACCACTTTCTTTGTTAACAGCTGCGTCCATTAACTTCGGCAGATCGTGACCGTAAAAGATGTTATCACCTAGAACCAAAGCACAATCATCACCACCGATAAACTCTTCGCCGATGATAAATGCCTGCGCAAGACCATCTGGACTCGGTTGCACTTTGTACTGAAGATTTAGCCCCCACTGGCTACCATCACCCAACAGTTGTTGAAAACGAGGAGTATCCTGTGGCGTACTAATAATCAGAATATCACGAATACCCGCTAACATCAGTGTAGAGAGCGGGTAATAGATCATCGGTTTATCATAAATAGGTAATAGCTGTTTACTGACAGCCATAGTCACAGGATAAAGACGTGTACCAGAACCACCCGCTAAAATAATACCTTTACGCGTTTTCATTTCATCATTCCTTTTAATTCATCTTGCTCCACCATCACGAACAAGATGCAAAAACTATTAAATTGCTGTAGTCGTAAATAATTCGTTAAGCATTCGTTTCACGCCAACCTGCCAGTCAGGCAAGACAAGCGCAAAGTTCTGCTGAAATTTTTCTGTATTAAGGCGAGAGTTATGTGGACGACGAGCTGGTGTAGGATAGGCAGTTGTTGGTACTGCGTTGAGCTTGTTGAGTGCAAGGGGAATGCCTGCTTTGCGCGCCTCTTCAAAAACCAGCGCAGCATAATCGTACCAGGTTGTGGTACCACTGGCTACCAAATGGTACAAGCCTGCGACATCCGGTTTATTCAGTGCGACACGAATGGCATGTGCTGTACAATCAGCCAGCAGTTCAGCACCTGTTGGCGCACCAAACTGATCGTTAATAACCGCTAATTCTTCACGCTCTTTTGCCAGACGTAGCATCGTTTTGGCGAAATTATTTCCTTTTCCTGCATAGACCCAGCTGGTCCGGAAAATAAGATGCTTCGCGCAATATTCCTGTAACGCCTTTTCTCCGGCTAACTTGGTTTCACCGTAAACATTTAGTGGTGCGGTTGCATCCGTCTCCAGCCATGGTATTTCACCGGTCCCCGGAAATACGTAGTCAGTAGAGTAGTGAATAATCCAAGCGCCGACTTCATTGGCTGCTTTCGCGATCGCTTCGACACTCGTCGCGTTAAGTAATTGTGCAAACTTCGGTTCTGATTCTGCTTTGTCTACTGCGGTGTGAGCGGCTGCGTTGACAATAATATCAGGCCGAATGCTTCTTACGGTTTCAGCTACACCTTCAGGATTACTAAAATCACCACAGTAATCAGTGGAGTGAACATCAAGAGCAATCAAATTACCCAGAGGTGCCAGAGCACGCTGTAGTTCCCAACCTACCTGCCCTGTTTTGCCAAAAAGGAGGATATTCATTACTGGCGGCCCTCATAGTTCTGTTCAATCCACGATTGATAGGCACCACTTTTCACATTATCAACCCATTTTGTATTGGACAGGTACCATTCCACCGTTTTACGAATCCCGCTCTCAAACGTTTCCTGTGGTTTCCATCCCAATTCGCGACCAATGTTCTCAGCATCAATCGCATAACGGCGATCGTGTCCCGGACGATCGGCAACATAAGTAATTTGCTCGCGGTAAGATTTCTCTTTCGGGACAATCTCATCTAACAAATCACAAATAGTGAGCACTACATCGATGTTTTTCTTTTCGTTGTGTCCACCAATGTTATAAGTTTCACCCGCTTTACCTTCGGTTACGACGGTATATAACGCACGCGCATGATCTTCAACATACAGCCAGTCGCGAATTTGATCCCCTTTACCATAAATAGGTAATGCTTTACCTTCCAGAGCATTGAGAATAACCAATGGAATCAATTTTTCCGGGAAATGATAAGGACCATAATTGTTAGAGCAATTAGTCACAATGGTCGGTAAACCATAGGTACGTTTCCACGCGCGGACTAAATGATCGCTGGATGCTTTGGATGCGGAATAAGGGCTGCTTGGCGCGTAAGCTGTCGTCTCAGTAAATAAGGGTAATTCTTCTGTATTATTTACCTCGTCAGGATGAGGCAAATCACCATATACTTCGTCAGTAGAAATATGATGAAAACGGAAGCTATTTTTCTTGTCGCTATCAAGAGCAGACCAGTAATTGCGAGCGGCTTCCAAAAGGACATAAGTACCAACAATATTGGTTTCAATAAATGCCGCAGGACCTGTAATTGAACGGTCAACATGGCTTTCAGCAGCCAAGTGCATCACTGCATCCGGCTGATGCTGAGCAAAAATCCGTGCCATTGCAGCAGCATCGCAAATATCCGCATGTTCAAAAATATAGCGTTCAGAATCAGAAACATCAGCAAGTGATTCCAGGTTTCCGGCGTACGTTAATTTATCGACATTAACAACACTATCCTGCGTATTATTTATAATGTGACGAACTACAGCAGAACCAATAAATCCTGCGCCACCAGTAACAAGTATCTTCACTCTTTTATTCCATATTACTTCAGAGCATGCTGTGAAATAAGCGGCTCTTAGTTTGATTAATAGAGGTATTAATGCACGCTACCGCCCCTGGCTTTACAGCTACCAGAGCACTGCATGCATGCCTACGATGTGACGAGCGTTACCCACTCGCGCTTAACCCGAAAAATTCAAACGCTAATTGTCTTACCAATCCGCCCTGGAAACAAGGAAAATCCTGGAAAACTTTGACTAAAATCCTATTGCTAACTCGTTGTTATTCTGATTGTTTATATAAAACAACGGCAGGAATATTCGCAACAAATTACTTTCGCCACGAATCTTCACTGCCGTTATAATTTTCTTATCAACCGTTACATCCGGTCAGATTTTCATTATTCGCTTAACAGCTTCTCAATCCCTTTACGGAACTTCGCCCCTTCTTTCAGGTTGCGCAGTCCATACTTCACAAACGCCTGCATATAACCCATTTTTTTACCGCAGTCGTAGCTGTCACCTGTCATCAGCATGGCATCAACGGACTGTTTTTTCGCCAGTTCAGCGATGGCATCAGTCAGCTGAATACGCCCCCATGCACCAGGCTGAGTGCGTTCAAGTTCCGGCCAAATATCTGCAGAAAGCACATAGCGACCAACGGCCATGATGTCTGAATCCAGCGTCTGCGGCTGATCCGGTTTTTCGATAAATTCGACGATGCGGCTGACTTTACCTTCACGATCCAGTGGTTCTTTGGTCTGAATGACGGAGTATTCAGAGAGGTCACCCGGCATACGTTTTGCCAGCACCTGGCTGCGGCCCGTTTCGTTGAAGCGCGCAATCATGGCTGCAAGGTTGTAGCGCAGCGGGTCGGCGCTGGCGTCATCGATCACAACGTCTGGCAGCACCACGACAAATGGATTGTCACCAATGGCGGGTCGTGCACATAAAATGGAGTGGCCCAAACCTAAAGGTTCGCCCTGACGCACGTTCATAATGGTCACGCCCGGCGGGCAAATGGACTGTACTTCCGCCAGTAGTTGACGCTTCACGCGCTGCTCAAGGAGAGATTCTAATTCATAAGAGGTGTCGAAGTGGTTTTCGACCGCGTTCTTGGACGCGTGAGTTACCAGGAGGATTTCTTTGATCCCTGCAGCCACAATCTCGTCAACAATGTACTGAATCATTGGCTTGTCGACGATTGGTAGCATCTCTTTGGGAATCGCCTTAGTGGCAGGCAACATATGCATCCCAAGACCCGCTACAGGAATAACTGCTTTTAAATTCGTCATTATTTCATCCACCTGTAAAATGGTTGCTGAATTATAGCTTGTTCGATTTTTTTCGCCAGCATCAATTACCCTGAATTGATTACTGAATTACTTGTGATGTTACGCCGCTTCGTTGTGGATTGCAGTAGCATTGTTCCTAAGTATGGCTCCATTTTTCCAGGAATGGTCGCAAATCTACTCCCTCCGTTCCGGCAATCTAAAGTTAATCTTTTCCACATTAACAATATGGTGATTAATCCTGTCGATATCGACGGAGCTTTGCCCTCTTTCATTCACCGCATGAACATTTGCAAGAGACAGCAGTGTTTCTTCTTTCGCCATAAAGACGCCTCGAACGTCTTTGCGCATGTCAAAGTTCATGCTCAATGCGGGTCCAACTGAGGATTCCTGCATCACTTTGATATTACGCATAAAAAGATGTTGCGGTTTGTTGTGTAACTCCAGCGACGCACGCTTCACCTCAATGTTAGTCAGCGCCACAAAGGAGACGGCATTCCCGGCAGAGATTTGGATACCGCGCAATTTGTAAGCAAGGTGGGTATTATCCAGTTGAATATTATTCACTCGGAAATTTTGCGGTATCGAGAGATATTTGCCTGTAATTACTCCATACCCGATTAACATCCCGGCGCTATTAATCATTTCAATATTATCAATCACGAAATTGTCACAACCGTAAATAGCGACCGTGGCGTTATCAATGCCCGCTTTCTTACTGAAATCCGGCGTGATATTGCGGGCTTTGATATTACGAATAACAAAATGTTTACCATTTTCAACATGGATCAACTGCCGACAATCCGATCCCGTGATATTCGCCACGACAAAGTTTTTCACTGCCTGGTCTTCCGGGTAGTTATTATCGTAGGTACTTCCCGCAAGGCCTATGCCGATACCCCAGTTGATTTTGCCGTTGGTACAGTTGATGCGCTCGATGACATGGTCAGATATCAAAATATCACGGTCGTTAATCGCCACGTTCCATTCAATGGCGTCGCCCTGTAAATCACTAAATTTACAGTTGGTGATGTTGGCACCGATAATCTGGTTATGAAATCCCTGGCGTAAGATGGCGTAATTAGCGTGGCTAACGGTCAGGTTATCGATGGAGAGGTTACGCATTACTCGTTTGTTTTTGCCGCCGATATAAATCTGCGTTACCGGACCAAAGCCGCTCATCGTCAGCCCTTTGATGGTGCAGTCAGAGCCACGCACATCCAGGGTGATGTTATGCATACTGCCGCCCTCCTCCCCTGTCACCTGGCTGCCGTCCTGTAAGACAAATCGCCCTCTGCCATTGCCGCGCAGGCTTCCAAGGATGTGTAACGTTTTGCCGGGAGGAATGAAGATGCCGGTGTTGATATTGTCACAAACCAATCCGGCAGGCACGACGACCGTTCGCCCTTCGCTGAAGGCTTGTTTAAATGAGGCGATCCAGTCGTGTGGGTTGTAGTCGTTAATGTTAACGCTTTGTCGGGCGGGAAGTGCGCGAGCGAAAGGGGTATGGAGGAAGGCAAGCGCCGAGCTTGCCGTCAGGAAGGTGCGTCGGGAGAGTGTTTTAAATGGCATGCGTTCTCCTCTATAAAGCTTGCAGCAAGCTGGCGAGTTCTCGATTGATCACCTGCTGGTTAAAATCGTGTTCGACTTTTTCGCGAGCACGTTTGATAACCGGAGCCAGTTCGTCAGTGTCCAGTTGGCTAAACGCCGCCAGTCGTTGCGCCAGTGCGCGAGCATCGTTCTCAGGCACCAGCCAGCCGGATTTATCGGCCTCGACCAGCTCTGGTATTCCGCTATGCAGAGTAGAAACCACCGGAATGCCGACCGCCATCGCTTCCATCAGCGCCACCGGAATACCTTCCATATCACCGTCCGCGCCCGTTACCGATGGCAGGAGGAAGACATCCGCGTCGTCGAGCATCGCCTTCACTTCATGGCTCGGTTTAAAGCCCGGCATCTCCACCACATCTTCCAGTTGATATTGTTCGATGAGCGTGCGCAAGCGTCGTTCCCACGGGCCAATGCCGAGGATGCGATAGCGAAATGCCACGCCCTGCTCTTTCAACTGACGGCAGGCTTCGATCGCCACATGCAGGCCTTTTTTCTCGGTTAAGCGTGCGACGGAAATGATTTCCAGCGGCGTTGCAGGCGCTTTCACCGGACGCGGGCTAAAGCGCGTCATGTCCACACCCATACGCGATACGGCAATTTTTTCCCTCGGGCAGCCCATTTTTTGCAGCCTTCCGGCCCACAAATCGCTTATCGGTAACATCAGATCGCCACGGCGAAACAGTTGCTGATATTCGGGAGTGTAATGGTTGAGCACGTCCCGACTGGAGATATCAATACCGTGGAAGATAGTGGCAATTTTGCCGCGAATGACACCCAGTTCGCGTAGTTTTGCTGCGGTTACCCCCGCAGGGCCAAAATGAGCGATGAACACATCGGCATGAAGCGGTGTTGCGACCTGACCACAAATGGCAGACAAAATCAGGTTCCGCGACTCGGCGCCATAGCGTTTGAGGTTGAGCGCCTGCCAGGTATTTTTACGATGAATGCCGCGTAACGTCTGGCTGGCGCGGTGGCGCAGTTTCGCCACTTTGCCCGTAGGTTCGTCCTGTAACCAGCGGGTTCTGGCAGCAAGGTTGTATTTCGTCCATGCCGCGTGGGTGTTCTGGGTGTCGCCTTTTTGCAGCGCGACAATCTCCACCTCAAAGCCCATATCAATAAACGCGGTAATTTGATTGAGGACGAAGGTTTCCGACGACAGCGGAAATTTCAGTAAAAAGAAGCCGACCTTCATTTCACCTCCCCGATGCGTTCAAGCACAGATTGCACCATCTGCATTCCTGTATGACGCTCACGACTGACAGCTTCGTTAAGTCGTGCGTTCAGCGCCGGAAGCTGGCCTAAGGTATCCGCAACCATCGCTTGCAGGCTGCCGTCCAGTAAATGACGGATATCAATTGCCATCTCTGGTAGCCCCAGTTGTTGCATAATCCCGGCGGATTTATGTTCATAGTTGATGGCAATCGCCGGAGTAGCAAAGTTCATTGAGATAATGGCTGAGTGCAGGCGCGTACCGACGGTGAGTTCACAGGCACCGAGAATTTTGCCCATTTCCAGATCGTTGAGTTCATCCATCACCACGTGGTAACGGGCAGGATCGCTGATGTGCTGGCGCAGGTTGAGCGCCACCATGCGGTCGTCTTTGTTATAGCTGTCGATGCCCGTACAGGTGGAGAGCGCAATAACCTGATAGCCTTCGTCGAGAATGCGATTGACCACCCCGGCAAAGGCTTTTTCATACGCTTGTTGAGTGGTGCCGAGACGTTTGTCGAACGGTGCCAGTTCGCGCAGGGTAATTGCCACCGTTTTCTGTTGTGCGGCAACGTCCAGCCAATGTTGAACGGCATAGCTGGCGGTGAAGTCTTCTGTGTGGTGATCGACCAGCCACGCGGTATCGACGCCATGTTCCACTTTTGCGGTGGTGATATTGCTGCGTTTCATCAAATCAAGGCTGACCGATTCGCGCAGGATCAGCGCGTCACAGTGACCAAAAACGTAGTTCGCCAGTTGGTTAAATTGCTCATCCTGGAACGGGCCGACGCTGTGACCAATCATAAACAGCGGCTTTTTCGCCATGAAAGTGCAAAGCGCATGTTCAAACTGCGGAACGCCATAGAGATCGACAAAAAACGATCCGCCGACCTGAATAATGGCGTCGTAACCTGACAGCAGGCGCACGAAGTCGGTGAATCCCTGGGCGATGGCGATATTACGCAGCTTGCCAGTGTCGGTGACGCGTGAGAGCAATACCTGGTGCTGATAGCGGCGACGGAGGACTTTTTTAACGCGCCCGACAACGCCCGCCGCGCTGTTGTGTTGTTTCATTTGCAGGAACAGCGGATCGCCCATTACCGGGCGGTTGAGCAGCCAGGAAGAACTGACCGGATAGCGGCTCATCACGTCCACTTCGGCATGTGGATTGAGGATGTTGATGGCATCAAGTAAGCCGCGCAAGATGGCGCTGTCGCCACGATTGCCGCAAGTGTGGTTGCCCAGAATAAGTAATTTCATTTTTTCCTCATAAATTTGGTGCCAGGTGAGGTTATGTTGTTGTTTTTATTGCCGGAGCCTAAAACAACCATTCACCCCGCCCGTAAAAGCATTTTCATTTTTTCGCTGCGACAAAACTGACGCTTCACTTCCACCACCAACGAATGGCGCGACAGCACAATCATCACCACAAACGCCAGCACGCCCGCGGCTATTTGCACCGCCAGCAGCATCCCCAGCGCCAGTTGCCCTTTCAGCACAATGCCCAGTGCATAACTGACCACCAGCGTCGGCAGCGAGAGATAAAACGGCAGCCACAAACTCAGGATGTACTGGCGATAACTGGAACCAAGAACCGGTTTAATCATCACGAAGTAACTCAGAATGGTGTTGATAATCTGCACCAGCAGGAAACCGAGCGTGACGCCGATTGCGCCCGCCATCTGCCCACCAATAACAATCGCCGGAATAAACAGAAATGTTTTGAATACGTTGAATTTAAAGCTGATATCGACCCGCGCTTTCGCCATCAGCAGCGAACCAATCGGGTTACCTACGGAGCGCAGCAGACCCACCACACACAGCAATTGCAGCACCGGAATAATGCTGTTCCACTTTTCGCCAAATACCAGCGGTACAAAGTTATTTGACACCACCATCAGCCCGAGCAGCGCCGGAAAGTTGATAATCCCCACCACCGACAGCAGCTTGTAGAAGTTGACGCGCAGCTTTTCGGTATCGTCCTGAATTTTGGCGAATGCCGGAAACAACACACGGGTGATGATCGGGTTCAGCTTCATCGGCGGCACAACGGCCACGTTGTACGCCAGGTTGTATCCCCCTGCCACGCCCGCGCCGAGAATACGCGCCAGCACCAGCGTTGAAAGGTTGGTATTGAGATAGTTGATGATGCTGTCCGCCGTCAGCCAGGCACCAAAGCGTAAGTTCGGCGCAACAGACGCCAGCGAGAAATGCAGACCGGGGCGATAAATTTTCCGGCCAAAGTAGCCAAATAGCAGCGTTCTCACCGCACTATTGACCAGATAACCGAGGATCGCGGTCATCGCCAGCGGCCAGAAATGGGCGCTAACCACTGTAAAAGTGAAGCCCGCCAGCACCGCGCTGGTTTCGATCATGCCGATTTTGTTGAACTCCAGCTCCTTCTGCATCAACGCGCGGAACTGTTGCCCGTGGGGGATCACCACAAACGCCAGCGACAATGTTTTAATCAACGGTGCCAGGTCCGGGTTATTCAGCACGTCGCCAATGGCATCACTCAACAAAAACACCGCCACGCACACCACAAGCCCCAGCCCGACGTTCAGCCAGTACAGCGTGGTGAGTTCCAGGTGGCTGATTTCTTTTCGCTGAATAATCGAGTTAGCGATACCGAAGTCAGAAAGCGTATCTGCCAGCGCGATGATCACCAGCGACACGGTAAGCAAACCGAACTGGTGGTTGTCGATAATGCGCGCCAGCACGGTCATCTGCACCAGCCCGAGGCCGATGATGATCACCGTAGCAATCGCCGACCACTTCGCGCCGCTGATGGTTTTTTCACGTAAGCTCATATCAATATGCCGCTTTGTTAACGAAGCCTTTGAATACCGTCAGGAAAACGATTTTGATATCGAACCAGACGCTCCATTCGCGGATGTACTCAAGGTCGAACTCGACGCGTTTTTCCATTTTCTCCAGTGTGTCGGTTTCGCCGCGCCAGCCGTTAATCTGCGCCCAGCCGGTAATGCCCGGTTTCACCTTATGGCGCAGCATGTAGCCTTCAATGAGCTGTCGATACTGTTCGTTATGCGCCACCGCATGCGGACGCGGACCGACAATCGACATCCCGCCAGTCAGCACATTGATAAACTGCGGCAATTCGTCCAGCGAGGTGCGGCGCAGAAAGTTCCCCACTTTGGTGACGCGCGGATCGTTCTGCGTCGCCTGAGTCACCACTTTGTCGTTCTCCATCACTTTCATGGAACGGAACTTCCACACTTTGATCGGCTTGCCATCCATGCCATAGCGAGTCTGGCGGAAAATAACCGGCCCTGGCGAACTGAGTTTCACCGCCAGCGCAATACAGCACAGCACCGGGGAGATCAGCAGCAGAATAAGCGTCGCCAGCACAATGTCTTCCGCACGTTTGAGCAGGCGGTTAACCCCGGAAAGCGGCGTGTCGTAAAGCGGCACCACCGGAACGCCGTTCATCTCTTCGAGACGTGAATGGAGAATGTTGAAGGTAAAGACGTCGGGGATCAGCAGCACCGAACAGGTGGTGTCCGCCAGTTGATGGACCAGTTTTTTCACTCGCGCGCCGTCGCACATTTGCATCGCGATATAGACGTTATGAATCTTGCCCGCTTTCGCATCCTCGACCAACTGTTGCAGATTGCCCGCCCAGTCGTTAGAAACGCCACCCGGTTTCGGGTCGTGGTAAACGCCCACCACTTCAAACCCTAACCACGGCTGATTACGGAAGCTCTCCATCAGCATTTGTCCGGCGGCTAAATCTCCCGCTACGGCGACCATACGCTTGTTATAGCCATGATTACGCAGCCAGCCCGCCCCAATGCGAATACATGAACGGCAAACCACCAGTCCGATACTGGTCAGCCCATACCACGCCAGCCAGATTTTCAGTTGCGTGTCGAAATCATTATTGAACGCCACCAGTCCGGCGCTGAAAATCACGCTTAAGGTCCAGTTTTGTAGCAACAGGGCAAATTCTGTCGCTGCCCGAACACCGCGCCATGAGCGATAAAAATCGGTGATGCCGCCCAGCATCTGGAACACCACCAGCGTAATCAACGCCACCAACAGGTGCATGTAGAGGAATGACAGTCCGCTCACTTCGCAAACCAGCCATAGTCCGGCAAACATGATGGTGATATCTGAAAAGCGTTGCACCATAGAGATTAACGATGCATTGGTTTTCGCTCGCTCGCGCTTTTTTAGATTTGTCATCGTTGTTCCTGTTATTAGCCCCTTACCCGCAGTGGGGTAAGGGAAGATCCGACATTACTCATTCAGCAACGTCAGCAGAGTTCGCGTTCGCGCTTCCATCAGCGGCACATCACCGCGCGATTCCACATTCAACCGCACCACCGGTTCGGTGTTGGAGGTGCGCAGGTTAAAGCGCCAGTCGGCAAAGGTCATGCTGATGCCATCGGTACGATCCACCGCCAGCGCCTCACGGCTAAAATGCTGTTCGACGCGATTAATCGCCTCAACGGGTTGCGCCAGTTTGCTGTTGATCTCACCGCTTGCCGGAAACGCCGCCATCCGGTCGCGCACCAGTTCGCCCAGCGTTTTTCCTTTCAGGCACAACAGTTCGGCTACCAGCAGCCACGGGATCATGCCGCTGTCGCAGTAAGCGAAATCACGGAAGTAATGGTGAGCGCTCATTTCGCCACCGTAGATGGCGTCTTCCTTGCGCATCCGTTCTTTAATAAAGGCGTGTCCGGTTTTCGACATTACCGGGGTGCCGCCTGCGGCAGTCACCACATCAATAGTGTTCCAGGAGAGACGCGGATCATGGATGATCTTCGCGCCGGGATTTTTTTCGAGGAACGCTTCTGCCAGCAGGCCGACAATGTAGTAGCCCTCGATAAACTGCCCTTTTTCGTCAAACAGAAAACAGCGGTCAAAATCGCCATCAAAGGCAATGCCCATATCCGCGCCGTGTTTGATGACCGCATTGCGGGTGTCGTCGCGACATTCCGGCAGCAGCGGGTTAGGAATACCGTTGGGGAAATTGCCGTCCGGTGTGTTGTGTACTTTGATTAATTCCACGGGCGCGTCGAGGGCTTTAAAGCGGGCTTCGATGGCGTCCACCACCGGACCCGCTGCGCCATTCCCGGAGTTAATCACCAGCTTGAGCGGCGTGAGGTTTTTGACGTTGATATAACCGAACAGGTGATCAACGTAAGCGTCACGCAGATTAATTTTCTGATAGTGACCGCGTTTGGATTCATCAACGGGAGGGAAGTCGTTGGCTTCTGCCAGGCGCTGGACGTCGCGCAGTCCGGTATCACCGCTGATCGGGCGAGCCCCTTCGCGCACCAGCTTCATGCCATTGTAATCCATCGGATTATGGCTGGCGGTAACTTCGATGCCGCCATCCACGCCGAGATGGAACGTGGCGAAATAGATCTCTTCGGTGCCGGACATGCCAATATCCAGCACATCGACGCCCGCATCCTGTAAACCTTTCGCCAGCGCCAGTTTTAAGGTTTCGCTGGTGAGACGAACATCACCGCCTAACACAATGGTTTTCGGTTTGAGAAATTCGCCATAGGCGCGACCAATGCGCCAGGCAATATCTTCATTCAGTTCTTCGCCTAATTTCCCGCGAATATCATAGGCTTTAAAGCAGGTTAATTTTTTCATGTCGTTACCCTTTTTCAGGCAATAGTTGGCCCTGACCGAAGCGGCCAATTTTGTTTTTGTCGTTATTTACACCGCGGTTTCGCATTCATTGCCTGATGCGACGCTGCCGCGTCTTATCAGGCCTACAAAACCGAACCGTAGGTCGGATAAGGCGTTCACGCCGCATCCGACAAACAGCGCCTGATGCGACGTTTACACCCGTCCGTAGCGATCCGCGAAGCGCACCACATCATCCTCTTCGAGATAAGAGCCGGAGCGCACTTCAATTAAATCGAGCGGAATTTTCCCCGGGTTTTCCAGGCAGTGCGTCGCCCCCAGCGGAATATAAATGGACTCGTTTTCACCAAGCAGTTTGATATCACCGTCAATAGTGACTTTTGCCGTTCCCGCAACCACTACCCAGTGTTCCGCGCGGTGATGGTGCATCTGTACTGACAAGCCTTCGCCCGGTTTCACGGTGATGCGTTTCACCTGGTAGCGGTCGCCCGCGTCGATAGAGTCATATTTGCCCCACGGACGATACACTTCGCGATGTACCCGATGCTCATGACGACCATCGGCTTTGATCTGCTCGACCACTTTTTTCACATCCTGCACCGCGTTACGGTCGGCAATCAGCACCGCATCTTTGGTCTGCACCACTACCAGATCTTTCACCCCGACGGTGGTGACCAGGCCAGATTCGGCGTATACATAGCTGTTTTCAGTTTTGTGATTAATCACATCGCCGTGGCAAACGTTGCCCTCGGCGGTGTGGGCGCTGATCTCCCATAATGAAGACCAGGAACCGACATCGCTCCAGCCCGCATCCATCGGCACCACAACGGCATCTGCCGTACGTTCCATGACCGCGTAATCCACCGACTCTTCCGGGCAGGCCAGAAACGCTTCTTCATCCACGCGAATAAAATCGAGATCCGGATCGACGGCGCTCATCGCTTTTTCACAGGCGTCGAGAATATCCGGGCGATATTTTTTCAGTTCTTCGAGATAGCGTCCGGCGCGGAACAGGAACATGCCGCTGTTCCAGTAATATTCGCCGCTTGCCACATAGGCCTGGGCGGTTTCCAGATTCGGTTTTTCGACAAACTGCGCCACTTCAAAGGCCACCGTATCCTGCTCACCCGCAGACACTTCACCGCGACGTATATAGCCATAACCGGTTTCTGGTAGATCCGGCACAATGCCAAAGGTCACCAGCTTGCCCGCTTCGGCATACGGCATGGCATTACGCACGGCGGCACGGAACGCGTCTTCATCGGCAATCACATGATCCGCCGCCAATACCAGCATTAACGGGTCGCTCTCCGGGCTATGACGTTTTGCCGCCAGCGCCGCCAGTGCAATGGCAGGTGCAGTGTTACGCCCTGCCGGTTCGAGAATAATGTTCTCGGTGAGTTTGTTCAGTTGACGCAGCTGTTCCGCGACAATAAAGCGGTGCTGCTCATTGCAAATCACCACCGGGCTTTCGCACTCCACGCCGTTCAGGCGACAGATGGTGGTTTGCAGCATGGTGAGATCGCCTTTCAGGCATAAAAACTGCTTGGGGTAAAGTACGCGGGAAAGCGGCCATAAGCGGCTACCGGAGCCACCTGCCATCACAACTGGATAGAGTTTCGACTGCGCCATAATTATCCCCGAATATCATTTATAAATTGACGTAACACGTTCTCTTTATCGAGTGTGCGTTCGGCATATTCACGTGCCACCGTGTTGTGTTTGGGCAGCAGGAGCGCCTGACGGATCCCCGCCACCAGCGCCTCGACCGATTCCGGTTCTACGCAAACCGCAATGCCCGGAAAGGTTTCGCAAAGCTGCCCCAGTTCTGTGTGGGCCTCTGCGGTAATCACCGCGTTACCGCCTACCGCCAGAATATTGGTCAGTTTCGACGGCAATACGGCATCTGCCGCGCCGCGTTTTTGCACCACCAGATGGCAATCGCCCATCTTCAGCAGTGCGGGTAAAGCGTCATACGATTGCAGCGGGAAAAATTGCATGTTGCGCAGTCCACGCTGCTGCGCCATTTTTTCCAGCCGCGCTTTGCCGCCGCCCTGCCCGACAATGGCAAAAATCAGCGGTTCATCGCGCAGACGATCGGCAGCTTCAATAACGTTTTCCAGCCCCTGCTTTTCACCAATATTGCCGGAGTAAAGAATGATTTTTTTGTTATCCGGCAGGTCAAGCTGGTTACGAAGGGCGTCAACATCGGCATCTGCAACATGCTGAAAACGGGCAATTTCCGACCAGTTGGGGAAGAAGATGACGTTTTCCGCCGCCACGCCTTTTTCGATGGCTTTATTCATCATCGAACGCGAAATCGTGGAGACGTTATCGACGTTATGCAGTCCGCTACGTTCGAACGCCGTTGCCAGCTGTGCCACTTTGCCGCCTTTGCCTTTTCCGGCAAGGCCCAGCCCCAGCATGGCGTCCACTTCGTAATCCTGAATATGCAGCACGGTACGCGCACCAGAGAGCTTCGCCAGCAGGCGCATTCCCGGCGTGCAAAACAGCGTTGGCACTACGCCGATAATGCGATCCGGCTTCCAGCGACGTTGCGCCATCAGTGGAAAGAAACTGCTGACGGCAAAACTGCCGAGATGCAACAGGCGTTTCAGGGTGCTCGGCTGTTTTGGCACGTACAGCGGGCAGCGCCACACCGTGGCGGCCCCCTCTTCTCGTTTGTAGCGCCAGGCGGAATAGTTCTCGCCCACCTGCCATTGCGGGTAGTAAGGCGGTGCGGTAATGACCCGCACCTCATGACCTTGTGCCGCCAGCCATTCCACCATCTCGCCGGTGTATTTGCCGATGCCGGTTAACTCCGGCGAGTAGTTAATGCCGTAGACCAGTATTTTCATAATCCGGGTACTCCGGCACGCTTCTCAGCGAGAAAATAGGCGCGGCTGTTAGCGTGAACATCGTTACTGGCGAGCAGCGCGTCCGGCGTCAGCCAGCGGTAATCGTCATGCTGCTCATCCGGCAGTAACAGCTCTTCTTCCGCTACTCTGAAGCGAAAACCGAGCACCACATAGTGAGTGGTGAAATCCGTGCCGGAGAAGTTATCGTCATAAAAGTGCTGCCAGACACCGTAAAACTGGCCTGCTGTTATCGGCAGACGCAGCCCCAGTTCCGCCATCGTCAGCCGCTCGAATGCGGCTTCCAGCGTTTCGTCTTTCTGCACGCGCCCTCCCGGCACAAACCAGTAACCCTGCGCCGGGCGGTTGGTTCTTTTGCCAAGCAGAAACTCGCCGCGACTGTTCTCGACAATAAAGTCGAGAGAGACAAGCGGTGTGGAGCGCACTACCGTGGCAAAGTCTTCCTGACGTAAAAACATCATTACCCCCGAAAGCGGTCTTGATTCTCAAGGAACCACTGGTAAGTGCTGGCAAGCCCCGCTTCCAGTGAGATTTCGTGATACCAGCCAAGCTGATGCAGGCGCGTCACATCAAGCAGTTTGCGCGGCGTACCATCCGGTTTACTGGCATCAAAAACCACCCGACCTTTGTAACCCACCACTTTGGCGATGGTTTGCGCCAGCTCGCGGATAGTGCAGTCAACGCCCGTGCCGACGTTAATGTGCGACAGCATCGGCTGGGTGTTTTCCAGCCAGACTTCGTGCGCCAGCTCCATCACATGAATGCTCGCCGCCGCCATATCATCGACGTGCAGGAATTCACGCATCGGTGTACCGCTGCCCCACACCACCACGTCCGGCGCATTCTGTGCCGTCGCCTCGTGGAAGCGACGCAGCAATGCTGGGATCACATGCGAATTACTCGGGTGGAAGTTGTCATGCGGGCCATACAGGTTGGTCGGCATGACCGAGCGGTAATCTCGTCCGTACTGGCGATTGTAAGATTCGCACAGTTTGATCCCGGCGATTTTGGCAATGGCGTAAGGCTCGTTGGTCGGCTCCAGCGTGCCCTGCAATAACTCGCTTTCTGCCATCGGCTGTTTTGCCAGTTTCGGGTAGATGCAGGACGATCCGAGAAACAGCAGTTTGTTCACGTCGTTCTGATGCGCGGCGTGAATGATGTTGCTCTCAATCATCATGTTCTGGTAGATGAAATCCGCCGGATAGGTGTTGTTGGCAACAATGCCGCCCACTTTCGCCGCCGCCAGATAGACCTGGTCAATGCGTTCGCTGGCAAAGAAATCATGCACGGCGCGGCTGTCCAGCAGGTTCAGCTCGTCGCGGGTACGTAATACCAGATCCACATCACCGCGCTGTTCGAGCTGCCGCTTGATGGCAGAACCGACCATCCCACGATGGCCAGCGATAAAAATGCGTTGTTTACTCATGCTTATGACTCCAGCGCGATCGCCACGTCGTAGCCGTGAGATTTCAGCAGAGAGTGTTTTTTCGCCGCTTCGAGGTCATTAGCCACCATTTCAGACACCATCTCTCTGAGGGTGATTTCCGGTTTCCAGCCCAGTTTTTCGTGCGCTTTGGTCGGGTCGCCGAGCAGCGTTTCAACTTCTGCCGGACGGAAGTAACGCGGATCAACGGCGATAATCACATCACCCGGTTTAACGCCCGGCGCGTCATGCCCGGTGACGGAAACCACAATGCCCTTCTCTTCAACACCCGTGCCTTCAAAGCGCAGTTTGATGCCCAACTGTGCTGCCGCCATTTCCACGAACTGACGTACGGAGTACTGAACGCCGGTAGCAATAACGAAATCTTCCGGCTGTTCCTGTTGCAGCATCATCCACTGCATTTTTACGTAGTCTTTGGCATGGCCCCAGTCACGCAGGGAATCCATATTGCCGAGGTACAGGCACGACTCCAGCCCCTGGGCGATATTGGCGATTGCGCGGGTGATTTTGCGGGTAACGAAGGTTTCACCGCGGCGCGGGGATTCATGGTTGAAGAGAATACCGTTACAGGCGTACATGCCGTAGGATTCGCGGTAGTTAACGGTGATCCAGTAGGCGTACAGTTTGGCGACCGCATACGGAGATCGCGGGTAGAACGGCGTGGTTTCTTTCTGCGGAATTTCCTGCACCAGACCGTACAGTTCAGAGGTGGAAGCCTGATAAAAACGGGTTTTCTTTTCCAGACCGAGGAAGCGGATCGCCTCCAGCAGGCGCAGCGTACCCATCGCGTCGACGTCAGCGGTATATTCTGGTGACTCAAAAGAGACCGCAACGTGGCTCATTGCCCCCAGGTTGTACACTTCATCCGGCTGTACTTCACGCAAAATGCGCGTCAGGTTAGAGGTATCACTCAGGTCGCCATAATGCAGATGGAATTTCGGGTTGCAGGTGTGCGGATCCTGATAAATGTGATCCACGCGCTCGGTGTTGAATGACGATGCGCGACGCTTAATACCATGCACCTCGTAACCTTTTTCCAGCAGAAACTCTGCCAGGTAAGAACCGTCTTGTCCGGTTACACCGGTGATGAGAGCGACTTTTGACATGTCTTATTCCTCTGTATTTTTGAATTTATTCAGTTTCAACGCGTTCGCGTATCACCACTGCGGGATTCCCCCGGCAAACCACATTTGCCGGAAGCGATTTAAAAACACTGCTTCGTGCACCCACGACAGTGCCGTCGCCGATTGTGACGCCTGGGGCAACAAAGACATCGGTTGCCAGCCAGCATTTCTCGCCAATCACAATAGGCGTGGCGTTAATGGTGAAATGTTGACTTGCATGGTCGTGGCTACCGGTGCATAAATAACTTTTTTGCGATATCACCGAATGTGCGCCAATGGTTATTTCACCGAGGGTATATAAATTGACGTCATCGCCGACCCACGCGTAATCACCTAAGGTTAATTTCCACGGATAGGTAATTTTTACTGACGGACGAATAACTACGTTTTTTCCTATTTTTGCTCCGAATAAACGTAATAAAAAAGCCCGCCAGCGATACAATACTTGTGGCGACCAGGCAAATATTGTTGCCTGTACTGCCCACCATAATTGCACTTTAATAGCGTTGCCGCCCCGGAACCCTTTCGGCACCGAGAAACCGCTTAAATCCTGCATCGTTTTCCCTTATATTCAGCTTTTGTTATATAAGGCTTTCGTCTTTGAGGTAGTACGTTGGCGTAAATGCCAGGATAATTCTGCCCAGAAGCCAGGCACATGTAATATCTGCCGTTGGACTTTTTTGGCGTCAGCACACAATTCCATATTATTGGTGGTTGATACCCCACCCATGGAAAATTCAGACACCAGGCCATTGAGTTTTTTAAATGCATAACCTGCTTTATACATTTTAGCTGCCAGCGCGTAATCAGAAGAAACTTTATATTCCAGGTCATAACGCCATTTTTTCAAACCGGATACCGGGAAAAATATCGCCTGATGGCTGGCGGGCAGGCTGTGATAAATATACCAACCCGGTTTAGCACTACGCTTAATTTTATGCCCGTCGCCAAAATCCAGCAGCGCATCGCCGGTGATCATCACGTTATCTTTTTGCATTTTTAACTTACGAACAAAATTTGCGGCATCCTGATGAAAAATATCGCCCGAGTTGAGAAACAACGCGAACTTGCCTTGTGCCATCGCAATGCCCTTGTTCATGGCGTCGTAGATACCGTTATCTGGCTCGCTGACAAAGCGTAGGTTATAGATACTATTGAGATTCTCCAGATACTCACGGGTACCGTCGTTGGAACCGCCATCGACAACAATCCATTCGAAGCTGATATCGTCCGCCTGCGCCAGATGCGCCAGCGAGGCATGTGTTTTGACTATCCCTTCGAGGTTACGAAACGCGACAGTGATTATGCTAAGCAACATGTTCTTATTCTTACCTCGTAATATTTAACGCTTTTCGCAAAATAAACGGACAGACGATTAAAAATGCATATTCCGGGCTAAATATCGAACCGGTAAAAAACAGCGAAACCGGAGTAAAAAGATATAATTGCACGCGAAAATTGCGGTTATCACCAAAAGCGTTGATCATCATTTTTATCACTTTCCCCATGTACCACAGCGATAAAAACACCGCGAACCAGGAAAAATAAATAATCAGCAGATACAAACCATTGTCTATGGTTTTTCCGACATCCGCACCGTTAAATATTCCGAATGATGCGACATATTCATAAAGTGAGCCAAATCTGACTACACCGTCAATATGGGTCAAAGAATAACCGACCATCACCAGCGGACCGACAATACGATAATACGATGACGATCCTTCCGTACCTAAATCGCCCAGACGGGTGGAAATATAAGGAAACGCGATTACCACACCAACCAGGAATACAGCCAGAGAAATCAATGCTAACGGTAACTTTTTCTTAATCGCCTCTTTATTCAGATATTGGAATGCCCACTCCAGCAAATAAAACAGGATAAAGGTCATAACCCCTGAAAACGATCCGGATAATATTATCCCTGCGAGAATCATAGCATCTGTTTTAGGCGTTTTGATACCAAACTGTTTGATGCTGAGCCAAATTGAGATTAATGCCAGAGCGAAAAATGCCGGTTCGAAATAAAGTGCTGTCGTGCGCTTGCCGCCGAATTTAATGAAATTCAGTACATAGCTGTTGCTATAAATCAGATATTTCGAAATCGACTCCATAATACTGCTGCCACCGGTGAGGATAATTTGCGCCATCTCCACCGCCGCCAGCGCCACCACCAGCCCGACCACCAGATAAAAGAAACGTAATATCTTGCGATGGTTGTGTGGCGAAATCGTTTTAAAGCGAATACTCCACACCATGCCAATAATGATCACAATATAGACAAACAGCATGGTTGAAGTGACGTATTTACTGGCATCCAACGACTGACCAAACAGATAGTTGAACGCCGTGAGCCCCGCGCCAACCCCTAAGGCAATCATCAATTTTTTAACGCTGATGCGTTCTAAAAACAGCAGTAACAAGACAGGTAAAAAAGTGACGATAGTGATGGGGAAACTTTCACCAAGCTGGGCGATTTTGACGTTAACCAGCAGGTAGATCAGCGGCAGCAGCAGGTAGCTACAGATTCTGATAGAAGTTGACATACTCCTCCAGCATCTGTTGTCCACTGTAGGCGGCGCGGCTACGTTGGCTGAACCCGGCCAACGTGGTACCAAATATCGCCTGCGCGATTTCCGGTTTGCTTAACTGCACCAGTTGCAGCACGTCTTCTTCGCTGACGGTTTTACCGCCGGATTTTTGCAGCACTTCCCGCGCCGCGTCGCTATGGGTGGCAATCACCGGCACGCCAATCGATAGCGCCTCACACAAAATCAGCGGGTAGTTATCGACGCGAGAACTGAATACCAGCGCATCCATCTGATTGAGCGCGCTCATCAGCTTACGTTTGTCGGTTTCAAAGCCGTGATTAACCACGTTACCAGCGGTGAACGGCGAGAACTTACCAAAGGTATGCAGTTCGATTTTGTCGCCCAGCGCCATCATCTCACGCACCAGTTGCTGGTTAGTCTTGCCGTCGTAACGCAGGTCATGCGCCACCACCGCGATTTTCGGCTTACCCTGGGTTTCGCGCACCGGAGGCAGATCCGCCAGAATCGCTTCGGTTGCCATATCAATACCGTTATTGATAATCCGGCAACGCCCTGGACCGTACAGGCTATTGAAAGCGTCAGCCACATGCTGGCTGGGGGAAATAAACTGACAGCCCAGCGCCAGCATCTCACGGAATAACTGGCGTTTGCCCGCCACCAGCTGGTGCGCCCGATCAATCTTCACCGGCGGATAATTATTTAAGGTCGGGCATTTCTGGCAGCCTGTTTTCCAGCCTTCGCAACCGTCGGTAAAGGCGCAGCGTCCGGTAACACTCCAGTGGTCGTGCAGCGTCCAGACCAGAGTGACGTCCGGTTTATGGTTTTTCACTTTTTCGCAAAAGCGCACCACGCTCTTAAGATTTAGCCAGTAGCTGTGCAGCACATGAAAATGCAGGACCACCGGACCCGGTGTGCGAGTAATGGTGCGATATAACTCATTGAAATTGCCAAACAGATCGCGATTAAACAGACGAAACAGGACAATATTCGCCATTGCAGTCATCCGCGGCGTATGTTTGATGACCTGCGGATAGTTTTGATGGCTGACGCTCTCTTTGCCGCCTTTGCCGTAACCGTAGACAAAATGTGACGCTAGCCCCTGTTGCAGCGCACGCTGGTGGAGATCTAACGCCACACCTGCTGCCCCGCCTTCCGCCAGTCGCACATTAAATTGCAAAATATTCATTTAATTACCTTCACTCGCGCTTTTTCTCCCACCACCAGCGCGTTGTCCGGGACAGAGTCGAGCACCACGCTGCCCGCACCCACGGTGACGTTGTTACCAAGCGTGATATCACCAAGAATAATAACGTTGGCACCGAGTTCGACGCCGTTGCCAATATGTGGACATGCCATGTTATCGGCACCACGATTGCCGATAGTGACGCCGTGGCGAATGGTGAAATCATCCCCCGCTACCACGTTTTTATTGATCACTACGGCGTAACCGTGATGGATAGTAAAGCGGCGGCCAATGGTCGCGGCGGCCTGGATTTCATAACCGAAAAAGCATTCGGTGATAATGCGATACAGCACCAGCAGCGGGGCCGCCCACAGATTGTTGAGGACGTTCTTTTTGCGCCACACCGAACAAAAATGAGCGACGCGATAGGCTAGAACCATGCAGCACGGACGTAAACTCCAGCTGTTGGCGCGCAGATCTTCCAGCATCTTTAGCGCCCCCGAATACCATCAGCCAGACGTTTGCCGTTACGCACCGAAAGCAGCGTCAGCAAAGTGCGCCAGGTCATACGTTTATTGCGGATCTGGTAGAGGGTAAACAGCTGATATTTTTTGCTTGCACGGTCAAATTTATCTTTGTGCTTGCGGTAAAAGTGGAAGTACCCGGAGAATTTTTTCGGTGACGAGGTGATCTGCATTTCACCGTGATTGATATGCAGGATCTGCGTCGCCTCTTCCACTTTCCACGGTTCGCCATACTCCACCACCATCCGCAGGAAGATGTCGTAATCCTGTGCTGCTTTCAGTTCGGTATCGAACAAGCACTCTTTGAAACGCCACGCCCAGGTAAAAACCTGATTGCCAATGATATTGCGTTTATAGAACAGGCGGCGTGAGTACGGCGATTTGGGATACAGTGGTAAGCTTGCCGGTTGGGAATAAACTTCTCCCTGGCATACGTAGTCGTTAGCGTACAAAAAGGCGTGAGTGACCAGTTGCTGTTTATGGGCGAGGAAGACGCTCAGGCGGTTGGGCGTCCATTCATCATCGTCATCGATCCCGGTAATGTATTCCCCTTGCGCCAGCATAATCGCCTGGTTACGTACCGCGCACGCCCCGCTGTTAATGTCGTTGTGAATGTAGGTAATACGCGGATCGTTGAGGGCGGTGACGTACTGTTGCAGTTGTTCCCAGGAGGTGGAGCAATCATCCACGATGATCATCTCCCAGTTGCTGTAGTCCTGGCGCAGGACCGATTTTATCGCCCGAATCGCCAGTTGTTGGCGGTTCCAGGTCGGCATATAGATTGAGATCAGCGGATTGTCTTTCATAGGTTGTTCTCCCGGAGTATCGAGATGTTCTGCCGGTTTATAAGCTTGTTTACGGGTTCTGTTGCCGGATGCGGCGTGAGCGCCTTATCCGGCCTACGGAGCTGGTTTGCTTGCCGGATGCGGCGTGAAGGTAGGTCGGATAAGATGCGTCAGCATCGCATCCGACAGCGGATGTCGTTATTTCGCATCCGACTTATATTCGTATTCGTAATAGCCATAATCCTGATACGCGCTGGCGCGGCGGAAGATGGAGTTCAGAATCACCCCTTTCACCGGAATACCGTTTTGCTCAAAGCGGCTCAGACTGGTTTCCACTTCTTTCAATGTGTTGACCGCATAACGCGCCACCATTAATGTGGTTCCGACATGACGACCAACAATTGCCGCATCGGTCACTGCCAGAATCGGCGGCGTATCAATCAACACCAGGTCATAGTTTTTACTCGCCCAGTTCACCAGTTCGGCAAAGCGTTCGCTCATCAACAGTTCAGAAGGATTTGGCGGCACCTGACCGCGCGGGATCAGGTCAAATTTGGCAATAGAGGTCGGTTTAGCTGCGGTAGTAATATCGCCCTGACCAATCAGAATTTCCGACAGGCCATTGACGTTATTGGTGCCCAACAGCTCGTGGGTGTAGCCTTTGCGCATATCGCAGTCGATCAACAACACGCGTTTATTGGTCTGGCTGATCACCGCCGCCAGGTTGGCGCAGACAAAGGTTTTACCGATTGACGGGCTAACCCCGGTCATCATCAACACATTGTTCTGCGCCTGCATCATCGCGAAGTGCAGACTGGTACGCAGACTGCGGATGGCTTCAATCGCCAGATCGGTTGGATTCCCCACCGCCAGTAGCTGGCTCTGTTTATAGCGTTTAATCCCTTTGATGGTTTTGACGCTATCGCGCGCTTTCTGCCATTCCGACAACGGGATGCTGGCATAGACGCTGATACCGTGTTCTTCCAGCACCTGCGGGCTTTCGATGCCGCGATTAAACAACGAGCGCAGCAGCACACCCACGATAGAGAGCATCAGGCCAAGAATAATCGCCCCAAGGATAATCAGCCCTTTCTTCGGTTTCAGTACACCTGGCTGGGTGATTGCCGGGTCAACAATGCGCACATCGCCGACGGTGCTGGCTTCGGTGATTTTCAGCTCCTGCTCTTTATTCAGCAGTTGCATATAGACCTGCTGACCAGACTCGACATCGCGGGTCAGACGGACAATTTCCTGCTGGGTTTTCGGCATCGCCGTTACGCGACCATTAAGTTTGGCTTTTTCGTCTTCCAGCGCCTGACGTTTCTCCAGCAGCGTGCGGTACGCGGGGTGAACTTTGGTGTACAGCTTGGAGATTTCCGCCTCTTTAAAGGTCAGTTCGTTCAACTGCGCGTCGATGTTCACCATCGAATCGAGCACCGCTTTCGCTTCCAGCGGCAGATCAACAGAATCTTTATCCTGACGGAAGGCATTCAGTTTGTTTTCGGCAACATCGAGGCGGCTACGTACTTCCGGTAACTGTTGCGCGAGGAAAGCGAGGCTTTTCGACGCTTCCGCCGATTTGCGCTCAATATTTTGTTCCTGATAGTTACGGGCGATGCTGTTAAGAATGTCGCGGATCTGTTCGCGATCTTCACCGGTATAAGTCAGGCTCAGTACGCCTGCGTCTTTGCCGTTCTCCGTTACCGTCAGGCTGTTTTGCAGTTGGTTGATCATCCCCAACGTGGAGTATTTGGTGACGGTAAACTCACTGCCCGGGCGGGCGTGAATGGCTTCAACCATCAGCGTGACGCCTTCTTTTTTCAGCATCTGGCCCGCTTGCCCACGGGCGCTAAAGCCGCCATCACTGCTCAGAGTGTAGTTTTTGTCATCCAGCACATTAAGCGTAAACACCTGGTCCGCCATCTCTTTCGGGCGGTTAAAGGTGGTCACTTTCACCGTCTCGTTCTGACGTCCCATCAAACGATCCCAGCCCGCACCGAAAATCGGGAACGTGTTTTTGCTCACCGCAATATCGAGGTCTAGATCGTCCACCGTTTTACCAAGCACCAGACGCGAACGAATCAACTGGATCTCGGCGTCCGATGCAGGCGGTTTGTTGGCTAATGCCGAGCCAATGTCCTGCACTAACGAATTGCCGCTGTTTTGTTCGATTTGTACCAGTGCGTCGGCACTATAAATCGGCGTGGCGAAGAAAGTGTAAACCACAGCACAGAGGGCAAATACAGCGGTGATGCCAATCACCCACCAGCGCGCTTCAATGACGGTGCCGACCAGGCGACCAATATCGATTTCATCACTGCCCGTTACCGGAGCGGCATGTTGTTTTACTTTTTCTGTCATTCTTATACCTGCTCTGCGTTCAATGCCTGCGCCCACTGGCGGGCAGACCGTTCAAGTAATGTGTACACCGCTGCAAACGTTTCCCGGCTTTTGCGATACGGATCGGGGATTTCACATTCGTTATCCCAGTGACCAAACAGCATCACTTTGCCGCGCATCTCAGGTGCCATCTCGCATAAGCGTTCGATATGGCGCTTTTCCATGGTCAAAATCAGGTCATAGTTGCGACACAGGCGGCGGCTGATTTGCCGTGCACAGTGACCTTCCAGAGACAGTTGATGTTCTGCGGCGACGCTGATAGCGGTAGGATCAGCGCCCTTACCGACCAGCGCGCCGAGTCCAGCGGACTCCACTTTCAGCTCCGGGTGATAACGTTGCAGTAAGCGTTCCGCCGTCGGGGAACGGCAAATATTGCCGACACAGACAACTAAGATGTTGTTAAACATGACGATTACCAGTTATGAATGTCGCTGGCTGTATCCGTCATGTAACGGACACCGCTAATAGTTGGCAGCAACTGATTGATCAGACGGTTCCAGCGGGAAACCGGGGCGGTGGTGACATACACCACGTCATAAGGTTGCAGGCGGAATTCTGTCGCCATCACCAGCGACGTCGCATCGGACATATCCAGCTGGTAGATATTGGCAATCTTGCCATTACGCCCGCCCTCGCCTTTCAGCGGACGAATGACAAAGATGCCGCTGGCGTTGGAGGTGGTCATGTCGATACCTTCGGCATTGCCCAGGGCTTCAGTCAGGGTCATGCCGCTAAAGTCCATTTTCAGGGTGCTCTGTTTCTTCACTTCACCCATCACAAACACTTTCAGATCATCATTACGCGGCACGTAGAGAATATCGCCGGGATAAAGCAGTCGGTTCTGATTGAGGTCGCCGTTTTGCATCAGCGCCTGCAAAGAAATGCGTTCTTCACGACCATTGTGTGTTAGCACCACGTTGCGCCAGTCAGCGGTGTCGGTCAGGCCACCTGCGGCGTTGATGGCGTCGAGAATGGTCAGTGGTACGTTGGTGATCGCCTGTTGACCGGATTTATTCACCTGTCCGGAGATATAGGCCTTTTGTGAGCGGAAGGCGGCGATATTAACGTCCACCTGCGGGTCAGCGATGTACGTCGCTAAGCGCCCGGTAATATCACTGCGGATTTCAGCGAGCGTTTTCCCGACTACGTGAACCTTGCCGATATACGGGTAAAACATAGTGCCGTCAGGCTGTACCCAGTTGCCGGTGTCACTGGAGCTGCGGTACTGACCGGCTGGCGTGGTGAGTTCCGGGTGATCCCAGACGGTGACATTCAGAACGTCCCCCGGCCCGACGCGATACTGGTAATTCGCGATCTCACTTTCCAGCGTCATATTGGGGCGCGCTACGTTGGGTCGTGGACGTAATTGATCAATCAGGCGCGGGGTCAACGGATAAACATTCACCATTTTGTCGAGATCGAAATCAGCGTCCTGCTGTTTGATGACGTCTTTGCCCATCGTCGACATATTGCTGCCCGGAAGTACTGTGCAACCGCTTATCAAGGTTACTGACACCAATAATGGCATCAATTTCATTTTGGATTTCATCATTGTTTATTTATCACTTTGGCAGAGTAATTATCCTGTGCACTATTAATAGCAATGTCGCCATGCACATTTACCTTGCAGTTAATTGAATACAAATTTAACTGGCATCAGTCCTAAAAAAATTGATTTCATCCGCAGGCTATTGACAGAATAATTCAGACTGGTCTTTCAGGCATCCAGACACGCTACCGCCCCTGGCTTTTTAGCTACCAATACACTGATTTAGCTTAATTTTTCAAACCCTCTCTGCATACAATCGTTGATGAGAAAGGGTTATTGCGGAAATTAACTTCCGAATATAAGGTGACATTATGGTAATTGAATATTGGCTCTCCAATAATGCAGGAGGAAGTGTTACAGCTAACGGAATAGCAGGCAAGGTAACAATTCGGCAATTGGCTATTTTTAAGAATTATATTAAGTGTCATTCAATATGGTTTTTAGGAGTTTCTTTAGGTTGACAATATTTAATATTGCGCCTCCACATGCGATATTTCTTAAATAATGTTTTATTATTACCACTTTTAATTCAGGGATAATGTGAGGTTATTACCCTCAAATAATATGAGATAAATAGTGCTGCAACATTGCATTTTTGCCCCGATTTATCCATGATCGAATTGTGACATTTGTCATACAACGAATAGGTTTTGTACTTACTATGGAATGGATTGCCGATCCGTCTATCTGGGCCGGGTTAATCACGCTGATTGTGATCGAACTGGTCCTCGGCATTGATAACCTGGTCTTTATTGCCATCCTCGCCGAAAAACTACCGCCGAAGCAGCGCGACCGCGCACGGGTTACCGGGCTGCTGCTGGCGATGTTAATGCGCCTGTTACTGCTGGCGTCAATCTCCTGGCTGGTCACCCTGACGCAACCGCTGTTCAGCTTCCGCTCGTTTACCTTTAGCGCCCGCGACTTAATCATGCTGTTTGGTGGTTTCTTCCTGTTGTTCAAAGCCACGATGGAGCTGAACGAACGGCTGGAAGGGAAAGACAGCAATAATCCCACACAACGCAAAGGTGCGAAGTTCTGGGGGGTGGTGACACAAATTGTGGTACTGGACGCCATCTTCTCACTCGACTCAGTGATTACCGCCGTCGGGATGGTCGACCATTTACTGGTCATGATGGCCGCCGTGGTTATCGCTATCAGCCTGATGTTGATGGCCAGCAAGCCGTTAACGCAATTTGTTAACAGTCACCCGACCATCGTTATTCTCTGCTTAAGCTTCCTGTTGATGATTGGCTTTAGCCTGGTGGCAGAAGGTTTCGGCTTCGTCATTCCGAAAGGCTACCTGTACGCTGCCATTGGTTTCTCGGTGATGATCGAGGCGCTCAATCAGTTGGCTATCTTTAACCGGCGACGTTTTCTTTCCGCTAACCAGACGCTACGCCAGCGGACTACCGAAGCGGTAATGCGCCTGCTTAGCGGGCAAAAAGAAGATGCGGAACTGGACGCCGAAACCGCGTCCATGCTGGTGGATCATGGTAACCAGCAGATCTTTAATCCGCAGGAACGGCGGATGATTGAGCGGGTACTTAATCTTAACCAGCGTACTGTCAGCAGCATTATGACGTCGCGCCACGATATTGAGCATATCGATCTCAACGCGCCGGAAGACGAGATCCGCCAGTTGCTGGAGCGAAATCAGCATACGCGGCTGGTGGTTACCGACGGTGATGACGCAGAAGATTTGCTCGGTGTTGTTCACGTTATCGACCTGCTACAACAGTCACTGCGTGGCGAACCGCTCAACCTGCGGGTGTTGATTCGCCAGCCGCTGGTGTTCCCGGAAACCTTGCCGTTGTTACCTGCCCTGGAGCAGTTCCGTAATGCCCGCACGCACTTTGCTTTTGTGGTGGATGAGTTTGGCTCGGTGGAAGGGATTGTGACATTAAGTGACGTCACTGAAACCATTGCCGGTAACTTACCGAACGAAGTGGAAGAGATCGACGCCCGCCATGATATTCAGAAGAATGCGGACGGTTCCTGGACGGCGAATGGTCATATGCCGCTGGAGGATCTGGTGCAATATGTGCCGCTGCCGCTGGATGAAAAACGTGAATATCACACCATTGCCGGGCTGTTGATGGAATATTTACAGCGTATTCCAAAACCTGGCGAAGAAGTTCAGGTGGGGGATTATCTGCTTAAAACGTTGCAGGTGGAAAGCCATCGCGTGCAGAAGGTGCAGATTATTCCGCTACGTAAGGATGGCGAGATGGAGTACGAGGTGTGATAAAACATCAAATGCGCAGGTTCAAACTGCGCATTTGATTTATACAAAATTTAGTATAATCTAAGGATGGAGTAATGAGAAAAAAGCTGGCTTTTCTTGATACCAGTCTTGACGATTTACGCGCATTTCCAGAATCGTCTCGACAGGAAATTGGCTATCAACTCGACAGGATCCAACAAGGGTTAAACCCATACGACTGGAAATCTTTTTCAACTATCGGCCCTGGTGTGCGAGAGATTCGTACTCGCGATGCTGATGGGATCTATCGCGTCATGTATGTCGCAAAATTTGAAGAAGCGGTTTACGTATTGCATTGTTTTCAAAAGAAAACACAGACTACCAGTCAATCGGATATTGATTTAGCCAAACGACGCTATAAAGAACTTGTTCAGGAGCGGAAAAATGAAAATTGAAACCTTTGATAGTGTGTGGGATGCGGTGAGTGACACCCCTGAACAAGCGGAAAATATGCGGATCCGTGCCGAGCTTGTAACGATCATTAATAACTGGATTGAACAACAAGGGTTTAGCCAGGCTCAGGCAGCTTCTGCTTTAGGGGTCACTCAACCTCGCATATCTGAACTTGCCAGAGGTAAGATCCAGATCTTTAGTATCGATAAATTGATCACCATGATGGCTCATGCAGGACTACATATTCAACGTATTGAAATTCAATATCCACATGCTGCTTAGTGCTATAAATACAGATGGCGACAAATTGACGCCGCCATCTGCATAACTTGTCCTACATCTTCTCCAGCAACTTCTTCACATCTTTGCCATTGCGGGAATCTTTATTCCGCTCGGCCCAGTCATTCAGGCGACGTTTCGCTTCGTCCTGTAGATGTTTGCGCAGTAACTGATCCACTTGCAGACTGTAATTGAGTTGCTGCCAGTTGCCATAAACCCGCAGCGGTACTGGCGTTTCTTTGAGGAAATCAATCAGTTTGCTTTCCCCGTTCCAGCCACCCACGACCCGAATATCAAACTGGGTGTCGCAGGTTTGATCTGCCAGATTCAACATGCCTTCCCCTGTCAGCGCCAGCACAGGCGATTGACCTTGCATGTCGTTTAACGTCACGACGCCATCCTTCAACGTCAAATCGGTGGTAAAGCGGTCAAGACGCGTTACGTTATCGAAGTTTTCAGCGGCCTTCACATCACCACCATTACGTTCTACCGCTTGCTGAATCATCTGCTGGAAGTTCATCCCTTCCATGCGCGTGTCGGTCATTTCGACATGTGCCTGTCCTTGCCAGTTGTGGCGGAATGCGTCGGCATCTATGTCAGCACCGGAGAAATCACCAGCCAGTGACATTTTTCCGGTCAACGAAATCGGATAGTTAAACGCCTTCAGAATGGTACCAATCTCAACGTTTTCCAGCCGTGGCTGGAAGTTTATCCGCGGATTTATTGATGTCGCGTCCAGCGTGCCCGGCAGTGAAACCTGTCCACCGTTAAGCTTGCCCTGCAGTTGAGTAATTTCCAGCAAACCCGACTTGTTGGTCATTTGCGTGGCAACATCTGTAAAATTCATTCCGCGCCAGCGCACGTTACTGGCCTGCAACAAAATATCAGCCGTAAAGCCTTGCAGTCCCTGATATGCCGGTTCATCAATACGCGAAGAAATGACCGGGCGCGGCAATGTTGATTGGCTCTGCCCCTGCTGCGCGGCACCGTTTTCACCATTCGCTGTTTCATTAAGCGGGATGAGGTTGTCAAGATTCAGTTGCGGGAATTGCAGTCTCAGCTGCCATTCAGGTTTCTCTGTCAGCGTGACCTGTGCTTGCCCGCTCAGCGTGCTGTCATTGGCGGTCAAGCTGATTTGGTTAAATGAAAGGCGTTTATGTGACTCCTGCCACTGGGCCTGGAAACTCCCCTGCCCCTGAATACCTTGTTTTGGTAAATCTGCACCCTGCAACTGCCAGTTAATTTGTTCAATAGCCGCCGTTAAATCATGCGGATAATCAGAAGCATCTACCGTACCGTTAAGGGATATCGTGAGATCGCGCTGATCGCGATTAACCCGCCCGGAGAACTCAAATGAACCACGATGTTGGGGATCTTGTTCCATTTGCAGGCGAATATTGCGGATTGTCACCTGCTCGTCATCTTCATGCTGGAACACCAGCACGCTGTCCGCCACCTTAAGACTGGATATATCAAACGACCATCCGCGATCGTCTGACAGATCCGGCAAGGTATTGTCGCGCGGTGCAACCGGAGCGTCTTCACTGCGCACCGCTTCCGTCTGCGGCGTCAGTTGAATCACTGCCCCTTTTAGCATCACCTGCTTAACGCTCAGTTGATGACTCAGTAGTGGTAAAAGCGCCACGTCCAGACGCATGTTGTCGGCGCGAACCAGTGACTGGCTTGCGCCCTGGGCGGTGAGAGACATTCGCCCGGAGAGGATACTAAGCTGCGGCCAGACGTGCCAACGCAGTGGCCCGTCGAGCTGCAATTGATAACCGCTACGTGCAGCAACTTGCTTGACCATATAGTCGCGGAAATCATTCGGATTCACCAGCAACACTAACGCAGATAACCCGGCCACCAGCACGACCAGGAGTATCATCAGCGTCGTCAGAAATCGTCTCATGGTATCCTCAATGGGCCTGAATTAGTCTTTATCGATTCGGCTGGCTACCGCGCCCTGCTGGTTGCGATATTTCGCATCTTCACGGCGGTTGTAAGGTCGCGCCGCCGGGCCGGAAAGCGGCTCAAAGCTCAGCGCACCAATTAACATGCCCGGACGCAGCGCCAGCGGCAGCTTACCGGAGTTGTAGAACTCCAGCACAATGCAACCAGACCAGCCCGGATCGATACGGTGCGCGGTGACGTGCACCATCAGCCCCAGACGCGCCAAAGAGGAACGCCCGTCCAGCCAGCCCACCAGATCGGCTGGCAGCGTCACCGACTCCAGCGTCACCGCCAGCGCCAGCTCTCCTGGGTGAAGATAGAACGCCTCGCCCTCGTCGAGAACGATCTCATCGCTCATCACGCGGTCAAGCGCGGCGCTCACTTCATCTTTGGGACCGCTCAGATCGATAAACGCTGCCGTGTGACCACGGAAGGTACGAAATTTATTGCCCAGGCGTACATCCACCGTCGCGCCGTTAATACGCTCCACTGGCGGACGTGGGTTGATCGACAAACGGCCTTCATCAAGCCAGGCTTCAATATCTCGGTCACACAGACGCATGGCATTTTCTCCTTTCGCGCATCACTCCCTTAACGCCAATTACGTCAAGGGCATACCAGGTTATCACTGAACGGTACACAATTTATCAAGCTTATTCAAAGAACTGACTTATTTTCGCTTTCAATATATCGATCGCGATGCGGTTTTTCCCGCCGCGCGGCACGATAATGTCCGCATATTGTTTAGAAGGCTCAATGAATTGCAGGAACATCGGGCGCACGGTTTTTTGATATTGCGCCATCACGGAATCCATTGAACGCCCACGCTCGTTAACGTCACGCTTGATGCGGCGCATCAGGCAGATATCCAGCGGGGTATCAACGAAAATGGAGAAGTTAAGTTCGTCACGCAAACGCGCATCCGTCAGCAACAAAATGCCTTCGAGAATGATGACCTTCTTCGGCTCAACCGTCACCGTTTCTTTCATACGCGTATGTTCAACATAGCTGTAAACCGGCAGGTCAATTGCCGAGCCGCGTTTCAACGCTTGTAAATGCTCAAGCAACAGGCTGTGATCCATCGCGCTGGGATGGTCGTAGTTGGTCTTAACGCGTTCTTCCATCGACAGATGGCTTTGATCTTTGTAATAGCAGTCTTCGGGAATTACGCCGATGTGTTCATCACCGACTTGCTCACGTAATTCACGATAAAGGGTACTGGCAATAAGACTCTTGCCGGAAGCCGATGCGCCAGCGATACCGATAATGACGCACTGATGAGACTGATCAGTCATATATTTAGCGACCTGATTAACCTGGATGTTAGGAAGGGGGCGACGAAGCGCCAAACGCGGCAATTATAGGGATTTCATCCGTCTGATACCAGTCGAATAGCGTTGCCGCGCGCTCAGAGTTAATTGTTGACAAAGAATTCCCGGTGGCAAATTACGTTGATCAGTTTTATGTAAGGTAAAAAATGTTATACGCAGTTGCGCAAATTATCCGCCTTTACGTCACTTTATGAGCAATTCGCATATAAAATGTAAAACTTTTGTACTAGCATAAACACAGAAACGAATACTGGCGACCTGGTCTTGCGGATAAAGCGGTAATGAGCAAACAATCACAGCATGTATTAATTGCCCTGCCCCACCCGCTGCTTCACCTGGTCAGTTTAGGTTTAGTCTCGTTTATCTTTACCCTTTTCTCGCTTGAGCTTTCGCAGTTTGGCACCCAACTCGCCCCACTGTGGTTCCCGACGTCCATCATGATGGTGGCGTTTTATCGCCATGCCGGGCGCATGTGGCCGGGAATTGCGCTGAGCTGTTCGCTGGGAAATATCGCCGCATCCATCCTGCTTTTTTCCACCAGCTCGCTGAACATGACCTGGACGACCATCAATATTGTTGAAGCCGTGGTCGGGGCAGTGCTGCTACGTAAATTGCTGCCGTGGTATAACCCCTTGCAAAATCTGGCTGACTGGCTGCGTCTGGCACTCGGCAGCGCCATTGTTCCGCCTCTGTTGGGGGGGGGTCTGGTTGTCCTGCTGACGGCCGGAGACGATCCTCTCAGGGCATTTTTGATATGGGTACTGTCAGAATCCATCGGCGCTCTGGCACTGGTGCCGCTGGGATTGTTATTTAAACCACACTATCTGCTGCGCCATCGCAACCCACGGTTGCTTTTTGAGTCGCTGCTCACGTTAGCCATCACACTGACGTTAAGCTGGCTTTCGATGCTGTATCTGCCGTGGCCTTTTACTTTCATTATTGTGCTGTTGATGTGGAGCGCCGTGCGCCTGCCACGAATGGAAGCCTTTTTGATCTTCCTTACCACGGTGATGATGGTGTCGCTGATGATGGCCGCGGATCCCTCCCTGCTTGCTACGCCGCGTACATACCTGATGAGCCATATGCCGTGGCTACCGTTTTTGCTGATCCTGCTGCCCGCCAACATCATGACGATGGTGATGTATGCCTTTCGTGCGGAACGCAAACACATTTCCGAAAGCGAAACCCGTTTTCGGAACGCCATGGAATATTCCGCTATCGGTATGGCGTTAGTGGGCACCGAGGGACAATGGCTGCAAACCAACAAAGCGCTCTGCCAGTTTCTCGGGTACAGTCAGGAAGAGCTGCGCGGACTCACCTTTCAGCAACTGACCTGGCCGGAGGATCTCAATAAAGATCTCCAACAGGTTGAAAAGCTGATAAGCGGTGAAATAAACACCTATTCAATGGAAAAACGCTACTACAACCGCAATGGCGATGTTGTCTGGGCGTTGCTTGCCGTCTCACTGGTGCGCCACACGGATGGCACGCCGCTCTATTTTATCGCTCAGATTGAAGACATTAACGAGCTAAAACGCACCGAACAGGTGAATCAGCAACTTATGGAGCGCATCACGCTGGCTAACGAAGCGGGCGGGATTGGCATCTGGGAGTGGGAGTTGAAGCCGAATATTTTTAGCTGGGATAAGCGGATGTTCGAGCTGTATGAAATTCCTCCACATATCAAACCGAACTGGCAGGTGTGGTACGAGTGCGTGCTGCCGGAAGATCGCCAGCATGCCGAAAAAGTGATTCGTGATTCGTTGCAATCACGCTCGCCCTTTAAACTGGAATTTCGCATTACCGTAAAAGACGGTATTCGCCATATCCGCGCCCTCGCCAACCGGGTACTGAATAAAGAAGGCGAAGTCGAACGCCTGCTCGGCATTAATATGGATATGACTGAGGTTAAACAGCTTAACGAGGCATTGTTTCAGGAAAAAGAGCGCCTGCACATAACGCTGGACTCCATCGGCGAAGCCGTGGTCTGTATTGATATGGCAATGAAAATTACCTTTATGAATCCAGTGGCGGAGAAGATGAGCGGCTGGACGCAGGAAGAAGCATTAGGTGTTCCGCTCCTGACGGTGTTGCATATTACCTTTGGCGACAATGGTCCCCTGATGGAGAACATTTACAGTGCCGACACCTCACGTTCCGCGATTGAACAAGATGTGGTGTTGCACTGCCGGAGCGGCGGCAGCTACGACGTGCATTACAGTATTACGCCGTTAAGTACTCTGGACGGCAGCAATATTGGTTCGGTTCTGGTGATTCAGGACGTTACCGAATCACGCAAAATGCTGCGCCAGCTGAGCTACAGCGCCTCCCATGATGCACTGACGCATCTCGCCAATCGCGCCAGTTTTGAGAAGCAACTGCGTATGCTGCTGCAAACGGTAAACAGTACACATCAGCGACATGCCCTGGTGTTTATCGATCTTGATCGCTTTAAAGCGGTGAATGACAGCGCCGGGCATGCGGCGGGCGACGCTTTGCTGCGCGAACTGGCGTCGTTGATGCTGAGTATGCTGCGCTCCAGCGACGTGCTGGCGCGACTCGGTGGTGATGAATTTGGTCTACTGTTGCCAGACTGTAATATCGAAAGTGCGCGTTTTATCGCTACACGCATTATCAGTGCCGTGAATGATTATCACTTTATATGGGAAGGCCGTGTGCATCGGGTAGGTGCCAGTGCCGGGATTACCTTGATTGATGACAACAATCATCAGGCGGCAGAAGTGATGTCGCAGGCTGATATCGCCTGTTATGCCTCCAAAAATGGTGGACGGGGCCGGGTGACGGTTTACGAACCACAGCAAGCTGCCGCACATAGCGAACGGGCGGCGATGTCGCTTGATGAACAGTGGCGGATGATTAAAGAGAATCAGTTGATGATGATGGCCCACGGTGTCGCTTCGCCGCGGATCCCGGAAGCGCGTAATTTGTGGCTGATTTCGCTTAAACTCTGGAGTTGCGAAGGCGAGATTATTGATGAACAAAAATTTCGTCGTAGCTTCAGCGATCCGGCACTTAGCCATGCTCTTGACCGACGGGTATTCCACGAATTTTTCCAGCTGGCCGCAAAAGCGGTTGCCAGTAAAGGCATAAGCATCGCCCTCCCCCTTTCCGTTGCCGGTTTGAGTAGCGCCACGCTGGTGAATGATCTGCTTGAGCAGCTGGAAAATAGCCCTCTACCACCACGGTTATTACACCTGATTATTCCGGCTGAAGCGATTTTAGATCACGCAGAAAGCGTGCAAAAACTGCGGCTGGCGGGATGTCGGATAGTGCTCAGCCAGGTGGGCCGCGATCTGCAAATCTTCAACTCGCTGAAAGCGAATATGGCAGATTACCTGCTACTTGATGGTGAGTTATGCGCCAACGTGCAGGGTAATTTGATGGATGAGATGCTGATTACGATTATTCAGGGGCACGCTCAGCGACTCGGGATGAAAACCATCGCCGGGCCAGTCGTTTTACCCTTAGTGATGGATACGCTTTCTGGCATCGGCGTCGATCTGATTTATGGTGATGTGATTGCCGATGCCCAACCGCTGGATTTGCTGGTGAATAGCAGTTATTTCGCGATTAACTGAGGGAGCGTTTGCCCATTGCCTGATGCGACGTATCAGGCCTACAATTCGTCCGTTCCGTCTGGTTGCCAGCCTTCCGTATACCAGATATGCAACAGCGCATAAGAACGCCAGGGCTTCCAGCGCTCGGCATAACGGCGGATTTGTGCCGGTGTCATCCCCGGAAATCGCTGTTTAATCAGATAATCATCCGGCAGAAAAACATCTTTCGCCTGCCAGCCACGCAAAGCGAAATAATTCGCCGTCCAGCGCCCGATACCCGGAAAAGTTTGCAGCGTTTTCATCGCCTGCTCCACATCGCCCGGAATTGTCATTGGTAAGCTGCCCTCCAGCGCCGCATTTGCCAGATGAATCAGTGCCTCTGCCCGTTTCAACGGCATGCCTAACGCTTTTAATGCCTGCGGGTCGGCTGCTGCCAGCCGCTGAGGCGTGGGGAAGCAGATATACTCCGGAAAATCATCCAGCCGTTCGCCATAAAGCTGTACAACTTTGGCAGTCAATTTTGCCGCCATCGCCACGCTCACCAGTTGGCCTAAAATCGCCCGCACACCCTGCTCAAAAGCATCAATACAGCCGGGTAAACGCAATCCGGGCCGCGCCGCGCCTAACTTGCCCAACGCACCGTTAACAATCTGCGGGTTACATTGCAGATCAAACAGGCGGCTCATTTTCGCCAGACACTCAGCGGCAACGGGTTCTAAACCTGCACTTAAATTTATGTGCAGAGTATGGCGGGCTATATCCGGAATAGCAGTCACCACGCCGCGATATTCGCCCACCGCCAGACTACGGGCATAATAATCCTCAGCGACCGTTTCCACACCACTCACCGCACGGGCGGCGAGAAATCCCAACATCCACGACCAGTCATACGGCGGCTGCCAGTTCAGGGTATACATCGCATCTCCTTATTCATCCGCTTTCAGCATAAACGTTATTCAGACGCTACGCTTTGCTTTCATATTCCGGTTGTCGCGACGGCAACATTTCGCTAAAGTCACGCCCCTTCTTCACCGGCATGGGGATTAATTCGTGTTTATTGGTTTTGATTACGGTACAGCAAACTGTTCAGTGGCGGTCATGCGTGACGGTAAACCGCAATTACTGAAAATGGAAAACGACAGCACGCTGCTGCCTTCAATGCTTTGCGCGCCAACGCGTGAAGCAGTAAGTGAATGGCTGTACCGCCATCATGATGTTCCGGCAGACGACGATGAAACGCAGGCGCTGTTACGTCGGGCGATTCGTTATAACCGCGAAGAAGATATCGATGTTACGGCGAAAAGCGTGCAGTTCGGTCTTTCCTCACTGGCACAGTACATTGATGATCCAGAAGAAGTGTGGTTTGTGAAATCACCAAAATCGTTCCTCGGTGCCAGCGGCTTAAAACCGCAGCAGGTAGCGCTGTTTGAGGATCTGGTCTGCGCAATGATGTTGCACATTCGCCAGCAGGCGCAGGCGCAGCTGCCAGAAGCGATTACTCAGGCGGTGATTGGTCGCCCGATCAACTTCCAGGGGCTGGGCGGCGATGAAGCAAACGCCCAGGCGCAAGGGATTCTGGAACGCGCGGCGAAGCGTGCCGGATTCAGGGACGTGGTATTCCAGTACGAGCCGGTCGCGGCTGGGCTGGATTACGAAGCCACCTTGCAGGAAGAAAAACGGGTGCTGGTGGTGGATATCGGCGGTGGTACGACTGACTGTTCATTGCTGCTGATGGGGCCGCAGTGGCGTTCGCGTCTCGATCGTGAAGCCAGCCTGCTGGGTCACAGTGGTTGCCGTATTGGCGGTAACGATCTGGACATCGCACTGGCGTTTAAAAACCTGATGCCGTTACTGGGCATGGGTGGCGAAACCGAAAAAGGCATCGCCCTGCCGATTCTGCCGTGGTGGAATGCGGTTGCCATCAACGACGTACCTGCGCAGAGTGATTTCTACAGTAGTGCCAACGGTCGTCTGCTTAACGATCTGGTACGCGATGCCCGCGAACCGGAAAAAGTGGCCCTGCTACAGAAAGTCTGGCGTCAGCGTTTAAGCTATCGCCTGGTGCGTAGCGCAGAAGAGAGCAAAATTGCTCTTTCCAGCACTGCGGAAACCCGCGCCTCACTGCCGTTTATCAGCGATGAACTGGCTACGCTGATTAGCCAGCAAGGGCTGGAAAGCGCCCTCAGCCAGCCACTGGCGCGGATTCTGGAACAGGTGCAACTGGCCCTGGATAACGCCCAGGAAAAACCGGACGTTATCTACCTGACCGGCGGTAGCGCCCGTTCTCCGCTGATTAAAAAAGCGCTGGCAGAACAGTTGCCGGGCATTCCGATTGCAGGCGGCGATGACTTTGGCTCCGTCACCGCCGGGCTGGCTCGCTGGGCGGAAGTGGTATTTCGTTAAAAGAAAATGGCTCAGCAGCGGCTTAAATCTGCCTGCGCCTGGGCCAGTTTTTCTGCTGCCTGACGTAACGGTTCCATCAACGGCATGGTCCGTGCTGGAGCTTGAAGGCGGAATCGCTGCAACTCTGTCGCGCCGACAGTCAACGTCGATTCCAGCCGATGTCGTTTGGCGGCCATTTTAGTCAGTACCGCTTGTCTGTCTGCAGGCGTTATCGCTTCATTCGGCCTGAACACAAAACGGCGTTCACAACTCGCTTTCCAGTCGATAACCGCCTGGGTCAGATGGTCGCCAAACCCTTTCACTTGCTTAACGCCACGACGGGTAACATCTGCGGCTGTTTCAATACCAAAAGACCGTAACGCCGCTTTACGCGCAGGGCCAACGCCGGGAATAGAGGCAACATCAATAAAAAATCCCTCCAGAAACTTCTGCTTCTGCCGTTCCCTTGCAGTGTCATGAAGTGCTGCCAGAGCGCGTTTCTCTTCTTCCGGTAACCCGAGAATTTCGTCCTTCATTTTTTCGAGCATCGTCCGTTTGGCGATAAAACCTTCCAGGCCGCCTACCTGCTGGATCTGGCGGACTAAATGGTCATAGTCCATTTTCGCACGATTAAATGCCTCACGGCGTTGCTGAACTTCTGCTTTGTACGCTTTGCTTGTCAGACTGCCAATAATCCAGATAGCCGCCAGCACAGGAACCAAAATAATATAACGCGGTTCTGCCTGAAGGCCGCAAAGCAGCAGCGATAATGCTGACAGTGCGATCTCAAGCAGAATGATGTATTCGCGCCGTAACAGGCCTAAAGGAAGCGGCCTGCCAGTCGGTTGGAAATGATCGGGTAATGGCAGTTGCAATGCTGGCGGTGCTACTGACGCCATCACCATCGCCCAGACTTTTGCCAGCACAAAATCCCCGCCGGTGGTAATGACCTCTTCGCCGAGATCAATAAAATAGATAACACCTTGATTATCCAGCGCACACCATGGGCAGTCAGCCAAATGACCGGGATAAACATGCATTGCCGAAACGGTACATTTCTTTAACTGTTGGCGCAGAGAATCAAGTGCCGCTACCCACGCTTTAGCCGTCGGACGCCCGGTTGCCACGCCACTTTCCGTGAATGCCTGCTGAAACATGGCTTCAACATCACTCGGTAACATCGATAGCGGAATCGATCGTGGCGGCGGTTTTAAACCACGTCGCTGATTATCTGACGCGTAGGCATAACGGAAATGGGTAATATCCGTCTCCAGCGCATTACCCGCATCAGAGATAAGCGGCACACCAGAATAAGGATGCCGGCCACCAAACAAGACGTGAAAAATCAGCAACGCAAGGCCAAAATTATCGTGATTTTTTGTGCGTTCAAAGCCGACAAATGACGACAAGGTTTGTAGCTCTGGCGGCGTAAAATGCGACACGCCGACTTCGCATAAATGCAGTGTGCCATTGGCGTTAATCTGAAAGGAGTCGCTATCAATCAGTACCACTTTGCTGTCGCGACCTACCATAAAACTGTTCTGGTTTACGTCACCCACGACGTGCCCGTGCTCGTGAACCGTAGCAAAAGATGAAGCAATATTGCGCGCAACATAGAGTAGAAAATCCCACGCACAATGAGGGTAACGTTGACGACGATGTGCCGGGCTATAGATCATATGAATCGGTTCTTTACCAGAAACTTTTGGCATCATAAAACCGATAACTTTTCCGCCTCGTCCACCGTGAAGCGTTGCCTGCGGCCAGGCGACATAATTCAACAATTGCGCGTCAGCTGTCGCAGCCATAAAGGCAAGTTTGTCCTGTTTTAAGGCGGGTGGCGGCGTGTGATAAATCTTGGCGACGCTATCGACAAACTCATTGATATCATAAACCGCGCCTTCACCGCCTTTGCCCAGTTCACGGCCTGGCGTAACGCACTCACCAGTAGCAGTATATAAAGTGGGTTTCATGGTAACCACAGCGCCAGTGCCAACGTTTTATCATCATCCGTACGCTCGTTTACCGCCGGGCTGGACAAAAACTGCTTTAACAATTCAGGTAATAAATCGAGTTGTTCCTGCGTTGCTGACGCCAGTCCATTGAAAAACGGGGTAAAGAAAGGTACATGAGGAGAATTATCCAGCATATTTAACGCCAGTCGCTGGATACCATCCGTAAATGCTGCAACTTTATGCACACGCTCAGTGCTGGTGAAAGTTTCCAGTCTGGAAACGGCATCTTCATCGGTAATGAAGTGCGTCATATTGGCATATTCACCCACCATCGGCGTAAGCGGCAATTGCAGACCGTGACCAAAATCCACCACCACGCCGCCATCGCCAATCTGCATAATCAAGGTGCCATTAGCCGATGAAATCAATCCCAGAAACGTGCAGGCAAAATCGCGAACTGCTAATTCTTTGGCTTCCGCCTCGGCAAAAAGTCGCTGACGAATAGTCAGCACAATATCCGTGGCGAGGATATCATTAAGCCCCAATTCCCCACCCTGCACTTTTTGCGACATATAAGCCATCGCTTCATTGACGGCGAGCATCGCGCCTTCGCCACCCTGCGAGACGCTGCCTGCACCATCAGCAAGAAACATCACCAGTAATGGTTGCTGATCGTTTAACCAGGCAACCTGCATCTGGCAGGCATCCTGACAAGGTAAATCAGCGCTAATGTGCGACGTTCCAACAGCGGATGCATAAACCAGACGCCAGCTCACACTGACGTCCAGCCTTTTGGCGCTTCCAGCACAACTTCCGTTCCCGGCGTGGAGCGGGAAACCGAACGCAGCGAACTGGATAACCAGCTAAACAGTTCACGGAATTGTAATCCTTGCAGAGGCAAAGGCTGACGAACGCTGATTTGTGCCAGCGTCTTCATATCCGCCCCCTGAACAGCCGCACCCATTGGTGTATCGCCCTGGGCAAACAGGATGGGCGGAAAAAAATTAGCGGCGCTGGTAAAGGGTTGTTCCACATGCACCGGGCCGAACGTCACAATGCCGAGTTCCACTCTTTTTAAAGCCAGCGGATCAGCAAGCAGTTCATCACGAAAGGTAACCAATCCGGCGTTAAGTTCATTAATAGGTCTACCGTTCATAGAACCAGAAACATCCAGCAGCAAAATGCAGGGGCAACGTGGTTCCGGGTTACTGGCAAAATCGCTGGTGGCAAACGTGATTTGTTCGCTCATAAGAAATCCTTTCTTAGAGAATTATCGAGGTCCGGTATCATACCGACTGCAATAATGAAATAAGAGCAAACGAAGAAACTTTCAGAATTAGGCCCGGCGGCGCAGAAAATTTTGCTATTCGCCTCGCAAGAACGGAGAGCCGTCGATTGACACTAAGGGCGGAGTGACATAATTTCAGGAGTGAGGGTTAGGGAGAGGTTTCCCCCTCCCCCTGGTGTTCTTAGTAAGCCTGGAAGCTAATCACTAAGAGTATCACCAGTATGATGACGTGCTTCATCATAACCCTTTCCTTATTAAAAGCCCTCTTCTCCGGGAGAGGCTTTCCCGTTTCAGCGTCCCGCTGAAATCATCGGCTTACCTCCTTTCGCCCTGAATGCAGTCTATCGCTAACGCGTGAATAAAATAGTTTCCTCTGTGATTATTGCGTAACGACTCGCAAAGAATATTTGCTGGCAGGATCGCAGACTACAAAGCCTGCGGATTGACAATCTTATCGTGAAGGCATACTTTCAGGAGTGAGGGTAGAGCGGGGTTTCCCCCGCCCTGG